>Ga0182018_10002675_pt1 | contig 17342 bp, 15 predicted proteins | sample 812P2MmetaG_FD_120490 | JGI IMG/M metagenome (GOLD analysis project Ga0182018, IMG submission 120490) | Permafrost microbial communities from Stordalen Mire, Sweden - 812P2M metaG | ecosystem: Environmental > Terrestrial > Soil > Wetlands > Permafrost | place: Sweden: Stordalen | collected... | reverse complement strand
GTGGAACTGGGTGGCGCGACCATTCCGCGAGGAGAATTAGTGGCACTCATGCTCGCTTCCGCGAATCGCGATTCCGCACAGTTCTCCGACCCCGATCGGCTCGACGTCACCCGTCCGGTCGCCAGCCACTTCTCGCTCGGCTATGGCCGGAATAGCTGCGTGGGCGGCAATCCGGTTCGCATCGCCATCGCGGTAGCGACCGGCGCGCTGGTTGCGACCTTCAGCGCCATGGAATTGACCGGTGAGCCAGAATTCCGCACTGGTTCGGGCTTTTCCTTTCCTGCGTCGGTAGAAGTAACATTTCTTGCCTAGGTTTTTACAAGTTTGCGACAACTCCTAAACGGGGTCTGTTCAATTCTAGATTCATGGGCCCCATCCGAAGGGTGCGAAAGAAGAAAGTAGTCTTCTTTTTCCCCGCCTTTTCCAGTCAGGAAGCCACCGCTCCGCTCGGCATTCTCGCGGTTTCCACGCCGCTGTTGCGCGCCGGTTACCAGGTGACGCTCATCGATTCCACCATCACTCCGAACTTCAAGCGAAGGGTGTTGGAGGAACTCGCGGACGCCATCTGCCTGGCCGTATCGCTGGTCACCGGTCCGATGATTCGCGAGACGGTGGAGATTGCGTGCGAAGTGAAGCGCATGTATCCCGATATGCCCATCGTACTGGGCGGCTGGCATCCCTCGCTGCTGCCCGATCAGACGCTTGGAGCCGAGTATATCGACGCGGTGGTAGTGGGGCAGGGCGAAGAAGCGTTTCTCGATGTGGTGGAACGGCTGGAGGCAGGCGAATCGCTGCGCGGCATCGCGGGCGTCGGGTACAAGCAGGATGGCCGCGTGACGTTCAATGCGACGCGGCCTTTGCGACCGTTGGCGGAGATGCCTCCCAAGGCGTACCACTTGGCCGATTTCGACGCCTATCAGCGTGTCTGCGGACGGCGCTGGGCGATGTACACGTCGAGTCTGGCGTGCCCGTATAACTGCGGCTACTGCACCAACGACGGAGTCTACGGCCGCAAGTGGAATGCGCTCGAGCCCGCGCAGGTGGTGGAAGAGACCACCGAGCTGGTGAGCCGCTACAATCTCGAGCTGCTGTGGATTGTCGATGACAACTTCCTGGTGGATCGCGATCGGGCGGTGGGCATCGCTGAGGGGCTGGTACGTCGCGGTGTGAAATTCGATTGGAGCATACAGGCGTCCACCAACCTGGTGATGAGGCTCTCGGTGGAGGAATTGAAGCTGCTGCGGCGGGCCGGACTCACGCAAATGTCGCAGGGCGCGGACACCGGTTCCGCTCGCATGATGCACCTGATGGGCAAAGATTTTCAGACGCTCGACATGATCTACGGCGCGGCGGCGCGGCTGAGTGCGGCGGGCATCCGGCCGAGTTTCAATCTGATTTTCGGCTATCCCGGCGAGGGCGAGAAGGAACGGCAGGAATCGGTGGCCATGATGATGAAGATCTGCCGGCAATATCCGGGCGCCGAGTTTTGGACCAACATTTTCACGCCCTATCCCGGGTCGCCGATCATGAAGCGGGCGTTCGAGCTGGGGATCGAGGTTCCGAAGACGCTCGCAGGGTGGGCCGATTTCTTCCCGCGCTATACCGTGCTCCCATGGCTCAAGGGCCGCGACCACACCCGCATGCAAAACATGCGCGAGTACATGCGGGTGGCGTTTCATCGCGTGCCGATCGGTAAATATCGGACCCCGGCGCTCAGCCGCCTGCTATTCGAACTCATCAGCCAGCCGGCGCGTTGGCGGCTGGATCATCACGTGTATTCCTTCCCGGTGGAACTCTGGGCTCGCAAAGCCGCGCAGAAGCTGCTCACTCCTCCGAAGCCGAAAGTGGATGCGCACCAACTTTCGGCCGAGCCGGTGACCTGTTAAGGAGGAGCGATGGCCGATATCCTTCTGACGCATTCCAACCACGTGTTTCACGACCGGAAACAGATACGCAAAATGCAGCCCTATCCGCCGCTGCAGACGCTGCTCGCGGCGGCGTGCCTGCGGCGCGAGGGATATAGCGTGGCGCTGTTCGATCCGACTCTGGAGGCTCCGCAGCCAGGTTTTGAGGCCGCCTTGGAACGGCACCGGCCGCGCCTGGTAGCGGTGTGCGAGGACAATTTTAACTACCTCACGAAGATGTGCCTGTTGCGCAATCGCGAGGTGGCGCACTGGATGGCGCGCACTTGTGGCGAGGCGGGAATTCCGGCGATTGTCAATGGCGCCGACGCGTCCGACCGCGCGGCGGAATATCGCGACGCGGGATTCCGCCACGTGATTCGCGGCGAAGTGGAGCAGGCCATCGTGGAGACCGCCGGCGCGCTGCTCAATGGAATACCGCTTCGGAACACGCCGTTCCGCGCTCCGCTGGCCGACCTCGATTCGTTACCCATGCCGGCGTGGGATCTGGTGGATGCGGCGCCGTATCGCGCGGCGTGGAAAAAGGCGCACGGGTACTTCTCGCTGAATATGGTATCGAGCCGCGGCTGTCCGTACCGGTGCAACTGGTGCGCCAAGCCGATTTGGGGCGACACGTATCATAGCCGGTCGGCGCGACTGGTGGCGCAGGAGATGCGCGAGGTCAAAGATCGCTTCGCGCCGGACCATATCTGGTTCGCCGACGATATCTTCGCGCTGTCGCAGGCATGGACGCACGAATTCGCCCAAGCGGTGGAGGAGTTGGACGCGAAGATCCCGTTCAAGATGCAATCTCGCTGCGATCTGATGACCCGCGCCACGGTGGCCGATTTGCGGCGCGCGGGGTGCGAGGAAGTCTGGATGGGCGTGGAGTCGGGCGCGCAGGACATTCTCGACGCCATGGACAAAGGGACGCGTCTCTGGCAGGTGTTCGACGCGCGGGAGAATCTGCGGCGGCATGGGATTCGGGCCGGATTCTTTTTGCAGTTCGGCTACCCCGGCGAGACGTGGAAGGAGATCGAGAAGACGGTCGCGCTGGTGCGGGATACGCAACCGGACGACATCGGCGTATCGGTGTCGTACCCTTTGCCGGGCACAGGTTTTCATCGCATGGTATCGAGCCAGCTAGGAGCGAAGGAAAACTGGTCGGACAGCGACGATCTCGACATGATGTTTCAAGGCGCGTTCACCACGGACCTCTATCGCGCACTGGCCGACGCACTGCATCTGGAAGTGAGAGAGGGAAAAGAAGCGGCGTCCAGCGCCTGGAATGACGTGCTGGCGCTGCGCGAGACTTGTACGCGGAAGATGCCGATATGGATCTCCTGCTGACGCACGGCTATTTCCTCCACGAGGATGCCAAGGAGCTTCAGATCATGAAGCCCTACGCGCCGCTCGGGCTGCTATATCTCTCCTCGCATCTGCGGGCCCGCGGATTCGACGTGGAGATCTACGATTCCACTTTCGGTTCGCGCGAGGAGCTGTTCCGCATTCTGGAGACGGAGACGCCGGCCACGCTCGGGATCTATGCGAACTTGATGACGCGGCCGAACGCGGTCGCGATTTTGCAGCATGCCGTGAGGTGCGGATGGCGCGTGGCGGTCGGCGGTCCGGAGCCGGCGAATTACGCGGTGCAGTATCTGGAGGCCGGCGCTCATGTCGTGGTCCCCGGCGAGGGCGAATTGGCGCTGGAAGCGATCCTGCGCGGCGCGCCGCTAGACGGGCACCTCATCGAAGACCTCGATGCGCAGCCTTGGCCTGACCGGGAGCGCATCGATATGGATCGCTATCTGCGGGCGTGGCGCGAGCGTCATGGAGCGGGTTCGATCTCGCTGATCACGGCGCGGGGATGCCCGTATCATTGCCGCTGGTGCAGCCATTCCACCTTCGGCAAGACCCACCGCCGGCGGTCGCCGGTGGGCGTGGTGGATGAAGTGGAATGGATTATGGGCCGCTACGCTCCTGAGCAGTTGTGGCTGGCTGACGATGTCTTCACGATTCACCATGGCTGGCTCGACCAGTACGCGCGCGAGATGAAACGGCGCGGATTGCGCGTGCCGTTCGAGTGCATCACGCGCGCCGACCGTTTGAATGCGCGGGTGGCGGGGCAACTGGCGGAGTTGGGCTGTTACCGCGTGTGGATCGGGTCGGAGAGCGGATCGCAGCGGCTGCTGGATGCGATGGAGCGCGGCGTCACGGTGGCGCAGGTGCGCGAAGCGGTAGCGCAGCTGAAAGCGCACGGCATCGGGACGGGCATGTTCTTCATGTGGGGGTACGAGGGCGAGGAACTTGGCGACATCGAAGCGACGTACGAGCATGTGAAGGCCTGCGTGCCGGACGTGTTCTTTACGACCGTGAGCTATCCCATCAAAGGCACTCCGTATTACCAGGAAGTTGCGCCCAAGCTGGTGCAACTGGGGGCCTGGTCGACGAGTACCGATCGGGACGTGAAGGTTCGCGGACGGCACTCGCGTCGGTTCTATCAGGCTGCCGACCAGTTGCTGCGGAGTGAGACGGTGTCTGATGCTGACTTGGCGCGCCGGAATCTGCAGGCCGCGTACAGCGAGGTGGAAGCATGAGTACGGCCGCGCTATTTGAGCGGCTGGCGCCGCGGTATGACGAGCTGTGGACGGAGACAGCTGTCGGACGGGCGCAGCGCAATGCCGTCTGGCGGGTGATGGACAAGTTGTATGGAGCGGGCGACTGCGTGCTCGATATCGGCTGCGGTACCGGCGAGGATGCGGCGCATTTGGGGGCGCGGGGGGTTTTGGTGTACGGTATCGACGCCTCGCCGGCGATGGTGGAACGGGCGAGGGCGCGGGGAGTGAGGGCGGAAGTGAGGCAGATTGAGAATCTTTGTGGGGCGGACCCCCTGGTCCGCGCCGGACGCCCCCGTCCCGCTCTTTCGGCGACGAATCGGACGCTGGCCGTCGTGGAGGGAGATCGATCAGGGGGAGGGGCGAGCTCTGCTCGCCTGGACAAGCTGAAGCATGTCCCACCGCTTTTCGACGGGGCGTTTTCCAATTTTGGAGCGCTCAATTGCGTGGAGGATGTCGCGGGAGTTGCGCGGGAGCTGGGCGCCTTGGTTCGCCCCGGTGGATATGTGGCGATTTGCACGATGGGCCGTTTTTGCGTATGGGAGACGCTCTATTACGGCCTGCGCCTTGATTTCAAGAGGGCGCTGCGGCGACTGGCCGGACGCGCGGGGGAGATTCGCTACCCCACCGTCCGCCAGCTGCACGCGGATTTCGCGGCCGACTTCGAGTTAGTTTGTTGGAGCGGGGTGGGCATGCTGGTGCCGCCGTCCTATGTCAGGCTTTCGGCGCGAATCGTGAATGTGCTGGCGCGATTTGACCGGCTGCCGATTCTGCGCGCTTGCGCGGACCATCGCCTGCTGGTCTTCAAGAGGAAATGAACATGCTCGCGAGTGTCCGCCGCCAGTTCGTCGACGACTACATCAAGATCCGCCACGCGGAAGGCCGCGGGTCGCAGGATTCCGACTACTATCTGGCGCTCCCATTTCGCGATATCACGGGACGCTTGCAGGACCAGTGGACCATTCGCGCCGCCAGCTATCGTTACCTGGAACGGCGCATCCTGCCGCGATTCGAGGATCAGGCGCGCGGTCTACGCATCGCCGACGTGGGCGGGGGCAATTGCTGGCTATCCTATCGCCTCGCGTTGCGCGGACACTTGCCGGTGGCGATCGATATATTGGGCGATCCGCTGGACGGGCTGGGCGCAGGGCGGCACTACCAGATCGCCGCTCCGTTCCCGCGGATTAACGCCGAGTTCGACGATCTGCCGCTGGCGTCGGGCAGCCTCGATCTGGCGATCTACAACGCGTCCATACACTACTCGACGGACTACCGGCGGACGCTTGGCGAGATCCGCCGCTGCCTGCGGCCGGAAGGGCGCTTCCTCATTATCGATTCGCCGGTGTACCAGCGCCGCGAGCATGGCGAGACGATGGTGCGGGAGCGGCATCGGCAGTTTCAGTCGACCTACGGGTTCGCGTCCGATGCGGTGCCCAGCATCGAGTACTTCGATCTCGAAATGCTCGAAGGCCTGCGGCGCGACCTGGGGATCGTGTGGACCATCGACCGGCCCTGGTATGGGTGGCAATGGGCGCTGCGGTCGTGGAAGGCCCGGTGGCACGGCAAGCGGCCGCCCTCGAATTTCTGGATCCTCACCGGCAGGTTCGCGGCATGATCGTACTGTTCCATCCGCGCAGCACCAAGCCCAAGAACCGGCGGCTGCCGCTGTCGGTGCTGTATCTCGGGGCGGTGCTCGAAGGGCGGGAGGAATACGAGATCGTAGACGGCAATGTCGATCCCGACCCGGGAGCGACGCTCGATGCGCTAGTGGCGAGCCAGCGCGTAGAACTTCTGGGTGTATCGGTGATGCCCGGCCCCCAGCTGTTGCAGGCCGTCGCGGTGTGCCGCGCGTTTCGCGAAAAGCACCCGCGTATTCCCATCGTCTGGGGCGGATATTTCGCGTCGCTCTACACCGCGGCGGCGCTGAACGCGAAGTATGTCGATTTCGTGGTGAAGGGCCAGGGCGAAGATGCGCTGCTGGAATTGATCGAGGAATTGCGCGGACGGCGCGACTTCGGGCGCGTGCGCGGCATCGGGTTCAAAGACCAGTTCGGGCTGCACGTGGAAACGGCGAGCCGTCCGCTGCGCGCGCCGGACGAATTTCCGTGGCCCCCGTACCACCGTATGGACGTGTCCAAGTACATCGCGCGCACGTTTCTGGGCTCACGCACGGCGGTCCACCAGGCGAGCATCGGGTGCCCGTTCCGCTGCAATTTTTGCGGGGTGGTCCCGGTGTACGACCGCGAAAAAATGGAGTCGCCCGCACGCACCGCGGCGATTCTCGATCGCCTGCAAGCGCAGTGGGGCATCAATGCGGTGCAGTTTTACGACAATAATTTCTTTCTGCGGGAAGAGCACGCGCGGGAACTTGCCGACCGCATCGCGCCACTCAATTTGCAGTGGTGGTGCGAGGCGCGCGTCGATATCGTGCTGAGTTACTCCGACGACACGCTGCGGAAGCTGCGCAACGCCGGGTGCGCGATGATCTTTTTCGGTGTGGAATCGGGCAACGACGCCAAGCTGCGCAGCATGAAGAAGCAGCTCACCGGCGAGCAGACTGTGGAACTCGCGCGCCGTCTGCGCGATTTCGGCATCGTGCCGGAGTACTCGATGATTTTCGGCAATCCGGAAAATGCCGAGCAGGATGTGGCGGAGAATATCGCGTTCGTGCGGCGCATCAAAAAGGTCAATGCGGACGTGGAAATCGTGGTGCAGACCTACGTGCCGACGCCGCAGCGGAACGGCGCGTACGGCGGCGTGGAGGTGGCGTTCCCCTCCACGCCCGATGAGTGGATTTCACCGCGCTGGTATCCGTATCTGATCCGCACCGATCCGCAATTGCCGTGGCTGCCGCCGCGGGTGAAGCGGCGCATTCGCGATTTCGAAACGGTGATGAATTCGCGCTGGCCCACTACGCAGGACATGCGTTTACCGGGGTGGGGACGCACGCTGCTGAAATCGCTCAGCAGTTGGCGGTACCTGCTGGGCGCGTACGACTTTCCGGGCGAGTTGCGGCTGGCGCAGAAGTTGGTTCGCCTGCGGCAGCCGCGGCTGGAGAGTCTATGACCTCCGTGTCGGCTGTTGAAGGCTATCAGCTATGGGCCGAAACGTGGGATGCCACACCTTCGCCGATCATGGCGCTGGAGCATCGCGCGCTGCTGCCGTGGATCGAGGCGCTCGCGCCGTGCCGTGCGATTGACGTGGGCTGCGGCACGGGTCGATGGACAGCGCGGCTTTCGGCGATCGGTGTCGACGCTTCGCCCGCCATGCTCGCGGTGGCCGCACAAAAGGGATTGCGGGGGCGCCTTGCGGTAGGGGATGCGGCAGCGCTGCCGGTGGCTGGCGGATCGGCCGATTTGGTCCTCTGCGCGCTCACTTTTGGGCATATTCGCGATCAGGCGGCTGCCATGCGCGAATTCGCGCGCGTGCTCCGGCCGGGCGGCAACTTGATTCTCAGCGATTTTCATCCGGCCGCGGCGGCGCAGGGATGGCGTCGGACTTTTCGGTGCGCTGGGAAGGTGTACGCACTGGAGAATCATCCGTACACAGTGGCGCAGCTCTGTGAGATGGCCCGCGGGCTGGCACTGGCCGATGTAGTCGAGGCTAGCATCGGCGAGCCGGAGCGCGAGTTGTTCCATCGCGCCGGGCGGCCGGAGCTATTTGAAGCGGCCTGCGCAACGCCGGCTGTCCTGCTGACGCGATGGGTGCGGTTATGAACGCCGGCGCGCTCGATCTTTCCGGGCACATGCGCCTTCCGGGCCTCATCAACGCGCACGATCATCTGGAGTTCAATCTTTTTCCGACGCTCGGGTGCGGCGGGTATCGCAACGCGACGGAATGGGCGCGCGATATTCACCATCCGGAGCGTTCGCCGGTCCGCGAGCATCTGCGCGTGCCTAAGGCGGTGCGCCTCCGGTGGGGCGCGCTTAAGAATCTGCTGAGCGGAGTTACCTCGGTCTGTCATCACAATCCGTATGAACCCGGCGTCTTCGGCCCCGACTTTCCCGTGCGAGTGGTGCGGCGGATGGCGTGGGCTCATTCGCTGGCCTTCGAAGGCGGGTTGGTGGACCGTTTTCGCGCCGCACCACGTGAGTGGCCTTTCGTGGTTCATTGCGCCGAAGGTGTGGACGCCTCCGCGCGCAGTGAGGTGCAGACCTTGGATGCCGAAGGCGCGCTCGATTCGCGCACTGCCATCGTGCATGGCGTGGGGCTGACTCCAGCGGGCATAGATCTGGTCCGCCGCCGCCAGGCATCGGTGATTTGGTGTCCGAGTTCCAACCTCGGCATGTTCGGCTGCACGGTGTCGCGCACGGTTCTGCGTTCGGGAGTGCCGGTCGCGCTGGCCACCGATTCGGCCTTGAGCGCCCCAGTCGATTTGCTTGATGAACTGACAGTAGCGCGCCGATTTCTGCCCGCCAGGCGCGTGTATGAAATGGTGACGAGCGTGCCAGCCCGAATCCTGCGGCTTTCACAACGCGCGTTGGCCGGCGATTGGATCGCCGTTCGCTCGCAGGCGCGGACTCCCGGGGATGCCCTATTGGGTGGCTCGGTGGCGTTGGCCGTGATTGCCGGGCGCATTCGACTGATCTCTCCGGAATTGGCGCAGCAGCTCCCGAAATCCGCGCGCCGCCGCTTTCAGCTGCTGCACGTCGAGCATCGTCCGCCCGTGATGGTGGATGCCGATGTGGCTGGATTGTGGCGGGCGGCCGCGCAACATCTCGGCGGCGATCTGCGCCTCGCCGGCAAGAGGATTCTAGCGTGAAGATTCTCGTGCTGGAACCGCACAACCGGTGCAACTGCCGCTGCGTGATGTGCGACATTTGGAGACGCACCGTCGAGCGCGAGATCGAGCAGGCGGAACTCGAGCGGCACCTCGACGATATCGTGAGCCTGGGCGTCGAGCAGGTGGTATTTACGGGCGGCGAGCCATTGATGCACTCCAACCTGTTCCGGCTTGCGGCGCCGCTCCGCGCACGCGGCATCGGAATCACGCTGCTATCGACGGGACTGCTCCTGAAGCGCGATGCGGAGCGCATCGTCGCGTCGATGGATGAAGCGATTGTTTCGCTGGATGGTCCGCGCGAGGTCCATGACGGAATTCGCCGCGTGCCCGGCGCGTTCGAGCGGCTGGCGGACGGCGTCCGTGCCCTCCATCGGCTATCGCGGGAATTTCCGGTGAGCGCACGCTGCACGGTGCAGGCCCGCAACACGGAGCATTTGCGGGAGACCGTCGCGGCCGCGCGATCGATGGGTTTGCGATCCATCTCCTTTCTGGCGGCCGATCTCGAGTCCACCGCGTTCGATCGGCTTAAGGTGTGGCCCGAGAGTCGAAAGGCCGCGGTTGCGCCCGAGTTGGCCGTGCTGGAGCGGGAGATCGAGTGCCTGATCGCGGAGGGCCTCGCCGATGGGTTCGTTCTGGAATCGCCGGTGAAATTGCGGCGCATTGTGGCGCATTTTCGCGCCTATTATGGCCTGGAAGCGCCGGCCGCGCCGCGATGCAACGCTCCCTGGGTGTCGGCCGTGTTGGAGGCGAATGGCGACGTTCGCCCGTGCTTCTTCCATCCGGCGATCGGGAACACCGTAAACGGGACGCTGGCGCAGATCGTGAACGGGCCGGCGGCGGTGGCCTTCCGGGAAACGCTCAATGTCGCAGAGAACGCGGTCTGCCGGCGGTGTGTGTGCTCGCTATATCTGTGACTGGCGAGCTTCGCTGGTGGGACATGCTTTAGCTTGTCCAAAGGCGAGCGCGTCAGCGGCGAGCTTCGCTCGCATGGACAAGCAGAAGCATGTCCTACGTCAGAATCCGGATGGCGTCGTCCAGAGTGCCGTACGTCAATCGCAATGCCGGGAGAGTCGCCAAGATCCCGATTGTCCGTTCGTGAGCGGCATTCACTTCGGGGCCATAGCTCGGCAGATCCTGCAGTAAGAGTGTCGCAACTTCATCCGCTGGCATAGTCTCGACGCGCGCCGCGCCTTCGCTCCGGCGATCGAGGAAGACGAGAGTGCCGATTTCCGCCTGCTTTGCCGTTCGCACTCCGGAGAGCAGCGATGTCGGCACTTCCATGGAGAGCTTGCCGTTCGGCAGCGCGCGCGCGGGAAGGCCCTCCAGCTCCGGGAAATGGCGCGCCGCGTCGCCGCGCAGTCGCGCCTGGTGCGGCTTCCCGATTGCGACCGGAGTGTCCGTTCCCGTCAGGATCCACGTGCAGTCATCCGACAGGAATGTAAACCCGGCGCGCGCGCACGCCACGGAGAGCGTACTCTTTCCAGCGCCCGAGCTCCCGCACAGCAGGATTCCACCGCGATCGCGCGCCACACAGGCCGCATGCAGCGATACCACGTAACGCTGCGTCAGCAGCATATAGGCCATCGCTTCCAGAAACAGCCAGCGCACCAAAGTATGGTCGGCGACTGTCTTTTCCGATAAGAAGAAAATCGCCGTAAGAGTGCGGGTATCGGCGGTGGCGAAGTTGTGCGCATCGGCGACAAACGAGAGCAGGCCCGCCTGCACTCGATAGACGGGCGCGGCGGACGCCTCGCCTTCGGGCCGAACCACGACACGGAATTCCAGCGGCTTCCGGTCGAATATCAGTTCCCACGCGCCCCAAGCTTCACATGCCGCCTCCATCGCGTGGTGCGAATTGGTGGCCAGGTGCAGCGGGAAACCGGCGGGGTAATACGTGCCGCTTAGGGGAAGCTCGACATCGCTGAGCATAGGGTCGTAACGTTCGCCTTTACAATGGTAAAAGTGACGCTGATTCGGTGTCTGCATGCCCCTGCTATGAGTATGCTGGAAGCAGAGTGCGCGCGGCAATCGTACATTATTGGCTGCTGAACCGGCGGGGAGGGGAAAAGGTGCTCGACGCCCTGTGCCGTCTGCTGCCGGACGCCGACATTTTCACACTTTTCTGCGATCCCGCAACGCTCAGCCCTACGGTCCGCTCGCACCGCATCGTCACGTCGTTTCTCAATCCCCTGCGATCGCACTATCGCTCGCTCCTGCCACTCATGCCGATGGCGCTCGAGAGCTTCGATCTGCGCGGTTACGACCTGGTGGTGAGCAGCGAATCCGGTCCGGCGAAGGGCGTGATCACGTCGTCGGATACGCGGCATGTCTGCTACTGCCACACCCCCATGCGGTACCTGTGGGACCTTTACCCTGCCTATCGCAACGAATGGACGCGGTCGCGGTGGAAGCGTGCGTTGATGACTCCCGTGGCGAATTATCTGCGCCTTTGGGACTACTCGTCGGCCGCGCGCGTGGACCACTTCGTGGCCAACAGCCGCAACGTGCAGGCGCGCATTTGGAAGACCTACCGGCGGGAAGCGGAAGTGATCTATCCGCCCGTGGACGTCGAGTCGTTCTATTGTAAGCCGGCCGAGGATTACGCGGTGGTAGTGTCGGAACTGGTAGCTTACAAGCGCATCGACACGCTGGTGCGCTGCTTCTCACGGTCCGGGCGGCGACTGAAGATCGCCGGCGCCGGCCCGGAGTATCGTGCACTGCGGGCGATCGCGACGCCGAACGTCGAATTCCTGGGGCGAGTGAGCGATGAGGAGCTGCGCGAACTGTATGCGCGCTGCCGCTTCTTTGTGCTGCCCGGCGAGGAGGATTTCGGGATCACGCCGGTGGAAGCGCTGGCGAGTGGAAAGCCGGTGGTGGCGCTAGGGCGCGGAGGCGCGCTGGAGACGGTCCCATTTTTCGGGGGCGTTTTCTACGGCGTGCCGGAAGAGGAGGCGATCGCGGAAGCCATCGGAAAGCTGGAAGCGATGGAAGAGTCGATCCGGCCCACCGACTTGCAGGCATGGGCGCGCCAGTTCTCGGAAGAGGAGTTCATGCGCAGGATGTCGGCGGTGTTGAAGGCGGACGCAGTAAGGAACCCCGGAAGAATAACTTCACATTGTCTGCCATAATGATGTGGCGCAGCCTTCAGGCTGCTGGGTCGAGACTTTCCAGAAACCTCGCCGTCTTTCGTTGAGATCGAACCCGCTTGCTCACGCGCGCGGCTCGGTATTCGGAGTACTGCTTTTCCGAGCCACGACCGTTAGGGAGTGGTCCCGATAACGAACTTGGTTTCTGCCGCCAGAGACGCTCCCGACAGGCACCGTCCCTTGCTCATCTCGACCCGTCCCGCCGAGATGAGTCTCGGCGCTGCAGACAGGAGTGTCTGCGCCACGGCTGCTGCTGCTAAGTTATTCTTGCGAGCTGCCTAAGGAGTGCGCCCCAGGCGAAGCAGCTGATCGAGGAAGCCGGCCTGACCCTTTAGTATCTTCCGCCGCGCCTCGTCGAGGCTGAACCAGGCGGCACGGTCCACCTCGGGGAACTCCCTGTGGCGGCCTGAGCGCGGCGGCCACTCCATGGAGAAGGTGTTGCTCGTCAGACTCGCTGTGTCGAAATCCGCGCACAGCGCCCACGCATAGACTAACTTGCCGCCCGGCTGTTTCAGCGCCTGGAGCGGAGTGAATTCGCCGCCCGCCCGCGTTCCCGTCTCCTCCTCGAACTCCCGTTTGGCGGCGACTAGGGGATTTTCTGTATCCTCGAACTCGCCTTTGGGAATCGACCAGGCGCCGTCGTCCTTACGCGCCCAAAACGGCCCACCCGGATGCACCAACAGGACCTCCAGCCCTTCCGCGCCCTCCCGATATAGCAACAGTCCCGCGCTCTTTTTCGCCATATTCCCTAAAATCGTATCAACCACATTTAACATTCCGGCGTCTAACCCTAGCGAGACTATTCATGAGGCAACGTGCGGTCACAGGGTTCGCGGCGGCGCTGTGTCTGTGGTTACTCGCTTCCTGCGGTACTTTCCCGACTAAGGTGACCCACGCGGCGTCGACGTCCGGCGAGGCCAAGCCGCAGGAAATCAGACACGAGATTCGTATTACCGGTGTAGTACAAGCAGTGCACGCCACTAAGATTCTGGTGCCGCAGATTACCGGTCAATACAATCAGATGACGCTCACCCATATCGTCCAGAATGGCGCGAAGGTGGGGGCGGGCGACCCGATCGCCAGCTTCGACGCCACTGCCCAAATGGACGCCGCACGAGACGCCAACGCCAAGTTTGACGATCTCGGCCACCAGACCGACCAGAAGCGCGCCCAGAACCGGTCGGATGCCGAAAAACGGGCCACCGATTTGCTGCAGGCGGAAGCCGATCTGGTCACGGCGCGCATCGAACTGCGCAAAGGCCCGGTGCTGAGCGAGATCCAGCGCCTGACTAACGAAGAAAAAGTGCGCATTGCCGCGCTTCACGTGGAGAGCCTCAAGAAATCCAACGCATTGCACGATCAAGCCGATCTGGCCGCCTTGCGAATCCTGGAATTGCAACGCGACCGCCAGAAGGTCGCGATGGAGCGCGCCCAGACGAACATCAAACGCTTGGACGTCACCGCCCCTCTCGCCGGCATGGTCGCGCTGGAGAGCACTTATCGTGGAAACTCCTTCGGCCATGCCCGGGAAGGAGACCAACTCTATCGCGGATCGGCGCTGGTGAACATCTTCGATCCCTCGGAAATGATGCTGAAATGCAGTGTGGGCGAACCGGATATCGCTGCGATCGTGCCCGGCAGCCGCGCCACGGTGTATCTGGACGCCTACCCCGACCTGGCATTGCCGGCGCATCTGGAGTTCTCGAGCCCGGTGGCAGCGGCCGCTGTCGGCAGTCCTATTAAGACGTTCACGGCGATGTTCCACATCGATCGCAGCGATCCCAGGCTTCTGCCCGACCTTTCGGCCGCGCTGGTGATCGAGATGGCGCCGAAGGGCGGCACGAAGTGAGTGCCCCGGCGAGCGTACCGGCGGTTGCGCCGGCTCCAGCGCCCGCGGGAGCAGGCGCCACAGCGCGCCGGAGGCGGCTGCGTCCCTGGGTGGTTGTGTTCCTGTTGGTGCTGGCCGCCGGAGGCACGGTGGCCGGGGTTTACCGAATGCGGCGCGTCGAAGCCGGCGACGACGTACCTTCCATACAGGTGAAGCAGGGTGAGTTTCTGGTGGTGGTGCGCTGCCGCGGCGAACTCAATGCCCACGATTCCACCCAGTTCTACACCCCCACAGTGCCGAATCTGCGCATCGCCTGGCTTGCGCGCGGCGGCGATCCCGTCAAGCAGGGCGACCCTATCGTGCGGTTCGATTCCAGCCAGGCGCAGCAACAAATGGCGCAAAAGGAAGCCGCACTCCACGGGGCCGAGGCCTCGCTGGAGCAATTTGTAGCGCAGTCGCGCATCAACGTGGAGCAGGATAAGAGCGATCTTTCGGATGCGCAATACGCTGTGGAAACCGCCAAACTCGACGTCACTATTAACACCCTCAACAGTCCCATCGCCGGCGAAGAAGCCGGTATCAAGGAAAAAGTGACGGAGCAGAAGCTGAAGGCGGAAGAGGCGGCAATCGCCCTGCACCGCGCGGCGGACGAGTCCAAAATGGCGTCCTTGACGCGCGTGCGCGACCAGGCGAAGGCGGATGTCGATCTCGCCCAATCCCGCATGGCCCAGATGGAAATCAAAGCGCCCTCGAGCGGCCTCCTGACTTTCAGTTTGAACTGGCAGAGCTCGATGGGCAGCGATGCCAAGCCTTACAAAATAGGCGACACCGTCTACACGGGAATGAGCCTGGGCGAGATACCCGATATTGCCAACCTGGAACTCGAGGGCAAAATCGAAGAAATCGACCGTGGCCGTATCGCCCCCGGCCAGGACGTGCTGGTGAAGCTGGACGCTTTGCCGGAGCTCACTCTGCCGGCCAAGCTCAACCAGATTTCGCCTCTGGCGGAAGTCTCATTTAACGAGTACCCGCCGACCCGGAGCTTCCTCGCGTCCGCTCATATCTTGCACCCGGATCCTCGCCTGCGGCCCAGCATGAGCGGGGGTATGGACATCGTGATCAACAGGATCCCGAATGCCATCAGTATTCCCGCACGCGCGGTATTTACCAAAGCCGGAAGTCCGATCGTGTATATACGCGGCGGCGGCACCTATCGCGCCACGACAGTCAAGGTGGAGGCGCGCAATCCCGATGAGGTGGCGATTTCCGGGATCCCGGCAGGCGCCACGGTGGCATTGATGGACATCGAGAAAGCGAGTGCCAGGAAATGAAAGCGCGCATCCTTGTAGTGGCGCTTGTTCTGGCGGTGTTGGGGGCGCTCGCCTGGGGCGCCATGCGGCTGATCAGGGCGGCCACGGCCACCGCCGCCGTCGAGGTACCCACCACCAAAGTGCGGAAGGGGGCTGTCCACGTCGCAGTCACCGCCCGTGGAGAATTGCAGGGCGGCAACTCGGAGATGGTCGTCGTTCCGCCCCTCGGCTCGGATTCCACCGCCATCACCGTCCTCCGCTCTCCAGGCGAGCTCGTTAAGGAGGGCGACGTAGTCGTAGAGTTCGACCCAACGCTCCAGGAATACAACTTGCGTGAAGCCGAGGCCGACCTCGCCGAAGCCGATCAGCAAGTGATTCAGGCGCAGGCGACGTCGGATGCCTCCGACGAGGAGAATCGCTACGCGATCTTGCAGGCCGAGTCCGACGTGAAACTCGCGGAGCTGAACGTGCGCGGCAATTCCGTTCAGCCGGCGATCAAGGCGCGCGAAAATGACATCGTGGTGGAGGCAGCCCGCAAACGCCTCGATCAGGCCAAGCGCAATCTGGTCAACAAGAGCGATAGCACCGTCGCTGCAGTGAAGATCCAGCAGGCCAATCAGAATAAGGCCAAAGTTACCGCGGACATGACCCGCAAAATCATCGAGAACATGATTGTGAAGGCCAAGAGCTCGGGCTACATCAACCTTCAGCCGAATACCGGCGGAATGTTCTTCTATTACGAGGGAATGAGCTTTCCCGTCGTGCAAGTCGGCGACACAGTACGTGCCGGAATGCCTATCGCGCAAGTTCTCGACCTCAAGAACTGGGAAGTTTCGGCGCACATCGCCGAACTGGATCGCGGGCACCTCTCGGAAGGCGAAAAGGTCACAGTCACGCTCGTCGCGCTTCCAGGCCGGACGTTTACCGGCCACGTAAAAACCCTCGGCGGCACCACCGGGGGTTGGGAGCGCGTTTTCGATTGCCGTATTGCACTGGACGAGGCCGCGCCCGAAATGCGCCCAGGATTGACCTCCAATATGGTGATCACCACCCAGGAGATGGAGAACGTCACCTGGCTTCCCTCGCAGGCGCTGTTCGAAAGCGGCGGCAAGACCTTCGTCTACCAGCGCGCCAACCAGGGTTTCACACCGCACGACGTCACCTTGGTCACCCGCAGCGAAAGCCAGGCCGTGATCTCGGGCCTGAAGGAGGGCGATGTGGTGGCCATGTCCAACCCGGAGCAGCAGAATAAACCGGCCGAGAAATCGAACGGCGCCATGAAGGCCCTGCAGAAATGATCTCCATTACCTGGTTGCAGGGCGCAGTGTTGGCGGCCGTGCTGATCGCCATGTTGTGGGCCGGAGCGCGGCTGTCTTCGGACATTCGACAGGCGCTCGGGAACCTGCGGGCGCAGAAGACGCGCACGCTGCTTACGGCGCTGGGCATCGTATTCGGTGTGGGCTCGGTGATCGGTATGCTGGCGATCGGCTCCGGCGCCAAGGAGGAGTCGCTGCGCTTCATCGAACAGTTGGGCGTGCGCAACGTCCTGGTGGATGCGCGGCCCACGGCCAGCCGCGAGGAGTTCATGCAGCGCCGGAAATCGTCGCCCGGTCTTTCCGAGCGCGACGTGCGGATCCTGCGCACCAACATCGAATCCATCGAGCTGCTATCCTCCCGCCGCGCCATGCATCCCGCGCAGGTGCTGCCCAAGCCGGCGAAAGATATGCCGGAATTGTACGGTGTCAACGCCAGCTACGCC
>Ga0182018_10002674_pt1 | contig 17344 bp, 15 predicted proteins | sample 812P2MmetaG_FD_120490 | JGI IMG/M metagenome (GOLD analysis project Ga0182018, IMG submission 120490) | Permafrost microbial communities from Stordalen Mire, Sweden - 812P2M metaG | ecosystem: Environmental > Terrestrial > Soil > Wetlands > Permafrost | place: Sweden: Stordalen | collected... | reverse complement strand
CGGCCGTAATACATTTCGCGGCCCGGCATATTATGATTTCGATTTTGCGCTCATTAAGACGACTCCGATTGGCCACCGGGAAAATGGCTTGGAGCGAGCGGACCTGCAATTCCGCGGGGAGTTTTTTAATCTGTTTAATATCGTCAACATGGGGCTACCTGCCAATATCATCGAGGGTACAGGATTTGGCATGATCAGCAAGACGGCGGGAACTTCGCGGCAAGTTCAGTTTTCGCTAAAGCTAATCTACTGAGGCGCGTCAATCAGTGACTCAGGTTTGCGGGACGATATGTTACTCGAAATTGACGCCTCGCCGCTAGCTAAGCCGGATACATCGTGAGAAACGGGCTAAGCAAAGCATTTCAGAACTGTGTCAAAACCCCGGTCCTGGCGGATTCAGGCCGCAATCGCCTCGTCTGTCGCGCGCTGATCCAATTCGATCGACGCCTCTTGCCTATGAGATCTTAGAAGAGCACTTTTTTGACGGCCTGACCGATGCCCTTTAGATCAGCAAGCGGCATTCCGCTCTTTTGCAGGAACTCTTCACCTTGCATAATCGCGAGCATGAGGCGCCCGAGTTCCTTCGCGGGAATCGCTTTGGAGAGAGCACCATCGTGCTGCGCCTCACGCACGACCTCGACAATTAGCTCCTCGACGGCGCGATAAATTCCACGTGCAAGCGCGGTCACATCTTCGTCGATTGAAGCAAGCTCCGTGGTGCTGTTCGCAAGGAAGCAACCGCGGTATGGTCCATCCCCACGCGGTCCGCAGTCGGGCCGCTCAAACAGCATAGCTAACCGCTCGATCGCCAGCCTATCACTTGAAAGCGCCGCGCGCACGTGGGTAAGGATCGCGTCGGCATAGACCTTCAGCGCGGAGAGGAATAGTCGCCTTTTGTCGCCGAAGGCAGCGTAAATACTGCCTTTACCGAGGCCAGTCACACGCATCAGGTCATCTAGCGATGTTGCCGTATAACCGTTTTTCCAGAACTCATCCCGCACGGCCGCGAGGATCTTTTCCTCGTCGAATTGTCTTGGTCTTGCCATAACTCTTAGACCTGGATCATGCCGCCATCGGCAAATAGCTCAATGCCGTTCACGAAGCTCGAATCGTCTGAGGCGAGGAACAGTGCGACCTTGGCGATCTCTTCAGGCTGTCCAACGCGACCAAGAGGGATTTGCTTTCCCATATCAAGATTGTATTGCTTGGCTTCAGCTTCGGTCTTGAACAGACCAGTGGCACCCGGTGTCTCGATCGGTCCCGGACTCACGACATTGACGCGGATCTTCCGCGCTTTCAGTTCGCTTGTCCATGTGCGCGCGAACGACCGAACAGCTGCCTTCGTTGAACTGTAGACCCCGAATGCGGCCATCCCTTTCACCGAAACGATGGATCCGTTAATCACAATCGTTGCGCCGTCGGTCAGCAGTGGAAGAGCTTTTTGGACAGTAAAGAATGTGCCCTTGACGTTCGTGTTGTACGTCTTGTCGAACTGCTCTTCTGTCACCTGCTCTATCGTGCCGAATTCTCCTCCGCCAGCATTCGCGAAGACGATGTCGAGCCGACCGAACCTTTGCTTTATCTCTGCATAGAGTCGATCAAGGTCAGCTAACTTACCTGCGTCAGCTTGAACACCCGTCGCGCCTGCGCCGATTTCTTTTAGGGCGCCTTCGAGAACGTCGCTTCGGCGGCCGGTGATGACAACACTTGCGCCTTCTCTCACGAACAGTTTCGCAGTAGACAATCCAATGCCACTTGTACCACCAGTGATAAGGGCGACTTTACCTTCCAGCTTCTTCATTACTCCTCCTTTGCCGTCTCGGGAGCGATCTGCCTTCTTGGTGTTGCCACTCCAAGCATTCCGCACCGATCAATTCACTCCAATAGTGGACCACGCGGTCCACTATTAAAGGATGCTCAACCCATCTGTGAAGTTTCATAAAACTACAAACTGACGCTGTTTCCGGATTGGCTCGGAGTCTACCTGCTAGAGTCCCTTCGGGATTACGCCTGCCGTGCTATCTCTGAATGCTCCTTTCCTCGAGCCAGGCTGGGACATGGGTCATCAAATAGTCGATAAGACTCCTTGACCGACGGAAGCATTCCCCTAGGCGTTGGGTAAACCAAGTGCAGAATATTCTTCGCCCCAAACCATTCCGGCAAGGCTCGTTCAATAAGCCCTTCTTTTAACGGTGCAGAAACCACTTGCTCTGGCAGCAATGCGATGCCCATGTCGTGCATCGCAGCTTGAAGTCTCACGCGTAGATCTCTGGTTACAAGTCTCGGCTTCAACTCGATCTGTTGCGCCCGATAATCAAGATTCGTTAAGTTCCAGCGCGCGCCGTCCCCGAATATATCGTCGATACTGGCGACCGTAGCGAACTTCGGCAAGTCGGTGGGATTTTCCGGTCGCCCGTAGTGGTCGAGAAAGGTGGGACTGACGACCAGCACGCGTTTGGATTGTCCGAGAGTTTTCGCCACCAACCCGGCAACGTCCTCTATCACTGGCTTTGCACGAATGGCGATATCAAACCGTTCTTCAATCGATCGGGGTGGCTTTGATTTTGGCGGCGGCTTGGCCGGAGATGGAAGAGGTGACGACGGAGAAAAAATGAATGGGCAAGACGAGCTTGGGCGACCGGGGACATAAAAGCGGGGCAAGCCCCGCCCCTACAAAAGAGGTGGAGAGCGCTTAGGATTTAGCTGGCGGTTTGGGCTCGGGCGTGGACACTCTCGCCTTGGCCGATTTTTTGGATCATGCGGCTGCCAATATTGGCGCCGCGGAGGCAGCCAACGGGTTGCAGGTCGTCTCGGGTGTGAACGACGGGGAGCCAGGATATGCCGCGATCGAGCATGATGGTGGTGGCCACAAGGATGGAGTCGTCAAGAGAGACACAAACCGGATTGGGTGGGAGCAGGTCGCTGAGTTTGCGGCGCGTTAGGTCGCCCCGTTCTTCCGGTGGAATGATGGCGATGCGGGCGATCATATCGTAAAGGTCATTGCGGTCCAGAGTGCCCCAGAGGCGCTGCTTTTCGTCGAGGATCAATAGTTCGCCAGCCGCGTTTTCGTTGAGAGCGAGGACGGCATCGGCGAGAGTTGTGTCTTTGGCGAGGGCTTTGTCAGGAATAGGACCGAGAAGCGAGGCCAACGGTTCATCCGACAGGAGCGCCTCGGCAAGCGGGAGACGCCGCCAGAAATCGCCGGAGCGTCGAGTCAGCGTGCGGGATAGCAGGTCGCGCAACGGAGTGGAGGCCCCAGCGAGCTGCGCGAAGAGTCCACTGCCAATCTGCATGAGACGCACCACGGTTCGTGCGCGAACGCTGGTTTCATGCGGGTGATCTCCCAGGAGTGTAGCCTCGCCAAAAAAATCGCCCTTGCTTAGGACAGCCACGATCTTGGGTTCTGGATCTGGCGGTGTCACTTTCAAGGCTTCGACTTCGCCTTCATCGATGATGGAGAAGGTGCGTGCCAATTCACCTTGGCGGTGGACGTAATCGCCGGGGAGATAATAGGCGTGAGTTACCTTTAGGGTCGTATCGGTGTTGAGAAAGCTGAGGTCGCGCGGGAAGAGCACGTCCCAGGCCCAATCCAGGGCCACTTTGCATCTGCGGGACCACGTCGGCAGTTTGAAGAGATAGACGCCGCGCCACATAAACCAAGCGAGAAACCCGGAAAACCTCATGCCAAATATTTCCGCTACAGCGGAGTAACCACCGATGGAGCAGAGTTGGCCGAGGGCTTTGAAGCTGAAGGGTTTGGTGGGCTCGCCGCGCAGAATGCGGACCAGATTGAGAGCGGCTTGGCGGCCCTGGCGTTCGGCGAATTGGCCGGTGGTTGGCGATGGTTTTTTGTCGAAGTCGTTGATGATAAGGGCGCAATCGCCGAGGGCCCAAGCGTTGGTTTGGCCTTCGATGCGCATTTCGGGAGTCGTGCGGATGCGTCCCTTTTCTTTGGGAACATGGAGGCTTTGAACCAGAGGAGAAGCGGTGGTGCCGATGGTACAAACGATGGTGGCGCCAAGAAGCTTGCTGCCATCTTTGAGTTCAACGCCTTCATGCGTGGCGGCGACGGCGCGGGAATTCAAGAGAATGGTGACGCCGGCTTTTTCCATTTTCTTGCGGGCGAAATCGCGAAGCGTGGGGGCCACTTCGGGCAATATCTGGTCCTGAGAATGGACCATGGTTACGACGACATCTTCTTCCCGGAAATTGCGGTAGAAGCGGGTGCTGCTGCGAACGAGTTCGTTGAGTTCGCCGGCGACTTCGACCCCGCTGAACCCGGCCCCCACGATGATGAAATGGAGAAACCTGCGGCGTCGCTCGGGATCGGTGGTTGCTTCGGCGCGTTCCATTTGATGGACGACGTGTTGCCGGAGGTCGATCGCGTCGCGCATGACCTTGAAAGCGAAAGCGTGCTCCGTCATGCCTGGGATGATGCCGAGGTTGCTGTCCGCGCCACAGGCGAGGACCACATGGTCGTAGTGCAGACGCGTCCGGACGCCGTTGCCCTCGTCGTATTCAATATCGGAGGCGGACAAGTCGATTCGTTCCACACGCTCGGTACGGCAGCCAACACCGGGGAGCATTTGGCGAAGCGGTGCGGCGGCTGCGTCTACATTGATGGAGGCTCCCGCGACATCCGCGAGCAGAGGATGAAAAACCATGTGGTTCTCGCGGTTGAATACGAGAATTTCGCAGTCGGATGGGCGCAGCTTGGCGCGAAGAGTTCTTGCGAATTGTACGGCTGCAAATCCTCCCCCGATAATAACCACTCGGCTTGGCTTCACTTTGTTGCTCCTATGTCTGGACCTAACAACGGCGGCTCAAAGCTAAGCGCAGAATCTCACCCAAAAAATGAAACAACCCTGCTAGTAAGCACTATGTAACCGGATGCTGCCCATTGGACTCATCCCATGCTTCTGCGGATGTAAAGATTTTTGCGGATAATTCATCTTGCAGGACAGCGGTAGCGCGAGATTGCTGCCGCCGGGAATGCTAAGGCCGGGACAGAGCTTGTGCTAAAATTGAGTGCAAAGGAGATAAGCGCAGGTGTTCAGAAGAAATTGGTGGGGTTTATGGATTGTTGGAGTATTTCTGCTATCGATTGCGCCAAGCGGCGCTCGCACGCTACCGGACCGAGGTACCCCGAAGCAATCGCCGGCTCAGGCGGGCAAGGAGCATGCTCTGCGGCTTTACAACACGCACACCGGCGAACGAATGGATACTATTTACCGACGCGGCGACCAGTACCTTCCGGAGGCTCTGTCCAAGCTCGATTATTTCCTGCGCGATCATCGTACCGGCGACGTTCGACATTTTGATCCGCGGCTGTACGATATTCTCTCCGATCTTACGGCGTGGGCAGGAGAACCCAGCGGCGAGATTGATATTATTTGTGGGTACCGCACTTCGTCGACGAACGAAACTCTACGCGCTCACACCACCGGCGTTGCCAAGAACAGCCTGCACATTCAAGCGGAGGCAATTGACTTGCGCATGCCTGGTGTCGATACGCTGAAACTGCGAAAGGCCGCCCTGGCTCTTCACCGCGGCGGCGTCGGTTACTATCCCCACTCGGACTTCATCCACGTCGATGTAGGGCGGGTCCGCCAGTGGTGTTTCGAATGCCCGGCCAGCCTGCTCTCCGGCGATTAACCCGGGTACGGATAGCCCTTCTCGAAGAGTCTTTCAAGGTCCGCATCGTGTCCGTAGATGTCGTCGTAAAAATGAACGATACCATCTTCGGTCACGATCACGGTCGCATAAACGATTAAAACCGGAATCGGGTGCGTAAGATTGACCTGCTGGGTTGTGGTTCCGTGCATTGCGGCTTGGACGCGTTCCATGTTCCAGCCAGGATTGTTGCGCAAGACCCAAACCGCTAGATCGGCTGGCCTCTCCAGCCGAACGCAGCCATGGCTGAAATCCCGACGGGTCTTCGCGAAGAATTCCTGCTCGGGAGTATCGTGAAAATAAATGTTGTAGCTATTCGGAAAGATAAATTTTACGAGCCCGAGTGAATTCTTAGGCCCCGGCGTCTGCCGAATGAAAAGCTTACCTGCCCGAAGTTGTTCGAGCACCTCGTTCGATACAGTTCCCGAGGCGACAACTTCCTGACGGCTATCCACCACTTCGAATCCTTTTTTCGCCACGTAGTCGGGATCGCGAGCCAGCCGCGGAAGAAATTCCGCTTTGGCGATGGAATAGGGGACGCTCCAGTAAGGGCGGAATACGGCGTATTCTATGGTGTCGCTAAATATCGGAGTGTCGTGGCCGTAGGCTTTGCCCACGACCACGTTCATCTGCAAAGCAATCTTAAAGTTTTCATCGTAGGCGCGAAGATGAAACTCCGGAATATTGGCGATGATGGGCGAGTGCTGGTACGAGAGGGGCAACCAGCGCCAGCGCTCGAGAGTTAGTTGCATTTGGCGTATTCGATTGGGGAGGGGAACGTTCAGATCGGCCAAGGTTTGCGCGGTGATCCGTCCATCCTCAGTCCGGCCGAACCGGCGTTGAAAATTTTTGACCGCGTCCACGAGCGCGCCTTGATAGATCGTCCCATCGGCGGGAACATTCGCGTCGGCGGGAAGGTCGCCGATCTGGCGGAGCAATCGGAGGAGTTGAGGGACACCCGGATAAGAATCGCCCGGCGAGATCGTTTTCTGTATAGCAGGAAGTGGTGTGCCGTCAAATTCCTTCGCGAGCTGCAGGTAAGTTTGCAACGCCTTAATCGTTCGTTGGTAGCCCGGGTACGGAGGTTCCACTTGCTGAAGGACTCCGGCAACGTCCGGGGCGTCTACAACATGGTTTTTGAGAAATTCGGGCAAATCGTATTTCTTTTCCTCGACGTCGAGCCCGTAGTCAAAATGCCTTGGGTTCACCTTGCCGATGTGCAGGTCCGAGATGTATCTCATGACGCTCACGGTAAGCGCGAGATCGAAGCGAGCGGCATCGGATTCGGAAGGGTACGCCGCTGCGGGTTTGAGCTTTGCCAGCCGCTCGCTCCACCGCGGCCCGTCGTAATCTTCGGCCGATAGCCCCTTCTGGTCGGCTTGCAACAAAACTGCAATGACTTGTTGGGCCTCGAGAGTGGGCTCCATTCCCTTCACCCATGGCAACGAATAGCCATACGACTCGTAGAACTTCTGCACGTTCTTTTGGTAGTCGCTGAAATCGGGCCAGCGCAAGTCTGAGAGAGTTCCCGCTTGCACAATGCCTCGCAGAGCGGATTGCCCTTCAGGGCCAAGTTGTTGGGCAAGTATCGCGGATTCTTCGGGTTGCGTGCGAAGTCGGCTGCCCGATCCGATTCCGGGACTCCAAACCAGAGCAATTGCGGCGACCAGTATTGCTGCCAGCCTGCTTTTAGACGTCAATGATTGCTCCACAAGAGTTCCCCGTTTCGTTTTCTGCCTGGGCGTCTGAATTCTTTTGTGCAAACGCAGTCGTCGCCGCTCGCTCAGATTGGTCGCAGTCGGCTATCCAGACTTCTTTTCTGTTTCAAGGCTAATTACGCCGTCCCATTCCTTCAGATAGACCTAACACATCGATGGATGCGAACTTTCTCGCTTTGACGGCCGGAATTGGCCAAAAAGCGATTTCAAGTCGGACTCCACGCAGCGCCCGCAAAAGACAAGGTACAAACTGCCTGGAAAACCCTCACACAAGGGAAACGCGAGACTAGCATGAGCGAGTGGTCGCGTTTTCGGGACGTCGAGGTTTTGGCAGGTGCGTCAACCGCTCGACTGTAGCCCGGTTTTGACCCCAAACGCCTTCTCGCAATCTCGCTCACAAGTTTCTCTACACACAGGAGATAGGTGCGTGGCCGTAACGCGATTCGATTGGCGCGCGAGATGCCTCTGCACCAAGCTCGGCCAAGCCTCGAAAGAAATATGGTAGCCACTTGATACTTACTGAGCATCAAAAGCTCGCCATGCCCAAAAGATTCACGCCAGAGTGGGGAGCGATTGTAGGACGAGCGACCGGCGTGTTGGTCATCTTGGCCGGGATACTTCTTGCTGCAGGTCTGTGCATCGCCGGTCAGCAGCCGCCCAACCCTGTCCCCAGCATCTTTGAGCCTCACTCAACACCGGCCGATTCCATCCTTCATCTTTCGAATTTTGTGCTTCGCATTACCGGGCTAATTTTTGTCGTGGTCGCGACTCTATTGACCTATGCGGTCGTGAAATTCCGCAGCAAACCGGGCGACGCGCAGCGCGAGCCGGCTCAAGTCTACGGGAGTACCCAGATTGAGCTGGCCTGGACGGTCATTCCGATCCTGATCGTGGTGGTTCTATTTCTGGCAACGGCTCGGGTGATTCATGCGATTGAGGACGCTCCCAAACCCGCTGCCGCGGTGGAAGTGACAGCGATCGGACATCAATTCTGGTGGGAGTATCGTTATCCGGCACTCGGCGTCGTCACGGCGAACGAGTTGCACATCCCCGTCAGCGATCCGGAGCATCCCACTCCGACATTCTTGAAGCTGCTTTCCGCCGACACCGATCATAGCTTTTGGGTTCCTCAGCTCGCGGGTAAGACCGATCTGATTCCCAATCGTATCAACGAAACGTGGGTGGACCCGCACCGGACGGGCTTGTTCCTGGGCCAATGCGCCCAGTATTGCGGCACGCAGCACGCGAAAATGCTTTTGCGGGTTTCGGTGGAGACCCCGGAGGTGTTTCAGGCTTGGATCAACGCGCAAAAACAGCCCGCGATTCAGAATGCGGAAGAGGCCGCGGGCAAGCGCGTCTTTGAAACCACCGCTTGCGTGAACTGTCACGCTGTCGGCGGCACGAATGCAACCGGGCGCTTCGGCCCCGACCTGACGCACCTGATGAGCCGCGACACCATTGCGGCGGGTGCAGCCGAAAATACAAAGGAAAACCTGCGCTTGTGGATTCAGAACCCGGACGCCATCAAGCCGGGCTCGCTGATGCCAGCCATGCAGTTGACCGACGCCGACTTGGATGCACTTGTACGCTATCTGGAGACGCTCAAGTAGCGAGTGGCTCAAGATTTTGGGAGACCCGCAATGTCGTCAGACGCGATGGCCATTCGAGCCGCGGAAGCCTCGGGCAAGCCTTGGGTCGAGACGCTACATGAGTGGGTGACCACCGTCGATCACAAGCGCTTGGGCATCCTTTACATTGTCTTCGCGCTGATCTTCCTCGTTATCGGCGGAGTCGAAGCCACCGTCATGCGCATTCAGCTGATGCGCCCGCACAACGATTTTGTTTCGCCCCAGATTTTCAATCGCTTGTTCACGATGCATGGCACGACCATGATCTTCTTCGTGGCCATGCCCGTCTTGTTTGGCTTCGCCAACTACCTCGTGCCGTTGATGATCGGCGCCCGAGACATGGCGTTCCCCCGCCTGAATGCGTTCAGTTTCTGGCTCACGGCCCTCGGTGGATTCCTTCTCTACTTCAGTTTTGTTGGCGGAAGCGGCCTCTACGGCGCCGGAAATGCTCCCGACGTGGGCTGGTGGGCTTACGCTCCGTTGACCTCGCGTGCGTTTTCTCCGGGCCACAGTTCCGATTACTGGACCATCTCGGTGCTCGTCTCCGGCTTCGGCAGCATCGGCACCTCTATCAACATCCTTGCCACAATTCTTTCCATGAGGTGCCCAGGCATGAAGCTGAGCCGCATGCCGTTGCTCCCGTGGTTGAACCTGGTAATGTCAGGCATGGTGCTGATCGCCATCACGCCTCTCTCGGCGGCGCAGATCATGCTGCTTGTCGATCGCTATCTGGGCGGGCATTTTTTCGACACGCAGGCAGGCGGGTCGGCAGCGATATGGATGCATTTTTTTTGGATTTTCGGGCATCCGGAAGTCTACATCCTGATCATTCCTTGCTTTGCTTTCATGTCCGAAATTATTCCAGTGTTTTCGCGCAAGCCGATCTTTGGTTATCCGGTGATGGTCGGCGCCACGGTGTGCATCGGGTTCGTGAGCATGAGCGTCTGGGCGCACCACATGTTCTCCATCGGAATGAGCTCTTACTCGAACGCTTTCTTCACGCTCACCTCGATGGTGGTGGGAGTTCCAACGGGAATAAAAATCTTCAACTGGCTCGGCACGATGTGGGGCGGCAAGCTCATTTTCAAGACTCCCATGCTCTTCTGCATCGGATTCCTTTTCCAGTTCTTGATCGCCGGGCTAACCGGCATCATGCTGGCCGTTTCACCGTTCGACTGGCAGCTCACCGGTTCCTACTTCGTCGTCGCGCACTTTCACTATGTAATCGTCGGCGGAATCCTGTTCGCCCTTTTCGCGGCATTTTATTACTGGTATCCGAAAATCACCGGAAGGATGCTGAACGAATTCCTCGGCAAACTGCATTTCTGGCTGTTCCTCATCGGATTTCACATGACGTTCGACGTGATGCACATTCCCGGCATCCTCGGCATGCCGCGCAGGATCTACACCTATGAGCCGGGCCGCGGTTGGGACACGATGAACTTGATCGTCACGATTGGCACGTTCATTCAGGGCATTGCGATTTTGGTGTTCGTAGCGAATCTCATTTATTCCTACTTCAAGGGACCCAGAGCCGGAAACGACCCTTGGGACGCGTGGACGCTCGAATGGTCGGTGAGTTCGCCGCCCCCGGAGTACAACTTTGCTTCGATTCCGACGGTTGCAAGCCGCCGCCCGCTGTGGGACCGCAAACACCCTGAAGATCCGGACAGCCGCTATGAGTGAGGGGAGCCACGAATGAGCGCAATCGCCACTCCGATCGTTCACGCGCCCGAAGCTTGGCGCCTTCCGTATAAGGGCAAGGTCGGTATGGCCTGCCTGATTATTGCGGAGTCGTCGATCTTCACGATTTTCGTTGTGGCTTATCTCTACTATGCGGGAAAGAGTCTCACCGGGCCGACACCGCGCGAGGTGCTCGAGACCCCGGTCTTTTACACGATTTGCTTGTTGTCCAGCAGTCTCACGATTCACTTCGCGTCAAGATTTCTCGAACGCGGCAACCGCGCCGTTTTTCTGGGTTTATGGTTGTTGACGATTGTTCTTGGCAGTCTGTTTTTATTTGGCACCGGACAGGAGTGGCACCGGCTGATCTACGAGCACGGTCTGACAATCTCCACGAATCTTTTTGGAACGACCTACTACTCGCTCGTTGGCCTGCACGCCACTCACGTTACGGTGGGTCTGCTGATGCTTGGCATCGTGCTTCTCTTTGGCTTGGCGGGCCTTGTCGGCCCGGAGCAGTCGGCACGCGTCGATGTGCTTGCCATGTATTGGCACTTTGTGGATGCGGTGTGGGTCGTCGTTTTCACGGTGGTTTACGTTCTAGGTCGCTGAGGAGAACTGATGGCGACGCTGCTGCCTGCGGAACAACTGGAACAAAATCCTCGCACCCCTAGCGAGATCGAAGTGCCCGCGCGAACGGCCTGGCCTGTGGTTCTGTCTCTTGGATTTACGCTGTTGTTCGCGGGGCTCCTGACGAGCGCTTCCGTGAGTGTTCTCGGCGCAGTGTTGGCGATCGCAGGTTGCGTCGGCTGGTTCCGGGAGGTTTTCCCGCGCGAGCATGAAGAAGTTGTTCCAGTCGTTCCGGAGGATTTCTCGGTTGCCACAGAGCGCCGCCTTGTCGAACGGTTCCCATTGGCTCCTGAACAAGTACGCGCCTGGCTCCCTGTCGAAACTTATCCAATATCGGCGGGTGTGAAAGGGGGGTTGGCCGGAGGCGTGGCGATGGCTGTGCTCGCTTGTCTCTATGGCTTGCTGAAGGCCGGAAGCATTTGGTACCCCATTAATCTTCTCGCCGCCGTTGTGTATGCGCCGTCGGAAGTGCCTTCCGCTTCGCAATTCAATTCGTTTCACGCTGGCATTTTTTTCATTGCCGTGGTCTTGCATCTCGTCAGCTCGACGCTGGTGGGATTGCTGTATGGTGCGATGCTACCGATGTTCTCGCGACGCCCCATTCTGCTAGGCGGCCTGATCGCCCCGGTGCTGTGGTCGGGGCTGCTCTACTCCATCATGGACATTCTCGATCCTGTGCTCGGGAGCCACATCGACTGGGGATGGTTTGTCGCCTCGCAGATTGCTTTTGGGATCGTCGCAGGCATGGTGGTCTTGCGCCAGTCTCGTGCGCGCACGCGAGAGAACGTACCCTTCGCACTGCGTGCGGGAATCGAAGCTCCCGGCATGATGCCGCGACGCGGAGACGGAGAGAAACAGCCTTGAACTCGTTTCGCCATCTTTGTGCGACGGCGGCGCTTGCCGTGACGACGCTCTCGGGCTGTGGCACGCCGCACGGCCAGCCGCTCCAAGGCTCCGAGATTCTCGCGCCCAGCGAGGTTTTAGATTTTGAGACTTTGTATGCCGAAAATTGCGCGGGTTGCCACGGTGCGGAAGGTCGTGGAGGCGCGGCCATCGCGCTGGCCGACCCAGTCTATCTGGCTATCGCGGAGGACGCGGCGATCCGCAAAGTGATCGCCAGCGGTGTGCACGGAACTGCCATGCCGGCATTTGCGGAAAGTTCAGGTGGCATGCTGACGGATAAGCAGATCGACGTCATTACAACGCAAATCCGCTTGCGCTGGGGCCGGCGTGGTGACCTTAGCGCAGCCAATCTGCCGGCGTACGCTCCAAAATCACCGGGCAACGCATCGCAAGGTGAAGTTGCTTACAAAACGTACTGCGAGTCCTGTCATGGGCCGGGCGGCCGCGGCGGACCAAAAGGCAGCCCCATCACGGACGGTTCTTTTCTCGCGCTGGTCAGCGATCAAGGACTGCGCACGATCGTCATCGCTGGCCGTCCTGAATTGGGCGCTCCAGACTGGCGGGGAAACGTGCCCGGCAAACCCATGTCGGAACAGGAGATCACGGACGTCGTTGCGTGGCTCGTTTCCCGCCGTGTTCAGAACCCAGGACAGCCCTATTCCGTTTCGAATGACGCGCAGCACCACTAGGAGCTTCACGATGTCGAATGACCCTACGCTCTCTCGCCGCGGTCTCTTGATGAGGTTGGGAATTCTGTTCAACAGCATGATAGCGGCTGCGATTGCAGTGCCGGTCGTGCAATTTTTGCTTTCCGCGATTACTCACGGGCGCGCAGACTCCTATCTCGCTTGGGTGCCTCTGGGATCGGTGAGCGAATTTCCCGAAGGCGAAACGCGCCTTGCCACGTTCCGCAATCCGTACGTGACGCCGACCGACGGCAAGACCGTGGACACAGCGTGCTGGGTGCGGCGCGTCGAAGGAGAACAGTTCCAGGTTTTTGCCATCAATTGCGCGCACCTGGGCTGCCCCGTGCGTTGGTTTCCGCAATCCGGCTTGTTCATGTGCCCCTGCCACGGCGGCGCTTACTACCGTGACGGTTCGCGCGCTTCGGGCCCGCCGGAACGCGGGCTGTTCGAGTATCCGTACAAGGTGCGGGACGGGATGGTTACGATTCAAGCTGGCGAATTGCCAACTCCGGGATCCCCAACCGCTTCTCTTTTCGGGAATACGCCGCCGTGCGGTGCACAGAACGAGTTGGTTTCCATCGAGAGCAAGCTGTCCGCCTCTACCGAAACGAATGCTTTGCTCAGAAAGACAAAGACATGGACGTGATCGGACAAATCGGGAAATGGTTTGACCAGCGCTTGCAACTGGCCGCTCCCATTCGTGACGCGGTGGAGCATCCCGTGCCGCGCAACACAGCGAGCTGGTTCTATGTGTTCGGCAGCGCTGCGCTCACCGTCTTCCTTCTTCAACTCGTTACTGGAATCTTGCTGGCCCTAATTTATGTTCCTTCGGCGAGTGAGGCTTGGAGCAGTCTGCAAGCGCTGAACCACGATGTAGCTTTGGGCTGGTTCATCCGCGCCATGCACGGATGGGGCTCGAATTTCATGGTGGCGATCGTCCTTATCCACATGGTGCAGGTCTTCCTCTTCGGAGCGTACAAATTTCCGCGAGAGCTCACCTGGATCGTAGGCGTCTTTCTTTTGCTGATGACGCTAGGCATGGCTTTCAGCGGCCAAGTGCTGCGTTTTGATCAAGACGCTTACTGGGGCCTGGGCATCGGAGCTTCTATCGCCAGTCGCGTGCCCATCGCAGGCCCAATAATCGTGAAATTGATGCTCGGTGGCCCGATTATTGGCGGAGCGACGCTGTCGCGATTTTTCGCGCTGCACGTTTTCGTAATTCCGGGAATGTTGATCGGCTTCGTGGCCCTTCATCTCTTGATGGTGCTGAAGCTTGGAATTAACGAATGGCCGATGCCAGGACGTCTCGTGAAAAAAACGACCTACGAAACCGAATACCACGAATTGACGAAGAAAGACGGCGCGCCCTTCGTCCCCTACGCGGTTTGGAAAGATCTGTTCTTTGCCGCTTTCATTCTCTTGGCAGTGGCCGCATGCGCTCTGTACTTCGGTCCGTTCGGTCCTACCGGCCGCCCGGACCCGACCATAATCCAGACGGTGCCGAAACCAGACTACTTCTTTTTGTGGCTGTACGGTTTGCTGTCCTACTTGCCGCCTTCAATGGAGACGCCAGCTCTGCTCATTGGCCCCGTAGTCGTTATCGCGTTTCTTGTTTTGCTGCCATTTCTTTCTGGAGAAGGGGAAAAGAGTTGGCGCCGGCGGCCAATCGCTGTTTTGACAGTTCTGCTGATTGCCATAATCCTGGGAACACTCACCCACCTCGCTGGCTATACGCCGTGGAGCCCGCACATGAACGCTTGGAGCGGTGACCCCATTCCGGAGCAATTTCTGCGGGGCACCACGGCTTTGGAACGACGAGGTGCGCTCGTCTTTCAAGTCAAACAGTGCCGCAATTGCCATTCTCTCGGAGACTTGGGTGGTCAAAGAGGACCGGCCCTCGACGGCGTCGCCGTTCGATTGACGCGGGACCAATTGATCCGCCAAGTAATCCAGGGAGGCGGCAACATGCCAGCTTACGGAAAGAATTTGAGTCCGGCGGAAACGACTGCCCTCGTCACATTTCTCGAAACGCTCCATCCGCCAAACCAGGCTCCCGCGCGCGACGCCTCGCGCGATGCGGCTATCGCGGAGACTCCGGAGACGCACGCTCCGGCGCAGCCCTGAACTGTCATGGTCCATTCCATCCAAGCCGCACTCGCTGCGTGGACGCTTCCGGTTTCCCTGGTCTTGGTCCTGATTCTTGACGCGCTTGTTTATTTGCGCGGCTGGACTCGCCTTCGACTTTCACGCGTGAACATCATCCCTGCTTGGCGCGCTGCTAGTTATCTTCTCGGCTTGTTCTTGATTTGGCTGGCCGTAGGCTCACCGCTGTCCGAATTCGACGAACAATTGCTGACCGTGCACATGGCCCAGCACCTGCTCCTTATGACGCTGGCACCTGCTTTGATTTTGCTCGGCGCGCCCATCATGCCTTTACTTCACGGTTTGCCCCGGCACTTCGTACAAAGCTCTCTCGCTCCGCTGTTTCGCTATCCGCCTGTACAACGCTTAGGCCGCTTGCTTTCGAATCCAACGCTTTGTTGGCTCGCTGCGGCCGCGGCGCTGGTGGGATGGCACGTCCCGGCGGCTTTCACGTTTGCGCTACAATCGGAAACCTGGCATGTCGTCGAGCACTCTTCATTCCTGGTAGCCGGATTTCTTTTTTGGTGGCCCGTAATTCAGCCCTGGCCGAATGTCATACATGAGCCGCGCTGGTTTATCCTCCTGTACCTTTTTCTTGCCACTCTCCCTTGCGACATTCTTTCCGCTTATCTCACCTTTTGCGATCGAGTGGTCTACCCGGTCTACCTCAACACCCCGCGGCCATTCGGGATTTCCCCTCTGGCGGACCAGCAATGCGCAGGCGCGTTGATGTGGTCTTGCATCACGATCCTCTACTTACTGCCCGCAGCAATTCTCACCGTCCAATTGCTTTCAGCACAAACTGCTCCGGCGAACCAAGCGCCGCTCGAATTTCACGATGTGGCTTAACAAACCCATCCGCGACAAGCATCACAAACGACTCTCTCCTACTTTTCTCATCAAAACTCGGCTTAAACTTCGGTAACCATTCCGCCAAGGAACCAGATCATGGGAGATTCGCACGATGCTGAAAAACGAGTGGTTGCAGAGGCAGCCCTGCGTTGGGTACGCACAGGAATGCGCCTCGGGTTAGGGAGTGGTTCCACGTCTCATTGTTTTATCGAGCTCCTCGGTGAGCGCGTCCAACGGGGCGAGTTGCGCGTGGAAGGCATCGCCACCTCTCAATCGAGTGAAGATCTCGCCCGCCAATCAGGCATTACGCTGATAACTCCGCGCCGGGGGCTGCTCCTCGATTTGGATATCGACGGTGCCGACGAGATCGCTCCTGACCTCAGTTTGATCAAAGGCGGCGGTGGCGCGCTGTTCCGTGAAAAAGTAGTGGCTCGCGCCTCTGAATATTTCCTGGTACTTGCTGACTCTTCCAAGCAAGTCCCGCATTTGGGAGCTTTTCCCTTGCCAGTCGAAGTAGTTCCCTTCGCCTTGCCTTGGGTGACGGATGAGATGAGCAAAATCGGCGGCAACCCGGTTCTCCGAACCAAGCCGGACTCTGCGGCACAACCTTATTTGACGGATCAACAGAACTACATCCTGGATTGTAAGTTCGGTGTCATCGAATCTCCGGCTGATCTGGCGTCCCGCCTGGAAAAGATCCCCGGAATCGTCGAGCACGGACTCTTTCTCGGCTATGCGACGGCGGCTTTGATCGCCCATGGTTCAGATCTATTGGTCTTGCGCCCCAATCGTGCTGCGGAACCGATTGCAAAATTTCAAGCTCTTCCCTAAGCCTGGGGCAATGGACTCTGAGGTGGGTCAGGCACTTCTTGATTGGCGCCGCATGGCGCCGTTCTAGCGTGTTGGAATTCCCCAAGGCTCTGGGATGGCGTTCCTTCCGCAGGACGTTCGCAACGCTTCAGAAAGGCGGCGGTGAGGAAGTGAAGACGGTCCAGGAACTGATGCGGCACGCAAGCAGCAGATTGACGGTGGAGCTGTTCGCACAAGCTCTGACACCGGCCAAGCGGGCAGCCCATCTGTAGTTGGTTGGATTGACTTAGCCAACGGGAGAAACAGCAAATGGTCCTTTATGGTCCCACGTTGAAGATACAGTCGCGGTAAGTAGCTGAAATTATGGTGCGGCCTATCGGAATCGAACCGACACCTGAACCTTGGCAGTCTGCAGGGAACGGAGTGTCAACAACTTACGAGGCACTTTCAGGAGCACTAAGTAGCGTTTAGAGCGGTCAGAAACGCTAAATGGTCCACGGTTGGTCTCCCGCGGAAGGCGGGTTGGCACGCTTCATTGTTGAACCGCGAGAGGGTTCAGGATTCCTATTCAGATCCTATATCGTTGGTCCGCGAGTCCGTGATTGTTTCCGTGCAGGGG
>Ga0182018_10002672_pt1 | contig 17346 bp, 14 predicted proteins | sample 812P2MmetaG_FD_120490 | JGI IMG/M metagenome (GOLD analysis project Ga0182018, IMG submission 120490) | Permafrost microbial communities from Stordalen Mire, Sweden - 812P2M metaG | ecosystem: Environmental > Terrestrial > Soil > Wetlands > Permafrost | place: Sweden: Stordalen | collected... | reverse complement strand
GCCCGTGCACTCCGGACGGCGGGGCCGAAGCGTCCTGCAACTCCTGCGCGACCATCGGCGGAGCCGGAGCCCTCGGCTCCTACAACTCGTGCAACCCGGTCACGACCGTGAACTGCACGCCGTTCAACAACGCCGCGCGCGGCGTGCCCAGTCCCCTTCCCACCCCGTAACCGGTACACCGCCCCGGCTCCGGACCACCTCCTCCACCAACAGATCCGGCTTCGCCGCCGGTAGCGCCGCCGTCGACGGCTGGCATGGTCGCACTGGCCGCATCGGCCCTGTTCAGGGGGGCTCCACCGGAGTTGACACATAAATGTCACCCAGGCGAAGCGGTGTCGGCTGTAAATAGCGCGACGCTCGCGTCGGATCTTCCGACATCCGCGCGCGCAGGAGGGTGCCGTCCGCCATGAAGAGGAAGAACCTATGCTTTGCGCGGGGAAGCGCGTGCCTGGTCGGTGGCGCCGCTCTTGCGATCTCCGCTCAAGCCTGCGCGGCTGCCAAGTCCCCTTCCCACCCCGTAACCCGGTAGACGCTCTGCGCACGCGGGAGGCGTCTCGCCCGCGCGCACGGCGCTTGCCGGAAGAGAGTCTCCCAAAGTGGCGTCGTCTTCTTACTTCCGCCGGGCGGCACCCGCGGTCGTCGCTTGCGTTCTATGGTCGAGCGCCGCAACCGCGCAGAGTGAGGCTGCCCCGGCTCCGGCGCCACCTCCACCACCAGCCCCGGCTCCCACCGCGTCGCCGGCTGCGACAGCCAACGCGGAGGTCGCGCCGACTTCGCCGCCGGTAGCGCCCCCGCCGCCTGCCGACGCGACCCTGCGGGCCGAGGTGGACTCGCTGCGCGCAGAACTGCGGGCCCTTCGCACCCAAGTGGAGAGCGCGCCCCCCGCGCCACTGCCGCCTCTAGTTCCCCCACCGCTTCCCGCGCCGCCAGAACCGCCGGGTTTCGTACATATGGCGAGCTCGGAGGCTCGGGGGCCCTTGGCCCCGATTCCGCGACCGCTCGGGTACGAGGCCTTCTGGCCCTGGGTGACTGCGCCCGAAGGCTTCTCGCTCGGGGGCTATATACAGTCGGAGTACATCTGGTCGCAGTCCTCGCAAGACCAGCTCGCCCAGAGCGGGGCGCTGCTCAACAAGGATCGCTTCCTCATCCGCCGGGCGCGTCCGAGCTTGGTAGGCGAGTGGGAGTACGTCGCGTTCGCCTTCGAGCTCGACGCGAACACCACGAACGGCCCGCAGGTCGCCCTGCGCAAGGCGGAGACGTCGCTCCAGTACAGGCCCGACCGCACGAAGCCCCCCATCGTCATGGCCACCCTGGGGCAGTTCGACACCCCGTTCGGGTACGAGCTGGTCGAGAACGCGCGTACCCGCTGGTTCATGGAGCGCTCGACGGCGTCGCAGGGCTTCTGGCCCAGCGAGCCGGACCTGGGAGTGCGTCTCGCGGGAGCCCTCGGCTTTTTCCGCTGGACGATCGCGGCCGTCAACGGCGAGCCGCTCGGCGAGAATTCTCCCTACGCGCTGGAGGCTCCGGTCGCGGAGAAGACCGCGCTCTTTCGCTTCGGCTTCGACACGACGCCGCGCGAGGACTTGCAGCTCGCCGGAGGCGTCTCGAGCCTGCGAGGGACCGGCTTCGACCCGGGGACCAGCGCGACCATGGGCAGCATCACGTACACGGATCTCTTCGGCAACAACACGGTTCAAAACCAAGACCTCTCTCCCGCTACAGCCATGGCGGCGAAGCCATCGCAGACCTTCCAGCGCTGGGCTGCAGGCGCGGACCTGCGCATGAACTACCGCTGGCACCCCGGGGTATTGAAGGTCTACGGGGAGTTCATGCTCGGCTCGAACATGGACCGCGGTCAGTTCTTCGCCAACCCCGTCCTCACGGGGATCGACCAGCGCGAGCTCGGCTTCTACGTGGGGGCGCTGCAAGAGATCTGTCGCTACGGCATGATCGGCTTCCGGTACGACTATTACGATCCGAACTCCAACGCGTTCGACAAGCGGGAAGGGCTGCTCATCCCTTACAGCGAGGCGATCCACACGTCCGCTCTCCTCGGCGGCCTCACGCTCCCGGATCGCGCTCGGCTCGTCTTCGAGTACGACATCGTGCGCAACGGACTTGCGCGCAACGCGGTCGGGATTCCGGCGAACCTACCGTCGAACAACTGGACGCTCCGCCTCCAGGTCAATCTATGAGGTCCGGCCCCTGGCTCGCTGCGTTGCTGACCGTGGTGCTTCCCGGCGCGTGCCAGCCGAGCCAGAGCGCCCTGACGGGCATCGGCGAGCCGATCCAGATCGCGAACGGCCAGTTCATTTCTGGCACTCTCCCCGGAACGCCGGCGCCTCCCAGTGACGGAGGCGCCACCGCCCCCGAGGAGGGCGGCGTCGCGGAGGCGGGGCCGCCGGCGCCGCTCACGATCACGGACCTCGGCGGTTTCGTCAGCACCAGCATCCAGGCGGGCCAGGCGGGCCTGTCATTCTCGGGGGACGCGAGCAACGACGCCGTGGCCGTCGGCGTGCAGCTCGCTGGCCTGGGCACGGGCTACTGGGTGGTGCCGCTCGGCGCGCCTGATTCGCTGAACCCCGCGTTCTTCACCTTCGGCATCTCCGCGAATTTCAACCTGAGCGATCCGCCTGGCCTCCGCGACCTGCTCTTCGTCGCGATCGACGGACAGGGCCACGCGGGAGCACAGTCGGCCATCCAGCTTTGCCTCAACTCGCGCATCCCCGACAACGGTTTCGCCTGCTACCCGGACATCCAGGCTCCCCCGAAGGCCGTCTTCACCCTCGAGTGGGACACGAGCTTCGAGCTCGACCTCCACGTCGTGACGCCGAGCGGCGCCGACATCAATCCCAACGCGCCGTATGGCGGGCCGGTCGAGGCGGGCGTTCACGGCATCAATCCGGACCTCCCCCACCTCGATCGCGACTCCGACGACAACTGCGTACCGGACGGTCTCAACCAGGAAGACGCGATTTTCCCGGACGCATTGCCGGTCGGTACCTACACCATCTATGTCGACCCGTTTGCCGCCTGCGGACAGGCCGCGGCGCACTTCAAGTTCACCATCTCCCAGTCGTCCGGGACGTGCCCGGGTCCCACGTGCCGGTTCGGCCCCGTCTCATCGGTCAGCGGCGAAGTCACCGCCAGTGACGTGACCGGGGGCGCCGGGTCGATGCTCAAGATCGATCAGCTCACCGTGAATTAGCGAAAGGATACGTGCCGTGATCGTCAAGTACCTGCTCAAAGTCGCGATGCTCGGCAGCTCGTGGGTCATGTACGTGCTCATCATGCTGAGCATGGCGTCGATCGCCGTGATGGTGGAGAGGTTTCTCTTCTTCCGCAAGCACGGGCGAGGCGGAGAAAAGCTCGCCGATGCCCTCTGCGATCTCCTGGAACACGGCGACCGCGAGGCTGCGGAGGGGCTCCTGCGCCGGCACCCCGCCTTCGAGGCCGAGGTGATGCTCGCGTCTCTGCGGTGGTCCCGCGGCGGCCCCGACGGGCTGTCTGCGGGCATCGACGGCGAGATGACCAAGCGCCGCCGTGACCTCGAGGCCGGCATGACGCTGCTCGGGACGCTAGGCAACAACGCGCCGTTCATCGGCCTCTTCGGCACCGTCATCGGCGTCATCGTCGCCTTCGCGGACCTCGCGGAAGGCTCGAGCAAGATCCAGATGGACAAGGTCATGGGCGGCATCGCCGAGGCACTCATCGCGACGGGTGTCGGCCTCTTCGTCGCGATCCCTGCCGTCGTCGCGTACAACGTCTACCAGAAGAAGATCACGGACATCGAGGACAACGTCTCGTCGATGAACAAGCGCCTCTGCGCGCTTCTTGCGGTGGTCGGGACGTTCGGAGAGACGCCCCCGCCGCCGCCGGTCGACGCGCGAGCGGTCGTCGCCGAGGACCTCGCCGAGGCCGCGGACGCCCCCTCCTCGCCGCAACTGCGAGCGAACGTCCAGGACGCGGAGGAGTAGGCCCCATGGGAGCCTCGGTCGGGTCTTCTCGGGGACGACGTGGAGGGATCGTCGGCATCAACGTGACGCCGATGGTCGACGTCATGCTCGTGCTGCTGGTCATCATGATGGTGTCGGCGACGTACATCGTGTCGCGCGCCCTCAAGGTCGAATTGCCGAAGAGCGCGTCGTCCGACGAGGCGTCGCAAGGGCCCCTGATGGTGACGCTGACGGCGGACCACAAGCTCTACGTCAACCAGGAGCCCGTGGAGGGCGACGCGGCGCTCGTGGCGATCTTCCAGAAGGCGCGGGCGGCGGCCGGCGAGCCGAGCCTCGTCGTGAGCGCCGACGGCGGAGCGCTGCATCGCTGGGTCGTGCACGTCATCGACCTCGCGAAGCAGCAAGGGATCACGAAGTTCGCAATCAACGTACAGGCCGAGTGAAAAGGGATCGAAGTCGCACGCTCCGGTGGATCTTCGGCGGCAGCGTCCTTTTGCACGCTGCATTCGCCGTGGCAGCGGTGTTGATTCCGACGCCGGAGCGGGCCGAGACCGCAGCCATCGAGCTCGCTGACCTCTCGAAGCTGAAGAAGAAGGAGCCGCCGAAGCCTCCCCCCCCGCCGCCACCTCCGCCCCCGAAGGAGAAGCCGAAGCCTCCGCCTCCTCCCCCGAAGGCTCAGGCTCAGGCCAAGGTGGGCCCCGATACGACCAAAGCGGAGGCGCCGCCCCCGATGGCGTTCGGGGCGGACGGGTTCGCGGACTTCGGCAACATCTCCCTGGGCAACGGCGGCGGCGACGGCATCGCCATCGGAGCGCCCGCAGCGGCAGGTGGCGGAGCGGGCGGGCCGGGGGCTGGGGCCGCGGCCCCCAGGGCGACGGCCACGCGCAAGGTCGTGCAGCAGCTCGCGCCCACGGCCGCCGACGTCTGCAACGACCCGCCCGTGCGGCCCAAGCGGAAGATCCCGGTTGCGCCGAAGTACACGATGCAGGCCCGCCAGGCTGAGATCGAGGGCGTCGTTCGGGTCGAGGTGACGGTGGACGAGACGGGCAAGGTCATCGCCGCCCGCGTCGTCAGTGGCCTCGGATATGGTCTGGACGAGTCGGCGCTCGCGGCCGCGAAGGCCTCGGTCTTCGATCCCGCGTCGCGGTGCGGCAAACCCATCGTCGGCACCATCGTGCTTCCGTTTCGCTTCGAGTCGACATGAAGGTCGTCGGACCCGCGCTCCTGGTGCTCGGCGCGCTGTCGATTGCACCCGGGGCGGCCGCGCAGGACGCGCCCGCCGCGCCGGCCCCGCAGCACGTGATCGTCCCGCCCAAGCTGACGACGTTCGTGCAGGCGGAGTTCCCGCCGTCGGAGGTGGCAAAAGGCCAGGGCGCCACCGTCGTGCTCCAGATCGCGATCGACGCGACCGGGAAGGTCGCGGGCGTCAGCGTGCTCGAGTCGGCAGGGCCGGCGTTCGACGCCGCGGCCGTCGGGGCCACGCGGCAGTTCGTCTTCGAGCCGGCCCTGGTGGACGGCAAGCCGATCCCGGTGAAGATCACCTACCGCTACGCGTTCACCATCACGGAGAAGCTCGTCAAGAAGCAGACGGCCGACTTCGTGGGGACCATCCGCGACCGTGCGACCAAGAAGCCGATCGCGAACGTGCGCGTCGCGGTCGACACGGGCCAGCAGGCGCTCACCGACGAGGGCGGCAAGTTCCGCATCCCCGACATCGCGCCCGGCGACCACGCGGTAACGCTATCGGGCGAGAGCGTCGCGACCATAGGGACGACCGAGACCTTCGAGCCCAGCAAGCAGGTCGACGCCACCTACGAGGTCGACCGGAAACGCGAGCGAGGGTCGGCGGACGAGGAGGAGGAGATCGTCGTCACCGCGCCGCGACTGAAGAAGCAGGTGGTCTCGACCGAGGTGCAGGCGACGCAGGCGCAGAAGGTGCCCGGCACGCAGGGCGACGTTCTCAAGGTCGTCGAGAACCTTCCGGGCGTCGCGCGCGCGGCGGCCGGGTCCGCGACGCTCGTCGTCTGGGGCTCGGCGCCGCAGGACACGCGCGTCTACGTCGACGGCGTGCACGTGCCGCTCCTCTATCACGGTGGCGGATACCGCTCGATCCTGCCGTCCGACTTCGTCAAATCGGTCGAGCTCGTGCCGGGAGGGTACGGGCCGAGTTACGGGCGAGGCCTGGGGGGCCTAGTCACCGTGGCGAAGCGACCGCTCGACGAGGACGGGATCCACGGGAGCGTCGGCGCCGACGTCATCGACGCGTCGACCGACGTGCGCGCGAAGATCGCCGACGGCGTGCACGTCGCCCTCGGGGTGAGAAAGAGCTACCTCGATACGGTGCTCGGCGCCGTCACGAGCACGGACGTCGGCAACATCATCCCCATCCCTCGCTACTGGGACGGCCAGGGCCGCATCGCCTACGATCTCGCGCCGCACGAGACCCTCGAGGTCGGAGGCCTCGCCTCGAGCGATCGCATCGCCAACACGCTCCTCAACCCCGACCCGGCGCTCACCGAGGTCCAGGCGACGGGCACGGACTTCCAGCGCATCTACCTCCGTTACGAGAAGCACATGACGGACAGCTCCGTCGTGTCCGTCGGGCCTTGGTTCGGCTTCAACTCGACGAGCCTCGCGAACTCGTACGGGGCTACGGTCACCGACGTCACCAACCACTCCACGCTGGTCGGCATGCGCGCAGATTGGCACGGCCCGCTCATGGAGCACGTGCGAGGGAACGTGGGCCTCGACTTCGAGATGCAGTTCGCGTCTCTCCACCGCGACGGCTCCATCGGCGCGCCGCCGCGCGAGGGCGACATCTACGTGTTCGGCGAGCCGCCGCCGGGCCAGGTGGGCGCTGACGACTGGAAGACCGTCATCGGATCGTTCGCCCCCTACGCCGAGGCCGACATCACAGCGTTCGACGACCGACTGCACGTCGTGCCCGGCGCGCGCTTCGAGCCGTTCGTCACGTCCGCGAGCAAGACCGTCCCGACGGTCGGCGCGGCTCCCGACGTCGGCACGACGCGCGAGGTCGCCGAGATCGAGCCGCGCATCTCGGTGCGCTACGCGTTCACCCCCGAGATCTCCGTCAAGGCAGCCTTCGGCACGTACCACCAGTCCCCTCAGCCCGAGGATCTCTCCGCGGTCTTCGGGAACCCTACGCTTGCCCTGTCGAACGCGCAGCACTACCTCGCGGGCTCCGCCTTTCAGCTGACGCCGACGCTTTCCATCGAGTCGACCGCGTTCCTCTCGCTGTCTCAGGATCTGGTCGTGCGCAGCGAGTCGCAGAGCCCGCTGCTCGCCCAGGCACTCGATCAGGTAGGCATCGGGCGCTCGTACGGGACGCAGTTTCTCCTGCGCCAGCAGCAGATCGGCCACTTCTTCGGCTGGGTCAGCTACAGCATTCTGCGCAGCCAGCGCAAGGACCACCCGGACGTCGATTGGCGTCTGTTCGACTACGACCAGACGCACGTCTTCACGGCGCTCGGGTCGTACGACATCGGCGCGGGCTTCGAGACGGGGCTCAGGTTCCGGTACGCGACGGGCTACCCGCGTACGCCGGTCATCGGCGCGTTCCTCGACTCGCAGACCAACACGTACGAGCCCATTTTCGGGCCGCACAACTCGATCCGCATCCCGCCGTTCACGGCGCTCGACGCGCGCCTCGCCAAGCACTTCAAGTGGAACCACACGGACGGCGAAATCTACCTCGACGTGCAGAACGTCTCGAACCACTCGAACCCGGAGGAGATCGTGTACAACACGAACTACACGCAGCGCGGCTACATCACGGGCTTCCCGATCCTGCCCGTGATCGGCGCGAGGCTCACGTGGTAGCCGCTCGCCGGCGGCGACGGGCGCTCGCGGTCGCAGGGCCCGCGGCGGCGACGCTCGCAATTGCGTGCGCGCCGACCCTCGACCAGACGATCTCGATCGTCAGCGAGCCGACCGTCCTCACCGTGCGTTCGGATCCGCCCGAGGCGGCGACGACGAGCGACGTGGAGTTCACGGCGCTCTACGTCGACGGCGCGGGGGCCATCGCCAGCGCCCCGGTCAGCTGGGCGTTCTGCACCGCGCGCAACCCGCTCGCCAACCTGGGTCCGGTCAACCCCGAGTGCCTCGAGGCCTCCGGCTCATGGTTCGTGCCTGTGGGCGTAGGACTGCAGGCGAGCGGCGCGATCCCGGACAACGCGTGCCGGCAGTTCGGGCCGGACGTGCCCCAGCCGATGCCGGGGCAGCCCCAGGGAAGGCCCGTCGATCCGGATTCCACTGGGGGCTACTACCAGCCGGTTCGCGTCCTCGCGCCGGGCACCACAGGGCCGTCGATCACCATCGGGAACACGCGTCTGTCGTGTGGACTGGCCAACGCCATTGGCAACGTGTCCGTCGTGTTCGCCGAGCGGTACCACGTCAACACCAACACGGCGGTCGCCTCGCTCTCGGCCTCCGGGGGAGCGTCGCCCGGCAGCACCATGCTGTCGACGGACGCGAAGGGCGCGACGAACCAGGTGCAGGCCAGCACGCACATCACGCTGAGCGCCGCGTGGGCGGTCTGCCCGACGGTGGACGTGTGCGGCGACGGCTTCTGCGGCCCCGACGAGAGCGCGCAGAGCTGCCCCTCCGACTGCACGACCCCAAAGGGGTGCACCGGGGCGGAGCGTTATGCGGGCTTCGACCTCGAGACCCAGACCGTCGTCGACCAGCGCGAAGCGATCGCCGTCGCATGGTTCGCGACGGCCGGTGCCTTCGACGACGACCGCACCGGACGCGAGTCGAGCGACACGAACACGACGAGCGACAACGGCTGGCAAGCACCCGCACAGCCTGGGCTCGTTCATATGTGGGTGATCCTTCGCGACGACCGTGGCGGAACCGGCTGGGCCGAATACGCGCTCGACGTACGCTGACCCTCCCGCGACAGCCTGCGGGCTCTTCGGGGGGCGCGCGACTTTGCCCATAGTTCATCCATCTGGGCCTTTCCTGTCACGCGGCTTACTTACGTTCGACTCGTGCATAGGGTCGCCGGCGTACTCGTCTGGATGGCCGCGTGGAGCACGTCGTTTACGGCGAGTTGCGTTCCGGCGAGGGACCCGTCGCCGCACACCACCGGCGTAAGCACGGCGCCCGTCGCCAGTCCTCAGGCCGAGGAGGAAGGGACACCTGTCGTCCTCGTCGTTCTCGACGGAGTCCGCTGGCAGGAAGTGTTCGTCGGCGTCGACGCGGCGCTCGCAGACGAACACGGCGGCCGGACGGGCGGCGACGCGAGGGACTTGTGGCCCAACCTTTATGCCGCGACGGACACACGCGGAGCAGTCGTGGGCGCGCCCGGCCACGGCCGGACCATCGCCGCGAGCGGCCCGAACTTCGTGTCGATGCCGGGATATATGGAGATCTTCGAGGGGCGTGCGCCCGATGGCTGCCAGGACAACGCGTGCGAAGGCGCGCTCCGATCGACGATCGTCGACGATATTCGCGACGGGGCTGCCGCCAGCGAGGACGTCGCCGTCTTCGCGTCGTGGGAGCGCATCGCGTCCGCGGCAACGCGAGAACCTTCGCGCATCGTTCTATCGGCTGGACGCACGGCGCTCCGCAGCGCGGCCCCTCTGCCCGACGACCCCGAAATGCTCGAGACGCTGGAGCAGAGCAGGGGCGCGGACCCATATCCCGGTTCGGACGACTTCCGTCCGGACCGATATACGGCAGCTCTGGCGCTCCGATACCTCGACCTCCGGCGCCCGGCCTTCCTGTTCGTTGGTCTGGGCGAGCCCGACGAGTATGCACACAGGGGCGACTACACCGGCTACCTCGCATCGCTCCGCGCCGCCGACCACTTCATCGGCCAGCTGTTCGCGGCCCTCGATCGCATGGGCGATCGCGGACGGCGCACCCTCGTTCTCTTGACCTCCGACCACGGACGCGCTCGCGACTACCGCGATCATGGAGCCCAATTCCCCGAGTCCGCAAGAGTCTGGCTCGCCGCCTTCGGGGGACCCGTGCGCGCACGAGGCTTCGCGGCCGCACCACGGTCGCGCCGCCTGGCAGACGTGGCGCCTACGATCCGGGCCGTGCTCGATCTGAAGCCCGACGACGAGCCCTCGGGCGGTACGCCATTGTGGGAGCTATTCGAAGAGGCCGACACCGTGGGGGTTCGCTCGGCGAGGCTGGGGCCAGCCCTTTGAGGGGCGGAACGGTCACCCTCACGCGAACTCTTCGTGACGCAGGCGATAGAACGCGGCAGATGGCGCGGGTGGATGCCATCCTTCTCCTTCACCCCGAGGAGGCAGCCGTGAAAGCGACAGCGAAGCACAGCCGGATGAGCTCGAAGGGCGCGACAAAGCTGCACAAGGGAGGCACCTTCCAAGTGCTTCATCACGGTCGCCTCGCGCGACGGGGTTCAACCGTCATCGTCGAGGAGAGCCGACCGGCCCGACGCGGCTCCAGCGATTGCACGATTTCGAACTGAGAGTTGCGCGCGCGCGTGGGGGGGGCCCTGGACCAGCACGCTAGGCGGCCTTCGCGAAAGCTCGCGGTCCGACGTTCCGCGCCCCTTCCGTGCGGCCCATCCCCGCAAGAAGGCTATAGCCCACCGCAATCCAGACAACCTCCTTACCGCGCTTGAGGAGCACGAAGGCGGCTGACGTCTCCGGGCTGACTCCCGCAGCGGTGAGCAACGTGGCATATCCAGCGTCCTGAATCCCGAGGCCCGCGGGCGCGACATTCCCGATGGATCGGACGAGCGTGAGGCCCACCTCGACAGCCATCGCGAGCCCCACGTTGAACGGTGTACCCACGAGCCAGAGGACCACCGCGGTCTCGAGGGATTCGAATAGCCAGCACGCGAAGAACGACGCGGCCGCGAGCCACGTCGCGGATCGCGCCGCTCCGAGGCGCGCCAGCCGAGCATCGCCAGCGACGGCCCGCGTGCGCCAGCGGGCGACCCTGTCAGCGAGGGCTCGCCACGGACAGTTGCGGGCGACTGCCTGCAGCCGGGAAAGGGCGGAGCGGCCGCGGAGTCCCGCGCCCAGGGCCATCGAAAGCCCAAGGGGCAAGAGGGCCGACGCGGCGACCGCGCCCGCAAACCAGCCGCTGCCGAAGAGGCGACGGGAGACAACTGTGAGAACGGCCGCCCCGCACGCCGCGCCGAGGGCGATGTACAGCGCATGAGCCCGCATCACGAGCCATTTGCGACCGACGGCCAGGACCGCCCCGTCACCGAAGGGAACACCACAATGAGCATCGAGCAGAGTCGCCGTGGCCGTATCCGCCACGACGAACCCGGCCGGAGCGGTCATATGGAGCGCTTCCGTCGCTATCCGGATGGGCAGCAATCGCGCGAGCGGCACCGCATGGCCTAGCGCCCGGAGAACCAGGTGGATTCCGGTGGCGTCGAGCGTCATCGCGAACAGGAAGGGCGCGAGCGCGAGAGGCGCGAAACGCCCGGCATGCGCAACGGCGTCGATGGTCGCGCGCATGTCGATGGCCCCGAAGGCCCTTACGAGCAATGCCGCACCGCCGGCCACGACGAGTACCGCGAACCCTGCCCGAACGACGCGGGAGCCGGAGATCACGATCTCTATCGTCGCGATCTCAGGTGACATTCAAGCGACACCTGAGCAAGTGGAGAGTGAATTTATCCGGTCACTCCAGGGGGGCCCAATCGCGCCTTCTTCGAGGAGAGCGCGGCATCGATCGAGGTGCAGAGAGTCTCGAGGACCTTCACCCGCGCCCACCTCTTGTCGTCGGCTTCGACCAGATGCCACGGCGCGAGGCTCGTGCTGGTACGGTCGACCATGTCGCAGACGGCTTGCTCGTAGGCATCCCACTTGCCGCGGTTGCGCCAGTCTTCCCGGGTAAGTTTGAACCGCTTGAATGCGGTCTTCTCGCGCGCGCGGAAGCGTGCAAGCTGCTCCTTCTTGCTGAGGGCGAGCCAGAACTTCACGACCACGATCCCGGCCCTCGCCAGGGAATCCTCGAAGTCGACAATCTCGCGGTATGCGCGCATCCAATCCGCCTCCGCGGCGAGACCCTCGACCCGCTCGACGAGGACCCGCCCATACCAGCTCCGGTCGAAGAGCTCGATATGCCCCTTCCTCGGGACATGGCGCCAGAACCTCCACAGATACGGGTGGGCGCGCTCTTCCTCGGTCGGTGCGGCGATGGGCACTACCTGGTAGACGCGGGCGTCGAGGGCGCGCGTGACGCGGCGAATGGTCCCACCCTTCCCCGCGGCGTCGCTCCCCTCGAATACGACGACCACACCGAGCTTCTCGAACCGCTTGTGGCGGGCGAGCGCGTTGAGGCGGGACTGTAAGTTCGGTAGCAGCTTTTGGTACCGCCCCTCGGAGAGCGACTTGGTCAAATCGAGCTCTTCGACGACGTTACGCGCGTCGATGGCGGGAAGAGGTGGAGGCGCGGCGCGTACGGGTACCAGCCGCTTTCCGCGCTTCAGGCGGTTCGTCATCGCGTCGAGGAGGGTCCGTCCGACGGTGAGATTCCGGTAGCGGGCGTCAGTCGCCTCGATGACCGTCCAGGGGGCTTCCGCGGTGCTCGTCTCGCGAAGTGCCCGCGCGGAGACCTCGCGGAAGCGGTCGTAATGAGCGTGGTTCTTCCAGTCTCGGTGGGTCACCCGCCACGCCGTCAGCGGGTTGGCCGCGAGCCTCTCGAGGCGCCTGCGTTGCGCCTTCTTCGACAAGTGGAGCCAGAGCTTCACGACGAGGGCCCCCTCGTCGACGAGCATCCGTTCGAACCGGGCGATCTCCACGAGGCTACGCGAGAGCTCCCCGCCGCCAAGGCGGTCGTACACCCGGTCGACTATCGGCGCCGTGTACCAGGACCCGAAGAACACGGCCATCCGGCCGTTCGGGGGGAGCGCGCGCCAGAAGCGCCACATCGGGGGGCGGTCGCGCTCCTCGTCCGAGCGGTCGCCCATCGCGTGAGCATGGATGTGCCTGGGGTCCATCCATTCGAGGAGAAGGTTGACCACCTCGCTCCGGCCGCCCCCATCGACACCCCCCGACAGGAGAATGATGGGGAATTCGGAGCGGTCGAGGATGCGCATCTGCGCCGCGAGCAGGGCGGCGCGGAGGGTCGGCACCTCTCTGTCGTAGGCGCGCCTGTCGATGGCGTGGCCGATCTCGGCGGATTCGAACATATGCCGAGGATGGTATTAACATCTCGCCGCCCGGGCCGCGGGCGAATCGTGACGCTTTACACGTGCCCCCGCGCGGCGCGAGCATCCGCGCCATGCGTGTCATCTCCGCCTCGGCCCTCGTGGTGGCCCTTGCGCTCCTTCCCTCGGCGGCGAGCGCTCAGAATGACCGGCGACCTGCCGGCGCGAAGACGGCCGAGACCCCGCGGTCGACTCCCCTGCCCCGCGACACGATCAAACGTTTGAAGGGCGGTGATCCCGCGCAGGTCAAGGCCGCACTCGACGACGTGCGGATGGCGGCAAAGGATGGATCGCCGGCCGTACCGGCGATCGCGGAGGTACTCCGGGCCGGGCTCTCTCCAATGCTGACTCAGGCTGCGATCGAGACCCTCGGAGATACCGAGAGCGAAGGGGCGAGCGAAGTGCTCGGCAGCTATTCCCGACATCGCAACGTCGTCCTGCGGCGTGCCGCCGTTCTGGCGCTCTCGAGGACGCGCGGAGCGGTTGCGACGAAGGCGCTGCGCGCGTCACTGTCGGACCCCGATGCGGCCGTCAGGGCGACCGCGGCGACCGCGCTGGGCGGGATGGCGGCGAAGGACGCCGTCTCGGATCTGTTCGTGGCCCTCGACCACAAGGTGGCCGAGGCGGCCGCATCGATCGGCCAACTCTGCGCGGCGCAGGAGTGCGATCGCCTGGCGTCGAAGCTCGGCAGCGTGCCCTTCGACGTCGTGACGAGCGGATTGGATCAGGTGCTCTTCCGCGGCGGCAAGGACGTGAGCGACGACCTCAAGGTCAAGATCGTCGGCCGCGTGCGCGAACTCGGCACCGGGGAAGCCAACCGCTTCCTCCGAGAGGTGCAGGGCAAGTGGCCTTTAGCATGGTCCCAGCGCGTTCGACAGGCGATCGATCAGGCGGTACTCGCCACGAGCAGCTCGCCGGGGTCGGGAGGTGGTCAATGAGCGCGAGACGGCTCGGGCTGGCGATCGCAGTCGCCACCGCTATCGCCTGCGGCGGCGGACAGACGCGGCTCAACCTCTTTTCGACGAACTGGGAGGACGACGGCGGCGCGTCCATCGCGCGCGTCTGGCAACGCGTCGGCAAGGCGACGATCCCCCCCTCGGTCGACGTCGTCATCGGGGTCGCCGGTCATGCGGACAAGATGATCGGGCTTCCGCTCGCGGGCGGGTCGAAATGGACCTTCGCCCATCCTCTCGACACGCGACCCGTCGTCGCCGGAGCCGTAGTCGTCGGATCGGGCGGCGGCGAAGCGTTCGCGCTGGACGCCTCGAGCGGACGGGTCATCTGGCGGAGGCCCACCGGCCAGATCGCTCTCCTCGGCGCCGGTGACGACGGAGCCGTGACCGTCGTCGCTTTCCGGGACGCCGGCGGCTCCGGAAGCGTCTTGCTGGCGGTCACTCACGACGGGCAAGTCGTGCGCCAGATCGAGACGAGCATGTCACTCGGCGCACCCGCTGTGATCGATCGGCTGGCGTTCGTGCCGTGGGCCGGCCAATACGTCTCCGTCGTCGACCTCCTGAACGGTGACGAGATGGCCCGCGTCACTTTGCGCGACGAGACGAGCCGCGCGTGGACCGAGGGAGGCTCGCTCTGGTTCGGAGGGGCGGGCTTCACGCGGTTCGACGAGCACATCCGCGACGCGTCCAAGGGCAAGGCGTCGTGGGCGACCGTGAAGATTCCAACGCTACCGGGACAGCCGAAGCTGATGCGCTCCGCGAACGCGCCGGTGGGAGCGCTCGCCGACGCGCAGGACAAGGTGAGGGTGTACGCGAGGCCGAAGGGGACGGACGCCGGCATCTCGATTGAGGACGGTCGCTGGTACGGCACCTATTTCCGACTGGCGATGGGCTTCGATGCGTCGGCGGCGAAGCTCGGCTGGGTGCACTTGAACGGGGCGGACTTCGTCGGAGCGGCGGCTGCCCCGGGCGGTATCGTCCTTTGCGACGAGCAGGGGAAGGTAACGGAGCTCGACGCGAGGACCGGCGGCATACTCTCGGAACAGGATCTGGGTGAATCCGTAAAGGCGTGCGTGGTGAACGTCGACGCCCAGCCCGCGAGCGGAACCCCGAGCGGGGCCAAGACGCTCGCGGGACAACTCGCGGATGCGGTACTCGCGGACGACCCGCAGCTCGTCGCGATGCAAACGGTGCTTTTGCGCGACCTTGCCGAAGCGGCCGACGAATCGGCAACGAAGGCCCTAGTCGACCTGGCGAGCGATCCCCGAACGAGCCCGGAGCTCCTGCCGGAGGCCCGTAGGGCGCTCGCGGCGCGCCGAAATGGGGCAACCTTCATGGAGGCCGCGCTGGCGCGCCATTATGACTTCCTCAAGGACGTGCTTCGCGCCCCGCCCGTCGCGCCGATCGCGCAGGCACTGGGAGCGATGAAGGACCGCAGCGCGGCCCCGCTGTTGGCGACGCACTTGCTCGACCCCGCCGACAGCGATGAGGACGTCATGCAGGCGGCCGCCGCACTCGCGATCGTGGGTGGTCAAGACGAGCTTCCCACGATGCGGCAGTTCTTCGGCATGTACCGGGCGACAGCGGACGACGACGACGTGGCCGCCGCCGTCGTGAGCGTCGGCAAGGCGCTACTCGCGCTCGACGGGCCGGCGGGGCGGGCGAGGGTCGATGCGGCTGTAAAGGACGCGATGACGGTCGAGTACGCGAGAGATCGTCTGGGAGAGCTCGTCGCGGCGGCATCGCCCGCGCCCGTGGACGCAGGTAAGAAGAAGTAGTCGGAATACCCCGTTCGCGGTCGCCCGTCAGGCCGGTGTATCCTCAAGCCCATGAGGTGGCGTCGATTTGCTTGTTTGGTGGCGACGCTGGCCTCACTGGTATGGGCCTGCAGCGCCGGCAGCGCCCCGAAGAACCCCAAGGACACGCTCATCGTCGACGTCGACGCGACCAACATCCCCTCGCAACCGCCGCCCGATGCCGGTGCAGCCGATTCGCCATACGGCACGGTCGAGGACGGAAACGGGGCGTACGGCTACTCACCGGTAGACGTTTGCAACAAGTGCGCTTGTGAGGCGGGTACGTATTGCTTCGGCGGGGGGACCGGATACACGACGTTCTCCGGCACTTGCACCGGTGCGTCCGGGCTCGCGGTCGGCTGCCAGCCGTTGCCTTCGGCGTGCGCGAGCGCAGGGACGTGCGAGTGCATCTTCGATGCGCTGAAATCGGAAGTCAGCTGTTATCCCCAATGCGAGCAAGGCAAGGCGCTGACCGTGTACTGCATGACGCCGTGACCACCCAGAGCGAAGGGGCGCCGGTCCCGAGGGAGGAGACGGTGCGACCCGCCCTCGCCCGCCCACTTCCGAAGCTCCGCGGCTCGGACCTGAGCGAAGGACGTTCGCGCGTTCCGCAGAGCCGTGGGTTCCTGGGGCGAGAACCCCGACGACCGAACGACGCGCACTGACTCCTTCGGTTCGCTCTCGCGGCAGCGAGCGAAGTAAACGCGTGCACGAACGAAAGGAGCGGCCTTCTCGGCGTCAGGAACGCGCTCCAGAGCGAAGGCAACCGGACAGTAAGGCGTGCTCTCGAACCCCTTTGCTTCGCTTCCCGGGGAGTGAAGGAAGAGAACGCGTGCGCTTCGCTCGTGGACCGACCAGCGAGCGTAGCCATCGCGTCCGCAAGCCTCACTCCCCGGGGAACGAAGGAAGAGAACGCGTGCGCTTCGCTCGCGGACCGACCAGCAAGCGTAGCCATCGCGTCCGCGAGCCTCACTCCCCGGTGAGCGAAGAGAGAGCACGCGTCCGCTTCGCTCGCGCACCGACCAGCGAGCGTAACCATCGCGTCCGCGAGCCTCACTCCCCGGTGGGCGAAGGAAGCGCACGCGTCCGCTTCGCTCGCGGACCGACCAGCGAGCGTAACCATCGCGACCGCAAGCCTCACTCCCCGGTGAGCGAAGCAAGAGCACGCGTGCGCTTCGCTCGCGCACCGACCAGCGAGCATAGCCATCGCGTCCGCAAGCCTCACTCCCCGGTGAGCGAAGCAAGAGCACGCGTGCGCTTCGCTCGCGCACCGACCAGCGAGCGTAGCCATCGCGATCGCGAGCCTCACTCCCCGGTGAGCGAAGAAAGACAGCGCGTCCCCTTCGGGTCCTGGACAACACATCGCTGACACTGTCCGTGGACTCGGTGTCAGGCGACGGGGTGCTTTCGTTGTCTACGAGAGGGACTCCTGAGGGGTGTTGGTCAAGGACGTTACAGCACACGCGGGT
>Ga0182018_10002671_pt1 | contig 17356 bp, 18 predicted proteins | sample 812P2MmetaG_FD_120490 | JGI IMG/M metagenome (GOLD analysis project Ga0182018, IMG submission 120490) | Permafrost microbial communities from Stordalen Mire, Sweden - 812P2M metaG | ecosystem: Environmental > Terrestrial > Soil > Wetlands > Permafrost | place: Sweden: Stordalen | collected... | reverse complement strand
GACTCAAGCGTCCTTTGACTTGGCGGCACATCTATCCATAAAGGCAATCGAGTATCTCTTCGGATAGCGTCCTACTCGCTCGTCTCTTGGGGTAGGAATTGATGGGTGTTGCTCGGCAATCAAGAAAAACCGTTGCCAGTCAAGCGTTTCCGGTGATACCAGCACGAAAAAGTCGGGCCGTGTATGGCGGCCTGCACTTGCTTGACCGTCAGCGCAATTCGCCCCGTAAGGAGGGACTCGATGAGCGAAAAAGATAACCAGACCCCGGAAGTTCAGGCTCCTGAGGCAGTGACCGAACTCTCAGCCAAGGAATTGGAGCAAGTGGCGGGAGGAAGTCCCCAAGAGGTTTTCTCGCCGAGTTTTGTCAAAGTTAAATAGGAATACTGGACCCAAAGTAATAAATGAAAACCGCACACCGCAAGACCCAAGAAAAGAAGAATGCAAAGCCTCCTGTTGGGAAGCCCGCGCAGGGTTCGACAGAAGAACTGTCGTGCCAGGAGCTGGACCGAGTGCAGGCCGGCGTAACCGTATACGTCCGGGGAAAAGACAGACCGCTGCCCGCTACCCGATAGTGAACGTCGGCTGGCCAACACGTTATCCCGCCGATGTCGATATTGCGGGCGACGCCCCGCCGGTCACTTGTTTGAGCGTCTCATCCGTCAGTTCGATCGAACTTGTTGTTTTGGATAAACCATGCATTACTGAAAACGGAAATCCTCCATATCGCAATCGCGTACTTGTTCGATGGACGTCCAGTGTCAGAATGGCGTGGCTATTTGCTGAGTGTGAACGACGTGAATACCGATGAACTGGGCCCGCCGTTCGGAGCAATCGGTTTCTCAGCAGCGGCGTCGGCTGTTGCCTTTGCTTCCTGCTCGGAGTAGTAGGCCGTTCTTGTTCGCGTGCTCTAGTGTGGAATTGACGCTGACCGATTCAGGGAACATCCGCGCAAATGCCAAGCTGCCGCCGATTATAAACTCGAAACTCGATCCGAAGCGACTGTAGGTGGGTTCACTTCTACAGCAGGTCTACAACCATTTTCGAGAAATCAAGCGAATGAACTACTGGGCCGTTCAAGTAGACCGCACGCGGAAGTTGTCCGTCCCAGTGTGCGCCTTTAGGATAGACGGCAACTTCATCCCACAGAATGCCCTTGCGGATGCAGCAGTTTGGGTGAGGTTGACTTGCGTCCGACGCAATCTTGCGCCCCAGTTGTTCTGCGAACAGGTGGTTCTTATCCCAGTACTGCTCGATTCGCGAGTCAGACAGGCGCGCCAAGATAGCGGTACCCGGACTGGAATAGTCCGTTGGCAGAATCGGTTCCCACACCGCGAAGACACGGATGCGCGGATTCTGATTCTGCTTTAGCACTTCTTCAACTGCGGAAGACCCCCGCAGACAAGTCGGTCACGTTGGAGAGAGCAGTAGGACGATACGAACGTCTCCAGAAGCGCCGTTGAACGCTGTCCGCAATTGGTCGAAGTTGCTTGATGTGAGTGATACCAGTGGCGGCTGTCCTGCCGGAACTTTTTCTCCGCCGTAGAAGTGCCAGCCTAAAGCCAATAGGCCTGCGACCACAACGACGATGGTCAGAATGCTTAGGCGTTGCTTCATCGTTGTCTGCTCGAAATATCTGCAAGTACGCTGGCAATGACTTGAGGAAACAGAAGAAGAAGAACTACAACGACTGTCGCCAGAGCCAGCAAAGCGATAGCAGTCTTGCTTTGACGCGCCCGGCAACGCATCCCTCGATAGACATGGAAGAAGCCCAATCCAAGAAGGATGATTGAAAGCCCTAAGAGCCAAGGTCGGGCACCAGCCAAGAAGACGGAAGCCCCTGCTGCACCTGCCGCACCTAAAAATGGTAGCGGTAAACAGCAACCCAACGTGAGCAGCGAAGAGAGCACCGCTGCCACAGAAGCACCGCTTGTCTTCCAGCCAATCATTAAACCCCCAACCCACGCGCCTTTTCGATTGCGGCACGAAGTCGCTGTTGAGACGGAGCACCGCTGCCATCCGAATACAAGCGGCACATCAATCCGAAAGCGGCTGTTTTTTCGCTGTGTGGTTCAACGTCCAGCTCGTTTATGCGAATCGTCGGCGAGCCGGGGAACTTCAGCAATTGTGCCATCTCCGTGTCTCTCACCAATACTTCGTGGACGTGATTCTGGAAAAGTTCCGCGGGTAGAATTTTACGTAGCCGCTCAACTGCCACGGCGTGGTTCGGACAATTCGGGACATACAAGACTTCGATCTTCATTCCGCACCTTTGTGCTTGGATTTGTCAAAGACCGTCAGGACCGGGCAGCGACCATTCTTTTTTCCATTTGAACGCTTGAGTTGAGAGTTGCACTTCGTCAACGCGGCCTTCAGTTCATATTCCAACTTTGCCAGCGCGATTCTTTTTGCGTGAATGGCTTTTAACTTGTGGTCAAGCATATTCTGCACTGCGGAGCAGGCGCGAAGGTCATTGGTTCTCAGAGAGACAAATTCACGAATCTCATTCAGCGAGAAACCTAGCGTCTGTAACCTGCAAATGAACTGTAAAGCAGCAAGGTCATCGGAAGAGTACAGACGAAAGCCGCCTTCGCTGCGTGGGGGCGCTGCAAGCAACTTGTTCCGCTCATAGAAGCGTATGGCGTCTACGCTTAAGCCTGCCTGTTTGGCAATGTGACCGATTTGCATTCGCTTATCCGCGTTCGGCACCGGGCACCCCCAACCTACACCCTTGAGTGTAGTCCAGAGTCAAGCGCAATTTACGTGAGAACCCCCCGGCAAATCGATACTGGGAGCGGCACACACCGGGTTTCTCCAACCACGATGCATTTTCTGCTATGAAATCATGAAACGCGGCGTATTGATCTACGCATACGCGAATAACTATTTTCATGGACATGCTCCCGCGACGACTGCGAAATTTATGGAACTTTGGGCCGCAAACGGTTTTGGAAAGATAGCTCGACCAGAGCCGGCTGAGGAGCCACAAACGACGTTATTTCCTATGTCTTTGGCTGAACTTTGAGCGTCGGCGGCAGTGCAATCTCGCGGTGAACCCGATGCCTTTTCCTAATGGTAGCTTCCGCGACCCGAATCCAGTCCTTCACGGAATTCCATTCTTTTGTCATGCGAGCCGAGCAAATACTCCTGAGGGCGTATACAGCCGCGCGGTCCAGCGCCTGGCACACAATCAAGCCATCGGAACCATCGCCCACCACCAGGGAGTTCGTTACGAAGCCCCAGCCGTCACCAAACAATCCACGCCGAAGCGCACCGCGAGAATGATTTGGCAACTCCAAGGCCTCGGCTATCGGACCTACGCGCCGAATCCTTAACCCGGCCAAGTCCAAGCGCAGTGATTTTTCGATCCTGTGGTAAAACCAATCCGCGCTGCGCTGCCACGGCAGCGCTCACGCCTTGGCGCGAATCGAGGTGCGTGTGAGGTACACGCGGAGTAAATGGCAGGCACGCACGCACGCACCGTAGAACTTCTTTCTTTTCAGAAGGAAAGCTTGGTAGGAGCGGCGGGATCGAACCACGAAGGACATTGAAAACGCACAGATTCTAGGAGATTACAAAAGGGCGAGAAGCCGCAGAACCGCAGAACCGCAGAACCGCAGAACCGTCTCTTACTCCGTTCTCAGCGCGGAGCTGCATATGGAGGAATAGCATTTATTTATATAACTTACAGATATCTGAATCTTAAGCTTAGGGACTATGTAGGAAATCGTTGTAGAGAGTCTTGATAACTTTAAGAAAACAAGACGTTAATCGCGATACCAAGAATCTCGACGCCTCTGGCGCATTAATTGCAGCCTAAAGCCGAGACCGTAAACGGAGTTAGCTGTGCCGAGCAGTCCGGGAATGAAATCGGCCGGCGAACCGGTCGAGCGAGTTCGAGCTATAAAGGACTGGAAATTATCAAGTGATTGGATGACTTCTAGCCAAAATTAGTCAATCGGGGGCTCCAATGTCTTCACGTTGTAACGGATTTGTATTTTTTGCGTGGGTTTGCGCCGGCCTAACGCTTTTTTTCTGTCAGCCACTGGCTGCGCAGATCACTGCTGAGAAGGGGGCGATTCGAATCACCCTTAGCGACCCCCAAGGCGCGAGCATTGCGGGCGCCAAAGTGACGGTGACTTCGCTGACTGGTGTTAGCCAAACCAAGGAATCCGACGCGAGCGGAAATGTGGTGTTCCCGCTGCTGGACCCCGGCCCGTACCAAGTCACGGCGGAAAGCGCAAACTTCAGGCGCGCAGTCCTGCGCGATGTTGCCGTGCACGTAACCGAAGTTACGAACCTGAGCGTTTCCTTGGAATTAGGATCGGTGGCTTCAGAGGTAGTGGTTTCCGGCGATGCGGTTCAAACGGTGAACACGACCAACGCTACGCTTGGCAATGTGCTTGGTCAAAAGACCCTGCAAGACCTACCATTGTCTACGCGCAATTTCACATTTTTGCTGGCTCTCAACGCCGGAACTTCTTCGGATTTGTCGGATGCCACCCAGGCAGGTCGTGGCGAGGCAGTCATCTTTGTGGCCGGGCAGCGGGGCACGGCGAATAATCTGGTCATCAACGGGACCGACTCGAATGAACTGCTGAGCAACAATTTCTCCATCGTCCCGGTGCCGTCTCCGGACAGCCTCGAGGAATTCCGAGTGCAGACAAGTTTATACGACGCTTCCCAAGGAAAAACGTCGGGAGGAAACGTCGATGTGCTGACCCGGGGAGGCACTTCTTCTTATCATGGCGAAGCGTACGAATTTTTTCGCAACGACGACATGAACGCCAACTTATTTTTCTTCAATGCCACGGGCTCGCCGAGACCGGAGCTCAAGCAGAACCAGTTTGGAGGGAATTTCGGAGGTCCCGTCCCCAAACTCAAGGATACCTTCTTCTTCGTTTCGTATGAGGGAACCCGACAGATCAATGGAGTCGCGGGCGCGGCACAGGCGCTATTTCCAGTATTGCCCGCGCAGCGCACGGAGGCCAACATCGAGTCGGCATTTGGGCTAACGCCAGGATCCCTAAACCCTGTGGCCTTGGCACTTCTCAATGCGCCGGGCCAATTTAACGGATTCCTGATTCCTTCCGGCACGGGGACTCCCGGGACGTTTGGAGAAGCGACCTTCTCCAAGCCGTTGCTCTACAACGAGGACCAGTTTAACGTCAACTTCGATCGCAACATCGGCACGAAACACAGGATTTCGGAACGCTTCTTTTATTCGAACTCCAGCACGATAAATCCTCTGGGCGGCGAGGATCAGCAGAGCTCCACGAACAACAGCTTTGGAAGCGGCAACAGTGAACCGGTGCAGAACCGCTTGGCCACGATTGCCTGGACTTATACGATCACGCCAAACCTCGTCAATGAAGCGCGCTTCGGATATAACCGTATCACCTTTTCCAATATGGCCGATCCGACCGCGTCGTTGGCTTCCGTTGGCATGACCAGGTTCAACTCGGCTACCAATCCCGAGATACCGCTACTGGCTACCTTCGACATCAATCCGGAATTTGGTGGCGCATCCACCAATTTCGATCAACAGGACATCGACAACACCTTTAACTTCGCGGATACGCTGGCATGGACTCGCGGCAAGCACACTTTTCGCGTGGGAGTTGAATACCGCCGGTACCAAATCAATCTCTTCAATAACTTTGCGGAGAACGGGTTTCTGCTCTTCGACAGCTTCCAGGATTTCCTCCTCGGGAACCTCGGAAATGGAGAAGCGTTCGTGGGGACCGGCATCACGAACCGCGACTTCCGCGGCAACGACATCGGAGCTTACTTCCAGGACGATTGGAAGATTACTCGCCGGCTAACGCTGAACCTCGGACTACGCTACGACTACATTGGCCCGCTGACGGACACCAAGGACCGCGTAGGTAACTTCGATCCCAACCTGCTGGATACCGAGACTCGCGAAAACGCAGGCCCGGGTATCTTGAACGGGTTCATCTTGCCTGCCGGCGCCAGCTTCGGTTCCATTCAAGGCACGCCCGGAGTGTCCCCATCCACTTTGTTGAGCAACAGCCCGCACAACTTTGCTCCGCGCGTCAGCTTGGCTTGGGATCCGCAGGGAAATGGCAAGACTTCCGTTCGTGCAGGATACGGCATTTATTACATACGAACCTCGGGACAAACGCTCCTTCAGCTCATCACCAGCCAACCATTTTTCCAGTTGTCCGCGGATACTTTCGGCGCTACGGGCGCACCGCTGGCGAGCCCGTTTCCGAATCTGCCGACGGCTAATCAATTCCCAATCTATTCGACTCCTCCGACGTTTACCGGTTTCGATCCATTGGGTAATGCCACGTTCAACGGCGGCGTCCTGTCTCTCAATCCGTTCGATCGAAACCTTGTAACGCCCTACGTCGGCAACTGGAACCTCACCATTCAGCGTGAGCTGCCGGGGCACTACTACATCGAAGTTGGATATGTCGGCTCCGAAGGGGTTCATCTCATCGACAGCCTGCAACGCAATCAAGCGCTCTTGGCAAACGCCGCGAACCCCATCACCGTCGGCGGAGCCAACGGTGTCTCGCAAACAATTCTAACCACCAATTCAGTTAACGACGTGGAAGCCCGAGCGGGCGTGCTGGGATTCGATGCGGGCGGTGGTCTTAACGAGGTTACCGACCTGGGGCACTCCAGTTACAATGCGTTTATCTTTACCGTGAATCACCGTACCGGCAATCTGTTCCTCCAGGCTTCTTACACCTTCTCCAAGTCGATGGATAATGAATCCGGCGGGGGCACCGGAGGCGACCAGGATCTGGGAGCCGCGAACGGGAACCAGCTCGATCTCAGCGGGCAGCGCGCGCTGTCTGACTTCGACCGTCCGCACCGCATCGTAGCTACCTATGAATACGGCATCCCGGGCTTTAAGAGCGGACGCTTGCGCTATGCCCTTGGCAACTGGTCGATCGGCGGTATCACCACCTTTCAATCGGGTCTGCCGGCGACCATTACCTGCCCGACCTGCCCAACCAACCTTTTCGGCGTGCCGTCGGGCGACAATCTACCCAATTTCGTGGCCGGCGCGGGCGGCCTGATGCTCAGCGGGCGTCCAGAGAATTTCACCGGTAGCACCGGAGTATTCAACTCCAGCGCCCTGGCGGCCACGCCAGAACTGGCCGGGGGCACCGTGGTCTCCGGACTCAACATCTATGGTGGCCCGGGCAATCAATCCTTCACAATCGGCCCCTCCGGTGGCAGCCTCTTCGGCGACCTGGGCAGGGGTGTTGTTCGCGGACCCTTTGAACAGAACTGGGACATGTATCTCAGCAAGAAGTTCGCGTTCACCGAAAAATACAGCCTGACGTTCCGGTCCGAATTCTTCAACGTCTTCAATCATCCGAACTTCGTCATCACCAACACCGCCTTCGGCGCGCCTGGGTTCGGCGTGTATTCCAGCACCGTGGGCAATCCGCGCATCCTGCAACTCGCGCTGAAGTTCGACTTCTAGATTCGGTTCTGCGGGCGGAGGAGATTACATCCGGCGTAACGCGCCGATCGAGCGTAATCCACCCGGTAAGCGCGGATTATCGGAGAAGTTGTGACCGGACCCGCTTCTCCAGTTACGGCGCTAGGCGCACGTCGAAGTCAATTTTGACTTCGTCTTTGGCTTTGACGCCAGCTTTTCCGGGAGGCTTGATCCCGAAGTCGGTCAGTTTCACGGTGGTCCCGCCGGTGTAACGGCCGTCCTTCAGCGTCACTTGTACCGTAACAGGCCGGGTCTGCCCGTCTAGGATCAGGTTCCCGTGTAGCGTCCACTGCCCCTGGCCGGTAGACTCCGCACCTGTGGACTTAAACACGATCTCCTGATGGTGCTCGCTGTCGAGCACTTCCGGCCCCAGCATCGTCTTCTGCACTTCAGCGCGATCTTTCTCGGAACTGTCCTTGTCAATCACGCGCAGCTCCCGTGCATTCACATGTATTTCAACCGCGGGATGCGAGCCGGTGTCCGCCGTACCGCTGTTAATCGGAGCGCGTACTTCGTGCTCGTGCCCCAACCCTGATAATGCGCCCGTCTTGCCAACGTGGATCGTTAATGTGGACTTCTGTGTGTCGATGTTATGTTGTTGGGCACTCAGGCCCAGCGCGCACACCAAACTCGCTGCCGCCACGAACAAAGCTCGCATTATTGTTCACCTCAAACGGAGTTTCCGGCTCAGTAGTCCAATGGGCATCTTGGGCGGCATTCGCGGGGCTCGTGTCGCGGAATGGTCAATTTATTGGAGAATCTGGGCCGCAACATCTGGCTCAGATTTTCTCCTCGAAGGTAAATCGGCAGCGATCAACAGAACACTTGCCTTCGCGTGCGACAAGGAAACGCGTGACCATTCGCTCAAGGCCACCTCGCTTGCGCGGTTTCGTTGGGAAACTGCTCGGGCCTCTGCCGACATTCGTATTGTTTAGTATGATTCCGCGTCTTGTGTCGCCTGCGTGTCAGCTTCCTGCAACACCTTGCGCGGTATTTGCTTGTTTTTCTGCCAGCGCAAAATCATTCATATTGCTGAAACGCGACTGGGATAGTTAGTCTTGTAGGCTGGGACGCTCGCAACTCGGTTCTATTCCTCAGTGCTAACTCGTCAAAATCTCATGCTGCAACGCGCGGTGGACCGCGGAACGAAGTCCTCCGTGATTGGAATCTTGGTGAATTTCGGATTGGCCCTGACCAAGTGTATTTCTGGTTTGGCGGGTCATTCATTTGCTCTTGTCGCGGATGGTTTGGAGTCGGGGGCTGATGTACTCAGCGGTTTGGTCGTATTGTTCGGCCTGAAACTTGCGATCAAGCCTCCCGATGCTGACCATCCCTATGGACACGGAAAAGCCGAACCAATTGCAGCAATTTTCTTAGGCGTTTCTCTTTTGGGCGCTGCGGGAACCATCATCTATGAAAGCCTCCACCAGATTTTTACGCGTCATCCCTTGCCGAAGCCTTACACGCTCGTTGTGCTGGCGGGCGTCCTCATCATAAAGGAGCTGATGTTTCGGTACGTGGGGCATGTAGGCGATTCAATCGCAAGTACTGCGGTCAGGAGCGATGCTTGGCATCACCGAAGCGACGCGATTACCTCGGCGTTTGCATTTTGTGGCATTTCTATTGCCCTGGTCGGCGGCCCAGGCTGGGAGGCCGCAGATGACTGGGCGGCGTTGTGTGCCGCGCTCGTGATTATTTACAACGCTTTGAAACAGACAAAGCCCGCACTCTGGGAACTCACGGACAGCACACCGGAGGATCCGAACGTGGAAGCTAGGGTTCGGGCTATTTCCGCGAGCCAAACGGGAGTAATCGGTTTAGACAAATGCCACGCTCGAAAGATGGGCCTGAGCTACTACGTGGACCTTCATATCGTTGTGAATGGCAAACTTTCTGTGCGCGAAGGCCACCAGATTGCCCATACTGTCGAAACGAAGGTGCTTAACGCCTTGCCTCAAGTATCGGAAGTCCTCGTGCACGTTGAGCCGGAGGAGGAGTTGGCCATTGAACGGGCGACCAAGAATCAACAGTAACGGGACCACAGCAACGTTGCCTTCGATAACCGTTAATGAGGAGTTGTCTGCTGCGAGAACCTTTGGCGACGGTGAAATTGTGTGGATAAAGCAAAGAGTGAGAGCCGATGATTACAGGCTATTTACCGTGACGTGACATCTAGATCTGGGACAAGGCTAAACATGCTTGAAATGGTTTACCTCCAATGGCTGAGACTATCTTGGTAGTCGGTTCCAACGGCATCAATGAACATTCAGTGATTTGGAATTTGTTGAAAGCGGACTATCAGGTCCGTTATGCCAATGATTCTGGCGCACTCAGCATCATTGCCATTGAAATGCCCAGCGTGGTTTTACTCACTCAGGAATCCGTCAAAGCTCAGGAGATTTGTTCTTCGATTCGGAGGTTCGCTCCTACAATGCCCATACTAGTTATCGGACGCGAGCGCGATATGGACATCAAGGTGAAGCTTTTTCAAGCTGACGCGGATTATCTTCTGGAACCATTCGACACCGCCGAACTAATTGCGCGAATCCGCTCGGCGGTTCGCAGGTCACATCCGCGCGCACACCTCACGATTGAGGGGCGGGGGTAGGAGTGCGTGGACTCGACATCGAGCTTCGAATGTTCAGCCTGGATATCAAGATGAAGGCGGGTTACCTGGCTTGGGCAGTACGTCTGGTGCCCCCCTTTCCGGTTGTTATAGATTTGGCCTGGCCGATTAAGGTTCCATCGAAGGCCGAAGCAATAATCCCGCGCGTCACCGACAGCATTTTGATCTGAGCTCGATGTTTAAATTCAACTGACGACACTGAGCACAATATAATCCCAAGTAGGGAGCGTCACGGTGAGTGGCGTCGGCCGTGGCTATGATGTCGCCCTCTACATCGATCTGCCGCTCCAATGAACATAAGAAGACAAATATTGAGGGCTTTTGGCGTTGAAGAGGACGAATCCCTCAGAACACCCCTGGATGTTATTCTTGGCGCGGCCGGTGGGATTGCGGCCCTCATATTGCTCATGTTCTCGTTTGAACGCAGCCCTTCCTTGGAACTGCGCCGTGCGGCGATCTACTCTGCGCTAACAATTATGGCTGCGATTGCGCTGGCAAGGAACCACGTCGCGGTTATCCTGTCGGTCGTTGCGATCGTCGGATTCAGGGGACTGGTCGCCGGCATCCTGTATGGACAATGGAAGGGCTTGTTGCTCGCTGTCCCTGCCGGTGTATTGATCTATGCTGTTATCGCCGGACGGCGCAGATACCAGCGCGGCAGTTTCGGATAACAGACTACCCATTCTCACTCGTCCCAGCCAGATTAAAGGAGGGATTCGAAGGCCGCAAAACAAGGGTGACGACGGCGAGTGCTATGCGAGTTCGGCGCCCGAACCAGGGCCTTCCAATCCCAGGTACTCGTAGAGAGGATTACCTGGACGAAAACTTAGGTGCAACCAATATCGAACTGACGCCTGCGGATCTTCGTGAGATTGAAAATGCCTTCTCTGCAATAAGAGTACGAGGCGTGCGCTTGTGCGAGATGCACAAGCGGCAGATGGATCAATCACTGTAGACAGAGAGAAGCCTATTAATGTGAGTCAAACGGATCCTCGATGGGTGCCGCTTCAACGGCGTATGATCCTAATCTCGTGGTGCCAGGAACGGCTCGGAAGGAGAAACAATGCAAAAGCGCAAACTTGGAAAAAGCAATCTGGAAGTATCGGCGATCGGGCTCGGCTGCATGGGAATGAGCTTTGGCTACGGTCCGGCCGGAGACACGGAGGAGATGATCTCGGTGATCCGAGCAGCCGTGGAGCGCTGCGTCACATTCTTTGATACCGCGGAAGTCTACGGCCCATTCACAAACGAAAAACTCTTGGGTGAGGCCCTTGCTCCCTTACGTGAGCAAGTTGTGATCGCCACCAAGTTTGGGTTCAAGCTTGATCCGAACACCGGGAAACAGGCTGGGTTGGACAGCCGGCCTGCACACATCAAGGAAGTCGCCGAGGCGTCGCTGAAGCGGCTCCGGACCGATGTCATCGATTTGTTCTACCAGCACCGTGTTGACCCCAACGTCCCGATCGAAGACGTTGCAGGAGCGGTGAAGGAACTGATTAAGGAAGGCAAGGTGAAGCACTTCGGACTCTCTGAGGCCGGGGTACAGACGATCCGTCGGGCTCACAAAGTTCAGCCGGTCGCCGCGCTTCAGAGCGAATATTCGCTGTGGTTCAGAGAGCCGGAAGCGGAGGTGATCCCGACGCTGGAGGAACTTGGGATCGGATTCGTTCCCTTCAGCCCTCTTGGTAAGGGCTTCCTAACCGGAAAGATCAGCGAAGACACGCAGTTCGACAAAAGCGATTTCCGCAATATCGTTCCCCGCTTTACTCCAGAAAACCGAAAAGCGAATCAGGCATTTGTGGATCTGCTTGGCAGATTTGCGCAAGAGAAGAAAGCGACACCTGCTCAGATCGCACTCGCCTGGCTGCTTGGGCAGAAACCGTGGATCGTGCCGATCCCGGGCACGACCAAGCTGCATCGGCTCGAAGAAAACATCAGTGCCGTTAACGTCACACTTTCGGTGGACGAACTCCGCAACCTGGAGACCGCAGCCTCAAAGATCGCAGCACAAGGTGCCCGGTACCCCGAAGAACTGCAAAAAATGGTGGGGCGCTGACCGACATTACTTACTAGAAGCTGCGCATCACTGCCGCCGGCATGACGAAGGAAGTCACCTTCGAGCGCGTCGACGGGCCGATCAACGACCTTATTGATGACGCGTACGGTGCGAAGTACAAGGGCAGCCCGTATCTCAGCCCGATGATCGGCTCACGCGCCCGCTCCGCGACGGTCAAGGTCATGTTGCGCAAGAGCACGGCCTGATCCAACAGAAATAAAAGGAAAAGCGAGGGATTTAAAAAGTCTGCTACCAGACGCGGCAGACTTTTTCGGTGGGCTTCACCATCGGTTGGCCGGCTTTGCAGCCGAAGGCTTGAGCGAACTCGGGCATATTGACCACGACGCCGTTGATGCGGTCGGGAGCGGGGGAATGGGGGTCGACCTGGGCGCGCATGCGTAAGTCCTCAGGGCGCTCGTTGGCGCAGTCCCACTGGGCGAAGCCGATGAAGAAGCGCTGCTCGGGTGTAAGGCCGTCGATCGGTTGCAGGTTTTTGTCCTTGGTAGCGGACTTCCAGGCGATGTAGGCGAGAATTTCGCCGCCGAGGTCGGCGACGTCTTCTCCCAACGTGAGCGCGCTGTTGATGTGCACATCGTCCACTACGATGTATTGAGCGTACTGATCGCGAACGCATTTGGTGCGCTCGTCGAATTTTTCACGGTCTGCCTTGGTCCACCAATTCTTCAAATTGCCCTGGGCGTCAAACTGGCTGCCTTCGTCGTCGAAGCCATGGGTCAGTTCATGGCCGACGGTGCCGCCGGTATCGCCGTAGTTGGGGGCATCGTCCATTTTGGCGTCGTAGAGAGGAGGCTGAAGGACGCCGGCGGGAAAGTTGATGTCGTTCATTTGGGGATTGTAGTAGGCGTCTACGGTGGGCGGAGTGATGTCCCACTCGCCGTGGTCCACGGGCTTGCCGATTTTGGCGATGTCGCGGCGATGCTCGAATTCGACGGCGTTGTGCACGTCAGCGAGGAAGTCGTTGCGCACGATGGTGACCGAACTGTAGTCGCGCCATTTGTCGGGGTAGCCGATCTTGTTGCGAATGCCGTGGAGCTTGGAGAGGGCTTGCTGCTTGGTCTCGGGGCTCATCCAATCGAGATTGCGGATGCGTTGCTCCATGGCGACTTCGATGCGCTGAACCATGTCCAGCGTGCTTTGCTTCAACTCGGGCGAAAAAACCTGGCGCACGTAGGCCTGGCCGAGTGCTTCGCCGAGATTGCGATCGGTGTATTGGACGCAGCGCTTCCACCGCGGCTGCAATTCCTTGGCGCCGCGGAGATACTTGCGATAGAAGTCAAAGTTTTCCTGGACGAAATTCGCGGAAAGATAGGGCGACGAGGAATCCGCGACGTGGAAGCGCAGATAGGTCTTCCAGTTTATCAAGGGCTCGCTGGAGAGTTCCGTGTTGACCTGTTTGAAGAAGGCGGGCGCGGTGACGTTGAGGATGGCGATCTTGGGGTACTGCAACTGCGTGTAGTAGGTTTGCCAGTCGAAATTGGGCGCCAACTTTACCAGCGCGGGGAGGTCCATTTTATTCTTGAGTTTGTAGGGGTCACGCTGCTCGACGCGTGTCAGGGAAGCTTTGGCCAGCGCGGTTTCCATGCGCATCAGGGTTTGCGCATTGCTCTTGGCCGTTTCCGGGTTATCGCCTAGCAGCTCGAATATTTTCTGGACGTGTTGGACGTAGCGCTCGCGCGTTTCTTTGGATTTTGCGTCGTCTTTGGTGTAGTAGTCGCGGTCGGGAAGTCCGAGGCCGCCTTGATCGAGCGAAGCGATAATCTGTTCGGAGTTGTCGGGGTCCTGAACGGAGCCGTTGCCGAAGAGCAGAGATCGATTGAAATAAAGTTGCAGGTGCGCGACCAGCGGCGCCAGGTCGTGCACCGATTTCAGGCCGTCGATGGCTTGCAGTTGCGGCTGGATGGCACCGACGCCACGGGTTTCGATGGCCGATTCGTCGATGCAAGCGGCGTAGAAGTCGCCAATCTTTTGCGTGACGACATCGCGTTGTCCGGTACCGGCGGCCGCTTGCTCCAGGATGCCGCGGAGGAAATTCAGATTGTCTTCGTACAATTTGGCGTACACGCTCCAGGAAGTTTGGTCAGGCGGGATGGGATTTTGCTGCTGCCAGCGGCCGCAGGAGTATTGGTAGAGATTGACGCAGGGGTCGATGGACTTATCCATGGATGAGAGATTCAGGCTGGGGGAATAGGGTAGTTCCGGTGTGCTGGCTGTTTGCGGTCGTGCAGCGGCTGCAAAGAATAGCGCGAGGACCGAAAGGCAGAGAATGGGCGTGGTTTTCATGGGCACCTTGTTCCGAGACGCGAACTCGATTTGATAAGCGGCGCATTATGGTAATGGTACGGCGCGATTTTTCCAATCTGAAAAATGCAGCACAAGTCGCTTCGAAGTTTCTTAAGATAGACGCGTCTATCGGCGAAGGATCTTCGAAATGAGCATTCGCATTCGTGTGGCTACGATGGAAGATGTCCCGGTGTTGCGGGAATTGATTGAAGCGTCTGTACGCGAATTGCAAGCGGGGGATTACACGGCGGCGCAGATTGATCGGGCGTTGCGGACGGTGTTTGGCGTGGATAGCCAGTTGATTGCGGATGGGACTTATTTGGTGGCGGAGTCGATGGTTGGCGAGGATTCGAGTGGCGCCGGTAGGGTCGCTCGTGCTTCGGAACATGGTTCGGCTGGGTTGAAGCCGAAACAGCCAGGAGTGGCTGTGCTACCTCGGATCGCCGGGTGTGGGGGATGGAGTAAGCGGAAGACTTTGTACGGAGGGGACCGGTGGACGCAGCGAGAGGACTCGCTACTCGATCCATTGCGGGATGCGGCGAAGATTCGGGCGTTTTTTGTGCATCCGGCTTGGGCGCGGCGCGGAGTGGGGACTTTGATCCTGGAGGCTTGTGAGGCGGCGGCGCGGACGGCGGGTTTTTCGCGGTTCGAGATGGGAGCTACGTTAACGGGGGCGAAACTTTTTGGGGTGAAGGGATATGCTGCGGTGAAACAGATTGAGGTGCCGCTGGGGGACGGGGAAGTTTTGCCGGTGATTCATATGGAGAAGCGGGAAGGGGAACCAAGGTGAGGACGCAAAGGAAGCACAGGAAATGGAAGCGGACACATTCGGGGGCGGACGGAACCTCGCGCTGGGTTGACGCCGGGCGGAGCGAGCCCCCGCCCCTACAAGGGCGGGGCTGGTCTGAATCAGAACTGGAGTTTGGATAAGTAGTCATAGCTGGCTTTGGGGTCGGCCAGGGACTTGGCTTCATCGTTCTCGACGAAGTAGTGTTCGATGCCGGCCTTGCTGGAGTGGGCAAAAATATTTTTCCAGTCGATGGAGCCGCTGCCGACGTTGGCGATGTGACCCGTGACGGCATGGCCTACCGCGCCCTCATTGCCGCCCGGGTCGGAGCCTTCCTTGCTCCAGTCCTTGACGTGAACGAGCGGAAAGCGACCGGGATACTTGTTGAAGTAGGCGATGGGATCCTGGCCCCCGACCGTGATCCAGCACAGATCCATTTCAATTTTGACATTTTTCGGGTCGGTCTGCGTGATGAGGTAGTCGAAAGGAAGTTCTCCGTCCAGGCCCTCCACTTTTTCGAATTCAAAGGAGTGATTGTGGTAGCAGAACTGAATTCCGGCTTTTTTCGTCTGTTCGCCGACGCGGTTGCAGGATTCCGCGAGGCGCTTGTAGCCATCGGCGGTGCGCGACTTGGCATCGAGATACGGGCAGACCAGGAATTTCTGGCCGATGATGTGCGCGCCGTCGATGATCTCCTGCAAATTGGTCTGGAGCGTCGACATCTTGGCCATGGCGTCAGCCGGCGGCTGCATTGGATGGTGGGCGGAGGGCGAAGTAAGGCCGTTTGAGTCGAGAAGGGCGCGAACTTCTTGCGGAGTTTTGCCGAAATATCCGGCGAATTCGACTTCTTTGTAGCCGATTTTCGCGACGCCGGCGACTGTGCCTTCAAAGTCATGTTTCATGAGCTCGCGCACGGTGTAGAGCTGGAGACCTACACGATCGATGTGGTGAACCGAGGCGGCGCCCCAGGTCGAATTCGCGGTGGCGGTGACTACGGCAGTGGCGATCGATGATTCGATGAAAGTTCGTCGGTTCATGGAGTTACCTACTCCTTGTTTTGAGCGCTTCCAAGTGGCGGAGGGAGTATACAAAAAAAATCGGGCGGCGCTTGGGAAAAAAGCGCCGCCCGGAGCCGGCAGGATGCCCTTCGCAACTCAGGGCAAGCCTGCTCTACTGATGGGTTAGAAGTAGAAACGCAAGCCAAGCTGCATACGGCGCGGCGCGTGTGCGCCGGTTAGATGCAGGAAGCTGGAGCTGTCAAGGTTTGCGCCCGGATCGGCAGTATCCAGCGGAATGGCATTTGCACCCTGGCTTTGGTTGTCAATTTGATCGAACTGGGTGTGGTTGAACACGTTGAACACTTCCCAGCGGAATTCGAAGCCTATTTTTTCCGTGATCGCGAAGCGCTTGAAAGCGCCAGCGTCAAAGTTCAGGCGGCCGGGGTAGTTCAAAGTGTCACGCCCGACATTGCCGAACGTTAGGCCGGTGGGAATGCCAAAAGCCGCGGGGTTGTAGATGACCGGCCCGCGGACGTCTGGAAACTCAGTCTGGGGCAAGGTGGCGTTCGGATTGCCGACCAAATCGGGACGCGAACCGGTGCCGACACCGTTCCCGACGCCGGCGTTGTCGGCGTACGTGGTCCCGTTGGTCACGCTAAAGGGAAGCCCCGACTGGGCGATGGTGATGCCCGAAATTTGCCAGCCACCAAGCAAAGTGTGAGCCAGGCCAGATTTTTTAAAGAAGGGCAAGCCGTAGACGTAGCTGATGGACAGGTTATGTCGCATGTCGAAGGTGGAGCTCGCCCGGTTCGCCGCTATGTCGTATGAATTCACGAAGGCAGTGTCGGAGCGATCGGACGAATCGTCGATGGAGTGGCTGTACGTGTAAGCCATGCTCAGCGTCAGATCACCCACCGTACGTTGCGCAGAGACCTGCAACGCGTTGTAGATGGAGTTCGCTTGGTCTTGCAGTTGCGTGATGTTGCTGAAGCCTGGGTAAGCGGTGCGGAGCGGGTCTGGATTGTTCCCGCATGCGACCCACAGATTTGGCAACGCCGCGGCTGGCACGGGTGCGCCATTACCGAGCGTGGCGGCAATGGGG
>Ga0182018_10002668_pt1 | contig 17377 bp, 14 predicted proteins | sample 812P2MmetaG_FD_120490 | JGI IMG/M metagenome (GOLD analysis project Ga0182018, IMG submission 120490) | Permafrost microbial communities from Stordalen Mire, Sweden - 812P2M metaG | ecosystem: Environmental > Terrestrial > Soil > Wetlands > Permafrost | place: Sweden: Stordalen | collected... | reverse complement strand
CCAGAATCAAACTCTCCGTATAAAAACGTTAGTTGATTCCTGCCTGATCGTAAAATCAGGCAGCTTTTTACTTAATTGATTAAAACTCTCCAAAACCAATTACTAACAGTTGGTTTTGAAGGGGCTCTTTACTAATCGCACAATTCAATTTTCAAAGAGCAGCGGGCGGTTCTTACCGTCCAAAATCTGCCTCACTCGAACACTTTCGTCCCGAATTTAGGGGATAAAAAGCCCGACTGCCGAATCATTTCTACTCAATCCGGCCGTCAGATACGAGTTTAGTTGTTCATTAGAATATTGAACTGAACAACATTTGTCAAACGGCTTTCGCCGTCCCGCACTCGCGTTTACCGCGAGGGGACGGGTAAAATAGCAAAGCGCAAAAATCATGCAAGAGTTTTTTTGAAAAATTTTTGATGTGTTCAAAAGCCCCAAAAAAACCTTTGTTTATGGGGCTATTCCAAACCTCGATCCCTTAATTCATCCTCGTTCAGGCCTAAATAATGTCCCAACTCGTGTAAAAAAGTTGTCCGCACCTCCTCGCGGAAGATGTTTTCATCATTCTCGGCAAAATCCGAGAGGTTCTCCAAAAACAAAATGATCTGTGGCGGCAACGGCACGTGTCCCTCGTCAACAAAGTCCGGCCCGGTGAATAAACCCAGCGTGTCTGGCTCAATTCCGTCGGCCTTCAAATCCGCATTAGGTTGGCGCTCAAACGTCACTGGCAATTTCTCCGCGCGCTCCCGCAACATCTCCGGCAATTTCGCCAGCGTCGTTTCCACTTCCGCCGCCGCGACCGTGCAGAGTTTTTCCCAGTTCAAATCCATGCGCAAATTTGGCGTGGGCGTCATGCGTTGGCAACTGCCGCGACCGACTTTTTTCTCGCTCTTGAACGGCGCCAGTTTATTGTTGTCTGAATTCAAATTTATGACAGCTAAAAACCGAACCTCCTCATTCGTTTTGTTTGCCTCCGTTTTTTCCATCGCACTAGCAGGTTCCTTTGCCAGTCAAGCGGCGGCCAACGACATTGTGGCCAAAGAAAATGTTTTGCGCGCCACGCTGACGAATGGCCTGCAAGTCATCATCGTCCGCAACACCCTCGCGCCCGTCGTCACGACGATGGTCAATTACCGCGTCGGCTCCGACGAAGCGCCCGCCGGATTTCCCGGCACGGCACACGCGACCGAGCACATGATGTTTCGCGGCAGTCCCGGTTTGTCCGCCGATCAACTCGCAGCCATTTCCGCCGCGTTTGGCGGCGACGATAATGCCGACACGCAGCAGGCCGTCACGCAATATTTCTTCACCACGCCTGCGGAAAATTTACAAGTCGCGTTGCGCGTCGAAGCGACTCGGATGCGCGATTTGTTGCCGGACGAATCACTTTGGACAAAAGAGCGCGGCGCAATCGAGCAGGAGGTCGCGCAGGATTTGTCGAATCCCGAATATGTTTTTTACGAGCAATTGCTGGCCGCCGTTTTCAAAGGCTCGCCTTATGAACACAGCCCGCTTGGCACGCGCCCGTCGTTTGACAAAACAACCGACGCGGATTTGCGAAAATTCCACAACACCTGGTATGCGCCGAACAATGCCGTTCTCGTCATCGTCGGCAACGTGGAGCCGCAGGCAGTTTTGGAACAGGTGAAAAAAGTTTTCGGTGAAATTTCGGCGAAGCCGTTGTCCGCGCGTCCTGAATTTAATTTTGCGCCCGTTAAACCGGACACCCTGAAATTGGACACGGATTTGCCTTACGGTCTGATGGCGATCACGTTTCGTTTTCCCGGCGCGGACAGCCCTGATTTTGCCGCCGCGCAAATTTTGTCCGACGTGTTGAGCAGCCAGCGCGGAAAACTCTACGACCTCGTGCCGGAAGGTAAGGCGCTGTTTTCGGAATTCGCCTACGAAACTTTGCAAAAATCGGGTCTGGGTTATGCAATCGCCGGATTTCCCGCCGGCGCGGATTCGACAAATCTGTTGAACGAAGTGAAAGAAATTTTACTCGCGGAAATTTCCAGCGGCGTCAGCGCCGATTTGGTTGAAGCCGCCAAGCGACGCGAGATCATCAGCGCCGAATTGCAAAAAAATTCCGTTTCCGGCCTGGCGGACGCCTGGTCCACCGCCGTGGCGATTGAAGGACGCAATTCGCCGGAAGATGACATCAATTTGTTCCGGCAGGTCACGGTTGAAGACATCAATCGCGCCGCAAAAAAGTATTTGGATTTCGACCACGCCATCAGTGCGATATTGACGCCGCAACCGTCGGACAAACCGATTTCGTCAAGGAGTTTTGGTGGCGGCGAATCGCTTGTGTCTTCAAAAAATGCCGACGTCAAATTGCCGTCGTGGGCCAAAAAAATCAGCGAGCAGCTTCCCATCCCGGCCACGGTGCTCAATCCGTTCACGACGAATTTACCCAATGGAATCAATGTGATTGTGCAACCGGAAACCGTCAGCGACACGGTGAGCGTCTATGGCCGCGTGAAAAACAACGCGAAGGTTCAAGTGCCCGCCGGCATGGACGGCGTGGACGATGCGTTGGACAAACTTTTTTCCTACGGCACAAAGTCGCTCGACAGGCTGGCCTTTCAAAAGGCGCTCGATGATATCGGCGCGAACGAATCGGCGGGCGCGGATTTTTCGCTGCAAGTTTTGCCGGAAAATTTCGAGCGAGGCGTGCAGTTGCTCGCGGACAACGAACTTTCACCGGCATTGCCGGAGAACGATTTCAAAATCATCCAGCCGCAACTGGCCGCGAGCGTCGCCGGCGAACTCCAAAGTCCCGATCACATCGCCGGGCACTCCCTGACCACCGCGCTGTTTCCGAAAGGTGATCCGGCACAACGTGAAACGACGCCAGCCAGTGTGAAGTCGCTGACGATTGATGACGTAAAAAACTATTACGCCAGCGCGTTTCGTCCCGACCTCGCGACGATCGTGGTCATCGGAAACATCTCGCCGGATCAGGCAGTGGCCGTAATCGAAAAGTATTTCGGCGACTGGAAAGCCGAGGGTGAAAAACCGAACACATTGTTCCCGCCCGCGCCGACGAACGCCGTTTCCGTGACGCATGTGCCAGATTCCAGCCGTGTGCAGGACAAGGTGACTTTGGGCGAAACTCTGTTGCTCACACGAACAAACGCGGATTACTACGCGCTGCAACTGGGCAACCATGTTCTCGGCGGCGGCTTTTACGCAACGCGGTTGTATCGCGATTTGCGCGAGAAGAACGGATTGGTCTATTTCGTCAGTTCCACCTTCAACATCGGCCTGACGCGCGGTGTTTATCAAGTGGCCTATGCGTGCGACCCGCCGAATGTTTCCAAGGCGCGCGCCATGATTTTGCGCGACCTGAAGGACATGCAGACGCAAAAAGTGACCGAACGCGAATTGCATCAGGCCAAGCTGATGCTGCTCCGCGACATCCCGCTGGCCGAATCCAGCGTGGACAGCATCGCCAGCGGCTGGCTATCGCGTTCGGGTCTCGATCTGCCGCTCGATGAACCGGTTCGGGCGGGAATAATTTATCTCCAGCTCGACGCGAAGGACGTTAAAAGCGCCTTTGTGAAATGGCTTCGTCCCGACGGCCTCGTGCAGGTGACGCAAGGACCGGTGCCGCAATAAGGCGGCCCGGTTTTTCAACTTTCCCGTCTTCCTGCTCCGAATAAATTTCTGTTCGATTGGAATAAATTCGAGCGGGTTTCACCCTTTGCGTGTCAAACCAGCAAATTATCGAAAATTCAAAAATATGGACACAAACATGAACACGAACAACAACGCGGGCAAAAACGTCCTGAACTCGGACGTGGAAATCAAAGGCAACATCAAGTTCGGCGGCGAACTGACCTTCGAGGGCAAGCTGGACGGTGAAATCAACACCGACGGCACGCTGACCCTCGGCGACAGCGCCGTCATCAACGGCAACATCACCGCGCAGTCCGTCGTGGTGCGCGGCAAGGTCAACGGCAACATCAGCGCCAAGGAAAAGATCGAGATCAAGGCCAAGGCCGAGGTGTTCGGCGACATTCGCGCCGCGAGACTCGCCGTCGAGGAGGGCGTAATCTTCGTCGGCAGGTCGGAGGTCAACCCGAACAAGGTTGCGCCCACCGCGCCGCCGTTGCGTCCTGCCGAGCCGCCGAAAACCCCCGACCTGATGAGGCGTTGAACCGCCTCGCGGCGCACCCCAATTGAATGCCGGAAACGAAACAGGACAAAGTCCTGCTGGCCTGCCCTCATTGCGGCCACCAGCAGCCGGAGCCGCGCGCCGCGTTTTCCACCAACTGCAAAAAATGCGGACGGCATTTCCGCGTCCAGGATGTCCTCCACCCGGTGCAGCGGGCGCCCGAACGCGCACTGGACCTGCGGCGCATCATTTGCTTCGAGTGCGGCGCGGAACTGGACGTTCCGGCCAGCGCCGAGTCCACCATGTGCAAGAAATGCAGCCGCTACGTGGATCTGCACGACTATCGCATCGCCGTTGCCGTCGCCAAAAATTTCAAGACCAAGGGCCGGTTCGTCGTTGAGCCAAAGGGCTATGCCTTCAACACCGAAACCGTTGCAGGCGAGGTCGTCATCCGGGGCAAATTCCATGGCAAGCTGGCCGCCGAACGCTCCCTGACGATTTATTCCACCGCCGAGATCAAGGGCAGCCTGACCGCCGCGCATCTGGTCATCCCGGCGGAAAACCACTTCCGCTGGCCGGATTGCATCAACGTCGGTTCGGCGGAAATTGCCGGCGAACTGGCGGCCAGTTTGCACGCGACCGGGACCGTCACCTTGAGATCCACCGCGCGCTTCTTCGGCAACCTGGATGCCGGGCATTTGGCGGTGGAAGCGGGCGCGGTGGTCGTCGGGAACATGAACATCGGCTCGACAGCGCGCAACAAACAGACCCGGCTCCTTTGACTCCGCGCTTGCAAATTTCGCGCAATCCGCTTGGATGGACCCATGTTTCCTTACGTTGTCCTCGCCAAAGACAAAACCTGGCAGCCCGGCCCCTACGACGGTGTCGAACTGATGGTGCTGCACAAGCACGCGGATACCGGCGGCGTGGTGGTGCTGCGCAAATTCAAGGCCGGCCACACAATTCCAGCGCACACGCACCCGGACGCCAACGAATGGGCTTACGTTCTCTCCGGCGAATGGGACGAATCCGGCGTCGCCTACGCGAACGGCGCGCTGTTTTTTGCGCCGAAAGGCGTCCGGCACGGCCCGCACGTCGCCAAAACGGAAGTTATCAGCCTGACGATTTTTGACGGGCCGTTGACGGTGGTTTGAGTCACAACGCGCGGCCATCTTCTTCCCTCGGCATTCGTTCTTCGACAGTCGTGACATTCGCGTGTATCTTCAAGCCATGCGTTATCTCGTTAAAGCCCGCGTGAAACAGGGACGCGAAAAAAATCTGCGGCAGGCCATCGCCGATGGCACGCTCGGCCAAGGCTCGATTGCCGGCGATGAATACATTTACGATCTGCAACACGCGCGGGTCGGCGCGGATGGCGTCGCACACTGGGTCGAGACCTGCTTTTGCGACACACCACTGGCGGAGGAACGGCCTTACTGGGAAAAATTTTTTGAATTGTTGAGCGTCAAGGACGCGCACAACCGCAAAAATTGCCGGCACGAGAACGGCACCGAACCGTGGGCGTGCTCGAATTGCGACTGCACCAAGCGACTCGAAGAACGTTTGCAGCAACAGGGCACGGCATTTTTGGAAACGTTGCCGGACGCAGACGCTTCCTGAACTCCATGCGCCGCTGATTTCCGCCGTCAAAAAAATTTCCTCGCCTGCGGCGCGGAAAGAGCCTTGAATCACCGGACAAATCATGCGCCCGAACCTGAATCCTTCCATCCGCCACGGCGAAACGCGGCGGCAGTTCATCAAGCAAACCAGCCTGGCCGCCGCCGCAGTGGCCGGCGCCGGGCTGTTGCCGCTTCCGCTTTCCGCCGGGCAAAGCAAAGTTTCCATTGCCATCGCGTTCGACGGGTCGGACGCGGTCGTCACGGAACAGCCGGTGCAGTGGGCAGCGGAACAGTTGCGCGACGCCTTGACCACGCGCGGCCTTTCGGCGGAAATTTACCAAAGCCTCGATGAAGCGCCCCCCAAACAGGACTGCGTGCTGGTGGCGGGCCGCGCTTCGCATCGCGCCCGGCTGATATTGGACGACGCGGAAATTTCATTGCTGGAAGCTCCCGAAGCTCTAGTGCTGGCGCGCGGGAAAATCGGGAAGCGAAGCATTTTGCTGGCCGCCGGTGCGGACGCGCGCGGGCTGGTTTATGCGCTGCTCGAACTCGCCGACCGCGTGAATTTTGCCGACGACGCGGTGGCCACGTTGAAAAAGGTCAAGCCGGCAAGCGAACAACCGGCCAATTCAATCCGCAGCATCGCGCGCGGATTCACCAGCGATGTGGAAGACAAATCGTGGTTTCAAGACAAGAAATTCTGGCCGTCTTACCTCACAATGCTGGCGGCGAACCGTTTCAACCGCTTCAGCCTCACGCTGGGACTCGGATACGATTTTGCGAGCGGCCTCCGCGATACTTATTTTTATTTCGCATATCCGTTTCTCTTGTCCGTGCCGGGCTACAATGTCCGCGCCGTGCCGCTGCCCGACGCCGAGCGCGACTTGAATCTGAAAATGCTCCGTTTCATCAGCGACGAGACGGCGCAACGCGGTCTGCATTTTCAGCTCGGCCTCTGGACACACGCTTATCAGTGGGCGAAAAGTCCCGATGCGAATTACACAATTGAAGGCCTCACGCCGGAAACGCAGGCGGCGTATTGCCGCGACGCCTTGCGCACGCTGCTAGCGCAATGTCCGAATATCAGCGGCGTAACGTTCCGCGTCCACGGCGAAAGCGGCGTGCCGGAAGGCAGCTACGATTTGTGGAAAACAATTTTCGACGGCGTTGCGAAGTGCGGGCGAAAAGTCGAAATTGACATGCACGCCAAGGGCATGGACCAGCCGATGATTGACGTGGCGCTCGGCACGGGAATGCCCGTGAACATCTCGCCGAAATTCTGGGCCGAACACATGGGGTTGCCTTACATGCAAGGCGCGATCCGCCCGCAGGAAATGCCGCGCAGCACTCCGAACACCGGTTTCTTCTCGCGCAGTTCCGGCTCGCGCTCGTTTCTGCGCTATGGCTACGGCGATTTGCTCACCGAGGATCGCCGTTACGGAATTTTGCATCGCATCTGGCCGGGCACGCAACGGCTGTTGCTTTGGGGCGATCCCGAAATCGCCGCCGGCTACGGGCGCGCTTCCAGTTTTTGCGGCAGCAACGGCGTGGAAATTTTTGAACCGCTTTTTTTCAAAGGCCGGAAGGGTTCGGGCCTGCCCGGCGGACGCGACGCTTACGCGGACAATTCCTTGCGGGCAAAAGGCGGCGATTTTGAAAAATACGATTACGCCTACCGCGTGTGGGGTCGCAATCTTTACAACCCCGACGGCGACGCGGACGGCTGGCGACGCTCGCTGCAACAGCAATTCGGCAAGGGCGCGGAAAAAGTTGAAAGCTCACTTGCGTCGGCAGGAAAAATTCTTCCGCTAATAACGACGGCGCATTGTCCTTCGGCGGCCAACAACAATTACTGGCCGGAACTGTATTTCAACATGCCGATGGTGAACGCGAGCCGGAAACATCCTTACAGCGACACGCCCAGCCCGAAACTTTTCGGCACGGTCAGCCCGCTCGACCCGGAATTTTTTCTGGGCTGCGACGAATTCGCCGATGAGCTGATCAAAGGCGACTCGAGCGGAAAGTATTCGCCGGTCTGGGTCGCAAACCGACTGGACGACGCTGCGGACAATGCGGCGGAAAATTTGCGGGCGGCGAAATCAAAAGTGCGCGATGCCAAGAGCGCGGATTTCCGGCGGCTCGCCGTGGATGTCACCATTCAATCCGGCTTGGGGAAGTTTTTTGCGGCGAAATTCCGCGCCGGAGTTCTCTACGCGCTTTACGAACGCAGCCATCATTGGCCGGCGCTGGAGGCGGCGCTCAAGTCGCATCGCGTGGCGCGGGCGGCGTGGGCGGATTTTGCGACGCAGGCGCTGGACGTTTACGTTCACGACATCACGTTCGGCCCGGAATATTTTCAGCGCGGCCACTGGCTGGACCGGCTGACCGCGCTGGACGAAGACATCGCCGACATGGAATCGCTTTTGGATCAAACGACCGGCGACGGCAAAAATTCATTGCAGGTTGATCCGAAGGTGATTGAACAGGCCATGCGCATCGTGCTCGAAAAACCGAAGCCCGGCGAACCGACGCCGCTCACGGAATTTCACCTGCCGCCGCCGCCGTTACGGCGCGGCCAGCCGCTGACCATCGTTGCCCATGCGACCAAGTTTGGCGGCGTGCGGCTGCGCTACCGGCACGTCAATCAAGCCGAAACCTGGCAGATGGTTGAAATGGGGCGGACGGGAAATGATTATTGGGCGGAAATCCCGGCGGCTTACACCGACTCGCCATTCCCGCTGCAATATCATTTCCAAATCCGCACCGACACTGGCGCGACGCGGCTGCATCCCGGCCTGCAACCCGGCTGGCAAGGCCAGCCTTATTTCGTCGTGCGTCAGGCATGATTCAATTTCCGATTTGCGCGTGGGAACGCAGGGGACTGTCGCAATCGGCGCGGAAGAATTGTTTCAATGCTTTGGACTGACCCTTTTATGACCCTTTTAGAACTTGAGTGTTATAATTGAAGATGCAAAATGCAGGCACGGGTATGAGCGATTCATCAAAAAAAACCTTTGCAGAATTTTTCGCGGGCATTGGCCTGATGCGAATGGGATTGGAGCGTGCCGGTTGGCATATCAGTTTTGCCAACGACATTGATGAAGATAAATGGCAGATGTATAAAACCCAATTTGGCGATTCGGGAGAATTTGTTCTCGGCGACGTGCATCAACTTGACGCAAGCGAAATTCCATCTGTCGCTCTCGCCACGGCTTCTTTTCCCTGCAACGACCTTTCATTGGCAGGAGCGCGCGCAGGATTGGCTGGCGATCATTCCTCGGCTTTTTAGCAAATGCTCTTTAATCCACAACGAATCGCAACGAGGGAAAAACTCATTCTCGCAGGTCTGTATCTCTCCAAATATGATTCGCTTGGTCTGAAAAAACTTGGCTTTGAAAGTTTCGTGGAGGCATTCAACGTCATCGGCTACGCGCTGGGATCAAAACCGATGTCCATTAAGAATTACCGGGATGAGTTTGATCCTCTGTTTCCGACGAACAAGCGAAAAGGTTGGCGTAAGCGCCCAACTCGCGACTATTGCCGTAAGGTTTTCGACACATACAAGGATTTAGATTTTGAAACTTTCACCAGCCTCGTCAAATCTTTCACTGGATACGACGAAAACGCTTGGAGCGAATTGCGGACGAAAGGCGAGATTGACGAAACGGATTCGTTTTTTGCAAAGAGACTAATTACAGGTCTTGCGGCAGAACAATACTTTGAGTCTATGCATACAGGTCTTTCCGAGTTCAAGGGTTACGCCGTAGAAAATACAACACGGCTTGGTTGCGGATACGACTTTAGATTGAAAAAAGAGGCTGAAAAGAATTTCCTCGCCGTCGAGGTCAAGGGATTAAAGGAAAAAACTGGAAGTCTATCGCTGACTCCGAAGGAATATGATGTAGCCACGGCTTTGACCAACCGTTTTTTCCTTTTCGTTGTAAAAAACTTTCGAGAAACGCCGTTCCACGAAATTTATCCAAATCCGCTGGCTGGACAGCTTCGTTTCAAAAAGAAGGAACGAGTAACGGTTAATATTTCTTGGTTGACCAGCGTTTAACCCTGAAACAAAACGAAGGATAATTGTGCTCAACCTTGCAATTGCAGTTGATGTTGACCAAAATGATAACTCAATCGTCGAGACGAACTCCGGCGATACGCTTGTGGCACCAGATTGGCCGCAGGATTGTGAATCCCAAGTTATATCATATCGAAAAGGAAGCCAAACCTGCCGTGTTGTTCGACTCGAAACATTATCCAGTGACATCGGCCAAGCACTGGCTTTAATCGAGCGATTTAATTCCGTTGCCGGAAAGAAGCCAGACTGGTTTGTTCGTTTGCAAAAATTGGCCGGCTCTTGACCAGCCAGAGAACCAATGCCGTGGCCATGAACGTGCTTGATCCATTTGAGGTGGCGGAAATTCGAGTGTGGCCACTGGACTTGAAGCCTTTGAATGATGATGAGCAAAAGGAACTTCTCGACCGCGCCGAGTTCACGGTTTTTCAAAAATTGATTGCTGAATCGAAACTCGGAGCCATCTTAAACGAAAAACCACCGCGACCAACTTCACTTGTTCAACTTTCACATTTCCGACTTTGCGCCCACCAAAAAAAATTTATCAAGAAAAAGTTAGACGCGAATTGAATTAGCGAAAATTTGCGTAATTCGCGTCAAAAATTCTTCGTTCCCGCTTTGCAATTTTCAGAGTTAGATTACCTTTTCGCCATGCGGCAACTTCTCGCGGCAGTGATTGTGGCGGCCATGTTGATTGCGGGCGTCTGGCTCGGTTTCATCCTCGCGCATCTGATCGGGGCGCGTTCCAGCCTGCGCGAAGAGAACACCGCGTCGGTGGTGCAGCAGGTGCAGGCGTTGTCGGATTTGGTCACGGTCAAATACGTGATCGAAAAGGTGGTCATCCTCGACGACATGAAATGGTATGGCGAGAGCCGCGTGCTGCTGCTGGCGCACGGCATCGTGAAGGCGGGCATTGACCTCAAACGGCTCAAGCCGGAGGACGTTCGGATTTCCGGCAAGACCATCCGCATCCATCTGCCGCCGCCGCAAGTGACCGACGCCTATCTCGACGACAAGCAAACGCAGGTGATTGACCACACGACCGGGTTGATGCGCGAATTCGACAAGGACCTCGAACAGACCGCGCGCCAGACCGCCGTGGGCGACATCGAGCGCGCGGCGCGGCGCGAGGGAATTTTGGACGAGGCGAACCAGCGCGCGGAACTGGAACTGGCGTTGTTCCTGCATTCGGCGGGATACGACAACATTCAATTTGCCGACCGAAGTTTTGGAATTACCGCGACGAACGCGCCCGAAAGCGTGCCTAAATTCTAGCCACGCTGGATGAATTTTATTGGCAGGACGATTTGCGCTTGCGTCTCCGGGTCAATGGCGATTTCCAACCGGCGGCGGACTAGCGGCGCGATTTTAGGCGGCAACGCAGGCCGGGGGTGCATGAAATAAAGCGCGTTCAGAGGCGGCGCGGACTGGCGACTGGCCGCCACCGCATTGCCGCCCGCGTTTTGCAGACTGTCCGGTTGTTTTGTCTTTTTTGCCATGCGCGTTTGACAGCGATTCATGTGCCAGAAAAAAGATGACAAACGCGCGTCCGCGAAATTGATGCGGCACGGTCATTGCTCGTTTGTTTGCAATGACTTTGCCGATTCGGACAACGATTTGCGCCTTTTGGTTGTTTGCCACAGCCGCAGGCGTTGCGTTCATTTTCAATTACGAAAAAACCGCCGGTTCGACGGGCAAAACGCCGCAACGCTGGCCGGCTGGAACACAAATCACGCTGGACTCCAGCCGGGACACGCTCGTGATGTTCGCTCATCCGCAATGTCCCTGCACGCGGGCGAGCGTGGAGGAGTTGAACCGTCTGCTCGCTCAATGTCGCGGGCAAGCCGCCGCGCATGTTTTCTTTTTCAAGCCGACTCATTTTCCAAAAAACTGGGCGCAAACGGATTTGTGGCGGAGCGCGTCGGCCATTCCGGGCGTCGTAGTGCATGAAGATTCCGACGGCGCGCTGGCAAAAAAATTTGGCGCGCAGACTTCCGGTTTCACGGCGCTTTACAATCCGCAGGGAGAATTGCTTTTCAGCGGCGGAATCACCTCGGGTCGCGGCCACATCGGCGACAACGCCGGTGAAAGCGCGCTGGCGGCATTGTTGACCGGACGCGACAACGCCGTAACCCAAACGCCGGTTTTTGGATGCTCGTTGCTCGCCGAAAATTGTTCGAAAAATCTTCCGTAAAACGAAGCCGCAAAATGAATTCAACCGAATCCAAAACTGAAACCGCCACCGTCGTTGACGCCGAATCCAATCGCGCCGCCGAACTTTTCGGCGGACAATGGCAGAACATCATTCGCCACACCGATTTTCTATTTTCTTGGTTGATGATTTGCCAGTGGATTTTCGCCATCGGAATTGCCATCTGGCTTTCGCCGCTGACGTGGAGCGGCGTCAACAGCCAGATTCACCCGCACGTCTGGATTGCGATTTTTATCGGCGGCCTTATCACGAGCGTCCCGGTGCTGCTGGCGCGGACGCAACCGGGAAAAACGTTGACGCGCCACGTCATCGCGATCGGGCAGATGCTCATGTCCGCGCTGCTGATTCATCTGACCGGCGGAAGAATTGAAACGCACTTTCATGTTTTCGGTTCGCTGGCGATCCTGGCGTTTTACCGCGACTGGCGGGTTTTGGTTTCCGGCTCGGCGGTCGTGGTGGCGGATCATTTGCTGCGTGGAATTTTCATCCCCGAATCGGTTTATGGAGTTCTTTACGCACCTGTGTGGCGTTCGTTTGAACACGCCGGCTGGGTCGCCTTTGAAGTCACATTTTTGATCATCGCCATCCGTAAAAGTTTGAGCGAAATGCACGCCGTGGCCGAACAACAGGCGAAATTGGAGACCGTCAAAGAAAACATCGAACGCACCGTGGAGGAGCGGACTGCGGAATTGACGCGCGAAATCATTGAGCGGCGGCAGACGGAGGCAAAACTCCGCGCCAGCGAAGAGCAGTTGATGCAATCGCAAAAAATGGAGGCGGTCGGACGGCTCGCCGGCGGCGTCGCGCACGATTTTAACAACTTGCTCACGGTGATCCAAGGTTATTGCGGAATGTCTTTGCAAAGCATGGAACCCGGTCATCCGCTGCGCAAAAATTCCGAGGAAATTCTTCAGGCCGCCGACCGCGCCAGTGCATTGACCCGGCAACTTCTGGCTTTCAGCCGCAAACAAGTTCTCCAGCCGCGCGTGCTGGACTTGAACGAAGTGGTTCACGGAATGGAAAAAATGTTGCGGCGGTTGATCGGCGAAGACGTCGAGTTGCTGACGACGTTTGAAACCGCGCTCGGCTCGGTCAGGGCCGATCCCGGCCAGATCGAGCAGGTCATCATGAACATGGCCATCAACGCGCGCGACGCCATGCCGCGCGGCGGCAAGCTAACCATCCGCACCGCGAACATTTTGATTGACCAAAAAACCAGTTTCCGCAATCGCGCGCTCGACGCCGGCGACTACGTCATGCTTGCCATCAGCGACACCGGCGTGGGCATGGGTGAAGAAGTCAAAGCACATTTGTTCGAGCCGTTCTTCACGACCAAAGGCGTCGGCAAAGGCACGGGACTCGGCCTGGCGACCTGTTACGGAATCATTTGCCAGAGCGACGGCGACGTGCGCGTTTATAGCGAGCCGGGTTCAGGAACGACGTTCAAAATTTATCTGCCGCGCACGAACGCGATGCCCGAAAGCGCGCCCAGACCCGATTCGGACAATTTGCCGCGTGGAACCGAATCGCTGCTCGTCGTCGAGGACGACAAGGCCGTGCGGAAAATGATCGTCACCGCGCTGCGCCAGTGCGGTTATCGCATCCAGCAGGCCGGCAGCCCCACCGAGGCGCTGCCTTTGTTGGAGAACGACATCCATTTCGATCTCGTCATCACCGATGTCATCATGCCGCAAATGAGCGGCAAACAACTTTACGATCACATCAAAGCCCGCGCGCCGGAGATGAAAGTGCTTTTCATTTCCGGTTACACCGACGACATTCTGGCCAGCTCCGGCGTGCTGGAAGATGGTGCGTCCTTTTTGGAAAAACCGTTTTCACCCGCGCGGCTGGCGCGCAAAATCCGTGAAATCATGGACGGGTCAAATCACAAATCTGTTTCGCCCGCAAGTTTGATGTTTGCGAATTAAGCCATGTTTGATGGCAAAAACAAAAAGCCTGTCACTTCCGCGCCAGTTGTTGGAGCAACTTGCCGTGGATTCCGCCGAACCCGCCGTTACTGAACACCACGACAACATCGCCGCCCTGCACGTTCTTGGCGATGTGCGCGACGATTGAATCTGCGTCCGGCAGATACGCCGTCGGCTTGCCGGTCGCGCCGATGTCCTGCATCAATTTTTCGGGATTCAGCCGTTCCTCCGGCGCAAGCAATTCCAGCCGCGCGACCTGTGAGACCACCACCGCGTCCGCATCAACAAAGGACGCCGCGAGTTCCGCCTGGAAGTAATTCCGCCGCGTCGTGTTCGTGCGCGGCTCGAAGATCGCCCAGATTTTCTCCTTCGCGTATTTTATCCGCAACGCGCGCAACGTCTCGCGGATGGCCGTCGGATGATGCCCGAAATCGTCAATCACCGTCACACCACCCGCGATGCCTTTGATTTCCATGCGCCGCTTGATGCCCTTGAACGTGTCGAACGCGCTTTGGATTTGCTTGTTCGAGAGGCCGCAATGTTTCGCCGCGCCGATCACCGCCAGCGCGTTGCGGACATTCAATTCGCCGACCAAGTTCAGATGAAACTTGAAGCTGGGAATCTCAAACTCCGTCGCCGTCGGGCCGAAACGCAGGTTGAACGCGTGAACCGCGTTGTCATCGCCCAGGCCAAAGCGTTTCACCGGGCAATGAGTGACATTCAACAACGGCGCGAGATTTGCGTCGTCGCCGTTGCCGAGCAACAAACCGTTTCGCGGCACGAGCCGGATGAAGTGCGTAAAGGTTTTTTGAACCGCCGCGAGATTTTCAAAGATATCCGCGTGGTCAAATTCCAGATTGTTGACGATGGCGACTTCGGGCTGGTAGTGGATGAACTTGCTGCGCTTGTCGAAAAACGCGGTGTCGTATTCGTCGCCCTCGATGATGAACCATTTGCTGTCCGTGAACCGCGCGCCCTGCGAAAAATTGTTTGGAATGCCGCCGATGAGATAGCTCGGATTCAGCCCGTTGTGCTCGAAGACCCAGGCGAGCAGCGAGGTCGTCGTGGTCTTGCCGTGCGTGCCCGCGACGACGAGCGAGCGTTTGCCGCGGATGAAAAATTCGCGGAGCAACTCCGGCAGCGAGCAATAACGCAGCTTGTAGTCGAGGACGAACTCGGCCTCCGGATTGCCGCGCGAAATGGCGTTCCCAATGACGACGAGATCCGGCTCGTGCGCCAGGTTACGTTCGTCGTAGCCGTTCATCACGGCGATTTTTTTGGCGGCAAGAAACGACGCCATCGGCTCATAAACATTCTGGTCAGAGCCGGTGACGGTGAAACCCTTGTCTAGCAGGGCGGCGGCAGCGGACGCCATCGCCGTGCCGCCGATGCCGATGAAGTGGACTGATTTGATTTCTGATGAAAACATTGCGCTGAATTTATCAGCCTGCCGCCGAGGCACAAAGTTTTTTGCAAGAATCGCATCGTTTTTTACGAGCAAGTCAGGTATGAGCCAGACCATGACATTGCAGACGGAAGATTTTATTCCGACCCGTTACAGCCTGTTGAGCCGGTTGCAGAACTGGGATGACCAGGATAGTTGGAAGGATTTTTTCGACACTTATTGGCGGTTGATTTATTCCATTGCGCTCAAGTCCGGACTGACGGAAGCCGAGGCGCAGGATGTCGTTCAGGAGACAATCATTTGCGTCGCGAACGACATTGAAAAATTCAAACGTGACCGGACGCTTGGCTCATTCAAAGGCTGGTTGCGGAATCTTACACGTTGGCGCATCGCAGACCAATTGAGAAAACGCAAACCGGCGGCGTTGGAAGAAAACACCCCGCCCGTCGAACGTGCCAGTCTGCCTGAATTGTCTGAAATTCCCGACCCGGCGGATACCGGCCTCGAAAAAATCTGGGAAGAAGAATGGCGGGAGAATCTGATGGAGGCGGCGACGGAGCGCGTCAAGCGCCGCGTCAAGGAGGAGCATTACCAGATGTTTGACTTGAACGTCGTCAGGCAGTGGCCGGCAAACAAGGTCGCCAAAACACTTGGGGTCAATATCGCGCAGGTTTATCTCGCCAAACACCGGATTCTGGCGTTGATTAAAAAGGAAATCCGTTTGCTTGAAAAGCAATGGTGACGGTTTGAATAAAAAAGGTGACGGAAGCGACGACAATTCCAATTGTTCCAGACCACGAACTGTTGTGTCTCATTGGGAGCGGCAGCAGCGGTGAAGTGTGGCTTGCCAGGAACGCTCTCGGCACCTGGCGCGCGGTCAAAATCGTGCATAAAAAAAACTTCAGCCGCGGAAAACCCTTTGACCACGAGTTCAACGGCGTCCAAAAAACCGAACCCATCTCGCGTTTGCACGACGGGCTGGTGGATATTTTGCAGGTGGGCCGCAATGATGCGGCTGGATATTTTTATTACGTGATGGAGATCAGCGATGATGTCCGCACCGGCCAGATTATCACTTCGGAACAATACTTCCCCCGGACACTCGCGCAGGATCTTGAACAACGCCGTCGCCTGCCCATCGGCGAATGCGTCCGGCTGGGCGCGGCGATTGCCTCCGCGCTGGGCTTTTTGCACCGGCACGGACTGATTCACCGCGACATCAAGCCGTCCAACATCATCTTCGTGAACGGTTTTCCAAAGCTGGCGGACATCGGGCTGGTCACCAACCTGTCCGAAGCCGGCTCGCGCATCGGCACGGAAGGTTTCATCGCGCCGGAAGGTGCCGGGTCGGCGCAAGCGGACATCTACTCGCTCGGAAAAGTCCTCTACGAAATCAGCACCGGCATGGACCGGAACGACTATCCGGCATTGCCAACGCCGCTGGGGGACAGCGCCGAAGACCGGGATTTGATCCATTTCAACAAAATTGTACTGAATGCCTGCCGCGCTGACTCCTCGCAACGTTATCAATCTGCCGAAGATCTGATGACCGCTTTGCTGACTTTCCAATTCAGCAAGCACAATCCGCGCAAGGAAAAAGCCCGTGAGCGCCTTGCGAAAACAATCGGCATCGTCGGCCTGATTTTTGGCTTTGGCGTTATTATCACTATGCTTTGGCGCTTCATTTGGGTAGTGAAACACACGCCGTAATAGGCGGCCAGCCGGTTTCTGAAAAATTTGTTCCCGACTGAAACTCAACCGGAAAATATCCGGGGATTTTTGAAAGAAATGTTCTTGCGCTCACGAGCCGTTGGTGGAATGAATAAATTTATGAACCAATCAGACAGCTTCAAGCGTTCTAATCAAAGGCCGTTGAAATCGCAAAACCAAAGCCGCGCCTTCACCTTGACCGAATTGCTGGTGGTGATTGCGACAATCGCGGTGCTGGCGATGGTGGTATTGCCGGCATTGGCCGGTGCTCAAAACAAGGGTGGTCGGATGCAATGTGCGGCCAACCT
>Ga0182018_10002667_pt1 | contig 17385 bp, 12 predicted proteins | sample 812P2MmetaG_FD_120490 | JGI IMG/M metagenome (GOLD analysis project Ga0182018, IMG submission 120490) | Permafrost microbial communities from Stordalen Mire, Sweden - 812P2M metaG | ecosystem: Environmental > Terrestrial > Soil > Wetlands > Permafrost | place: Sweden: Stordalen | collected... | reverse complement strand
TGGCGGCGCGCTTGTTCCAGTGTGTAACGCTCGAGATAATGCGTGAGCAACGGACGGGGACCGACGAGGCTGAGGTCGCCTCGCAGCACATTCCACAACTGCGGGAGTTCATCCAGGCTGGACGCGCGCAGGAATCGTCCCACTCTGGTCAACCGATCGACATCTGGTAAGCGGTCCGCACTGTTCCTTGCGTCCGTCATGCTGCGGAATTTCCACAGTGCAAATGGCTTCCCGTATCTGCCGGGGCGCACCTGCCGAAACAGCACAGGACCGCCCATCGTCGCCCATATCACTGCCCCCACCGCCGCCAGCACAGGGGACATCACGACGATCCCAATCAAGGCGACTATGATGTCCGCTGCGCGCTTCACCACCTGCGCCCAGCCACGCTGGCGCACAGAGATAAGTCTTACTGGCTGCTGCACGGGGACCTCCTGCACGGAAGCGTTCGGGATGAGACCGTCACCGTGAATGGTTCGCAGCTCGTTTCGATGCAACAGCTTTGGCGAACACGGCTTCGAACTTCTCTACCCCTGCATGAAGCGAAAGCTTCTGTTGGTAGAATCTGCAGCCACTCTGCCCCATAACGTTCCTCTCATGCTCCTGCATGCTCGCAAACTGCCCGATGGTAGAGACCAGAGCCGCCGGGTTCTCCGGCTCGCAGAAGAGACCTGAACCGGATTGCCTGACCAGATCCGCGGCATCGCCCCTGACTGCCATTAGAATTGGCCGGCCCGCCGCTAGATACGCGGATGTTTTCGAGGGAATCGTGATGCTGAACAGGGGCAGATCCCGCAGATGAACAAGAAGAACGTCCGCTGCGGCCAGCAGAGGCCCCATGTTCTCGGGCCGCTGTCTGGGCAAGAACACTACATTGGATAACCCCATTTGCTTCGCTCCTTGCTGAAGGGACTCCCGCTCTGTGCCGCCGCCTACAAAAATGAATTGCACGCGGGGCAAAGCCACCACGCACAATCGCGCTGCGGCAAGTACCGAAGCCAGGCCCTGTTGTGTCCCCATCGTGCCGGCGAACAGCACATTGAATCGCCCTGCTAGCCCATACGCTTCCATCATCCGTTCATCGCGGGGGCGCATATCCATCGACGCCTCGTCGCACCAGTTATAGATGTGGTCAATCTTGCTTGCCGAAATACCGCGATCGATCAGAGTCCGTTTGAAGCCGGGCGACTGGACGACAACTCGATCCATCTGCCGGAATGCCAAGCGGCAGCATTTGTTTAACAAGGAGATGGCAAAGGCGTTCTTCATCATCCCTGTTTCGATCACAGTATCTGGCCAAAGATCCTGGATGTCAGCTACAACCGGAACCCCTCTGAGGAGTCTAAACACTGTGGCTGGCAGCGCTATTGTCGTAGGGGGGTGATACGCGTAGACCACATCGGGATTCTTTATGCCAACCGCGCCAAGCGTTGCGGCCGATATCGAGAAGCTGGCATAGTTCATGATCCTTCGGATTGCGGACCTGTCATGGCTAGGATAGAGCGCCGTCCGGAGAATAGGTATTCCCTGCATAATTTCCCTGTGCCAGAGCGCCACGGAGTATCCAGGATAGAGTCGTCCTCCAGGGTAGTTCGGAAAACCGGTTAGTACCTCTACACTATGCCCACGCCGCACGAGCTCATTTGCAAACGTCAGGCCTTTAAAGGTTGGCTCGGGATCAAAGAATTGTGACAGAAGTAGAATCCGCATTGCCTGACCAAAAGCACCTACTTCTGCGACTGTGGCTTTCGCCACACCGTAAGATTCACGTAGTTTACGTAACTCTGAATGATTCGCACCACCTTTTCTGAAACGTTCGGCACCTCATAGTCTTGAACGATGCGCAACCCAGCTTTCGCCTGATCTTCCAAGATCCTGAGGCCGTCCCGGACACGCCGTATGTCAAATCCCACCATGATCACGGCGCCCTCTTCCATTGCCTCGGGCCGCTCATGTGTTTCGCGAATGTTCAAGGCTGGAAATCCCAGTACCGATGACTCCTCTGAAACTGTGCCGCTGTCCGATAGCGTAGCCCTGGCGCACATCTCGAGCTGGACATAGTCGAGGAAGCCAAGAGGAGGTCGCAAATCTACCTCCGGCCTCAGTTTCGCTTTCACACCCTGAAGGCGCAGTTTTGTTCTCGGATGAGTTGAGACGATGATGGGCTGCCCATACTCTTCCGCAAGCCAGTTCAACAAACCTACGAATTGCTCGAGTTGATTCGGGTCGTCCACGTTCTCTTCGCGATGGCAGCTCACGACAAAGTACTCGCCTTGGTGGGTGCCGATGCGGGCAAGCACATCGGATTGCTTTATTTCTGCCAAATAGTAGTGAAGCACCTCGTACATTGGACTTCCCGTCTTGATGATCCGGTCCGGCGGGATGCCTTCCCGCAACAGGTACTCCCGGGAAATATCGCTGTAAGGAAGATTGATGTCGCTGATATGGTCGACTATTTTCCGGTTGATCTCCTCCGGAACACGCTCGTCGAAGCACCGGTTTCCGGCCTCCATGTGGAAGACAGGAATCTTCAACCGCTTGGCCGCCAAAGCCGCCAGGCAGCTATTGGTATCGCCCAGGATCAGCACAGCATCCGGCTTCACCTTAGCGAGCACATCGCTGGATTTTGAAATGACCAGCCCAATGGTTTCGGCTGCAGTCTGGCCCGCTACTTCCAAAAAGAAGTCTGGTTGGCGAATCTCGAGATCTGAAAAGAACACCTGGTTAAGTTCGTAGTCGTAATTCTGTCCGGTGTGAATCAGCACATGTTCCGTATAGCGGTCCAGTGCCGCTATTACACGCGAGAGCCGGATGATTTCTGGCCGGGTCCCCATGATTGTTGCGACTTTCATGGGCGCTCCATCGGCATAGATATGCTCCGCTCCTGAACATCGACTGGCAGGTAGTAGGTGTCTGTGTGATCTGGATCGAACATCTCGCTCGCCCAGAAAAGCGTCACCATCTCTCCCGCGCCGATATTCGCGATCGAATGCGTGAATCCCGGTGGAATGTTGACCACCTGGAAAGCAGCTCCCGTCACGGAATACTCTTGAACCGGCCCCCCTTCAATGGACCGCATCCGGATCAAACCGCTTCCCTCGACTACGAGGAACTTCTCTATCTTGGTATGGTGGTAATGGTTTCCCCGGGTTACACCAGGTTTAGTTCGGGAAACGAAGAGTTGTCCAATGTGTTTTTGTTTTACGAATTCTGCGAGACTTCCTCGACCATCCGATTTGATATCGAGGATTTGCTCGAGGTCGCCGGGCGGAACGTAGGACAAATAGGTCGCATAGAGGGCGCGGTTGAACCAATCGCTGAAGTCCGGCAGGACCAAATTTGTCCGTGATTGATGAAATGCCTCGATTCTGCCCGCCAGATCGCCGAGCTGAATGCGGTAGCCTGTAATTTCCTGACCTGCCGTACCGCTTGACTGCGCCCCATCAACTTCCGCGAGAAAGGTTGCCACCACATCGTCCACATAACTCAACTCCAACTCATGGGCCGGATTGGACACGGCAATGGGAAGGTCGCGGGCGATATTATGGCAGAAAGTTGCGATAACGGAGTTGTAGTTGGGCCGGCACCATTTTCCAAACAGGTTCTTCAGGCGGTAAACCCGGACACAAGCCCCGGTTTCCGCTGCGAATTGCCTTAGCTGATTCTCTGCTTTGGCCTTGCTCTCTCCGTAGGGGTTAGTCAACTCGGCCTGAATTGACGAACTGAAGACAATCTTTGGAGTGCGCCGGTTGTCCCGCAGGAGCCGGCAAATCTGCTTTGTCAGCTCCGCATTCCCAGTTTCGAATTCTCGTGGATCCTGCGGCCGATTCACACCCGCAAGGTGAAAAATCACATCCGCTTCAACAAGCCATTGCTGGAAATTGCCGGCCGAATCTTCTCGGTCGAAGACCCTTGTTTCCCACTCTTGATGCTCAGACAGATGAGCTGCCAGGTTCCGGCCTAGAAAGCCGTGTCCGCCGGTGACGAGAATCCTTTTCACGCAAACATGACCTTCCCGTTTAGCGCATCTTGTACGCACTTCAACTTGAGTAGGAGCTTCACCAGCGCATCCACGTCGAGCCGCTCGGCGTTGTGGGAGTTGTAGTCGGCCGCTTCAGAAACCGCCATCATTCCCTCGCTGAAGAAATTTGAATAGTTCAGATCCCGCACGTCGGCAGGCACGCGGTAATAATCGCCAAGGTCTTCAGCGTGCGCCATCTCTTCACGGTTAAGGAGCGTCTCATAGAGCTTCTCGCCGTGCCGTGTACCGATGATGCGTATCTCGTTCGGCACGTTCAGAAGCTTGACGAGGGCTTTGGCCAGTATGCCAATGGTCGCCGATGGGGCTTTCTGAACAAAGATGTCCCCGGGCGCGCCATGGGTAAACGCGTAGAGGACGAGATCGACCGCACCTTCTATCGTCATCATGAAGCGGGTCATATTTGGGTCGGTTACGGTTAGAGGCTCCTCCGCCTGAATCTGGTTGAGGAACAGGGGAATCACTGATCCACGCGAAGCCATGACATTCCCGTACCGGGTTCCGCAAAACACCGTGGAACTGTTCCCATACATGCGTGCTTTGGCGACCATGCACTTTTCCATCAAGGCCTTCGACATGCCCATCGCGTTTACTGGATACACTGCCTTGTCCGTGCTGAGAACGATGACTTTACCAACATTGCATGCTAGCGCTGCCTTCATCACATTCTCAGCACCCAGCGTGTTGGTCTGTACGGCTTCGAGAGGAAAGAACTCGCAGGAGGGCACCTGCTTCAAAGCAGCCGCATGAAAGACGAAGTCCACGCCACCCATTGCCTGCAGCACGCTATCGTAGTTGCGCACGTCGCCCAGATAGAAACTGATCGCGCCGTCCTTCAGCCGGTTGCGCATGTCGTCCTGCTTCTTCTCGTCGCGGCTGAAGACGCGGATCTCGCTAACTCCCGTCTTGCTCCCCATGTCCACTATGGCGTTGCCAAACGTGCCGGTTCCGCCTGTAATCAATAATACCTTCCCCGTAAACTGGTTCAGGTCAGATCCATCGGCCATAATGTTCCTTCCCCCTGTTGACAATGCGAACGAATGATACTTCGTAACAAGTCCGCCATCCGTGCACCCTGGGCGCCTTCAGTTTTCTGCTGCATCACAAACGTTCGGGCGTCTTGCCCTCGATCAACAAGGTCATCACGTTTTTGATTCAGTAGTCTTGAGAACAATACTGCCATTCCCTCCACCGTTTCATCGTCAATAGCAATCAAGTAGTCCCAGTACTCCGACGGTATCCCAGGTAAACGAGTACTAATCACGGGCTTACCTGTCGCCATATACTGAAGCAATTTCGAGGGGAATGAATACCGGGTAAACAGCTGGCCTGCAGGTCTAGGATTAATCAAGAAATCAGCTTGCTCCATGCACGCGCCCATATCACTGGCAGGCACATATCCCAAATATTTAATGGCCGAATTACCAGCTGCCGCCCGCCGCACTTCCGCCTCCAGTGGCCCTGTCCCTGCAATCCACAGCTCACTGTTGGCAGGCTTCGCCATAATGAACGCGCGCATGAGCTGGGCTACACCGGATACCTCCGCCAATCCACCGGCATACATTAACACAAGCTTTCCATCGCTTTTGTCTAACCGGGCTGCCGCACTTCCATCTCTCGACTCCGAGTTCGCATCGGTCTTCGAGACAATACCCTCCATCAACAGAAACGGCCCTTTAAAGTTCAACATCGTTGTTATCTCGCTTGTAACACCGACAATACCGCTCATGGACCTGGCACCGCTCTTCAACAGATACTCATCCATTCTCCGGAGGATATGCGAAGGCGCAAATTTGTTCGCTTCTGACGCGCCAGGCGGATCAGTGACTACGCATACCATCGGAAGATTAAAGAATATATTAATGACCCGAGCGGCAAATATATGCGCGCTATGGAGCCCATATAGCAGGATGCATTTATTTCGCACTCCTCGCAGACGAAAAGCCCACATAAATGCCAAACACGACACCGACAGAAACCTGGTTATATGCCGAAATCCAATCACATTCACAAATGTGGTAGTCAGACTGCGGGAGGATTCAGTGCGCTGCCAACTGTCGCCGAGTACGACAATCTTTCGATTGCCAGGAAACAATGCGATAGGCAGCGACGAAATAAGATCCACTTCACACCCATTCGCCTCCAGCCCCCTCACGATACTCCACGAATGCTTGTGACTCTGAATAGGTGTATATGGATTATTACTACAGATCATGTCCATTGTGGAATCCGGAACGGTGAAACCAATCATAAGGACGCGACACCCATTGCGCTCATGCACATCCATTACCAATCGATCCTTCCTCTCAAGAGATATTTCATGCGGAGCGCCGCGACATTACTGGAGTTTCCCGTCGGGTATCAGTTGTCGGCGATTCAGACAGCGGTGGGTTCTTTATTCACGAGGACCATGCATAAGCTGGATTTGCTGAGGCAACGAGGAGGGTACTGACCAATTATTGCTTGATACCGAGCACCTGCCGCTCCTCTGCTCTGGCCATCGATCCGACGAAGAACGCGAATAGGCACATAATACCGGGGGCCAGCAAGGCGTCCCATAACATATTCAATACAAGCAAGAATGTCCAAAGCGCTATGGTGTAAAGTTTCGCCGATCCGGGAAACACCTTACGCGAGAAGCGAATAGACTGTTTGACCAGTCCAGCAAAGAACATGAAATAGAATGCCGCTCCAATAAGGCCCATCTTCCAAGCAGTCGTCAGATAATAAACATGAGTCGTCCAGCCAGCAATATCGTCGCTTCCCTCGCTATATTTCTTAGTCAAGATGTAGCCGTAAAACCCGGTTCCGGTCAATGGGTAGCGTATTAACTGCATGACTGCATCGTTCTGTAGATCCAATCGTCCACTTGATAGATCGTTCATATCGTGAGAATGCTCTGTCATGTATATTTTAGTTTCCCATAACGCGCCTATGGCAGCTAACCTGTCAAGGTTTGTATAAATACATAGGGATAGGGCGGCGGCTATTGCAGCAAGCGCTACAAGGTTGATATGGCGAAAACCATATATTATGCCGACTACAACCAGAGCCAACACTACCTCTCGGGACAAAGACAATATCATGATACAGATAAAACATGCGGCGAGCGCAAATGCGATAATCTGCTCGACTACTGTTGCCAGCCCTGACTGGGCGTAATAAGCCACTATGATACATATGAGAAAGTAATGATCAACCATGGTGTGGACGCCATAAGCCCCGCTAAGTGGAAGGGAAAAAAAGGTCCCGTTCATGATTCCTATGTCGGCAGCCCTGACCAGGCCATCGCCAAATACAAATACAGTGAGAGTCAACGATAGGGCGAGAGCAATTGCGGAATAAAATGAAGACCTCAAAAATACGATAAATGCAGCGTCTTTTGTCACCACCTCTTTAGCCAGGAAATATATCGTTGATGGCGCGAAAAAGTACAGCAGCGAGGCAAGTGGTCTCAAGGATGGTTGACCGACATATGAGACACATATGATTATCGTTGTTATCAATACAGACAGGAGACCGGATATACATGCCAGCTTGAGCCTGGTAGAGTCATGGCTTCTGGATTTCAAGAAGCAATATAGTCCTATTGGTATGAGCACTACCGAAACAGGCAAAGTGAAATTCTGATCAGACCCGCCTAGTAGATCAATTGGTATTATCAACAGAAATGAGATTATTCCAATCAGGGCACTATGATAAGGCGACTGAGGACTAATCATCGTCTGTGAAAGTGTCATTCGCGCCGGTACAGGCCAATTATGTGGCATATCATTAATCCGTCCCGACAAGGCTATGCTGGTGTGAGTGCTCGCTCTTTGAGCGTAATATGGAGGGCTTTAAATCCACCCACTGCTGTGGCTGCGGCAGAAAGCAACATTCCGATTCCCGCCCCCATAAGCCCACATCGGGGAATCAGAATGGCAGATACGGCCACGCCGATAAACGCTGATGCAAAGTAGACGGGGACCAGAATACTATAGCGGCGGGCGGCATTCATGCCACAAAACAGAAATGAACCAATGGCATTGAAACCGGCTGTTCCCATAAACAGCAACAGCAGATCAACATGGTCCGCGTACTCGCGGCGATAGAGCAACGTCAAGAGCGGCTTACCCACCAGGAGCGCGGACGGAATTCCAATAGCTGGGATCACGAGCCCCAGCATCGATAGCCTGGTTAATAAGCGGACAAATTCCTTGAGGTCTCCGTCTGCGAACAAGCGAGCCAGACGGGTCGTTACCGATTGGCTGAGGGCTGAGATAATCAGGCCGACAGCTATAACAAGGTAGGCAAGCGACGAGTATATTCCCTGTTCACCAAGTCCCAGCTCCCGCGTCAGGAAGTAACGGGGAATATTAGCATTCAGAGATGTGAGAGTTGTGATCCATCCCAGGGGAAGACCCAAAGTTGTCAACTGCCATAGGTCATTACGACGGAACCTGAATAATGACTCATGACGCCCAATGAGTACTCTCACGTTCGACAAATCAAAGAACAGAAATACGCATAACCATACTCCGCACATGGAAGCGACTGACAACGCAAGATTGTGGAACCCAGCAAACGTGAGAAAGAACAACAGGACCGATCCTGCGCCACGGATCATTAGACTAATGGCAACACGTTTCAGTTTCTCTTCCCGCTGCAAAAGGCCGGCCGTCACGTCGCTCATGCATTCAATGCATTTGGAGACTGAAACCAGAATAACCACGCCCTTCACTCCGGACGAGACCCCTTCAAAGGGCAACAGAGCGATGATCGCCGCCATTCCCAGCAGGGTTGCCAGTGATCGCAGGGTGAAATAGTCCGCGAATCGGAGGTCCGCGCTGACGTCGGACGCTTGTATGGCGCGTAGCTGCAGATTGGTAAACATGAATACCGGCGCGGAAACGGCCAGGCCGAGAGTGAACTGGCCGACGATCGACGGGCTGCCAAGTTTGGCGAGCACCGAGAGCACACCCCATTGACAACCCGCATAGAGTACATTGCCTGCAAAGGTCCACGCAAAGTTAGCTCGAAGCGATGGGATTGGAATGCCCGTCGTGATCGACGATTGGGCGATCTCGACAACAGAAGGGTCCATCCCATCCTCAACAGGCACAGATCGAAAATGGCGATTCTGGGGGGCGCTCATGATGTCAGGCGCTCACGCTCTTTGGCCCGAGAATGCGCGTCTTAGCTTTTCAAATCGCTTAGTGGCGACGGGATCGAATTGGACAAGTTCCTTCCACCATAGGATGCGAGCAAGAATACATCCGCCGAAGAAGCCCACGATCGCGAACAGTTCAATAATCAATGCGCGCTTAGGAAACGATTTTCGGTCCGGCTCGATCGCGGGTTCCACCACCTGGATAATGGCTGCGTCCTTGGCTTCATCCAGGCGGGCGGCGTCGTATTGCTTCATGAGCATATCGAAGAGCGCCTGCCTATAACGCAACTCGTGGTCGGCCCGGAGATACTCCAACCCAGCCCCTGGAACATCCGCCAACCCCATCTCTGCGAACCCGGCAGAGTGATTGCTCTGCTCGAGCCGTGACGCCTCCGCCTGAAGAGAAGAGAGTTGGCGCTCCGCCAATTGCACATCTGGATTATTTTCGGTCGAATACGAGCGCAATGCCTGGACATCGACCTGCTGGGCTGCGACCAGTGCGCGTAGTTGAGCGGAGCCCTCAATCATTGCTTTGGCCTGAGCATCGAGTTGAACCAGACCTTTGCTCTGCTGTATCCGTTGAAAAGTGAGTTCGGCTGAAACAAGCGCCTCTTTGGCTTGCTTCAACTGCTCTTCGTAAAAGAGCCGCCGCTGCGATGCCTCGGTTACCGCAAGAGTTTTCGTAAGAGTCCGAAGTTCATCCGTATATGTATTCGCCATCTCCGCAGAGCGCTTCTTGTCCTTATCTGAAACTGATACGACGATAAACCCCTCTTTTAGAGATGTGATGGCCGTATATTTTGCCAGTTTCTCGCGAGCCGCGGTCATGTCTCTGGCGTGGTAGACCTCGGTAAGGGCGAACTTCTGTATGATTGCATCCGCCACCGGACGCGAGTTCAGAAGTCCCAGGTAGATATCGTTAGGATTTTTCAGGCCCAGTCCCGCGCCAGCCATTGCGGCCAGAGAGCCTGCCCCGGAGTTAGTGAGTTGATTCATCAGCATTGAAGCCGATGACGGCGATTGTTGAGGTGGCATGAGCTTAGTGGCGGCCGTGTAGCGAACGGGCAGCACCAGGCAGAGGACGAGACCGGAGGCTACAGCAATGCCAGTAACCTTCGCAATCAGCCATTTCCGGTAAGCAAGCTGCGTAAGGACGTCGATCAGCCCGTAATCATGACTGACGCTGAGGGTCTCCAATGAGAAGTTTCCATCAGGCGTAGTTGGTGACCCGACTGTGGGAGAATGCTGCTCGATCATCGGTGGCGCCCTCAGTGGATCACGCTGAGCGCGGCGGCGGTCAGAGCGGTTTGCGACATGAACTGGGTTGTTTGCAAAAGATCATTCATCTTGGACGAGACCCTCAGCTTTTCCGGAACAATAATGGCGTCGCCGGGCAGCAGTCGCAACCTCTCAAAGCCACCATGGCTGTTGCGGGATTGGCGGCTGACGACGGTTCCGTCGGCGTGGATCACAAAGATGCGCTTCTGATCCGCCTCCCGGGTAGCGCCCCCAGCATCATTCAGATAACCGACCAGCCGCTTTTCTGGTTGATGGCGGAAGGCGTTGGCGTTGTAGACCGACCCTTCGACCTGGACGGTGCTGAGCCGGGGCGGGACATAGAAGGTGTCTCCATCTTCCAGGGAGAAATCCGGGATGTCCGCTACGGTTGCGGCATCCGGCTGCATGGCCAGAACCACCCGGCCAGCCGGCTTGATCGCAGACAGCCTCGCCAGCGCGGCCTGCTGCAAACCAAGCTGTATCTGTTGGTCGGACGCGGTCTGGCCGGTGCTTGGAGTGGCATTCGCGTAGCGCGCGACGAGTTCTCTTTGCATCTGCTCGGTGGCTTGCTGGAGTTGCTCCTCTTGCGCATGGCGGGTCGAAACGCGGGTAAGAAGTGAGGCATAGAGGTAGGAGTGCGGTGTGAGCCCCCCAGCCGCGTCCACCACGTCTCTTAGGGTCTCGCCGGGATTCACGCGGTACACCCCCGGCGCATTAACCTCTCCTCCCACGCGGACGAAGGAGGCGTGCTTTTCGATGGGCAAATTAAGATCCGCCCGGGAAAAAATGGTAACCACGTCGCCGGCTCTTAGCAGCTGATTATCCGGGGACGCTCGGTTGTCGATTGCGTTCACCAGGCGGAATGGAATCAGGCGGGTACTCAGATCGTGATCGTCGAGCCGTTCGATGACCGCATATTCCCAGTTGATCTCCGCATTGTTCTGGCCCACGGCGGCAATCATGGTCGTACGCGAGTTCCCGGATCGGTCGCCGGCCCCAGGCATGTCGTCGCGCTGGTTCCCGGACTGGCCGGCGCCCCCAGCCATGTCGCTGCGTTGATCCCTTGCCTGGTCGCTGGGCTGGTCATCGAACTGGTCATCGAACTGGTAGGGGCGCTGGTTGCCGGACTGGTTAGTGGGCCGGTTGCCGGACTGGTCATCGAACTGGTCAGGGCGCTGGTTGCCGAGTTGGTCGGTGCGCTGGTTGCCGGACTCGTCGGTCCGCTGGTATCCGCCGGCACGCTGGGTTGCGAACGGATGATCCGTATTGCGCGGGGCCGGTTGATTTTGCCGATTCCAGAAATCGCGAGTTATCAGAAAATCGCGGGATGGAATCAGGTCCGAAACCCGCATGCCTTCTTTCCACACATAGCGGCCGGGCTGGGCAACATTCCCGCGCAGGGTTACCGCGTTTTCAAACTTGGGCGAAAGGGGAAAGATCCGCAGTACGTCCCCGTCCTTAAGCAGCCTTGCGAAACCCGCTGCGTCCAGCGGGAACTCTTCCACCCGGCGGCTGTTATGGCTCTCAATCCGCTCCAGCAAAACTCGCTCGGCTCCCGCGAGGCTGGTCAGCCCGCCTGCGCCTTCCAGGGCCGCACCCACCGTCGTCTCACCTTTCAATTCATAGATTCCGGGTTCGCCGACATTCCCGCTGATGGCTATCTGCGTGCCGATGGGAGGAATATAGATAACATCCCCCGGGAGCAATGGAACATCGTGCGACTTGTCGCCTTTTTGCACCAGGTCATATATATCGAACTCGGCCAGCAGCCGGTTCCCGCGCCGCAGCTGAATATGCCGCATGGAGCCGGTTGCCGAGGGCCCCCCGGATGCAAAAAGCGCGTTGACCAGGGTGCTCAACGAACCGACGGTGTAAGCGCCGGGCTGCCGGGCACTGCCCAGAACAAAAATCTGGATAGATCGAAGTTGGCCCAGCGCTACATTCAGTTCAAAGTCTTTGAACAGGGCGCTAATGGCTGCATGCAAATATCCCTCCAGCTGCTCATAGCGCAAACCGGCCACGTTTAACATCCCTACCCGCGGCAGATAAACCTGCCCGTTCCTGTCCACCGTCACCCGCGAATCAAGATCGATCTTTCCCCAGGCCCGTATCAGCAACTCATCGCCCGGCCCGAGCACGTAATCAGCCGGGACCGGAACCCGCTCCACCGGGGCGAAGGTAGTGGGAACCTGGTCGAATAATCGCCTCCCGTACACGGGAAGCCGATGTCCGGTGCCATCTTCCGCGAAACGCTCAAAATCGGATCTTGTGGTTAACGGCCCAACCATCCTGTACGGAGCCGGAATCGGTGCTGGGATTGGCGAAAAAGGGTTGCCGGCGCCATCGCTGTCGGTCTTCTCACCCGTCTGCTGGGGTGCCCGCATGGGCGCCGAACCGGCACCGGTTGAGGGCGCCGTTGAAGAACCCGCCACCGACCGGGTCGATTCCGCCGGAGTGGTAAGGACCGACTGGCCCTCGCAGAACGTGCAGGACAGCAGCACCAGAAGAAACAGCTTTTGAGTCATAAAGACGAAGAGGGCTTCTCAGATCCAAACAGATTCAACGGCCAATCCAGGGTGTGTTTCCTATCAGCCTGAATGCTCCGCCGGCACCAGCGGCAACCCTGGAGCAAGCAGATCCAGCCAGAACCTGGCGTGTGCGCGACCAGCCTCCGGACTGTTTTGATATATCGGGTTCTTGTGATTGATCAGCCTGGAGATCCCCGGATGCATTAACGTTGTCATCACCAATGCCGTTGTCAGTATCGTGGGATCCAAACGACGAAGTTTTCCGTGCTGGATATTCGTCTCCAAATACCGACTGATTTGTGAGAGAAGAGGCGAGAGATACTCGTTACCGAATACCTCAGCCTTCCAGTGCAGTTCAAGGAACGCGACCGTGATCAGCCGTAGTAACTCTGGTTTATAGCTCCCTGTATCTGCAAGCAGAGCAAGAATCTTAGGCAAGACGATTTCCGGAGGATCGCATTGTGTTAACCCTTCCGCTAAGTCTCGGCAGAGATTCAATCCCGAGGAGTGGTAACGGAGAGTCGACCAAAAAAGTTCCTCTTTATGATTGAACTGCCGGAATAGGGTGTTTTCACCCACGCCGGCAAGGTGGGCGATCTGTCGAGTACTCGTCCCGTGATATCCCTGGCGCGCAAACAGCTTGGTTGCCGCCTCGATAATCTTGTCTGTCCTCACCGAGCTTTTAGGTACGATCGGCATCTGAACACCCTCGACGCTCTCATTGCAGAGCGCCGCAGCTGCATGAGACATCTTATTTACGGATCTCAGCGCGTATCTTCGCTTTGACAAGGGGTACTAATTAACTTCACCACCGGACGCGCAGACTGATCCCGGCGCGCCGAAATCCTGGTGGTCATTGTGGGATTTGGTTCGATCCTTCGATCCTGGATGGCTCCACTAAGAAGAGACTCCTGAGACGACCTCCAGGAGCATGCAGGCGGAAGAGCTAGGGCCTGGGCCTGCGCGGGTGTTCCCAGCTTTCCAACCCGACGGTCGACAACGCTGATTCAGGAAAGTATCGGCTCCAGGTCTTCGGCATCCACCTGGATTGCGGCATGCTGGTTTATCAATTCAAGTGTCAACACAAACCGCATACTACCGCTCTTTCTCACCAGAGTTCCCTGAACACCCTGCAGGACACCGCTCTTAATACGAACTTTTTCGCCAATAACAAGCTCGCGAAACGGTTCGATCCCGTGCCCGCAGACGCCAGAGCGTAGAAACTCGATCTCGGAATCTGGAACAGGGAAATACTCCCTCTTGTTGCCCACAATCTGTACGACCCCAGGAGATTGGAGAACCTTCTCCCGCTCCCTGGGATTGATATGCACAAACAGATAGGTTGGAAATAGTGGCAGTACGAGCTTTATCCGTTGTCTGTTTCTCCAGACCCGGACGGCTTCATACGTGGGGAGAAATGACTCAAGCTGCCGCATATCAAGGTGCTTCACTACTAACTTTTCGTTTTGCGGAATCGTGAAGACCGCATACCAATTGCGCTCACATGCAGTGCCTTTGATTGCCGGGGGCAGAGAGACCTGACGGCCTGGCTGTTGATCTATCGCCTTAAAAGTCACTGTGCGCCTCGCGTTCAAGCGCGGCGTCGCACACGCGACGCCGTCGCAATATTCCTAATTTGGGTGAAGGGTGATAGCTTGTAAAAATGTGCAAGGCTTCGCCATGCTGACTTAGCAAGCCACTTTGCGCTGAGCCCTTCATCCAGTGACCAGACCATCAGCCGATTTACAAGGACAAAGACGCCTGGCGAAACAGGCACTCACCCCGCAAAAGCGTCTTGCGGCGTATGTCTGCTTCCCACCACACCAACGGATGGGATGCGGCTTGTGTGGGAGTCAACAAGTCCTTGCCTGTTGAGGAAAGTAAGTCGATGCTCCCAGTTTTGCAAGTATCAACCTGAGAAAGTTTGATCAACGAACACCCTTTGAAGCCGCGAGTATTCGAGAACTTACTGAATAAAGTGACGGTAAGATACCCACATTCAGCTGGTTAGATGACAGTTCCCAGATCGGGAGACTTTGTCTAGAAGCAGTTCTGAAATGGGCTTGGCTTGGTGTATCAAGCGAGAAAGCACTTGCTGCCGTCGCTTCCTCGTACAATCCGGCTTCGCAAACAATCGGGTCCGGAATTTCTCTATGTAGTTAGAATCGGCTTCTGCGGAGGGCAGAAAAGGTGATTGTTGCAAAAGAGATCAATTTGAGGTCCGGACTTCGTGGGTCGAATTCCCAGGGCGTTCACCTCCCAGACCTCGACCGTACGAGATCAGCAGGAACTGGAGAGTGCTTGCTCGCTCGGCCCTTAACCCAACTGCGATTGATCATTCCCCGCAAATCAGGTCTTAAGGAATGCCGACAGCGCAATCGTCTCCCCCAAAGCTTGCCGAATTGCATTCAGGAATTCGCGATTGTCGGGAGGCTTCTGGAAGAAGGCCACCGCCCCGGCGTCCAGCGAACGTTTCCTGTTGCCAGCCGGATCCCGCGCGCTGAGCACGATGACCGGGGTGACCGCAAGATCTGCCAGGCTTCTTATTCGTTCAAGGACCAGGAAACCGTCACCTCCCGGCAGTCCGAGATCGAGGATGATCAGATCCGGCAGTTCCTTGCGCGCTACGGTTAGAGCGGTAATGGCGTCCGCTGCAGTTACCACGCTATAGCCGCTGGCCTTTAATCTGGTGGTCAGGCCCAACAAGAGAGGTTGATCATCGTCTATGATCAGGATTTTCTTTTCGCTCATTTGAGGCTCTCCTTGTGCAGAAGGTGCGCTTGAATCAATCGTTCGATTCGTGCCGCGATTTCGTCGAAATGTTCTTCCCCGGACTCGCCAGGCAACAGGTGCAGCGTCGTCGAGGAAATTGCAGGCTTGAGTTTTGAAGTCCTATCGAAGTTTTGCAACTCTCTGCTAACGCGGCTTGCGATGACCGAGGATCCGCTGTCGCCGGCGCTCGCGACGATGAAAAAACTGTCTACCGGCTCGGTGTCACTCATCGCAGGCAAGAGCACATCCTGGCCGGGTCGAATGCAGCGCTCCAGAACCTTCCGCATCTCAGTCAGCAGATCCGCCTGAAGGGCTCCCTCCACTTCGACCACGTCCACCGCCATGAGGGTCACGGAACCCGACTCCAGGTTAGCTGCGGTGAACACCGCGGCACACAGTTTGGCCAGAGAGAATACTGGCAAAGTAAAATAAAAGGTGCTGCCGCGGCCCAGTCGACTCTCCAGCCAGATTCGCCCCCCGTGCTGTAACACCAGTTCTTTGGAAATGAACAGTCCCAGACCCAGGCCGCCGCGACTGGTTTCGCCGGCGCTTTTTAACTGCGTCAGACGGTCAAAGATGATCTCGCGGTTTTCCGGGCTGATCCCGCATCCGGTATCGGACACCGAAAGACACAAGAAACCGTGGGTCTCCGGGAAGGTTTTGCTGGCGACCGTAACCGTTCCACCTTCGCCGGTAAACTTGATTCCGTTATCGATCAGGTTAATGAGAATTTGCCGCACACGGGCGGGATCGGCCCAAACAAAAGGAAGACCCGGTGCGATGTCGGAACGCAGATGGATATTCTTTAGCGTCGCGTTGGTACTGCATGTGCTGAGAACCTCGGCGATCAGCTTGACCGGACTGGCATACTGAGGCTCTACGGTGAGTTTGTGCGTTTCGACCCGGGTTATGTCGAGCAAATCGCTGACCATATCCTTCAGTTGTTTGACATTGTCTACTGCCAACGCCAACGTCGCGTGCTGCTCGGGAGTCAAATCGCCAAGTAGTCCATCGAACAGATTGGTGATGAAAAAGTAGATCGCCGTCAGCGGAGTGCGGAGTTCGTGCGAGACATGAGAAAGAAACTCTTCTTGAAGACGCCCGCGCTCCAGCCGCGTTTCTTCCAGCAGGGCAGCGATCCTCCGCCTCTCTGAGACGTCTTGCATGATGATGGCGAAGCTGCGAATCGTGCCCGCATCTCCTAACAAGGCGGTGATGTTGACATCGGCCCAGAATTGCTTCCGGTTCGCCGGGACGCGCCATCCCTCGTTCTCTGCCCGGCCCGCTTGCATAGCCTCGTGCAATTGACCTTCGGGCACTCGATTCTCAATGTCTTCCGGGGTGAAGATGCAAGAGAAATTCTGGCCCACGATTTCGGCCTCAGCGTAGCCCAACAGCCGCTCTGCTCCGCAATTCCAACTGGTGACGCGTCCAAGTGGGTCCATGGTAAAAAGCGCGTAGTCCCTAACTTCCTCTACCAGCAATCGAAAACGTCCGTTTGTCTCCGCCAGCTTGGTCTCGAGGATGGCGGCGTACCGCTGCTGGAGAAATGCATGACCCAGCGCACGAAGCAAGTCGCCAGATGCCCGGAGGCTGGAGCCGCTTACGGGACGCTG
>Ga0182018_10002666_pt1 | contig 17388 bp, 9 predicted proteins | sample 812P2MmetaG_FD_120490 | JGI IMG/M metagenome (GOLD analysis project Ga0182018, IMG submission 120490) | Permafrost microbial communities from Stordalen Mire, Sweden - 812P2M metaG | ecosystem: Environmental > Terrestrial > Soil > Wetlands > Permafrost | place: Sweden: Stordalen | collected... | reverse complement strand
GGAACCAGCCGCTATGAGACTGCCCCTCGCTACAGGTACTTCCAGCCACGCATCGGTTTCGCCTACGAGTTGACGAACAAGACCGTGCTTCGCGGCGGACTGGGACGCTTTGTTCAGGCCGACTTCAATCCGTCTTCCAATCAGACCGGCTTCAGTTCCTCCACTCCCTACTGTCCATCTGCCTGCAGCAACTACCTTACCGTGGGCCAGACCTGGGACAATCCATTTCCGGGTGGACTGGTTGCGCCCGTCGGCAACTCGCTGGGGCTCCAGACCAACGTAGGATCGCCTGCAGTTACGGGTTCCCCCACCTACACGGCTTTCAATATTGGCCGCGTTTACGTGGACACAGCCACTCTTGGCGTGCAGCGGCAGATCAAGGACTACCTCATTGAGGTAACCGGCCTCTACAACGCAACCCATGGTCTCTCTCTGCCCATTGACATCAACGTTCCGAGCGCGGGGGCCTGGTATGCAGCAAACACGCCAACTTTTACCGCGTCAACTGATGCACCGAGTACGACTCTGCCTGGCGCAACGGCCCTGACCAATCCATTCAAGGGTGTTGCAAACGTATGGGCCACGGAGTATGGCGCGTCAACGGAAACCGCATACCAATTGCTTCGCCCCAACCCCTCCGCCGGAGACATATATTTGAACTCCGGCGATGGCAAGGTCTTCTACTATGCGCTGAACACGAAGGTAGAAAAGCGGTTCACCAACGGATTCAGCATCCTGCAATCTTTCAGCTATTCGAAGCAGATCTCGGAGAACGACGTCTACGCGAACCAGGCGTTTGCTGTGAAGGTTGAGAAGCGGCTGGCCACCGGCGATCAGAAGTACCACTATGAACTCTCGCCAATCTATGAATTGCCTTTCGGTCGCGGAAAGCGCTTCCTGAACAATCAAGGATACGTAATGAATGAACTGGTTGGCGGTTGGGAGTTCTCGGGCATCTACAACTTCCAGTCGGGCGTGCCCCTCGTTTTCCCAACCAACAGCGCATTCTTCCAGGGTACGGATCCGAAGCCCGTCGGCACAAAGTCAAATAAGAATTGGTTTGACACGACCAAGTTCGCGGCCTTCCCCTCAAGTTCCGTGTCGAATGCAACGCTTGCAAATACTGCTGTATATCCTGCATGGACAGGTGTCACAGGCATGCCCGGCGCAGGCTTTAAACCTACGAGCAGCTCAGGAGCCCAGAACGGCGTGTACAACGACTTTGCCACATGGAACACATACTTCCCGACAACCTTCGGGGATATCCGGCAGCCATACACAACCACTTTCACTCTGGGCGCCCGAAAGAGCTTTGTGATTGCCGGGCCTGTTAGCTTACAACTCCGGATGGATGTGTTCAACGCACTCAACCACCCGCTGTTTGCCTCTGCCAATGTAAGCCCCACCAGCTCCTACTTCGGAACGCTCAGTTCAGGGGCGTTAGAGTCGCAGACCAACTCCCCCCGGCAAGTGCAGCTTTCCGGAAAACTGACCTTCTAATGAGTTTCTATGGTTAGCCTCTGACTGTGGACAGGCCACTCCCATCTGGAGTGGCCTTCTTCTTGGTTCGCCAGTACAGTCTGCTGTTCCATGCTAAAGATTAGTGTCGTGGCGGATGGTTTTGCTCTCTCATATACTTGCTCAGTGGACGGTTCATAAGATGACTTGCAGCGGGCCATTCCGCACCATGATGAGGAGCGTGCCAGGTATTCAGAATTGCATCCATTGGCTTCGCGCGCTGTCCTGGTTTGCCGGAATATTGCTGGTTTTGTTTGCTTCTCCACTCTCCACATCGGGCCAGGCCATGCCCTTCACAAGAACCATCTGGCGTTCGAGAGATGGTTTTCCGGAAAGCGGTGTTCAGGCCCTCGCCCAGGATCGTAATGGTTATCTGTGGGTGGGCACCACCGGCGGCCTGACTCGTTTCGATGGTGCACGGTTCAGCCCACTGATTGACGTATCAAACCAGACTCCTTCTATCAACAGCTTTGATTGCCTCCTGCTTGCCAGGGACGGTACTCTGTGGGCGGGGACTGACGGGGGTGGTTTGTTGCATATAACTGGCCCCGCAGTGAGCAAGACTTATGCGGCCCCCGACGGGCTGACTGGTGCGTTTATTCACAGCATCTATGAGGATTCAAGGAACCGACTTTGGGTGGGAACCGACAGCGGACTTTTCCTCAAAGAAGGAGAACAGCTGGTCCGCGTCGATCAGCCTGCGGCAAACGCGCCTTTTGATGTCCAGGCTATTGTGGAGGATCACGAGCACCATATCCTGGCGGGCGGCTCCCGCCTGATTTCTATAGGCATCGGACAAATCCGGAATATCTCTATGCCGGGCTCTCAGCGCCTGAACCAAGTGAACGCCATCCTGGAAGCAACGGATAGGACACTATGGGTCGGCACCGCCAGCGGCCTGTTGCATCGAGTGCATGGAGGATTTCAGCGTGTTCCAGAGATCGCTGCCGCGGTCCGTACGCTGCGACAGGCAAGTGACGGCACCGTCTGGATAGGCACCATAGGGAAAGGCTTGTGGGCCTATCGGAATGGGATATTTACGCGCATCGGTGACAAAGGCCTGTATCCGATCGATACCGTGCATAGCATCTTCGAGGATGCCGACCATCGCCTCTGGATAGGAACGCAGAACGGGTTGGTGCGTCTGGTGAAGAGCCAGATCCGGGTTATACCTCTTCCCGGGTTTGGTAATGCCAATAACTACGGCGCTGTGTCGGGCGCCCCGAATGGCGACATTTGGGTGATCGCTCAGGAAGCCTTCCGGGTTTCTCGGACGAAGGCAATCCGCGCGACATTTCCTGGCTTGCAAGGCGCGCCAATACGAAGTATCTATAGCGCGAAGGACGGGTCCACCTGGGTGGGCACAAAGGGGCGCGGTGTCTATCATCTAGCCGGAAGCGCGACAACACCCTTCTCCAACCTTCCGCGGCACTTCGCCATGAATGGCTTTATCCGCGGCTTTCTCGAGAGCAGCCGTGGCGAAATGTGGATTGCTACGGATGACGGACTTTATTGCATTGGCGCCAAGGGTACGGCCTACTACCGAACTGCTGACGGTCTGGCCAATCTAAGCGTCAGGAGCCTCTTCGAGGATCGCGACCATGATATATGGATCGGCACCGACCACGGATTGAGCCGGTGGCACGCTGGAGCTTTCGTACAAGACGCAGCAACCGCTACCCTTCGCGACGAGAAAGTTTGGTCTGTCTTACAGGACCGGCGCGGAACCATGTGGTTTGGCACCAGAGATCACGGCCTGTTCCGGTATCGAGGCAACTCCATCGATCATTACACTACCGCGCGAGGTCTGATGAGTAATATCGTCTATCAGATATTACAGGACAGAACTGGCCGTTTCTGGATATCAAGCGAGGAGACAATCTCCTCTGTGCCTGAGGAGGACATGGATGGTGATCCTCCAGGCCAAAATCGCCTTCTCGGTGTCACGCTCTATCGCATGCCCTATGAAGCGGACGGAGCCCTGCTTTCCGGAGGTCGATACCCCTCGGGTTACCTCGCTCCAGACGATACGGTGTGGTTCTCCAGCAATCGCGGAGCCGTCCATGTCTTCGCCAATAGCCGGGACGTTGAGCGGGCGCCGGCCGCCAAAATCACAGGCATAACGCGCGATGGTGAGAATATCCAGCTGAACGACGATCTGCAATTGCCTGCCGGAAGCACACGTCTCACATTCTCGTTTGCCTCACTCTTTCTTGGCCCAGAGGATGGAACACGCTTTTCTTATAGACTCGATAACTTCGATCATGCCTGGACGTTCGGGGGTTCCGGTCGGACCGCTTCCTACACCAATCTTCCCGCGGGAACCTATCGCTTCCGCGTCCAGGCCTTTGATATTAGCCATCCCGACGTTACTACCGAAGCGACCCTCAGTTTTAGGCAAAGGCCCTTCCTGTATCAGATCTTGTGGTTTCGTGTTGTCTGCTTATTGGCTCTGCTTGGGTGCGGAATACTCGTCTATACCGTGAACTTCAGAAGGGAAAGAATGCATTTTGCAGCGGTGCTCGAAGAAAGAGGCAGGCTCGCGAGGGAGATGCACGATACCCTGATTCAGGGCTGCACAGGCGTATCTCTGCTGCTGGAGGTAATTGCGACGCAACGAGAAGACGCACCCGAGCATAGTGACCTCCTGGATACAGCCAGGGCCCAGATACTGGCTACCATCAACGAGGCCCGCGACGCTGTCTGGAACCTTCGTCGCAAAGAGGAGGAAGAGATCGATCTCTCTCACTCACTGGCCGCGCTGGCGGAACAGTCTACACGGGCTTTCGGAATCCCGGTTGTGTGTGAACGAGTTGACCCCATCAGCGGCATCTCCGGATCGACTGGCCACGAACTGCTCATGGTCGCCCATGAGGCCATTGCAAATGCGGGGACGCATGGACATCCGGACTGGATCCGAATCTCCGCTTCGCTGGAAGGTATCGATCTGACCCTGACCGTTATCGACAACGGCAGCGGATTCACCGAGGCAATCCTGTCCGACACCACCGGCGAGCACTATGGCTTGGTCGGCATGCGCGAGCGCATGCACCGCATCGGCGGCACCCTTCTTATCCACAGCGAATCGGGTAGAGGAACCGAGGTCGTGATGAGGCTACGGCACGCGCCCCGATGGTTCCGTGCTCCCGGTCGGAGATCAAGAGGAATATTACGGTGACAGCTGAAGAAATCATACGCGTCCTTGTGGTGGACGATCATCCCATCACTCGTGCCGGCATCGCCGCCATCTTGCAGGCGCAACCAGGAATGCAGGTTTGTGCCCAGGCTGGCAGGGTGGCCGACGCTGTACGGTTGTTTGAGAGACACTCGCCCGACATCACGCTGATGGACTTGCGTCTGCCGGACGGCAATGGTGTCGAGGCGATCCGGTGCATTCGTCAGAACAACCCGTTAGCGAAGATTATCGTCCTGACAACCTATGAAGGCGACGAGGATATCCACCAGGCGCTGCAAGCTGGAGCCATGGGGTACCTCATCAAAGGCATGACCCACAATGTACTCGTGCAAGCCCTGCGAAGGGTGCATCTCGGGCACCGATTCTTGCCTCCGCCAATTACGCAAACGCTCTCTCTGCGACTGCCGGGCTCGGAACTGAGTCATCGGGAGCGGGCGGTTCTGAAGCTGATGGTCGCGGGCAAGAGCAATCGTGAGATCGGCGAAGAACTCCACATCAAGGAGGCCACAGTGAAGTCGCACATTACGTTGATTCTGATGCGCATGAATGTCACAGACCGAACCCAGGCTGTCGTTGAAGCGCTAAAACGCGGTCTAGAGCATCTATAACGTTACACGGCTATGGCAGCGAAGATGCAATATACCCCGACCTGGAAGCGACAATCCTTGCGCGCAGTCTCCAGTAGGAAATCGCGTCTTTACGGTCAACCTGCGGATGCGGTCCTTCGTCAGGGTGATGATGGTGCTTGGTTTCAGTCATTCCTTGCGTCCCTTCAGTCCGGTTCAGCCGCCGCACTCGGGCCCACCGCGTAATGCATAACCTTGCAGGAGTTGGGTGCTGTAGATGATTTTGTAGATGGGCTCGCATCCAACGTAGAGCGGAAAGACCAATATTGATGCGCCTTCCCGTGCTAGAGCACCTGGGCCAATACCAGGTGGTCTAGTTCACCGCTGGGAAGGTCATTGCAAAGGGTTGAAAATAAATGGTCGGGGCGAGAGGATTCGAACCTCCGACCCCCTGGTCCCGAACCAGATTCAACGGGTTATTGAAATTTGTTGAAATCGAGTGGTGGCAACTATTTTGGATTGAATACGTTGCGGTCATGCTTTGGAAAGGTACGGTTCCGTGTGGCTTCCGGATGCTCTGGCCGCTATAATTTCGACTACATTTCACCGAAAGTCAGAAACCGCGTTTGCAGTCGGATTCGGGGGCAACTGCGAGTGCGGTAAGTTTCACGTTTCGAATTCCAGGACAGTCTGAAGTTACCATAAACTCCTACAGCTAGACTCCAAGCAAGTGTTGCGTCGACCGTCTGAGCCGGCACAGTTTTTCGGTAACTTGGTGCCCCGCCTTCCTTATTACGCGATCAGTCTCCCGCACAAGAGATTGTTGATGGCCCTAATTCCCAGGACCCGGCGGTACGTTAGGCTTGGGTCACAGCGTTAGGCGTCTCGCCGTGCGGGCTCAACTCCGCAGCCGCCAGGTTTAGGAAAAGCTCTTGGCCTTCGTCGCCTACAGCCACTACGCTCCGCAGTACCACTAAATAGCCATTGAAATCTATGTTGCCTTACTACAACCTCTGGTAACAGCACTCGCGACCCAGCGATCTTCCCGGAGTGATAGCAATACCGATCATCGTTGGGTCTCGATCTTCGACCGCGCCGTCTCAGTGCCTTTCGGCTCCTCACAGGCAATTGTGAACTTGGTCGAGGGAGGGACCATGTTCAATCCGGCTTCAGCCAAAGCCACCATTCTGGTGGCCGATGACAACGAGATGAATCGCGAACTGCTCTCCGACATCCTCGTCGGAGAAGGCTACAAGGTCGTCTGCGCCGAAGACGGAGATCAGGCACTCCGCATCATCAGCAATCGGGTGGTGGATCTAGCGTTGCTGGACGTCCTAATGCCCGGCAAGACCGGGCTCGATGTGTGCCAATCGATCAAATCCAAGCCGGAGACACGCTTTATTCCGGTTGTGCTTGTAACCGGGCTCACGAGTGTCGACGAGCGCATTCGAGGTATAAGGTCTGGCGCAGACGATTTCCTGAGTAAGCCCGTGAATAGCCAGGAGCTCCTGGCACGGACTCGCTCTCTACTGCGCCTGAAGGAATTCACCGACGAGTTGGAAAATGCCGAAACCGTGCTGTTCAGCCTTGCATTGAGCATCGAGGCGAAAGATCCCTATACGAAGGGACACTGCGACCGCTTGTCATCCTATTCCGAAGCCATGGGGCAACGTCTCGGTCTGCCACAAGAACAATGCGTCGCCTTGCGCCGGGCCGGAGTCGTTCATGACATCGGCAAGATTGGCGTTCCGGAGCACATATTGATCAAGCCAGGTGCGCTCACAGAGGGCGAATGGGAGATCATGAAGACACATCCGGTTATAGGCGAGCGGATATGTTCTCCGCTAAAGTCATTCCGTTTGGTCCTGCCTATTATTCGGCATCACCACGAAAAGCTGGATGGTTCCGGATATCCGGATGGATTGAAGGGTGACAAGATTCCGCTTACTGCGCGAGTTTTGCAGGTCACCGACATTTATGACGCCCTTACCACCGACCGTCCTTACCGCATAGCTCTTTGCCACGAGGAGGCGGTTCGGACGATGCGGTATGAGGCAAGACGCGGGTGGTGGGACAGCAGCCTGATCGATCAATTCGAGGCTCTTCTCTGCTGGCAAGCCCCGGCTGTGGAAGCGATCAAGGTGGCTCATGCCTTCTAGGCTTTTCCACCAGAAATGTCCACGGCATCGATCATCTCTCTGGCGAATCCTGGCGGCGGATGCGTTGTGCGGCCTGTTGGCGGTCACAGGATACCCGCAAACATTGCGCGCTCAGACGGCTACCTCCGGCCAACAACCGGCTCAAGATCTGAATCAATTGAGCCTTGAAGAGCTCGGAAACGTTGAAATCACGACAGTGTCCAAGGATCCGCAGCAGGTGCAGAAGACGCCCGCCGCGGTTTATGTGATTACGCAAGAGGACATCCAGCGCTCCGGAGCCACGAGCCTCCCGGAGGCGCTGCGTCTGGCGCCAGGTGTGGAAGTGGCGCGCACGGATGCAGATCATTGGTCGGTTGCGGTACGCGGATTCTCCGGTCAATTCTCAAAGTACCTGCTGGTCTTGATCGACGGCCGGAGCGTCTACACGCCGCTCTTCTCCGGCGTTTATTGGGACGCGCAGAATGTGATGCTCGATGACGTGGATCGGATTGAGGTGATCGGTGGACCCGGCGGAACGATCTGGGGAGCGAATGCCGTCAATGGCGTAATCAATATCATCACGAAGAGTGCAAAGGAAACCACGGGCGTTCTGTCCACAGTGGGAGGCGGAAGCCTGGACCAGGGAGTGGGCAATCTTCGCTATGGACACACTCTGGGCAATGGCTTCAGCTATCGCTTATACGCTATGGGCGCGATGCGCGGTCCCGAGTTTCATCCCGACGGCGATAACTTCGACCACTGGCGGATGGGCCAACTGGGTTTCCGCGCCGACTGGACGCGCGGCGTAAAAGACAATTACACCGTACAGGGCGATCTTTACCGCGGCGAGAGCGGGGAGAGCCTGCAAATCGCCACCTATTCCCCAGTTGCGGAAGTTGCCGACGAGGATAAGGCGATCTTCTCCGGTGGCAATCTAGTGGCGCGTTGGCAACACAAGATCAGCGAAGGCTCTGACGTCCAGATTCAAACATACTTCGATCGGACCAACCGGCAAGACGTCGAGCTCGGCGAGACTCGCGATACCTTCGATGTGGACTACATCCAACATCAGCGGATCTACGGCAAACAGGAATTGACGTGGGGTCTGGGCGCAAGGTTGAGCCCCAGCAACGTGATTCAAACCTTGCCGGCTGTAAATTTCCTACCTAACCAGCAAACCGACAGCATCTACAGCAGCTTCGTGCAGTACGATTTGCCCCTTTATCGAGATAAGCTCTCGCTCACCGCGGGAACCAAGTTCGAGCACACCAACTTCAGTGGATTCGATTATCAGCCGAGCGTGCGTTTACTATGGTCGCCGACGCAACATCAATCGGCCTGGGCCGCAGTGACGCGGGCTGTGCGGACGCCGTCGCGCCAGGATCAGGATGTTCAGTTCAACATCCTCGCCCAGGCCTCGCCGCCCCCTCCCATCTTCTTTGATATTGTGGGCAATCCTAATTTCAAGCCGGAAAAGCTCATCGCATACGAGGCCGGCTACCGCGCACGCGTAAACCATAGCTTCTACTTGGATTTCACCACATTTTTCAATGTGTATAACGATCTTGAGGGCTATGGCCCGATCTCCGTGGCCGTCGCCACCAATCCTCCGCCGCTGGACTACCTCTTTGTCCTTCCCTACGCCAATGTCATCGAGGGTAGATCGGTTGGTACGGAGGTATCTCCGACCTGGGACGTCACGCGCTGGTGGCAACTGCGCGGCTCTTATTCGCTCCTGCACATGGAATTGCACGACAAACCGGGATTCACCGACGTGGGGAATGAGCTCAGCTCCTATTTGGGATCAAGTCCCACCCATGTTGCGAATGTTCAATCGATCATCAATCTGCCAAAGCACATCGAGTTTGATCAGACATATCGCTATTCAAGCGAGTTGCCCGAATATGGTGTGCATCCCTATAGCGCGGTTGACGCCCGGCTGGGACGGCGGGTTGGGGAAGGGTTCGACTTTGCTGTAGTTGGGCAGAATCTTCTAAGACCCTCTCACCCTGAATTCGGCGGAGATCCGGGCCCGCTTGTCGGTATCAAACGAAGCATTTTTGCATCGATTACGTGGACGAGATAAAGACGGTCGGCGTGTATGAAACAGGACGTTGTCACAACTCGCCGACACTGGGATGCGCGGAACGCCGAGCGGTCGCGCATTAACTGGCACGCGGCGTTGCTGTGTTTCGCGTTGATCGGCCTGGTATCTCCGATTCTCGAAGATGCACATGCTCAACTGCCGAAGGTCAATGCGGGGCAGGTGCAAGCCGCCTATCTCTATAACTTCGGCAAGTTCGTCAAATGGCCGGCAGTTGCCCCCGCGAATCAAAGCGGGGCCTTCACCATTTGCGTGCTCGACGGAGATCCCTTTGGGGCCACGTTGCAATCGACTCTCGCGGGCGAAGCTGTCTTCGGCAAACCCGTAACCGTTAAACGTTTGGCAAAAGCTCAGGACGCAGTGGCCTGTCACATCTTATTCATCGGTTCGGCCCAAGGAAAGGATCTAGGGAGAATTCTGGCCGCCGTTGACCAGGCATCCGTTCTTACAGCCAGCGACATGCCCGACTTTTCGAAACGGGGAGGCATGATCCAATTCGTCCTCGAAGGAGACCGGATTCGCTTTGAGATCAATCTTGAAAGCGCCGCCAACGCCCACCTGGTATTCGCGTCTGACCTGATCAAAGTTGCGGCGGCAGTGACCAAGCCTGCCGGGCCTGGAGACTGATCAATGACCACAACCAAGAATTACTCGATATCGCAAAGACTTACGTGTATGAACCTGCTGGTCTGCTCGGTCGCCCTGCTCCTGGCCTGCGCATCCTTCATCGGATACGATCTGGTCACTTTCAGAACCGCCCGGGTGAACAATCTTTCCACTCAGGCTCAGATCATCGGCACCAACAGCATTACTGCGCTTCTGTTCAACGATCAGGAAGCCGCCGTGAGGACGCTCTCAGCGCTAAAGGCCGATCCGCAAATCCTTTCTGCTGTTATCTACACAATTGATGGAAAGCCGTTTGCCACATATTCACGGCCGGGCAGCGGCCCCATTGTCGATCCGCCCTCGATTCCTCAGGGCCGAATAGAAAGCTATTGGGTCAGGAACAACGAAATCTTGTTGGCCCGCTCCATCGAGTTTGATGGAAGCCTGAACGGAGTCGTCTTTATCCGGTCCGACGTGGAAGCTCTGAACCAGCGCCTGAAGCTGTACGTCGGGATCGCATCCATAGTGCTGCTGATGTCTCTGCTCGCCGCGCTCGTGGTGTCGTCCATCTTTCGTAAGTCAGTCGCCCAGCCGATTGTGCGCCTTGCCGAGGTGGCCGAAGAGGTCTCTCTCAAGAAAACGTACTCACTGCGCGTCCCTCGGGTTGATGGCCACGGGGAAGTTAGCGTCCTTATCGACGCATTCAACCAGATGATGGCGCAAATCGAAAACGGTAAGGAAAGTCTTCAGCAGGCTCACGATGAGTTGGAGTTGCGCGTCATCGAGCGAACGTCCGAACTGGTCGCCGCGAAGAAGGAAGTGGAAGTCTATTCCGAATCCGTCCTTCGCGCCAAAGAGGACATCGAGCGCGCCAGCCGCTTCAAAGACCTCTTCCTCTCCACGATGAGCCACGAGCTGCGCACCCCATTGAACGCCGTACTGGGGTTTTCCGAATTGCTCGCGGATGTGCGGTATGGTGGGCTCACCGAACGCCAGGCACGATATGTGAACCACATTCACACCAGCGGCCAACACCTTCTCAGCCTGATCAATGACATCCTGGATCTTTCCAAGATCGAGGCGGGACGCCTTCAATTGAGCATCGAGAATGTTTCCGTCGATCTCTGTGTTGCCGAGGTGTGCGAATCGCTGCAGCCTCTTGTCGACAAGAATGAGCATCGGCTGATTCACAATATTCCGCCAGGGTTGGTCGTTCGCGCTGATGGTATGCGCGTCAGGCAGATGCTGATGAACCTCCTTGGAAATGCGATCAAATTCACTCCCAAAGGAGGCAAAATCGAGTTGGCTGCGCGGCACCTCGCAGACGCGGTGCAGATTGAGGTCAAGGACTCCGGGCCCGGGATTCCGCCTGAAGAACGTGAGCGCATCTTCGAGGCCTTTCATCGCATGCGCCAATCCGACAAGGCATCGGAAGGAACCGGGCTTGGCCTGGCTATCACGCGAAGGCTCGTTGAGCTGCATGGGGGACGGCTGGATGTCGAGAGCGAACCCGGGGAGGGCAGCTGCTTTTACTTTACCCTTCCGAGCGCCCCCTGCCTGCAGCTTAAGGAGAATCCGATTGGAGAGGCGGCTACCAGGTCACAACCGAAGGCTCGGATCCTGGTCATTGAAGACGATCCCTCTGCTGGGTATCTCTTGGAATCGCAGCTCACTTCGGAAGGCTACGAAGTAGCGGTTTGCAATCAACCACAACAGGCAGTAAATATGGCAACCGAGTTGCAACCCGCGGTGATTACATTGGACGTAATCATGCTGCCGATAAATGGATGGGATGTTCTGGCAGACTTGAAAAGTGACTCCCGCACGGCAGATATAGGCGTGGTCATGGTCACCGTCATGGACCAGGGGAGCGCCGGCGCGCTCCTCGGCGCAGATGAGTACATCGTGAAGCCGGTCGACAAATCGATTCTGCTGGCTGCGGTGGAACGGTGTCTTAGCCGTCGCGATCAGGCGCAACTGGGGAACTCGATCCTGGTGGTGGAAGACGACGCGGCGACTCGCGAGTTTATCGTGGACCTGCTTTTGAGGAATGGATATGCCGTGAGCTCCGCTGGGGACGGTGCGCAGGCAAGGAGCCAAGTGCAGACCACCGTGCCCAATCTGGTGATCCTTGATCTCATCTTGCCCGAAGTGAGCGGCTTCGGACTAATTGCGGAGTGGCGAAAGAGCCCGTTGACGGCCGATCTCCCGATCTTCGTTTTGACCAACAAGGATCTCACGGGAGAGGAGAAGAAATACCTCTGCGCGAACACGGGAGCATTGCTCTCGAAGCATGAACAATGGCGGGACGAACTGATCTACCAGATACGGCGGGTGCAGCGCTCCTCCGCGACGCTCGTGGAGGCTGAATGAATCATCGGATCCTTGTGGTTGAGGATAACCTTCTCAATCGCGAACTTCTTTGCGACTGGCTCGAAACGGAAGGATTTACGGCTGTGACTGCCGCGACCATTAAGGAAGCCATTGACGCATTCGAAAACCGGGCACCCCACGCGGTTTTACTCGACGTGCAACTCGGGCTGGAGGATGGGCTTTCCCTGGCAGCATGGATCCGGGGCGACCTCCGGTTCCGTAGTCTGCCCGTTATTGCCGTGACTGCGCACGCAATGATTACGGATCAGCAGCGCGTTCTGCAGGCCGGCTGTAACGCATGCGTATCGAAGCCAATCGATTTCAAATTGCTGAGAGAACATCTGCAAGCTTTTCTTCCCGATCCCGTTCTAACGTAGATCTTCGACCTCTGGATTCTCCCGTTCTTCACACGCCTGAGATACCTCGCCAAGCTTTCGAGCTTCAGTCGCACAGATCGCATCATTCTTTCAAAAACTCGCCTTCCGGGGGCCTTGAGCACGGATGAACTCGCTCTTAACGTCCCGAGGGTCTGACGAATCAGAGGCCTACTGTGTAGACGATTCTGTAGATGAGATCGCATCCGACGTAGGGTGCTAAGCCAATGTTGACGCGCCTTCCAGTGCTAGAGCACCCGGGCCAAAACCAGGGGGTCTAGCTCACCCTTGGGAAGATCACTGCATTGCATTGAAAATAAATGGTCGGGGCGAGAGGATTCGAACCTCCGACCCCCTGGTCCCGAACCAGGTGCGCTACCAGACTGCGCTACGCCCCGATGTTTGTTGCGTGTTGCCTGTGGTGGACGCCGGCTGCGAAGCGCGCTCGCGGGAGAGCGTGGGTGCTGTGGGGTGCGGCCTGACGCGGGCTACAGCGATCCGGGCCCTGGGAGGGCAGTGGATCGCGGTGCCGACTTGATGAGTTTAGCAGAGTCTAGCGGAGCGGTGCGGTCGATCGTTCGGTCCTACTGGAAGACGATGTAGCTGCCGGAGTTGGAGATGTAGATGGAGTGGAAGGGGGTGAGGGGGAGGAGGCCGTCGACGCCGGGTTCGGGGCGGGTGGGGATGGCGATGGCGTCGCCGCCGGCGATGCGGCGACCGGCGATGAGGAGGGGTTTGCCGTTGGTGCGGCCGACGAAGGAGTTGCCGGCGATGGTGCGGAGCTGCGCGGTGGTCTCGTCGGGTTCGATGCCGAAGAGGAGGAGCTGGGACTGGCCGGAGTCGAGGGCGAGTTCGCCGAGGCTGGTGGAGAGGATGGGGCGGCCGTTGAGGAGGGTGAAGGGGACGCGGGCTGTGGGGAGGTCGCGTTGCGGGTCGAGCGGGCCGAAGGTGAGTTGTTTGGCTTTGAGGTCGAGGGTGTAATCGAACTGGGAGAGGAACCACTGGCCGAGAACGCCCTGGATGTCGGGCGAGTTTTCGTGGATGGCGTCGAGGGTGGAGAAGAGGACCTTCTGCGCGGGGGCGATGGCGGTGTCGAGGGCGATCTGGTTATTGTCGCTGCCGGGGGTGTTGACGGAGCCGGCGGCGGAGGCGAGGTCGGCGTGGAAGGTGGGGACCATGCCGATCTTCTGGGCGAGGCGAGCGTCGATGAGGTCGACGTTGGCGCCGGTGTCGAGCAGGAAGCGGTAAGGGCCGTGGCCGTTGACGAAGACGCCGTCGACGAGGGGGCGGCCGTCGCGGAGCTTGAGCTTGACGGAGCCGAAGAAGGGAGTGGCTGCGAGGATGAGCGTGGAGATGACTGCGGCGCGGAGGGTGCGACGGAGGCGGGCGGAGCGGGCGGGATTATTAAGGAAGCACGGATCGCAAGAGATTTTCATACCCTCGGGGTGCTCATCGGAGAATCTGGGCGAGACGTGAGGCGGATTCCGGCCGGGTGCGACAGGGGGAAGGGGACTCTTGTGCCGATCGGCAGCTTGGGGAACGGGGCGGGGGGCCGGTTGGGCCGAGCGCGGCGAGCCTTGGTGCCGCATCGCAGCGGGGCTGCGAGGTGACCCATTATCGGAACGCTGCGACGGGGGTTCCATCCCACGGATGGGGCAGGTGTGGGGCGGGATGGGGCAGGGGCGTTGGTTGCGGCGGTGGGGGGAGAGGCGCGAGTGCTGGAGCCGAAGGTGGCTCGCGCAGCCTCAGGGCCGGGTGCCGAGGGTGTTGTTTTTTACGCCGACGGAGATGGGGGTGACGACTGGGGTGGCTGCGCCGACAATCTCGACAAGATAGGTAGGGCAGGCCATCCAAACGTTCCCGGCGCCGTCGACCGCGATGCCCTCGCCGGACACCAAGTAACCGCTGCGGTCCTGGTACGAGTTCTCTGATATGACCCTGCCGTTGTTTGAGAGCTCTATGACTGCATTCAATACAGAGACCCAGACGTTTCCCGATCCATCGATAGCCAAGCCCTCGGGATCGGCCAGCGGCAGTCCGTAGCTCGCTACGTTCGAGTTGGAGATCTCGGTGACGGATGCTGAAAAGAGATCGGACAGCCAAACGCTACCTGATCCGTCGATGGCGATGCCGGAGGGTTGAATCAGGTTTGCGTTGGTATAGCCGTTGGCTCCGGAGAGAATGACGCCGGATTTGGAGAGCTCGGTGACGCTGTTTCCAGCGCTGTTGGCAGCCCAAACGTCTCCAGTGGCGTCGATGGCAATCGCCCGCGGAACGCTCAGACCTCCTCCCGTAAAGGGAGAGCCGCTGGCAGGAGCGCCCGAGCTAGAGAGCTCGGTGATGCTGGTGTAGTAGTTAGCGATCCATACATTGCCTGACCCGTCGATTGCGATGCGGGATGGAGACTGCAGTCCGCCTCCTGAGTAGCCGCTGGTGCCGGAGAGGAGTGACCCGGAAGGGGAGACTACTGAGACAGTGCTGTTGCCGTTGTTCAGTACCCAGGCGTTGTTGGATGGGTCAAGTGCGACGTCGACCGGCCCATCAATACTACCGCCGGAGTAGCCGTTGGCGCCCGAAAGGAGTGAACCGGAGTTGGATATCTCGGTTAAGTTGTTATTTGATCCCGGGATGAATGAGTTGATAGTGTTCGGGAACCAGACGCTGCCCGAGCCATCGATTGCGATATTGCCGAGGGGGCTGATGTTCGAACCCGAATAGATCAGCATCATGCCGTGGTTATAGGCGCCAAATCCGTTTGTAGGAAGATAGGTGTTGTTTGCTGAAACGATTGGATCGAATACGGACCAGTTTGACGCTGGATGGTGTGCGATGTTGATGGCGGCGCTTGCGGTGTCGGTGGGCTTGATGCCGGCAATGGTCCCATCCGAGGTCGCGGCTGCGAAGAGGGTGGGGCAGGAAGTGGCTGCGTTGACGCATGCTGCAAGGAGATTCGCTTGGATATTGACCGCTGATTGCGGGGCCATCCCGATGCCAGAGGGAGTTGTGGCGAGGGCGAGACCGGTTGTGGGGCTTGCGAGGTTTGGCGCGGTGGCGAAGGCGTTGGCGACGCCGATCTGGGCGAGGGCGGTGCCGGAGCTGGAGACGTGGGTGGCGTCGGTGGCGAAGCTGGCGAGGGCGTAGGCGGCGGCGATGGTGGTGACTTCGTTGATGGTGACGGAGATTGCCGGGGCAGAGGCGGCCTGGCATGTGCCGATTGCGGCGAGGAGGCCGATGGCGGAGTTTATGCCGGACCCGGCATTGCCGCCGAGGGCGTAGAGGTAGAGCTGCTGGGAGCTGGTGCAGCCATAATCTCCGGTGAGACTGAAGGCTCCGCTGGAGCCGGTGAGGACGTAGGCGCCGAGGGAGTCGGAGGCGCCGGTCTGGGTGGCGTTGAGGAGAGAGACCGAGGACTGACCGTAGCCGGTGGTGTTGGCGGCCAGGAGATAGACGTGCGCGCCGGCGATGGGCTGCGATCCGCTGGATACGATTCCGGTGATGGCTGCATCCGGTGGCGCAGCGATGTTGGCCTTGCTGGCGGAGGTGTTAGTGAGAGAGCTGGTGTCGGTGACGGTAAGGGAGACGGTGTAGGTGCCGGGCTGGGCGTAGGTGTGGGTTGGGCTGACGCCAGTGGCGGTGGAGGAGTTGTCGCCGAAGTTCCAGGCGTAGGCAAGAGTCTGGCCCTGCGGGTCGGTGGAGGCTGCGCCGTTGAAGGTGATGGCGGTGCCTGCGGCGCCGGTGTAGGGGCCTCCGGCGTTGGCTACGGGAGGTTGGGTTGCGGGGGTGTTTGGGGAGGAGTTGGCTCCGCCGCAGCCGGCAAGAAGAATGAAGGGTAACAGGGTGGGCAGAGCTATCCTGCGGGTTAAGCGCATGAGACTCTCCTTGCGCGGAAGTGTCCAAACGTACCACCGGATGGCCGAGTTTGTCGAAGGGAAATCAGGCGCACCTTCGGGTGCCGAGAGCGGATTGCGTTGCTGCCGGAGTTGGATGGTGGATATATAATGACAGGGTGAGATTTTTTTGTGAGCGCGCAATGTGTTGTCCGGCGATGCCGGGCCGGCTCTGTTGGCTCTAGCCGATCTCATCCCTCCTCTTTCGCGGTTATTTCGCCTTTTGACGCCAACGGGGTGTGGCGCGCATCTCTTATCTATATATAGATAGCGTCCATATCCCTTAGACAGGCGCGAATGACAAAGGCAAGAACCATTGATCACGCGCATTGTGGATTTGGAGCTTGGCATCTGGGCGGTTGGTAGATTGCAATGGAGACTTCGACAGTGACGACTACTCTGGCGGCAGTGGAGGACGAGACGCAGGCGGCGGGCAGGGCGGGTGCGGTCCATGCGGCGCGGCTGAACCATCTGCAGGCGCTAGAGGCGGAGAGCATTGCGATTCTGCGCGAGGCGACGGCGGAGTTTGCGCGTCCGGTGATGCTGTACTCGATCGGCAAGGACTCGTCGGTGATGCTGCGGCTGGCGCAGAAGGCGTTTTATCCGGGGAAGATTCCGTTTCCGCT
>Ga0182018_10002664_pt1 | contig 17392 bp, 13 predicted proteins | sample 812P2MmetaG_FD_120490 | JGI IMG/M metagenome (GOLD analysis project Ga0182018, IMG submission 120490) | Permafrost microbial communities from Stordalen Mire, Sweden - 812P2M metaG | ecosystem: Environmental > Terrestrial > Soil > Wetlands > Permafrost | place: Sweden: Stordalen | collected... | reverse complement strand
GAACGGCGATTGGGAAGCCTATTGGGCCGCGCTCGCCGCCAGGCCGTCCGCACACGCCAATCTCAACCGGCCAGAAATATCGTCGAAGGCCGCCGCTTGATCGCACAACTTTGGTTCGCACCCTGGTTCGGGTCCAGCCATCCGGTGGCACTGGAATTGCACGGCAACATCAGGCAGGCTACCCGTTCCGGGACGCCGGCTTCGGCTTCACGACTGGGCGGCGAGGAACACATAACCCATGCGACGACGGGATTTTCTGCGTACCACGGCGGGCGCGGCCGGTATTCTGGCGGCACCGAGGATCAGCCGGGCGGCGGATAGCAAGGTGCTGCGCTTCGTGCCGCAGGCCAACCTCGCCAACCTCGATCCAATCTGGACCACGCAATATGTCGTCCGCAATGCGTCCGCGCTGATGTGGGACACGCTGTACGGCGTCAACGATCAGCTTGTGCCGCAACCACAAATGGTGGAAGCGCACGAGACCAGCGCCGACGGCAAAACCTGGACCTTCCGCCTCCGGACCGGCCTGAAATTCCACGACAACGCACCCGTCCTCAGCAAGGACGTTGTCGCCAGCATCAATCGCTGGATGGTGCGCGATTCCAGCATGGGCGTGGGGATCAAACGGAACCTCGACGCGCTGGAGGCAGTGGACGACCGTACCTTCCGCTTCCGCTTCAAAGCCCCCTACCCCAAACTCCTCTTCGCACTGGGCAAGAGCAGCACGCCGGTGCTGTTCATCATGCCGGAACGCATCGCCGCAACCGATCCGTTCAAGCAGATCAGCGAATATATTGGTTCCGGTCCGATGACGTTCAAAAAGGACGAATGGGTCCCCGGCTCCGCCGCGACATTCGAGCGCTTCGCGGGCTACGAGCCGCGTGAGGAAAAAGCCAGTTGGCTGGCGGGCGGCAAACGGATCAATTTCGATCGCATCGAATGGAAAATTCTTCCCGATGCCGCTACCGCCTCGGGCGCCTTGCAGAACAATGAGGTCGACTGGCTGGAAACGCCGCTGCCGGATCTGATCCCGTTGCTGAAAAAAAGCCCCGGGATATCGGTCGACATCTCCGATGACCTTGGCAACATCGGCGTGTTCCGGATGAACCACCTGTATCCGCCGTTCAACGACGAGCGCGCGCGCCGGGCGGTGCAGATCGCGCTCAATCAGGCGGATTACATGCGCGCCGTGGTGGGTGACGATGAGGCACTGTGGAAACTGCTGCCGGGTTTTTTCACACCGGGTACCGCGCTGTATACCGAACAGGGCGGGGACTATCTGAAGGGGCCGCGCAAATACGACGAGGCGAAGAAACTCCTCGCCGAAGCCGGTTACAAAAACGAACCGATCATTCTGCTGGTGGCGACGGACGTCAGCATCACCAAGGCGCAGGGCGATGTGACCGCCGACCTGTTGCAGAAGATCGGCATGAACGTGCAATACACGGCGCTCGACTGGGGCACGGTCGGTCAGCGCCGCGCCAGCAAGGAGCCGCCGGATAAAGGCGGCTGGAACATCTTCCATACCTGGAGCGCCGGCGCCGACTGCATCAATCCGGCGCCGTATACCGGCCTCGACGCCAGTGGCCCGACGGCCTGGTTTGGCTGGCCGAAATCCGACAAGGTACAGGCGAAGATCGCCGAGTGGTTCGCCGCGACCGACCTGGCCACCGAGAAAACGGTGATCGGCGACCTGAACCAGGCGGCCATGGACGATGTCGTTTATATTCCGACCGGCTTCTTCAAAGGCTACCAGGCCTGGCGGAAGAATGTGACCGGAATCGTCAAGGCACCGTTCCCGGTGTTCTGGGATGTGAGCAAAACCTGAGATGCTGGCGTATCTGATCAGGCGCATCCTCGCCACCATTCCGGTCGTGCTGATGGTGGCGCTGTTCGTGTTTAGTCTGCTGTATATCGCACCAGGCGACCCGGCGGCGATCATCGCGGGCGATCAGGCCTCACCGGAGGACGTGGAGCGCATCCGAGCGTCGCTTGGCCTGGACCGGCCGTTCCTCGTGCGGTTCTTCGAGTGGCTTTGGCAGGTGATGCACGGCGACCTCGGCACCTCGATTTTCACCAACCTGCCGGTGTCGCACATGATCGCGCAGCGCATCGAGCCGACCGTGTCGCTGATGACGCTGACCCTGATCCTGTCGCTGAGTATCGCTATTCCGATGGGCGTGATCGCGGCCTGGAAACACGGCACATGGATCGACCGCGTGGTGATGATGGTGGCGGTGTTCGGCTATTCGACGCCGGTATTCGTCGTCGGCTACCTGCTGGCCTATCTGTTCGCGCTGCAACTGGACTGGTTGCCGGTGCAGGGTTTTACTTCCATTACCGAAGGCCTGATCCCTTTCCTGCGCAATCTGATCCTGCCCGCCGTCGCGCTTGGATTGATCTACATGGCGCTGCTCGCCCGCATCACCCGAGCGACCATGCTGGATGTGTTGTCGCAGGATTACGTGCGCACCGCCAAAGCGAAGGGCGTCGAGCAGAAAGGCATCCTTTTCGTGCACGCGCTGAAGAACGCGGCGGTGCCGATCATCACCATCGTCGGCATCGGCTTCGCCACGCTGATCGGCGGTGCCGTGGTGACCGAGAGCGTGTTCGCCATTCCCGGCCTTGGCCGTCTGACCGTGGACGCGATTCTGCGGCGCGACTACCCGGTCATTCAGGGCGTCGTGCTGCTGTTCAGCTTCACCTACGTCGTGGTGAATCTGGGCGTCGATCTTCTCTACACCGTGTTTGACCCGAGGATCCGGTATTGAGTTCTTTTGTCCTGGACGCCGGCGGCCATGCCGTCGCACCCGTTCTGCCCGACGTTCTGCCCGAGCCGAAGCAACGCGGCCGGGTCATGGGTTTCATCCATCGCCATCCCACCATAGCGCTTGGCGGCACCGTGCTCGCGCTGATGGTGTTGATCGCCATCTTCGCGCCGTTCCTTGCCACGGTGGACCCGACCGCGTTGGCACCGGCCAAACGCACCCGGCCCCCGTCCGAGTTGTATTGGTTTGGCACCGATATGCTCGGCCGCGACGTTTATTCTCGGGTGCTGTACGGGTCGCGCGTATCGTTGACGGTCGGGTTCTCGGTCGCCGCGCTGGCCTCGATCATCGGCACAACGCTTGGCCTGGTCGCGGGCTTCACGCGGTGGCTCGACGCCATCGTGATGCGGGTCATGGACGGGCTGATGTCGATCCCGGGCATCCTGCTCGCCATCGCGCTGATGGCGTTGACTCGGGCGTCGATGAAGAACGTCATCATCGCCATCGCGGTGGCGGAATTTCCGCGCGTTTGCCGGCTGGTGCGCGGCGTCGTGCTGTCGTTGCGCGAGCAACCCTATGTCGAAGCCGCGATCGCGTCCGGCACCCGTATCCCGGTCATCATCTGGCGCCACATCCTGCCGAACACGCTGGCGCCGTTGATGGTGCAGGCGACGTTCATCTGCGCCTCGGCCATGATCGGCGAGGCGACACTGTCGTTCCTTGGCGCCGGCACGCCACCGATCATCCCAAGCTGGGGCAACATCATGGCCGAGGGCCGCGCGCTCTGGCAGGTCAAACCGTACATCGTGTTTTTCCCGGCGATTTTCCTCTGCCTGACCGTGTTGGCGGTCAACATGTTGGGCGACGGACTGCGTGACGCGCTCGATCCCCGGCTGGCGAAACGGCTCTGATGGCGCTTCTGGAAGTCGAGAATCTGCAAACCCATTTCGCCACACCGGACGGCATCGTCCGCGCGGTGGAGGGCGTGTCGTTCCATGTCGAGGCGGGCGAAACCGTGGCGATCGTGGGCGAGTCCGGCTGCGGCAAGTCGGTCACCTCGATGTCGATCCTGCGTTTGATCGCCGAACCGCCCGGGAAAATCAAAGGCCGCATCACGTTCGAGGGCCGCGACCTGCTGGCTCTGTCCGAACCCGAAATGCGCGACATCCGCGGCAACGCGATCTCGATGATTTTTCAGGAGCCGATGACCAGCCTGAACCCGGTGCTGACGGTCGGGAAACAAATCGGCGAGACGGTGCAATTGCATCAGGGCATGAACGCCAGCGACGCGGAAAAGAAAGCGGTGGACATGCTGACGCTGGTGGGCATTCCGGCGCCGGCTCGGCGCGTGAAGGAATATCCGCATCAACTTTCCGGCGGCATGCGCCAGCGGGTGATGATCGCGATGGCGCTGGCCTGCAATCCGCGGCTGCTGATCGCGGATGAGCCAACGACGGCGCTGGACGTTACGATTCAGGCACAGATTCTTGATTTGATGCGCGACCTGAAGACCCGGCTTGGATCGGCGATCATGTTGATCACTCACGACCTTGGCGTCGTCGCGGAAATGGCCGAGCGGGTGATCGTCATGTACGCGGGCCGCAAGGTCGAAGAGGCGTCGGTGTATGAAATCTTCGCTCGCCCGCTGCATCCTTACACGCGTGGATTGATCGGCGCGGTGCCGAAACTCGGCTCCTCGCTGGAGGACGGTGGACGCGGCAAGTTGTCCGAAATCGCTGGCCTGGTGCCCAGTTTGAGGCAGCGGATCGTGGGGTGTCCGTTCGCGGGACGGTGCGACATGGTGACCGATTTGTGCCGCCAGGTCGCGCCGGCGATCGAACTCAAAGCCGATGACCATCTGGTAGCGTGTCATTACGCCGAACGCCGGATGGCGGCATGAGCGGCAATCGGCCACTGCTCGAGGTCAATGGCCTCAAGAAACATTTTCCGATCGCGGGCGGCCTGATGGGGATGGCGACGGGTTACGTTTACGCCGTCGATGGCGTCAGTTTCGACATCAGTAAGGGCGAAACATTGTCGCTGGTGGGCGAGTCCGGCTGCGGCAAGTCGACGGTCGGGAAAGCGATATTGCGGCTGTATCCGATCACCGAGGGCGAGGTGTACCTGGACGGCGAGCGCATCGACAATATGCCGGCAGCCCAGTTGAGGCCGATGCGGCAACGGGTGCAGGTGGTGTTCCAGGATCCGTTCAGCAGCCTCAACCCGCGGATGAAAATTCGGGAGATTCTGGCCGAGCCGATCACGAATTTCGGGTTGGCGCACGGTCGGCGCGAGGTGACCGAACGGGTCGAGGCGCTGATGGACAAGGTCCGTCTGCCGCGCGACGCGATCAACCGGTTTCCGCACGAATTTTCTGGCGGGCAGCGGCAGCGGATCGGGATTGCTCGGGCGTTGGCTCCCGGGGCGGACCTGATCATTTGCGATGAGGCGGTGTCGGCGCTGGACGTATCGGTGAAGGCGCAGATCATCAATTTGCTGGTGGATCTACAGGATGAACTTGGATTGGCGCTCCTGTTCATTAGTCATGACCTGGCGACGGTCGAACACCTGACGCATCGCGTGGCGGTGATGTATCTGGGCAAGATCGTCGAAATCTGCGACCGGCGGACGTTGTTCGCGTCGTCGCATCATCCGTATACGCGGGCGCTGCTGTCAGCGGTGCCGGTGCCGGATCCGACGGCGAAGCGGCAGCGAATTATTTTGACCGGGGATGTGCCGAGCCCGATCAATCCGCCGAGTGGATGCCGGTTTCACACAAGGTGTCCGTTCGCGTTCGAGCGGTGCCGGGTGGAGGAGCCGGTGCTGCGGGCGGTTGGGCCCGGCCACAATTCGGCGTGTCATTTGACGCATGAGCCGGGGGCGGGGATCGAGGCGGTGAAGGTGGCGGCGTGAGACAAACGTTATAAAGTTAAGGCCAGTGACGTTACCGACGAGAAGTCACGCCCGCGACATCACTGTCTGACTCTGGGTTCATTCCCGGAACGTGATAACATTCTGTCGGACATGAGCTAAATTGGTTGATCATATGTCACATTTCGCGTTTTCTGGCACTGCCTAACCCGGCTGACATCTATAGATTCTACCTGGCCGGGCGCCACCACGGCATTGTTCCGGCGGCGTTGTCTTGTACGTGCAGAATGCTTTGGTTCCGTTTTGGTACACCGCGCCGTCCCAGCATACGGCGCTGGTTTTCGCGCTTTCCGTGGTGCATTTTGAGTCGTCAGGCGTGGCCCCTGGCGTCTGTGCGATATCCGTGGCGGGGCAGTCGCCAGCTTCTCCAAACAATATCCATCGCGGTTCCGGGTGGCGTTTTTCATTGTCGATTCTGGCGGCGAGATCCGCCACCGCCGCGAGAATCGCGTCTTTGTTTGTATCCTGTGTCCGTTTGGTGACGGCGTATTCTTTGCCTCCAACGAATAAGCCGTAACCTTCCAGTTGCTGCAGTAACTCCGGAACCGCGAACAGAGTGAACATCAGCCCAAGCAAGACCGAAAACGACCAATATGCCGCGGAAGGCATAGCTTCGGTAGTCTTCCTCCAAATTACGCAGGCCACGAACAACACCGCGATCGCGGCGATAAAAATCGCAGCCAATCCATGCCAGGACATCGGAGTACCAGTCTCAGGTTGGTATTGTTAATACGGACCGGGGCGCTTCGCGGACCGCTGGCATATCCTAACACCTTCCGGAGTGTCAACAACCTAAGCTGGTTCGACGTAACGGTCCCGCTGTCGCGGCGGACATAGGTTAGATCGGAAAGTCATGACAATTGTCCGAGGCGCGATCATGCATCGCATTCCAGTCAAACACCCGCATCCGCGCAAACGCCCACCCGCCATGCGCGCCAACGCCACGTCATGCCGCACCCTCGCGACGTTGTTCATCGCGAAATATCGTGCGATATGTGGCGTTTGAACGTGGCGCCGCCACCGCGGAGAGATCACCCGGTTACCGCGGCTCGGGCGGGTCAACGGCACGGAACAACAAGGAGGGCAGGTCATGCGACTTTCAATGATCGGGATAACTTTGGGTTTGACGCTGGCCCTGCCACCGCTGGCGATCCCAGCCATCGCGGCCGGCCCATTCGACGCCGTTTACGTCGGCGCGCAAAAGGAAACTCTGAACAACAACAGCGGATTTTGTCAGAACCTCAATCATGAAACCCGCCTTTCGGTCGTCAACAATGTGGTCTCGTACCCATGGGGCCGCACCACCCTACAGGCGACCGTGGGGGCCGATGGATCATTCTTCGCCGAAGTCCCAGGCATGCAGGCCCGCGGTGCCAGTGCCACTTACCAATTGAAAGGCCGCATCGCCGCCGGGACGCTGGAGGCGGATGTCGGCGGCACCGCCTGCGGGGTGCACCTGTCGCTACACAAGCTCTGAAGCGCCCGGCGAAGCCTACCGCGCCCGGCTGACCGCGAAATCCGACACGTCGGCCAGGATGCGCCGCACAGGCCCGTCCTCGAAGACAGCCAACGCCGCCCGCGCCGCGACAGCGAACCCGTGCGCGCGGGCCAACGTCGCCTCGATCGCGCCGCGCGCTTCCATCAGGTGCAGCGCCCGCTCCAGATCGCCGTCGCCTTGCGATCCTTCCTCGATGGCGCGGCGCCAGAAGACGCGTTCCGCCTCGTCGCCCGCCTGGTAAGCGGCGAGCACCGGCAACGTCACCTTGCCTTCGCGGAAATCGTCGCCGACGGTCTTGCCCAGTGTGGCCTGGTTGGCGGCGTAGTCGAGCGCGTCATCGACGAGTTGGAAGGCGATCCCGAGATTCATCCCGAACGCCGCCAGCGCTTCTTGCTCGCGCGCGGGCCGTCCGGCGATCACGGCGCCGACCTCGCAGGCGGCGGCGAACAAAGCCGCTGTCTTGCCCTGGATGACTTCCAGATACTGGTCCTCGGTGGTCGACAGGTCGTTCTGGGTCTGCAATTGCAGCACCTCACCCTCGGCGATCGTCGCGGCGGCGCGGGACAGGATGCCGAGTACGACCAGCGAACCGTCCTCCACCATCAACTGGAACGCGCGGGCGAACAGGAAATCCCCCACCAGCACCGACGCCTTGTTGCCGAAGATCGCGTTGGCGGAGGCGAGGCCTCGGCGCAACTGGCTTTCATCGACGACGTCATCGTGCAGCAGCGTCGCGGTATGAATGAACTCCACACACGCCGCCAGATCGACGTGGCGCAGGCCGCCAAGGGAGCCGGGATCCTCGCCCGGATAACCGCAGAGCCGCGCCGAGGCCAGCGTCAGCAATGGCCGCAGCCGCTTGCCGCCCGCCGCGACGATATGCGCCGCGAGTTGCGGGATCAGCGCGACCGGGCTGTCCATCCGCGCGACGATCGCCCGATTGCAGGCTTGTAGATCGTCCTGGACGAGCGCGACCAGCGCGGTAAGCGCGTCTTCGCCGCCGTGCGCCGCGATGGCTGGAACGGGAACGGTCTCAGCCGTGCGAGGACTGGCGAGCCCGCCCAACGAATTCTCCTGTCAATCAGTTCTTGAGAGCCGGGTCACCATATCGGCGCGGTTGAAAACCGGTCAAGCGGCGTCTGGAAATCAACAGCGAAACCGGAGACGGCGCCGGCTGCGGTACCGGATGACGTTGCCGACTCACGGGATAATCCGCCAGCATGGGTCATGCCGGCAAACACGTCACCTTCGAGCGTTTCCTCGGACCATCTCCTGGGCGGCTGGGTCAAGTACACCCAGCCGCGCGGCGGATTGCGCGCCAGCCTCGATCCGGTGCTGCTCGCCGCCGCCATTCCGGCCCGCGCGGGCGAACGTGTGCTGGAAGGCGGCACCGGCGCGGGAGCGGCACTGCTGTGTCTCGCGGCGCGAGTCCCCGGAATTGGCGGCGTGGGGATCGACCGCGACCTCAGCCTGCTTCAACTCGCGCGGAAGAACGCGGTCGCGAACGCCTGGCCAAATCTGAATTTCGTCGCCGCCGACATGGCCGCGTTCCCGATCGCCGGCACGTTCGACCACGCCTTCGCCAACCCGCCCTATCACGCCGCCGGCGGCTCGCCCTCACCATCCAGAGCGCGGGAGGCAGCGAAGCGGTCCGCCCCGGGCCTGTTGCCGATTTGGATCGAAGCCCTGTCCCGCCCGTTGCGCCATCGAGGGACACTGACGATCATTCTACCGTCGGCCATGCTGGAACCTGCACTCATCGCGCTGCGGGGGTGTGACACAGCGGCGGAGTGCATCTTCCCGATCTGGCCGAAAGCCGGCCGACCGGCTCGCTTTGTGCTAATTCAGGGAAGAAAGCGCGGCCGCTCACCGCTGACAATGGAAGCCGGTCTGATCCTGCACACAGAGACGGGCGCGTTCCGCCCGGAGGCCGAGGCGATCCTGCGTGACGGCGCCGCGCTCCGACTCAGCCGGCGCTGATCTGAGCGTCAGTACTCGTCGGTGTTCGGGTGACGCAGATGCCAAAGCCGCTCGTGCGCCGCGACCAGACTTTCCATGTTCCGCCGCCGCGTGCCGTCCGGGGTCAATGGCCGCCGGGTCAGCATCATCTCCAGGATGTGCAGCAACTGCTCCGCCACTTCGAAATCGCTCTGGTCACAGGCATGATGAAACGCGATCAGGATCTTGTCGGACAGCCGCCTGCTGTACCGGGGCGCACCCCCTGGGCCTGTTTCGCGACCAACTTCCTCATCAGCCTGGCTCACCCCGATCCCCATTCCCGTCCGGTCGGTTAAAAATGCCTCGATCGTAGTCGTTCCCATGAGACGTCGCTCCATGCCAGGTCCGGCGTCGAATGGTCCGGCACAAAAAGCGCCGGGTCATCAGACCAGACCGGTTTTAGCTTCGAAAGATGAACGGATCGTTTACGCTGTCCGTCCCACTCTCGCCGTAGCCCATGAACCAAAACGCCCCCGTCACTCCCCTGTGACGCCGTCATCATTTTACCACGCGTCGCCGATACGGGTGGCCCTTTGGCGAATCCATCCGACCCTGACCGTCACAACGTGGTCATGGTTAACGGAATGGTCAACCCGCGAGACGCAATCTCATTTCTTGCCACTCTCTGTTTCGGACGTCAAGACGCTCTTTAGCCAAGAAAATTCCGCGTAACCGGCGTGAAGCTTTTCGTCGAATTATATTACAGACTATCCTCCGTTATTGAGACAAACTACACGCCGACTTCAGCCCCTTCCAACAAGGCTGGCGGAGCGTCGAAAGCCTCCTCCCACGTCCCGGTTGTAGATGCCTTACTGTACTCCGTGGAGCGGTTTTCAAAGAAATTCGCGTGCTCCACGGCGTTCAGCATCTCGTCCAGCCAGGGAAGCGGGTTACTCGCAATGTGAAACAGCCCGTTCAGACCAAGCTGCACCAGCCGCCGGTCAGCGATATAGCGGATGTATTCCTTCACCTCCCGCGCGGTCAGACCCTCGACCGGGCCTTGCTCAAAGGCCAGATCGATGAACGCGTCCTCGTGTTCGATGATCGTGGCGCAGGTCAGATAGAGTTCTCGCTTCAGGTCCTCGTTCCAGATTTCCGGGTTCTCCCGGACGAAGGTGCGGAACAGGCGAATGATCGAATCGCAGTGCAAAGACTCGTCGCGCACCGACCAGGAAATAATCTGCCCCATCCCCTTCATTTTTCCGAACCGGGGAAAATTCAGCAAAATCGCGAAGGAGGCGAACAGTTGCAGCCCCTCGGTGAAGGCGCCGAACGCGGCCAGCGTGCGGGCGATGTCGAATTTGGAATCAACGTTGAAGCCCTGCATGAAATCGAATTTGTCCTTCATCTGCTTGTATTTCATGAAGGCCGTGTACTCGATTTCCGGCATGCCGATGGTGTCCAGCAAATGGCTGTACGCGGCGATATGCACCGTCTCGATGTTGGAGAACGCCGACAGCATCATCAGCACTTCCGTCGGTTTGAACACCCGCGAGTAGTGCTTCATATAGCAATTGTTCACCTCGACATCGGCCTGGGTGAAGAAACGGAAGATCTGGGTCAGCAGGTTGCGCTCGGAGTCTTTCAGATTGCGATGCCAGTCCTTGACGTCGTCGGCCAGAGGCACTTCCTCGGGCAGCCAGTGCACGCGTTGCTGGGTCAGCCAGGCCTCGTACGCCCAGGGATAGCGGAACGGCTTGTAAACGGGGTTCTCGGTAAGGAGGTCGAAGCGAACCGGGTGTTCGTCGGCGGCGCGGGATGTTCCGTTCAAGGCAACCTGGCCGTTCACGACAGAGGGGCCGTCCATTCTGGGTTTGCTCCGCTTTTGCTGCACGGCACCGAATCCGGGCCGCCTGTTACCACCGATTGTGGGTCGATCCTGGTGTCGGCGCAAGCTGTAGTGGGTCCGAAAGTATCATTCTGACCCGTTCGGCGACCCCGTCTACCCCTCACGCGGCGAACCGGATGGTCGATAGGTCGCGGAGCGGCCACTCGGCCCCGGCGGGGATGGTCGCACCCTTTAGGCGCCGCTCAAGAATCAGCGAGTCGACTGACGGGCTTCCCCTAAAACGTCATGGCCTCCCCCGGCTTGTCCGGGGGATCATCCGGGCCACCTCTCCAGGCACGGTGCCGTGACAGGTCCCCCGGACAAGCCGGGGGATGACGCGTTTATTGTTGGGTGTCGCCTTAGTGACCTTACGCGAGAGCGTCCGCGACCGATGCCGCCGCGGTTGCCATCACATCGCCCCACTCCCCGGTCGCCGTCTGACGGATCAAACGTACCGACGGATACCACGGCGTATCCGTCCGACCCAGTAACCACCGCCAATCGGGCGCTCGAGCAAGGAGGATGAACGCCTTCCGTCCCATCGCCCCGGCGACATGTCCGACCGAGGTGTCGACCGTGACCAGCAGGTCCAGCGACTCCAAAATCGCCATCGTATCCTCGTAATCGGCGATCTCGGCGCCGATGTTCACCAGCGGCGCCATGCCGAAATACTGACCAGCCTGGGCTGCAGCCGGGCCTTTTTGCAACGAAATCAGTGCCACCCCTGGCAATGCCGCCAACGGCGCGAAATCAGCCAGGCTCGCGGACCGCCACTGGTCGTTGTTATGCGTCGGCCGCCCAGCCCAGACGATGCCGACGCGGCGGAACCGGGCGGGTGTCAGACGGCTCAGGCGGTCTTTCCAGACAGCGAGTCGCGCCGGATCGGCGCGTAGATAAGGCTCGCGGCCGATGACGTGGTCCGGCCGTGTGCCGTGCAACGCCGGCAGGCCGGACAATGCGCGAAAGGCACGGAACGGCGGCGCCGAACGCCACTCGTTGAATACAAGCGCGGCGGGGTAAACCTGCCGTACTAGCGGTATCATTTCGCTGGCGACCGCTACCGCGATGTTCGGACAGCGCTCGGCGGCCCATGGGATATAACGGCTGAACTGGATGACATCGCCAAACCCCTGGTCCGCGACCAGCATCAAGGTGCCGTCATCGAATGGCGTGCCGTCCCATCTCGGCTGCGTCGTCGGTGGCATCAACGGCGCGTTACCCGGCAGATCGAAACGCCATTGGTATTCATCCCAGCCACGTTTCCATTCGCCACGCAGCAGAAAAGCCTCCGCGAGCTGGAAATGCGGGCCGGGCATGAACGCATCGATCGTCAGCGCCTTCTCGGCGGAGGCGATGCAATCATCCAGTTCCAGTCTGTGGTATTGGATAACCGCCAGGTTGTGCAGGCAGACCGGATCGTCCGGCGCCAGAGCGACGGCGCGCCGAGCCGCATTCAGTGCGTCATCAAAACGGCCAAGCGCCCGGTAAACTTCGGAAATATTACGCAAATACAAACGAATGTCGATGCCATGGGCGATGGCACGCTCGATCTTGCTCAGCGCCTCCTCACGGCGGCCCAGACGAAAGGCGACAATGCCGGACAAATGCAACGCGTCGGGCTGCTCCGGCGCCACTTTCAAAGCGCGTTGTAGTAATCGATCGGCGAAATCGTAGTTCTTCTCATTCTCCAGCCGCGCGGAGAGCACCATCAGGTCCCGGAACGCCACAGGCACTTCCGGCGGCGAAAGCTCAGTCAACGGAATAGCCCAGACGCTCGATGATCGGACGCAAAATGGGAATTACCGGCTCCAGATGCCGGCGATAATTCCGGTACCGATACAGCGACCTGTCATATAGTGGCTCCGTCACCTGGGCGTAGCTGGCGGTGCGCGCATAACGCCGGTTTTCGTGGAAGCTCAGGCAATTTTCGTCGAACGGCACGCCGATGAAATCCAGAATGGCGCGCACGGTTTCCGCCTGGTTGGTAACCATCGCATCATAACGAATCGGCAAATAACGCAACGCCATCTCAGCACGATAATGCATCACCAGATCCATCACCCGGACGTAATGCGCCGCCGCGGTCTCCAGCGCGCTGGCGCAGAAAAAGCCATGCGTGAAATGGTTCGACACCGAGGAGACCATCACGTCCAGCGGATGGCGGATGACATGGATCAACGGTGACGCCGGGAACAACAGCGCGATCAGACCGAGATTGGTCTCGTTCAGCGGCATCTTGTCGGTGAACCAGTCCGCGCCGGGCTCCGCGACTTGCATTTGCGCGGCCTTCTGCAAGTAGTAGTCGCGCAAATTATCCAACCCGTCGCGCTGATCACCCATCCACAACTCGGCCAGTGCCTCGGGGAACTGCAGTGGACTGTTCAGCATCCGCGGCATGATGTTGGTGATGTCGTTGATCAAAGGCAGCTCGTCGCCGGCCGAGATCGCCGGATGCGCCGACAAGGTTTGTTCCACCAGAGTGGTGCCGGAGCGGGGAAAGCCCAGAACGAAAATCGGCTGCGGCACGTCGGTGCGTACGCCGGCGCGTGGCAGCAGCGCCAGGCGGCCTGAAACAAAAAATCCGCGCAACCTGGCGATGAGATCGTTCACGTGCACATCCAGGTAAGCGTTGCCGGTCGATTCCCGGGCGATCCGCTTGCTCTCGACGAACGCCGCCCAGGCCTCATCATGGCGGCCGAGTTGGTCGAGCAGGCGACCTTTTTCCGACAATTCGTTTGGGCCCAGGCCGATCCGCGCCGGCGTCATGGTCTCGGCGGGTTGAATGCCCTCGGAGGGTGGCGTTTCAGGTGCCTCCGGCACTTGCCGATCCAGCAGCGCCACCGCGTCATCGGGGCGCTTCATGCGGCCCAAAAGCACCGCGCGCGTGAGAACGGAACCCTGATCGTTGGGGAACAACTGGTCCAGCCGATCGAGTTTTTCGCTCGCGGCGGCGAAATTCCGGTCGGCTTCCTCGAGCCGCGCCCAGCCGAGCAGAGTTTCGCGGATATCCGGAGCGGTGGCGGTGGACTCTTCGTAAAGCGCGCGGGCTTCCTCCATCCGTCCTTGATTCCTCAGGCACCAGGCGAGATTGGCGAGCACGATCGGATCGCGTGCGCCGGAGATTTCAAGGACCTGCCGGTAATGATATTCACCGAGTCGCGCCCGTTGCGCCTCTGTCATGATCATGCCCATCAGGTTATGTGCCTGCGGTGCCCGGGGGGCGAGGCGGATGGCATTGCGGGCGTGGATTTCGGCCTCGCCCAGGGAGCCTCTCGCCAGCAGCCGCAAGGCGAGTTCGTTGGTGGCCTCGAAATTGTTCGGATCGAAATGCACCATGCGGCGGATCAGCGCGTCGGCGGCGGCGATTTTGCCCTCTTCCTTGCGGATCGAATACAGCAGCGACAACGCGCCGGGCCGGTCCGGGGACAGTTCAAGCACGTCGAGGCACAGGCGCTCGGCGACGTCCCTGGCGCCTTGCCGATACGCCTGTATGGCACGCTCGACGACGGGGACGAGATGGCTCGTCGCTTCAGCGGCGGGGATGGCGACGGGTTGCAGGGCGCAGCACCGCGCGGGCCGGAGACCGCTTCCGCAGGGGCATAATCCGGGGACTGGAGCGTTCATATCCGAGCGTTTAGGCCCTGGAAGGCGCCGGGTTCAACACCCGGGCGATCACGGGCAGCGTCATGTCTGCCCGGTATTGCCTCGTCATGGCTGGGCTCGGCCCAGCCATCCACGTTTCGACTGGCGGCGCCAAAGACCCGGATGGCCGCCACGAGGGCGGCCATGACGAGATGCGACAGCCGACCAGCATTGCCCCGTCATGCTTGGGTCATGCCCGAGCATGACGGCGTGGGGTGTCAGGCTGCCAGGTGATGGTGCCCGGGACGCCGGGCGGCAAGCAGATTGAAGTCTTTTTCTGGATTTCACCCTGATAAGAGTAAAAAAATTCCTTTGGAGAAAAGGTATTTTGTCGGAATTCTTTACGTTTTAAAATTATTGTTCCGATGCTGTTTGCATAATGCCATGCAATCACTCAGTTTTATCATATGGCATGGTTTTTGCCTCTCACCAACTAAGGTACGATCGGATCTTTTCAGAATGAGACGGACAAGGTCCGCCGGATAAGAACAAGCGAAATTGTCACACAAGCGGGGTTCCGATCCATGACAACCAAGACTTTGGCCTCGGCCGGGCAGTCTCATTACACCAGCGGCTATGGTAACCACGGCAGCCCCACAACCGGTGTGACCTTTGTCAATAAGGGCACGGTCGGCATATCGACGACGCAATGGGGCGCCATCTTCTACGGCTCCGGGAACACGGTGATCAATTATGGGGTCATTACGGAGCCGAGCGCGAACGTGCCGCCCGCCGCCGCCGTCGGTATCGCCGGCCCGAACGATGTCCTTTACAACAAGGTGGGCGGCACGCTGGGATCGGGATACGGATCTGGGGTTTATACGGCGAACGATTCGGTCGTGGATGGGAACAACTTCACCCTGATCAACGCCGGTCTGATCTCGGGCGCCCCCACTCGCTACTCCGTCGTTATGGAAAACAGCGGTATCGTCACCAACCTCAGCACCGGAACGATTTCCAATGGGGTCGTTTTCTTTAATGGATACATCAATAGCGGTGACACGGCGACATCCAACGTATCCGTTGTCAACAGCGGTTTAATCCAAGGGGTCTCCAATCCGAATTACAAGTACGCCGCGGTCTACGGGCGAAACGGCGGGGCCGTCACCAACCTCGCCGGGACGATCGCGGGCAATACCGGAGTATACGGCATCAGGTTCGCCAACGCGAACGCCCTCAACGCCCCGGGCACGGTCACCAACGCGGCCACGATCTCGGGTGGCACGGGGGCCGCGATTGTCTTCGCGGCGATCGCCGGAAACCGGGTCGTCGATAAGACCGGCGGCGTGTTCATCGGCACCGTCAACGGCGGCTCCAACGCGACGATGGAGCTCGCCTCGACCGCCAGCGCCGGGGTTCTGACGGCGACCAGCGATCAGTTCACGAATTTCTCCAACCTGACCATCGACTCGGGCGCGCAGTGGACGATTAAGGGCGACAGCGCCCTGTCCACGGAGTTCGCTCAGATCGGCGGCTTCACGGTCGGCGACACCATCTCACTGACCGGCCTGGCCCAGACCCCAACGACCTTCGCCTCCAGCGTTGGCACTGTTTCCGGCACCGTACAAACGAGCGTCACCATCAAGGCCGGCTCGACCGGTTTGGAAACGCTGACTTTGCTCGGTTCGATCGCCTCGAGCCGATTCAGTTTCGTCGCGAGTACCACGTCGACCCTGACCGAGACCGCCCTGTCCCCCCCCGCGGTGACCGAGGCTCTGGTCAGCGACACCGGATCATCCAACAGCGACAATGTCACGTCGAATGACGCGCTGACCGGCGGAGGCGACGCCAACGCGGTGGTGACGCTGACCGAGGGCGTATCGACACTTGGGACCGCGACCGCCAACGGCTCTGGCACCTGGTCCTTCACACCCAGTGGCCTCGCCCAGGGCTCGAATACGATCGTCGCCAGCGAAACGAACGCCGGGGGCACCGGTTCGGCATCGCTGACTTTCACGCTGGATACAGTGGCGCCGGCCGTCACTGAAGCACTGGTCAGCGACACTGGCTCGTCGAACTCCGACAAGATCACGTCGAACGACGCGGTGACCGGCGGCGGCGACGCCAACGCGGTGGTCACGCTGAAGGAGGGTGGAACGACACTTGGAACGGCGACCGCGAACGCCGGCGGCACCTGGTCGTTCGCACCCAGCGGCCTCGCCCAGGGCTCGAACACGATCGTCGCCAGCGAGACCGATCTCGCCGGTAATACCGGCTCGGCGTCGCTGACATTCACGCTGGACAGCGTGGCGCCCTCCGTCACTGAAGCACTGGTTAGCGACACTGGCTCGTCGAACTCCGACAAGATCACCTCGAACGACGCGGTGACCGGCGGCGGCGACCCCAACGCGGTGGTCACGCTGACGGAAGGTGTCTCCACGCTCGGCACCGCGACCGCGAACGCGGGCGGCACCTGGTCGTTCACACCCAGCGGCCTCGCGCAGGGCTCGAACACGATCGTCGCCAGCGAAAGCGATCTCGCCGGCAATACCGGCTCGGCGTCGCTCACCTTCACGTTGGACACCACGGCGCCCGCCGTCACCGAGGCGCTGGTCAGCGACACCGGCTCGTCCAACTCCGACAGGGTCACATCGAACGACGCGGTGACCGGCGGCGGCGACGCCAACGCGGTGGTCACCCTGAAGGAGGGCGGAACGACACTTGGAACGGCGACCGCGAACGCGGGCGGCACCTGGTCGTTCACACCCAGCGGCCTCTTGCAGGGCT
>Ga0182018_10002663_pt1 | contig 17392 bp, 13 predicted proteins | sample 812P2MmetaG_FD_120490 | JGI IMG/M metagenome (GOLD analysis project Ga0182018, IMG submission 120490) | Permafrost microbial communities from Stordalen Mire, Sweden - 812P2M metaG | ecosystem: Environmental > Terrestrial > Soil > Wetlands > Permafrost | place: Sweden: Stordalen | collected... | reverse complement strand
GCAATTCGTCCAGACCGCGCTCTACATCGCTGACCAGGCCGTGGTCATGGTCAACGGTGAACTGGTCAAACGCGGGACGCCGGCCGAGATCCGTGCCGAGGTCGTGGGCGCCTACCTCGGCACAGACGAGGCGCTCGCCCCGTAGGAGTCGCACGTCCTGCGCTGGCTGTGCACGACGGCGGTACCGGCGTGCCCTTGTTTCTGCGGGTGGTCCCTGGAAATAAGATGGAGAGTCCAGCTGGCTGTGGGTGCGTGGTGAACGAGAGGGCGCAGTGAACATGGGACGACAGCCGTGACCCTTACCCACACCCGGGGACGGGCGCTGCGGTGAGCACGTCTTCGACAGTCGTCCTCATCCTCGCCGTCTTCGGTGCGAGCACCGTCGAGATGGTCGAGGCGCTGACCATTGTGGTGGCCGCCGGGGTGACCCGCGGCTGGCGTTCGGCCCTCGAGGGTGCGGTCGCGGCCGTCGCGGTGCTCACCGTGATCGTGCTCGCCGTGGGAGTCCCTCTTGTCCACTACGTTCCGATTGATGCCCTTCGAGTCGTCGTCGGGGCGCTGCTCCTGGTGCTCGGCCTGTCGTGGCTCCGCAAGTCGATCCTGCGTGCAAGCGGACACAAGGATCTGCACGATGAGGACGCCATCTTCGCGACCACCACAGCCGAGCTGTCCCGGGACGAACCCCCCGCGGGCGCGCGCACCGCAAGGGACGCCGTCGGATTTGCCGTGGCCTTCAAGGGCGTCTTCCTCGAGGGCATGGAGGTCGTGCTGATCGTCGTGAGCCTGGGGGCCAGTCAGCATCGGCTGGGGATTGCCGCCGCGGCGGCGGGCGCTGCTGCGGTGCTGGTGGCAGCGGTGGGGGTCGTGGTGGCCAAGCAGCTCTCCCAGGTCCCAGAGAACCTCATCAAATTGGCGGTGGGCATCATGCTCACCAGCTTCGGGTTGTTCTGGGTGGGTGAGGGAGCGGGCGTGCACTGGCCCGGGAGCGACCTGGCCATCATCGTGCTGATCGGGGTATTCGTCATCATCACTCTGGCGACGACAGCGTGGCTGCGCACCCTCCAACCCGGCGCCCCGCTGCCCGCCCGGACCCCCATCGGGACCGAGCAGGGGGAGGGATGAAACTGATCGCGCGATGGGCGAGCGCGTTTGGCGCCTTTTGGTGGGACTTCCTCGTCGGCGACACGCCGGAGCTCTTCTTTGCCACGGTGGCGATCGTGGTCGCTGCCGTCTTGCTCGGCCACCACGACGATGCCGGTTACGTGCTGCTGCCGGTACTGGCCGTCGTGTTCTTGGTCTCCAGCGCATACCGGGGGCGTCGCCGTCCGCGCGCGGTGACACCCGTGGACGAGGCGAAATCGCCCGACCAGTAGCGAGGCCGGGACGCCCGGCTCCTCGCCCCGCTTCCCGGTGGCCTCAGGAGGTTCCGGGAGTGGCGCCGGGCGGCGTGGAGGTGATCGTGGCGCCTGGTGGCAGCGCGAAGAGGGACGAGTCGGGCGACGTCGAATACCGCTCGATCTCGAAGCTGGTCGAGTCCGAGGCCACATTCACGTACCCGAGGATGCCTTGGGCGGTCGAGCAGATCGTGCTCGTTCCCGGAACGCCGGTGGCGCGGAGATCGACGCAGTTCATGGTGAAGCCATTGACCGTCATGGTGGAGGAAGAGACCTTGTCACCGGCCAAGCCGGCCGCCAGCGAGAACTCTCTGAGAAAGTTCACCCAATGCGCCGGGGTGTAGAGGTCAAGGATCTGGTTCTCGCTCGAGGCGTTGGCCGTTCCTAACTTGTCGCACGCCCACGCGCCGCCGGAGGACTGCGAACAGGCGAACTCGCCGGACGCGTTCACCACCAGGTGGACGGGTGTCGTGTCGCCGCTACCACCGCTGGGAGTGTCACTGAACGCCACCTCGTTGGGAGGTTGGGCCGCGTACACGATTGTCGTCGGAGCGCTGCCTGTCGTGACGTAGGTCGCTTCGAAGGCAGTCGGCGCGCCGCTCTGCAGCTTCGAGGTGAAGGCATCAATCGTCGCCTTGTTGCCCCGGATGTCGTGCACGGCGTTGCGGACCTTGTTGATCACGCTGCACGCGTTGAACCCGAGGGCGCCCACCGTGAGCGCGACGATCACCACGGCGGCGTTGCGGGAGCGACGAGAGCCCGGTACCGAGGACACCTCCGGCAATATAGCCACCCGGGGCGGTTTGGTGCGGGTTGTTACATTGAAGTCGATGCGGCTGGTTTCGTGGAACGTGAACGGCATCCGGGCGGTGGCCCGCAAGGGTCTCTTTGCCCTTTTCGTGGACGAGTTGACCCCGGACGTCATCTGCCTCCAAGAGACGAAGGCGCACCAGTCGGAATCGGGACTCGATCTGCCCGGCTACGACCAGCATTGGAATTCGGCCGAGAAGAAGGGTTACTCAGGCACCGCGCTCTTCACCAAGCCGAAGCCACGTCGGGTCGTGGCCGGGCTCCCCGACGACATCATCGCCGGATTCGGCGTGCACGGGGACACCTTCGGCGATCCCAACGCCGAAGGGCGGGTCCTCGCCGCCGAATATGAACAATTCATGCTCGTGACGGTGTACACGCCGAATGTCAAGGACGACTTGGGCCGGCTCGACCTGCGCCACGCCCAATGGGACCCGGCCTTCCTGGCCTATGTCACGAGACTCGAAAGGGACAAGCCGGTCGTCGTGTGCGGGGACCTGAACGTCGCCCACACGACGGACGACCTGGCCAATGCCCAGACGAACGTGGGCAAGAAGGGCTTTACCGACGAGGAGCGGGAGGGTTTCGAGCGATTGGTGGATGCCGGCTTCGTCGACACCTTCCGCCTGTTCCATGAGGGAAATGGCTTCTATACGTGGTGGCGGCACTTTGCCAACGCGCGGGCGCGCAACGTCGGCTGGCGCATCGACTACTTCTTGGTGTCCGCGAGCCTGGAACAACACGTGGTGGCCGCCGACATTCATCCGACCATCATGGGGAGCGATCACTGCCCGGTGAGCCTCGCGCTCGATTTCTGAGCCCCCAACAGGGGTGCCGGGCCCGCCACCGGGGCCAGCGGGTCTCACCAGCCGCGCAGGTCCACCGGCCAGCTCTCCACGACGTCGTCGGCGACGACCAGGTGGAGGCGCTCGTGATAGGCCACAGTCGGATCGACGTGCGCCGGCCGGACCGCGATGCGCTCGCCCACCCGGACCTGGTGCTCGGGCCGGAATACCAGATGCTCGTCCGAGCAGAACAGCACCGTGGCGTCGTCGACCGAGGGGTTGCCGTGATCCATCCCTAGCGCCTTGAGCCCACAGTCGGCCACCGCCCAGTCCGGCGAGACCGAGATCACCGTCGCCAGCACGGAGAGCGCCTCGGCGTAGGGAAGCCCGAGCTTGGCGTACGCGGTGTCCATGAGGGCATACGAACCCGCCTGCAGTTCGGTGGCCCAATGATTGATGTCGTAGGTGCCGGTCCCCCCGGCAGAGATGACGTCGCCGCCGACCTCTCCGTGGCAGGCGTGCAGCAGTGCCATCGACTCCTCCAGCAGCTCCACGCGCCGGGACCGGTCTGCCAGACCGACGATGTGGCCCTCGTAGCCCATGACGCCGCGGACGCCGAGGCCGTGGCGACGCGCACTGTCGGCCAGGCGCCCGGCCTGTTCGGGATCGCAGCCGCACCGGGGCAGGCCGACATTGACGTCGATGAGGACCTCGGGCACGCCGGCGGCAGTCGCGGCGGCGATGATCTCCTCGGAGTCGACCGCCATCGTCACCCGCGCCCCGGCGCGGACCAGCGCGCCGAGGCGCGAGGCGTCCACCACTTCGTTGGCCAAGAGAAGGTCCTCCCCCAGGCCGCGCCGTGCCAGTCCTTCCATTTCTGCGATGGTGGCGCACGTGAAGGCGGTATGGCCCAACTGCGCCTGGCGGGCAGCCAGCGCGGTGCACTTGTGCGCCTTGACGTGGGGTCGCAAGCGCCGGCCCGGCCACGCCGCGGCCATGGTGCGCAGGTTGGCGTCGAGAAGCTCGGTTTGGACGATCAGGGCGGGAGTGGTCAACGCCCCGATGTGCACGACGTGAGCGTAGCGACGGAGGGATGCAGTGGCCTGACGGGGTCCTGAACCCGAGCGCCGGCGATGTCGAGGGAGTACGGTCGGCTCCTATGACCGAGCCCTGGTTGGACGACGCCTGCAGCCTGGTGGACGCCTTTCGCGCCCGACGGGTTTCGCCCGCGGAGGTGCTCGACGCCTGCATCGACGCCATCGCCTCGTCCCCCCTGAACGCGTTCAGCCACACCGACTTCGATCAAGCCCGCCAGGCGGCCCTTGCGGCGGACGTCACGCTCCCCTTCGGCGGGGTCCCGTTCGGGGTCAAGGAGCTCGAGTCGACCGTGCGGTGGCCCTACACCGAGGCCTCGCTGATCTTCAAGGACCGGATGGCGGATCACGACGACACGTTGGTCGCCCGCCTGCGGGCGACCGGTGCTGTGCTGGCGGCCCAGACGACGTCGAGCGAGTTTGGGGGCATCAACTGCACCTCGACTGTGCTGCACGGCACGACGAGGAACCCGTGGAACCCCGAGCGCACGCCGGGTGGTTCCTCGGGGGGCTCAGCCGCGGCGGTGGCCGGCGGCCTTCTCCCCATCGCCACGGGAAGTGACGGCGGGGGTTCGATCCGGATTCCGGCGGGATTCAGCGGGCTCTTCGGGTTGAAGGCCACCTACGGTCGGATTCCCATGGGGCCGTTCGCCGGCATGTCGTCGCTGACCTCGGTCAAGGGCTGCCTCACCCGTTCGGTGCGCGACACGGCGCGTTTCTTCGATGCCTGCAACGGGTTCGATCAGCGCGATCCGCTGAGCCTGCCCGCAGTCGGGGGGTGGGAGGCCGCGCTCGGAAGTCACGACGTGGCGGGGATGACCGTCGCCATCATCCCGGACCTCGAGACGGCCCGTGTGCGGACCGAAGTTGCGGATCAGGTGGCGGCGGCCGCGGAGGCACTGGCCGGGGCCGCTGGTCTCCGGGTCGTGGTCGTGCACCCGAAGCTTCCTCCCCTGCGCGGGCAGTGGGCCATGGCGGGCCAGGTCGGCTTGAGGGCCGGCCTGGGGAGCGCCTACCCGGCGCGCGCCGAAGATCTCTCTCCCGAAATGCGCATGGGCCTCGAGGGGGCGATGCAGCGGTACACGCTGGAGAAGGCGGCGTCCATCGAGTCCTATCGGCGCCAGCTCAATGAAGCCATGGCCGATCTCTTCGAGGAGGCTGACTTCGTCATGTGCTCCAGCAACCCCGACGTGGCCTTTGCGGCGGAGGGACCCCCGCCGTCGACCATTCCGGGGGCGGACCTCATCCATGAGATCGGGTTCTCCCGAGCCATCATGAACAACGCGGCGTTGACGGCACCGTCGAACCTCAACGGCAGCCCCGCCATGAGCATCCCGGCCGGGCTGGTCGACGGTCTGCCCGTCGGACTGCAGGTGCTCGCCGCGCACCATCGCGAGCAGCTCTTGTTGGACCTTGCCCTGGTGGCTGAGCGCGCGCTGTCCTGGCCCAAGGTGGCTCCGGGCTCTCCGCACCGGTCATCGGTGCTCGCCCCGTAGTCCGGCGTCCCGCCAAGGAGCGGCGCCGCCGTATTCTTGCGGTACACGATCGCATTGGTGCCACGGATCGTGTGGGTGCTCCAGGCTGCTGTGTCAGTGTGCGGTCCGGCGCATGCGGCGCGGTAGCTGCAGGGCGCAGTTCTGCTATGCTTTCTGTTGCCGCTGCGCAATCGTGCCGTGGGGCCCGTTCGAAACTTCATTCGAGTAGGCCATTTCTCACTCGACTGGAGTTCCATCATCTCTTCCTTTCTCGATCTTGGCGTGTCCGCGGATATGGACGCGCGATTGGAGAAGCTCGGCATCACTCGCCCGCTTCCCATTCAGACCGCCACCATTCCCGCCGCGATGGGCGGGCGCGACATCTGTGGCAAGGCACCTACCGGCTCGGGGAAGACCCTGGCCTTCGGGCTGCCCATTGTGGCCAACATCACCCAGTCGCGCCCGCGTCGGCCGCGAGCGCTCATCCTCGTACCCACGCGTGAGCTCGCGTCGCAGGTGCAGGCCGTGCTGGGTTCCCTTATGGGGCGTGAGAGCCAGCGGGTGGTATCCATTTTCGGGGGGACCGGGTACCGCGACCAATGCCGCGCGCTGCAGAGGGGCGTCAACATCGTGGTGGCCTGTCCCGGGCGACTGGAGGATCTCATCGAGCGGGGTGATCTCCGCCTCGACGACGTCACCACAGTCGTGCTCGACGAAGCGGACCGCATGTCGGACATGGGCTTCCTTCCGGCCGTGCGACGCCTTTTGGACCAGACCGCGCCCCAGCGTCAAGTTCTGCTCTTCTCGGCGACCATCGGCCGCGAGGTCGAAGCCATCATTCGCAGCTATCAACACGACCCGATCCGGGTCGACATCGAGGCCGACGAGGACGAGAAGAGCGACGTCACCCATCACTTCTGGAAGGTCGATCGGGCCGAACGCGTGGAGATCACGGCCAATCTCGTCTCTGAGCACGGCCAGGCGTTCGTGTTCTGTCGTACCAAGAGGGGTGCCGACAGAGTGGTCAAGCAATTGCAGGCGAAGGGTGTCCGCGCCGTGCCGATGCACGGCGATCGCACCCAGGGCCAGCGCGAGCGCGCGCTCGAATCGTTCTCCAAGGGCAAGGCCGACGCGCTCGTCGCCACCGACGTGGTGGCCCGCGGCATCCACGTGGACGATGTGCCCTGCGTCGTGCACTTCGACCCACCGGCTGACCACACCGACTACGTCCACCGTTCGGGACGCACCGGCAGAACCGGTCGAACCGGCACCGTTGTCACCTTGGTGACCGACGAGCAGCGCAAGGACATCCAAGGCGTGCAGCGGGCGCTCGGCATGGAGCAGGGGCTCAGCGCGCCCTTTTCCACCCCCACCCCCGCGCCAAGGCCTGCTCCCGCGCGAAGGCCTGCTCCCGCGCCCACGTCGAGACCCACGACGCGGACCCGGGCCAAGAGCGGTCCCGGCACCATGACGGGCACCGTCAAGTTCTTCAACGGCGCCCGTGGCTATGGGTTCGTCGCCAGAGAAGGCGGTGAGGACCTCTTCGTGCACCACAGCCAGGTCCAAGGGGACGAGCGTCAGGGTCTCGCCGAGGGTCTGACGGTGGAATTCACCGTCGCCCCCGGGCGCAAGGGTGAGGAAGCGCGCAACGTCAGGGTCGTCGCGGCCTGACGGTGGCCCGCCGACGGGCGGCCCGCCTGGGCCGGCCACCCCGATGGCGAGTATCGTTCCCTCGAACAGCCGGCAACCCTGCCCTGAGCCCTCGGCGTACCGGAGCACCATGTCAGACCATCGACGATCCTTCTCTCGCTGCGGTGCTGTCCTCCTAGCCGCGCTCCTCGTGCCCGCGTTCGCCGTGCTCGTGGGCGACGGGGCCCCGGCGGCGGCGGCCACGGCGGCGACGGCCAACTCCGTCGTCGGCTATGGATCGGTAACCGGCATCCAGACAGGCTTGGCCGGTCCATTGGTCGGCATCGCGTCGACGCCCGACGGCAACGGCTACTGGACCACCACCGCCAGTGGACAGGTACAGACCGCCGGCGATGCCGCCAACTTCGGATCGGTCACGACCGCCCTGCGCGCCCCGATCGTCGGGATCGCCTCGACGCCCGACGGCAACGGCTACTGGCTCGTCGCCTCCGATGGCGGCGTGTTCACCTTCGGCGACGCCCAGTTTTTCGGCTCGACCGGCGGGATCGTCCTCAACGAGCCTGTGGTCGGGATGGCCCCGACGGCAGATGGGCTGGGCTACTGGCTCGTCGCCTCCGATGGCGGCATCTTCACCTTCGGGGACGCCTCCTTCTCCGGGAGCATGGGAGGCACCCGGCTCAACGAGCCTGTGGTCGGAATGGCCCCGACGGCAGATGGGCTGGGCTACTGGCTGGTCGCCGCCGACGGCGGCATCCTCACTTTCGGGGATGCCTCCTTCTACGGGAGCATGGGCGGCACCCCGTTGGTGGCGCCCGTCGTGGGGATGACCGCCTCTCCCGACGGCGGCGGCTACCGCATGGTCGCCTCCGATGGCGGCATTTTCGGCTTCGGCGATGCCGGCTTCTACGGGTCGGGTACCGGCGGCCCGCTGACGGCACCGGTCGTGGGCATGGCGGCGCGCCCCAGCGGCTATTGGATCGCCTACGGCGCCACCGCGCCGTTGAACACCGTATTGGGTCAAGAGGAGGTGCTGGCCGGGCTGGGCTACTCGCCGTTGAGTTGGTCGCCGCAAGGCTTCCGCTGGCGTTGGGCCCCGCCACCCACCCTGCAAGCACTGTGGTCACCTGGACAGAACGACGTCATCGCCCGGGGCGCCATCATGGCCTTCGAGTCGGTGGCGGGCCTGCCGACCGACGGCTCCATCTCGGCGCCCGAGATCAACGCCCTGCGGGCCGCCGCCGACGATCCTTCGGGTCCCGATGCCAACCCGAACGGCTTCTCCTACGCGCTGGCGAACGAGGCCAACCCGGAATCGGTGACGGTATGGCACAACGGCGCCGTGGCGGAGACGACTCCCGCCAACACCGGGGGCGCTGGTACCCCGACGGCCCAAGGTTCGTTCCCCGTGTACGAGCGCTTGCGCAATCAGGTCATGCGCGGTACCAATCCCGACGGCACGACCTACGCCGACCCCGTGCAGTTCGTGGCCTATTTCAACGGCGGCGACGCGTTGCACTACATGCCCCGCGCCTCCTACGGGGACCCGCAGAGCCTGGGGTGTGTCGAACTTCCGTACACCGCGGCGTCGATCATCTGGCCGTACATGACCATGGGTTCGATCGTCACCGTGGACTAACGGCTGTACCCGCGCGCCGCGGATGGCGGTTCGATTGCAATGCAGTGGCAGAAAGGTTGCATCTTGTCATCCGGGGTGTTTTTCCTGACGCCGCGGGTACAGTGCAGGTTGGAAAGCTCGCCGTAGGGGGACGGGCGTCGAGGCAGGCGCGACCGCCGCCACGTGGGGGAAGGGGGATGTTGGGTACAAGAACAGCGATCGTGTGGAATTGTGCTCCGCACGCCGGAATCGATCAGCACCGGCGTCAGCCGACGTGGTCCTTTTTCGTGCAGATTTCCATTGGGGCACAGGACCAGTCCGCCACTGCGGCGTCCCAAAAGTTGCCGGCGGGTCAGGACATCAGGACAACCATTTAAACCATCTAGAGGCTTCATGAGGGAAACCCCCCTTTCCCGAATGAGATGACAGGCGGGCCGGGTCGGTGCAACACCGATCCGGCCCCTGTCAATTCGGGGGACATGACCTCAGCGGAGTGCGGAGATCTGCTCCGCGCGGTCTGAGGTGCGGTCCGTCACAACGGGATAGATCCGGCGCGGGCGCGGCGGCGGCGTGCGCCGCCGCAGGAACGAGGGAGCCCACCAGTTGGCCCGTCCGGCCAGCTTCATGATGGCGGGGACGAGCACGCCGCGGACAATGAAGGCGTCGAGCAGGACGGCGAGGGCGAGCCCGACGGCGAAGAGCTTGATGAAGGCGATGCCGCTGCTCAACAGGCTCAAGAAGACGATGCTCATGAGCAGAGCGGCGGCCGTGATGATCCTTCCGGTTTGCTGAATCCCTCCGGCCACGGCGGCATCGTTCCCGAGGCCGCCGTCGTGGAGCTCCTTCATCCGGGAGACCAAGAACACCTCGTAGTCATTGGACAGCCCGAAGGCGACGCAGAAGATGAGCGCAGGCATGGTGTCGATGAGCGTTCCGGTGGGCGTGAAGTCGAGAAGCCCCGAGAAGTGCCCTTCTTGGAAGATCCATACCATGACGCCGAAGGCGGCCGAAAGGCTCACGATGTTCAGGAGGAGCGCCTTCACCGGGATGAACACGCTGCGGAAGAGGAAGAGAAGTATGAGGAAGGTCGTCCCCGTCACCAAGAGCAAAGCCAGCGGGAGGTAGTGATCGATGATGGCGGTGGAGTCCACGAGGTCGGCCGGTTGTCCCCCGACCAGGATGGCGAACGGCGCCGGTCCGTCCCGAATCGCCTGCACGAGTCGCTCTCCCGAAAGCGACAGCCCGTCTCCCTTCGGCACGACCGAATACCAGGTACCCGTCGCGTTGGAGAATTGGCTCAGGTACGACGCCGGGGCGCCGAGTCGGACTCCGTGGGCGTAGATCCCGCTGGCTGAGTCGACCCGCTGCACATCGGGGAGCCTCGAGAGCTGCACCGCGTAGGAGGCCCGTTGCGCGGGTGTCGTGTCACCGACGCGCGGGGCGACCACCTGCAGTGCGTCGGTTTGGCCCTGGCCGAACTGGGCGCGCAGGGTGTCGTCCACCTGCCTGACCTGATCGGAGGGTGGCAGCACCCGATCGTCCAGGGAGCCCAACCGGATGTGCACCAGCGGCGCGGCCAGGACAGCGAGGACGGCCACCACGGAGACGATGCAGAGAACGGGTCGGCGCATGACGACCCGAGCGGTCTTGGACCAGAACCCGTCCAGCGGCGGGCGGATGGAGCGGTGCCACACGGTGAGGGAGTTGATGCGCGGGCCCAGAAGTGCCAGGACGGCCGGGAGCACGATCAGCGCCGCCAACCCGGCCAGCAGGACGACGGCAATTCCGGAATAGGCGAAGGACCGCAGGAACACGAGGGGGAAGACGAGAAGAGCACCGGCCGCGGCAGCCATCGTGAGTGCGCTCCCGGCCACCGTGCGGCCGGCGTGGGCCAAGGTCTCCTCGAGGGCGGACGCGGTGTCGCGGCCGGCGTGCAACTCTTCACGGAAGCGGCTGACGATGAAAAGGCTGTAGTCGATGGCGAGACCCAGGCCCAACACGGTGGTGAGGTTCACCGCAAAGATGGAGACCGGCGTGACGTCGTTGATGAGGCGCAACTCGAGCAGCGTGCCCACGACAGCGACTGCGCCGATGGTCAGGGGCATGGCGGCGGCGGCGAGCGATCCGAAGACGAACAACAAGAGCAGCAACGTCAGGGGGACGGCGATCTCCTCGGCGCGCAGGAGGTCGTGCTCCACGACGGCGTCCACTTCGTGGAAAGCCGGCCCGAACCCGCCCACCTCGACGGTGACGGGACCGTCCGGCCGGGCCAACGCGGCGGCGATCGCCGGCTCTCGCCGCGTGATCTGGTCCTGGGTCCCGGTGATCCGACCGACCACGAGCGCGTCGGCGCGGTTGGCCGTGCGCAAGATCGACGCCGAGTCCAAGCTCCAATACGACATGACATTGGCCATGTGGGGCTGCGCCGCCAGCTCCTTGGTGAGCGCAGTGCCGGCCGCGGCGACGGCGGCGCTGTCCACGGTGCCTGTCGTGGCGTGGACCAAGAGAATGATGTTGTCCGCCCCGGTGTGGAACTGCGCCGCCAGGATGTCGGCCGCGTGCACGGACTGCTCGGAGGGCGCGTCGAACCCTCCCCGGGAGAGCCGCGACGACACGTTTCCCCCGAAGAAGGCGGCCACCGCGACGAAGAGCGCGGCGACGACCAGAATGGCCTTTCGGTGGGCCGTCGTGCCCCGGGCCAGGGCGCGGAGGACACGCTCGACGGGCGGGGGAGTGGGTTTCGCATGGCGCGGGAACCTACTCACGGTATGTAGTATTCTGAGAGTGTCCGACCAAGTCAAGGCAATCGGGCACGGGGCCAGCAACGAGGTGGGCCGGGAGCATGCACACGAGGGAGACAGTCCGCTCGCGCCGTGAGGAGTACGCCGAGGCCACGCACGAGGCCCTCTTGGACAGCGCCGCGCTCTGCTTCTTCGAGTCCGGTTTTGGCCCGACGTCCCTCGACCACGTGGCCCAACGGGCCCGGGTAACCAAGGGCGCGATCTACCACCACTTCGCCTCGAAGCGGGACCTTTTCCTGGCCGTCCTGGAGCGCCAGCAGGAACGGAGCGTGGAGACCATCGCGGGGGCCGTCGCCGGGGCCGCCGATGCCTGGGAGGGCATCACCGCCGCCCTCGACGCGTTCCTGGTGACGATTTCTGATCCGTTCTACCAGCGCCTGTGCTGGGTGGAGGGTCCCTCGGCCCTCGGTTTCGAGGACTGGTGGGCATGTGGGGAGCGCTACGAGATCGAAGTGATACGGCGACTTCTGGGCCGGGCCGTGCAGGCCCGGGTGCTCGTTGTCGACGATGTCGACATGCTCGCCCACGTGCTCTTCGGCGCCGTGTCGGCGGGGGTGCTGGGGATGGCCCGTTCGGAGGAGCCCTTCGTCGAGCGGGAACGGTTCCGCACCGTCATGCTGGCCGTCATGGCGGGCCTGATGAAGGGTGATCAGCCGGCTTAGGTGGCTGGAATTTCATCAGCGGTTCACATTTCGGATACGGCTGTGAAACAGGTGGGAACCAGACTGCAACTGCACGGGGACACCCCGTGCTCTACGTTGATGGGCCCTTGGCCCCGCGCCACGATAGAGCCACTCTAGGAATGGGAGCAGAGAAGATTCATGAGTTACCAGGCCGAATACATATGGATCGACGGGACAGAGCCCTCCCCTCTTCTGCGGAGCAAGACGAAGATCGTCGAGGATGGAAAGGAGCCTCCGATCTGGGGATTTGACGGCTCCAGCACGAATCAGGCGGTCGGGCACGATTCGGACTGCGTCCTGCAGCCGGTCTTCGTCTGCCCCGACCCCCTCCGGGCGGAGGGCGACAAGCTCGTCATGTGCGAGGTGCTGCTGACCGACATGACCCCGCATGTGACGAACACCCGTCGGGCGTGCGCGGAAGTGGCCGAGAAGTACGCCGACCAGGAGCCCGTTTTCGGCATTGAGCAGGAGTACACCTTCTTCCAGTACGGGCGACCGATGGGTTGGCCCGAGGCGGGGTTCCCCGCTCCCCAGGGGCCGTATTACTGCGGCGTCGGCGGCGACAAAATGCCCGGTCGGGAGATCGTCGAACGCCACACTGCCGCCTGCATGAAGGCAGGCCTGGGCATCGAGGGGACCAACGCCGAGGTCATGATGGGTCAATGGGAGTTCCAGATCGGCGTGCTCGCCCCGCCGCTGATCGGCGATCACCTCTGGGTGGCGCGGTGGCTGCTCTTCCGCATCGGCGAGGACTTCGATGTCTACGCCACCCTTGAACCCAAGCCGGTGCTCGGGGACTGGAACGGCGCCGGGGCGCACACCAACTTCTCGACCAAGGCCATGCGGGAAGACGGTGGCTGGGACGCCATCATCGCCGGGTGCGAGGCGCTCGGAAAGCGCGTCGACGAGCACGTGTCCAACTACGGCATAGGGATCGAGACGCGTCTCACCGGCGCCCACGAGACGGCGCACTACTCCACCTTCACCTATGGCACCTCGGACCGCGGGGCGTCCATCCGGATCCCCTGGGGCACGGCCAAGGCGAAGAAGGGATGGTTGGAGGACCGCCGTCCCAACGCCAACATGGACCCCTACGTGGTGAGCCGCCTACTGGTCGAGACCGTATGTGGGGACGCCGCCGGCGGGAAGTAGAGAGCGGCGGGCGGGCGCCGATCGGTGAGGGGCGAGCCACCCCGCGCCGATCGGCGCTCCCTTTCCCAGGGTTCGGACTTCCGGAGCGGACGGCCCCGGCGGCGACGAGCTTCAACCGAGCGGGATCTTGAGCGTCACCGTGACGGGGGCCGTCGCTCCGCCGCCCGTCGGCTGGCCCGAGGAGCGGGTGGCGCTCGTGGTCGCCCCTAGGGCCGTGTTCACCGCGCCGGCCGCAGCAGTGACGGCACCGGACGCGGCGGTGGCCACCGGGCTGACGAGAGCGGTGACAGGGGCGGTGACCGTGGACACGGTCTTGCCGACGCCCGGGAGTACCGGCCCCGGAAGGCCTGGGCTGGTGGATCCCAGGAGGGCCTGCGTGAGCGCGGTCATCGGGCTGGCCAGACTCGCGACGGCCGGGACGAGCGCAGGTGGCACGCCCGGGAGCCCCCCGGCGCCGGCCGTCCCTGGTTCGAGGAGCGGGCCCACCTCCGTGGTCACGGCGCCGGGGCCGGGCGCGGGTGTCGTCGTGCTGCCTGGCACAGAGGCGGCCAGGGCCGCCGTGCCGGCGGGGGCCGTGGTGCCCGCGGGCGTGACCGGCCCCACGCCGGGGACCCCCGTACCGTGGCCGTACCGGCCGAACCGAAGAGTGCGCCCGCTGCGTGGGGTGGGGGTGCGGACAGTGCCGGAGGGACCATCACGGCGGCGGCCACAGCCGCCGTGGTGGCGGCGACGCCGGCGAAGGCGTTCCGGATCACCGCACCGCCACCTGGGGGGAAGTCGCTGCTTCGCTGGGTGACGCGCAGGAACCCTCGCCGCAGGAGGGCGCCCGTGCCGAAGAGGAATCCGGCCAGGGCGCCCTTGGAGTCGGAGAGGACGTTGAACTCGCGCTTGAGGGCCTGCCGGGCGCGCCACAGCAGGGTCTCGATGGTTCCGATCTCGACGCCCTCGTGGTCGGCGATCTGCTTATAGGTCCAGCCCGAGCCCTCGCGCAGGGCCAGCACATGGCGGTGGCGGTCGGAGAGCCGGTCCAAGGCCCGGTGGACCAGCTCGCCGTCGGCGGCGGCGAGGAGCAGCTCCTCGGAGGTCTCGGCGCCACCCCCTCCCGGGTGGAGGGTGGCCAGCTCCAGATCCTCGGTCGGGGTGCTGCGGGAGCGTCGCCGCAGCGTGTCGGTGCAGGAGCTGCCCCCGGTTTCTTGCCGATCTTCTTCTCGCCGCTTCTTGGCGCAAGCTCAATTTCCCGAATAATCCCCAGGATTTCCACAGGGGTCGACCGACCAGAGGGCCCGCCTCGCCACGGCGTCCGCCGGGGCCGACGGGCCCGGGCGGGGTGCGAGGTGGCGGCGCCCTACACTTGGCCTGGGCTGCGTGCGGGTCTGTGGTTGCAAGTCGAGGCCAGTCGCAGGCAAAACGACCCACGTAAGGCAACTTGTGGTTGCTGAGCATGGTGCGGCTTAGAGGTAAGCCCTGCCCAACGAGTCCCCGATCCTCGGAGGCCGGTGGTGACGAGGGGATGCGTGCCATGAAGGCGCCGTTGGGCTCGCCGGCGGTGACGCCGGGAGCCGCCGGAACCGGTGCGTCAACCTTGCAGCAGGCGAGTGTGGGGTCAAAGACCAGGTCAGCCGCACGCAGCCCGACCACATCGGACCTCGAAACGACGCGTTGCCGGCCCGGGGGACCGGTAGGATCGTTCTTTCATGAGCGTCTTTACCAAGGTTCTGAAGGCCGGCGAGGGCAAGAAGGTCCGGCGGCTGGCCGAGCTGGTGGAGCCCATCTCCGCGCTCGAACCCGAGACGCAGGCGCTCAGCGACGCCGCCCTGGCGCACAAGACGGTGGAATTCCGGCAGCGCCTGGATCAGGGCGAGACGCTCGACGACCTCCTGATCGAGTCCTTCGCGGTCGTGCGCGAAGCGGCCTGGCGGGTGCTCGGGCAGCGCCATTTCGACGTGCAGCTCATGGGTGGCATGGCGCTGCACTTCGGGTGGATCGCCGAGATGAAGACCGGCGAGGGCAAGACCCTGGTATCCACCCTGCCCGTCTATCTCAATGCGCTCGACGAGCGCGGCGTGCACGTGGTCACGGTCAACGACTACCTGGCCACCCGTGACGCCGAATGGATGGGCCGGCTCCACAAGTGGCTGGGCCTCTCCGTCGGGCGCATCGGGGCCGACATCGACGACCCGGCGCTGAAGCGGGCCGCCTACGCCGCCGACCTGACCTACGGGACGAACAACGAATTCGGCTTCGACTACCTGCGCGACAACATGGCCCGCTCCCGCGACGCCATGACCCAGCGAGGCCACGTCTTCGCCATCGTCGACGAGGTGGACTCCATCCTGATCGACGAGGCGCGGACCCCTCTCATCATCTCGGGGCCGGCCGACGAGGCGGCCCAGCTGTACTACCAATTCGCCGCCATCGCCCGGTCCTTGACCCGCGACGTGGACTACGAGGTCGACGAGGAGAAGAAGACCGTCGTGCCCCTCGAGTCGGGCATCGAGAAGGTGGAGAAGGCGGTGGGCGTCGACAACATCTATGACGCCGTCTCGACCAACTACGTGCACCAGTTGACCAAGGCGCTCACCGCCAAGGATCTCTACAGGCGGGACAAGGACTACCTGGTCGCCAACGGCGAGGTGAAGATCATTGACGAGTTCACCGGCCGCACCCTCGAGGGGAGGCGGTGGTCCGACGGACTCCACCAGGCAGTCGAGGCCAAGGAGCGGGTGGTCATCAAGGAGGAGAACCACACCTGGGCGACCGTCACGCTGCAGAACTACTTCCGCATGTACGAGAAGTTGTCGGGCATGACCGGTACGGCCGAGACGGAGGCCGGTGAGTTCGCCGGCACGTACGGCCTCTCGGTGGTCCCCATCCCGACCAACAAGGAGATGATCCGGGGCGATCATCCCGACCTTGTCTTCAAGACCGAGGAGGCCAAATTCAACGCCGTCGTCGAGGACCTCGTCGAGCGCCACGAAAAGGGGCAGCCGGTCCTGGTCGGCACGGCATCGGTCGCGAAGTCGGAGCTGCTCTCCCGGCTTCTCGAGAAGCAGGGCTTGCCCCACAACGTCCTCAACGCCAAGCAGCACTTCAGGGAGGCCGAGGTGGTGGCCCAGGCGGGCCAGCGGGGCTCCCTCACCGTTGCGACCAACATGGCCGGGCGCGGTGTCGACATCATCTTGGGCGGCAACGCCGAGCTGCTGGCCCAACATGAACTGGCGGCCGAAGGCGTGGACCTCACCACGGAGGAGGGGGCAGCCGAATTGAAGCGCCGGCAGGTCGCGCTGGAGGCCCGTTGCAAGGCCGAGGGCGACGAGGTGCGCGCGCTCGGTGGCCTCTACGTGTTGGGCAGCGAGCGCCACGAGAGCCGCCGTATCGACAACCAGTTGCGGGGCCGCTCGGGCCGGCAGGGTGACCCGGGGGAGAGCCGCTTCTACCTGAGCCTCGACGACGAGCTGCTGCGCCTCTTCGCCACCGGCGCCATGAGCTGGGTCATGGGCCGGACCCTGCCCGAGGAGGTCCCCATCGAGAGCAAGACGGTGGCCAAGGCCATCGAGCGGGCCCAGAACACGGTCGAGGCCCGCAACGCGGAGATGCGCAAGGACAACCTCAAGTACGACGAGGTGATGGACCAGCAGCGCAAAGTCATTTACGAGCGCCGTCTGCAGATCATCGACGGCGACGACCTCGAGGACAAGACGGAGGACCTCCTGGCCGGTGCGGTCGAGAAGCAGGTGACCGAGACGTGCCCCAGCGACTACCAGGAGGAGTGGGACCTCAAGGGCTTGATCGACGGCCTGACCCAGTACTACGCCACGAAGTTCACCGTGGCCGACCTCGAGCAGGCCGCCACGACGGAGGACCTGGTCGAGTCCATCGTCGAAGAAGCGCTCGACTTCTACGAGAAGCACGGCGAGGCCATGCCGGGCGGCG
>Ga0182018_10002662_pt1 | contig 17410 bp, 17 predicted proteins | sample 812P2MmetaG_FD_120490 | JGI IMG/M metagenome (GOLD analysis project Ga0182018, IMG submission 120490) | Permafrost microbial communities from Stordalen Mire, Sweden - 812P2M metaG | ecosystem: Environmental > Terrestrial > Soil > Wetlands > Permafrost | place: Sweden: Stordalen | collected... | reverse complement strand
TTTCTTGCTCCGACGTGCGGTGGAGGGTTCGGTTGTTTTTTTGGCCATGCAATACTCCTTACATATACCTAGTTCTAGGAATGGTGCAACGTAATGAATGAGCGACATAGATGCACTCCGATCGCCGCTATTCGACTATGAGCGAATGGTGATTCTTTAACTATATCGTGAACGCGTGTGGAATTGTGTGACGAGGCAGTGAAAAATTCGCGGTGTCGCATTGAAAAAGTCACTTTATTGGACTCGGGCGAAAAATCAGCGCAAGTACTCTGGTAACTTGTCGAAAGCTTACGGTCGACCGCACGATAAGCAAGTACGTGCGGATGCATAACTATGTCATCGACCACAAGCGGCAGTCAGGGATTGGGAACTAAAACCGCAAGAACCAGCCTCAGTGAGCTGGAAAGCATGGTCTCGGAATCTCCGACTTCGGACCGAGCGTGCGGCAAACTGGCCCAGATACTTCGGGTGCGGCGCAGCGAAGTGGCGCTGCTGCGATTGGAAAAGGGCAGTCTGAAATTCATTTATCCGGCGGAACTGCGATCGGCGGGCGTATTGCCGCTGAGCGGATCGGCTGTGGCCGCGCGCACGGCATCGACTCGTTCTCCGCTCTTGTCGAATGCCTTCATGCGGGTGAAACATGCCAGCCTGTTTGAGGCGGTCAAGATCGTGTCCCCTGCCGACGAAAATGAGCGAAGCATGGAGCAGATGCCGATCCAGAAGATCATGTCCGTTCCGGTGGTGCGCCCCGGGGGAGAGGTAGTGGGAGTGGTGCAGGTTTCGCGCAAGGGGCTCGATGCTTCGGGATCAGGCGCAGATTTCACCAGTGGCGATCTGAAGCAATTGGAACAAGGCGCAGAAATTCTTTCCCGCATGCCGTTTATGCAGGAAGGCGCCGAGTTCTAGCTCACGATTACCGCGAACCCAAAGTCTGGCGCTAACCCCAAAATCGCGTTTGCGATTCGCGCATGAAAAACCCTCACACTGCTTGCCCCGCGCAAAATCCAGATGCCCAGGCCCACTGAAAATTGAAACCACCGAGATGACCTGTGACGTCGACCACTTCTCCGATGAAAAAAAGGCCGGGCACTCTCCGAGATTCCATTGTCTGCGCCGAAAGTTCACCGGTGTCGACGCCACCCGCAGTCACCTCGGCTTTGCCGTAACCTTCGGTCGTTTCCGGATTTAATTCCCACGAATGCAATTGCCGTTCAGCTAGGGCGAAGGCTTGATCGGAGTTGCCCGCTAGCGGGTAAATTTCAAGCCAGCGGTCGGCGAAACGGCGGGGGAGGACTTCGCGCAGCAGCGACTTCCAAGTCGACGCGTCGCGCGGTCCTCGCGCTTGCGACTCAGCGGTGAGATTGCGGCCCGGCGCCAGGTCGAGATGAATGGGGGCTTTGCCAGTCCTGGTTCCGTCGTGCCCGGTTCCGTCATACCCGGTCGCGTCATACCAGTAAGAAGAGATCTGGAGAATCGCCGGTCCGCTAAAACCGCGGTGCGTGAAAAGCATGTTCTCGCGGAATGTCTGTTTCCGGTTGGGCCGCGTGGCGCGAGTGGAAGCGACCACTTCGAGCGAGACTCCGGCGAGATCGCACCAGCGCTTGTGATCGCGTTCGCTGAAGACGAGGGGGACGAGAGCGGCGCGAGGCGGTTCGATCTTCAGTCCAAATTGCCGCGCGAGATCGTAACCGAATGACGTGGCGCCGATTTTGGGAATGGAGAGTCCGCCGGTGGCGACGACGAGGCAGGGCGCGGCGAAGGTGGCGTCCTCCGTTTGGATGGTGAACGAGTCATGCTTACGAACGTCGGTTATTTTTGTATTGCAGCGGATTTCTACTCCCGCGTCGCGACACTCCTGTTCGAGCATCAAGGTGATTTCGCTGGCCGCTCGATCGCAGAATAGCTGGCCGAGTTTTTTTTCGTGATAGGCGATGCGATGTTTTTCGACGAGGCCAATGAAATCGGCGGGAGTGTAGCGGGCGAGCGCGGATTTCGCGAAGTGTGGATTGGCGGAAAGAAAGTCTTCTGAAGTAGTGTGCAGGTTGGTGAAATTGCAGCGGCCGCCACCGGAGATCAGGATCTTCTTGCCGATGCGATCGGCGCGCTCGAGCAGCAGGACACTGCGTCCGCGCTTGCCGGCTTCGATGGCACACATCAGGCCGGCGGCCCCGGCTCCGAGAATGATGACGTCACAAGTTTTATTCACGCGGAATTTGGGCTGGAGACGAAGCGACGCGATTCACTGAAATGAGCTTAGCAAAGGGGGCGGAAGGCTGTCCCGGTTTGATATGCTGGGTGAACCTTCGTGGAGTGGTGTGAGGTTCTGCGTGCTTACCGGCATCAAGACTCGCGATTTACGCAAAATTTATAAGTCGCCGCCGCCACTCGCCTCGGGTGGCGGATTCGGGTTCGGCCCGGCGCGCGGCAAGGGGAAGAAACAGCCCAAGGCGGAGATTGTCGCGCTGGATGGAATCTCTCTGGACGTTGCGCCCGGAGAAATCTTCGGCTTGCTCGGGCCAAACGGCGCGGGCAAATCGACGACGGTAGGAATTCTTACCACTCGCGTGCGTCCGACTGGCGGACAGGCGTGGATTGGCGAGCACGATGTGTGGAAGGAACAAGTCGCGGTGAAACGACTGATTGGAGTCGTGCAGCAGCGACCGAACCTGGACTTTACCCTTACCGCGCGCGAGATTCTGCTGTTTCACGGCGCTTATTTTGGGATTGACTCGCGCATGCGCGAGGAGCGGGCGGAGACGCTGTTGGAACGCTTCAAGCTGAGCGACCGAGGCGAGGAGATGGTCCGCGGATTCTCCGGCGGCATGATGCAGCGCCTGTCGATTGCGCGCGCCATGATGCACGACCCGCAGGTGCTTTTTCTGGATGAGCCGAGCGCGGGCCTCGATCCGCAGACGCGGTTGCTATTGTGGGAGATCATTCGCGAATACAACCAGAGCGGCAAGACCATTCTGCTGACCACGCACAATATGGAGGAAGCGGACGCTTTGTGCCAGCGTCTGGCGATTATCGATCATGGAAAGAATATAGCTTTGGGTACGCCCGCGGAGTTGAAAGCGTCGGTTCCCGGCGGATATCTGCTGCGGTTGCGCTTTGGACAGCATTCTTCGGAATTACTGCAGCGGTTGCAATCGCTGACAGGCGTGCGTGAGGTGCGTTCGAAAAACAATGCGCCGAATGCCACCGCGATTGGCGATTACTCCGCCGATGTTTATGCGGATCGCGGCGGGTCGCTGGTTTCGGAGATTGCCAATCTTGCCTCGGGCGCATCGGTCGAATTGTGCGACGTCCATATCTCCGAGCCCAGCCTGGAGAATCTTTTTCTGCACCACACGGGAAGGAGCTTGCGCGATTGAACTGGAAGACTTTTCTAGCGCTGTTGGGGCGTGATGCACACGTCGCTCGCCGCAATTTCGTTCCTTTACTGCTACAGACTTTTCTGCAGCCGATGATGTTCGTGTTCATCTTCGGGCGAGTGATGGTGTCGAGCGGCTACATGCCGGCGGCGTATAAGAGTCTGCTGTTGCCGGGAATCATGGCGATCAGTATGGTGTTCACGGGCGTGTGGGCGGTGGCGATGCCGCTGATTGCCGAATTCCAGTTCACGCGCGAGATCGAGGACCGCTTGCTGGCTCCGATAGAAATTTCTTGGCTGGCGATTGAGAAAGTAATTTTTGGCACGATGCAGGCGGTGATTGCGGGACTGGTGGTGATTCCGGCCGCGTGGTTGCTGCTGCGTCCGGGAGTGGGATTGAATTTGAGTTCTCCGCTGACGTTCGCGTGCGTCACACTGCTGGTGGCGCTGTTTTCTTCTTGCGGCGGATTGGCGCTTGGGTGCAGTGTCAGTCAGACCCACATCGGGCTTATGTTCAGCATGGTGCTGACTCCGATGATTTTCTTTGGCTGCACGTATTATCCGTGGAGCGCCTTGGCGCACTTTCCCATTTTGCAGAAAATCGTCCTGATCAATCCGCTGGTTTATGCGAGCGAGGGATTGCGAGGCACGCTGGTGCCGCAGTTTCCGCATCTTCCATTGCCGGCGGTGTTGGTGGTGCTGGCGACGTTTGACATGCTTTTTCTAGTCGTGGGGCTGCAACGGTTCCACGCGAAGTCGGTCAGCTAGCAGAAGCCTAGCGGGTCAAGTACCTCAGATATCCAATCCCAACGCGCATGTGGTGCAAGAGGCTGTCGGGGACGGTGAGTGCGATAGTTATTCCAAGTATGGCGTGAACGATCGCGATGGGATAGAGGCTGCGATAGCGGCGAAACATTTCGCAAAAGAAAAGCGCACCGATGAGCGTAGCGGCAGTCAGGACTGGGCTGGGTAGGTGGACGGCGGAAAAGAGAGTCGCTGCCATCCAGACCGCTGCCGAGCTTCCGTAGAGTTCTTCACAGCGCGTGAAGAAAAAAGATTGCAGGATGAATTCCTGCATCAGCGCCCAGAGCAGGTATCCCCAAGTTGAGCGTATGTTCGGAAACCAGGTTGGGTTGGCGGGAATCCGGCCGCCGGCCAAGTACACGAGTGTTAGCAACAAGATTGCCGCTGCCAGGCCAATGCAAAGAATTACGGCGGCGCCCCGCAGGGTGGGCAATCCGAGGCCGAGGCGCTTGAGCGACGTGCGGGTGGTGATCAGGTCGGTCAGAATGAAAACCAGAAGCGACGCGGTTGCGATCAACGCCCAGCGATTTCGGATCGCGCGTGTCGGCGCCCAGAGCGCCAGTTCCAGCAACACAAACACGGTGACGAGCTGGGCCCAGACGAAGTAGCGGCGGAGGGGAGCTGAGGCCGCGAGGATGGCATTCATCTCTGCCTCGATCCTTTGAGCTCCAGTGCCATTCTTCTCCATTTCTTCTTTTTCACTTCGATAGTCACCGGGATATTCGCATATCCGGAAGTTGCACTTCCACGTCCAGCGCTAGAACCAGAACGACCAGATAGCGTCGACGCTGGCGTGAGTGATTGCCGATGCCGGAACTCGCCGCCGCTCGCGCCATGCACGGCCGTAGAAAATACCGGCGATGGTTGCGAGCAAGACATAGCGCCAGTTGAAATGCGCCGAACGCTTGTTGAAATGCGAGAGCCCGAATAAGACGGCCGTGATGGCCAGCGCCGCGCGGCGTCCGACGCGACGTTCCAGGAGATTCTGCACCCACGCGCGGAAGAAAAGTTCTTCGGGAACGGCGATGAAAATGAAAGTGTAAATCCACGCCGGAACGATTCTCGCAAGCGCAGACCATCCATGCGAGTTGGCATGGGGATGGAGAAAGCCGAGCGCCAGTCCGAACACCAGGACCAAAGGAGCAAAGAACGCCAGCTCGCGCAGGCCGGTTTTCCAATCGCTCCAGCGAAAATGAAAATCGAAACCGGTGCCTCTGAGATGTCGGACCGCGACGAATCCGTATAAGCCGGCATCGACGAGGAGCAGTTTTCCGAGGCCGGCAAGACCGGCGGGCCATGCCGGTTCCAGCCATCTCAGATCGACCGACAGGCCAAGTGCGAGGAGAATGATCGCGTCTCGCCAATTGCCGCGTTGTTCGGGGTCGGCGATTGCCGCTTGCGCCAGCAGCCAGGCGATTGCGACGGGCAGCACTGCGTAGAGAGCGCACCATTTCCAGGAAAACATCTGATGCGAACAAGAAATCAAAATGTAAGGGAGGACGAGCGCTGCGGGCAGGACGGTTCGGAAGGTCGACTGCCAGCGGGCGGTGGTTTTCGCTACACGCTCGCCGGCGAATCCAAACAGGGCGGCTGGCACGAGTTCCAAAGCAAGTACTGCAAAGGCCCCCGGGGTTACGTTCTGCATGTGGCTATTTTAGTTCGGGACATTAATGGGAAAGACAAACCGCATCGGCAAGGGCCTCGATTTCATGTTCGAAGGCTTGGAAATGGCTGGCTCCCCAATCGAGATAGGCGTCATAACGCTCGATTCTGCAGTCGGAGAATGAGAGGACCATGCCGAGCAGATCGCTAAGATCAGCTTCGATTTCGTGGCGATATCGAGCTTCGAAGCTTAGGCGGTCGATGTCGATGACAAGATCGCAATGCGGTTCGCCGAGTTGGCGCGCAAGCAGCCACAGGAAATAGAAGATGAAGTAACGATGGCGCAAGAGAGTTTCATTGACGAGCTTGTCGCGAAAGGCCTCCCGCAGATTTGACGGATTGAGCAACGGCGGCAGTGGAGTTAAATCTGGCGCGGAAAGCAGCGGCGCGAAGGCGGGTTCGTCCCGATTATGGCGGAGAATGACCGTGCCACGCTGAAGGAAGTAGGGATTTCCTTGCACGGCTTGGCGCAACATGGAAAGAAACTGACGGCGGGGATCGCGGCGGATGAATATATGCGTACCTGGGATCCGCGCGCGGAACCAGCCGATGCGCAAATCTGTGCGGACGAAGCCGTAGACGGGCCGACGGCCGAAACGGGCTGCGAGGCTTGCCAAATCAGCAATATAGGCTTCCAACTCGGGCAATGAGTCGTCTCCGGTGACGCAATATCTCCCGAAGGTTAGATGAGCGGGAAATCCCGGAACGCCGCAGACTGGGCCAATCAGAGGACGATATTCAGCGAGATAGGGCGCATCGAGCGGAGGGTGATGGGAGAACGACCAAGCGACGAATCGATTGATAACCTCGGGCGTCAAAGTGAGGAGATATTCGTTGAGTGGCTCGAAGTAGCAATATGTGTCGGTCCTCTGACGGAACTTCGACCAGACGTAGGTGCTGGCCGAACGCCAACTCGAATGAAGAAAGATCGCTTTTTGAGGCATAGGCTTCTCAGACCCCTAACTCTTACCCAAGAAGCGTGAGGTATGGTCTCCGACGAATTCGTACGGGCCGGTGTGGGTGAGTTTGCTGGTGGTGTCGAGCCAGATTTCGCCGCCTGTCCTTCGCCAACGCAGACAAAAGGAATAATCTTCGCTGAGATAGGCGCCGGTTTCGGGATCGATGATGCAATCGAAGAGCGCATACAGATTTGCGCTGTGCGAAGTGTCGCGGCGCGTGCCGGACATCGGCATACCATGTACGCTCCGGAAGTGAGTTTGAGGGTACGCCGCAATCATCTTCTCCAACGCGTTGCGGCGGAGGAGTTGAAAGCCGCCGCCAGCGTAGATTCCCGTGACAAAATCGCTGTCCTGCTTGCGCTCGGCTTCGGGGCAGAAGGTTCCAACGTAAGACAAAGCGGCGTGTGGCACGCCTTCTCCGCCGGTCACGCAGCGTTGCGGAATGAGATCCCAATCGATCGACTTGAGCGGATACAACGCTCCGGTAAAGTCTTTATCGAGCCGCAAAAGGCGTTCGACCTGCTGCGGTTCGAAGCCAATATCGGCGTCGACGAACAGAAGATGCGTGGCGGCGGGATTGTCCAGAAAGGCAGCGACCAGAGTGCTGCGAGCGCGGGAGATCAGGGCGTCGTAGCCGAGCAGGCAGAGCGACACGTCGAACCCGGCGGATTTCGCGTAACTCATGAGGCGAATCACGGACAGCATGTAACCTTGCGACACCATTCCGCCGAAGCACGGCGTTGCAATCACAATCAAAGGCTGAGGCATGAACTCTCTAACAACGAACCACGAGCGCAGAATACCTTGGTTGGACCGACGCGGAGACTATCCGAATGGACGCGGCCTTGAGGCGGTATTTCCTAATATTTTCCGCGTGAAGAGAAACAACGTCCGTCGAGAGTATGTGCGGGTACTTTCTCGCACGCAAAAAATGCGGTACCGTATCATCGGGGTGCGGGACGGGGTCGATTGCGTTTTGATAGCGGGGCAATCGTATCCCGGTAATCGCTGTGCGCCTTGGGGTGTGGGGGACGCCCGGTGCCTGATTCAAACGCCACTCTCTCTGTGGGAGATCTCGTCGGCAGCTATAGAATCCTCGGCCTGGCCGGAGCCGGGGGTATGGGTGTGGTTTATCGCGCGCTTGATGTGAAACTGGAGCGCACGGTTGCGCTGAAGTTCCTTCCTGAACACGTCGTTTCCAGCAATGATGACAAAGAGCGTTTTTTGCGAGAAGCGCGGACGGCGTCTTCGCTCGACCATCCCAATATTGGCGTGATCCACGGGCTCGAAGAAACCAGCGACGGGCGCACTTTCATCGTGATGGCGTATTACGCAGGTGAAACCCTGGTGCGGAAGATGCGCCGCGCGCCGCTGACGCTGGCCGAAGCGGTCGAAATCGCGATCCAGATCGGCGAGGGACTTGCGGCGGCGCACGCCGGCGCGGTGGTGCATCGCGACATCAAGCCCTCCAATGTGATCCTGACGCAGACTGGCGTGGCGAAGATTGTCGATTTCGGTTTAGCGCGGCTGGCCTCGACGGGAACCACTCAGAGCATCAGCACGGCGGGAACGATCGGCTACATGTCGCCGGAACAGACGGTGGGAAAATTTGTCGACCAGCGGACGGATATCTGGTCGCTCGGCATTGTGCTGACGGAAATGGTGACGGGAAAGAATCCATTTTCGCGAGAGACTCCGGCGGCGACTATCTTTGCCATTCTGAACGAAGCGCCTCCGCCCATGGAGGAGATCCCCATCGATCTGCTGCGCGTGATGTACCGGGCGCTGTCGAAGGAGCCGGCCACGCGTTATCAGAGTTGCCGTGAGATGGTGGCCGACCTGAAGGACGTGCGCACACATCTTGATCCGGCGGCAATGGCGGGGCCAGCGAGCAGCCGGTCGTCGTCGGGGGTGTCATCTCGGATCAATTCGGGATTGTCGTCGGAACTGCGAAGGCATGTGGAGCAGGCCTCGCGTCCGACGTGGGGCACGGCGGCCGCTTCGAAGTCAACGTGGCGCCGATGGCTGGCGGTTCTGGGTACGGCCCTGGTGGTGCTGGCCGTGGTTTCGTTCTTGCCTCCTGTGCGCGAGCGAATGGCAGGATGGTTTGGCCGCGAACCCGATCACATCGCCGTGCTGCCGTTTGAGAACGTGGGGAACAATCCGGAGAATGAAGCGGTTTCCGATGGACTGATGGACAGCCTCACCAGCCGATTGTCGAATCTGGAGGTGGGTAAGGAATCGCTCTGGGTGGTGCCGGCGCGTGAAGTGCGGCAACACAAAATCGCCGATGCGGCGTCGGCCCTGCGCGAACTGGGCGCGACAGTGGTGGTGGAAGGAAGTCTTGAGCGTAACGGGCAGAACATTCACCTGACGGTGAATCTGGTGAATACGAAGAACCTGCGCCAGATGGGATCGGTGACATTGGAGGACCGCGCAGGGGACTTCTCATCACTTGAGGATGAAGCCGTGGCTCGCGTCGCGAAATTGATGCGGATCGAGGTGACGCCGGAGATGCTCCGCGCAACGGGCGGCGCGGTCAATGCCGGAGCGTATGAGTTATACCTGAAGGCGCTCGGCTACACGCAGCGCTATGACAAGCCGGGGAATCTGGATTTGGCAATTTCGGCGCTCGACAATGCGGTGAAAGAGGACCCGCGCTTCGCGTTGGGGTTTGCCCAACTCGGCGAAGCATACCGTCTGAAATACCAGTGGGATAAAGACAAGAAGTGGATTGATGAAGCGCTGGCGAACTGCCAGAAAGCGCAGCAATTGGATGATCGCTTGCCTGCGGTTTATGTAACACTCGGGAAAATCCACCGCAGCACGGGAAAATACGATCTGGCGCTGCAGGAAAACCAGCGGGCGCTGCAACTCGATCCGCGCAACGACGATGCCATCATTGGACTCGCCGACTCCTACGACAGTGCGGGACGCACGGCCGACGCTGAAGCTGCTTACCGGAAAGCCATTGCGCTGCGGCCTGATTCGTGGAACACCTATAACTCTTTTGGGGCCTTCCTGGACGACCACCATCGCTATGAAGAAGCCGTAGCGCAGTATCGGCATGCCGTCGAGTTGACTCCGGACAATGCGGGCCTCTATATCAATCTCGGCGCGGCCTATAGTGACATGGGAGACAGCCACTATTCCGACGCCGAGCAGGTGCTGCGCAAGTCGATCGCCCTTGAGCCCAGCTACGCCGCTTATGCCAATATTGGGTATCTTTACAACCGAGAGCACAAATTTTCCGAGGCTGCTGCCGCGACCGAGAAAGCCCTGCAACTGAACGACAAAGATTACGTGGTCTGGAACAACTTAGTCCTGGCATACGAGGGTCTCGGAGACAGCGAAAAGGCCGATCTGGCACGCAACCGTGAAATTCCGCTGCTGGAACAGGCGGTCCTGGATTCGCCTCGCGATGCCCTTGCCCAGTCCGCGCTGGGGTTGCTCTACGCCAAGAAAAAGCTTCGCGAAAAGGCCATTTCGCGCATACAATCAGCACTCGCGCTTTCGCCCGACGATCCGAACGTTCTGGAGGTCGTGGGCGAGACATACGAAACCCTGGGCGATCGTGCCCAGGCGTTGCTTTACGTCGAGAAGGGTCTGCAAAAGGGTTACGATCTGAATGACCTGAAGACGACGCCCGACTTGCAGGGTTTGCTCGCGGATCCAAATTTTCGACCCGTTGGAAAGTAACTTATAGCGGTTTCAAAGTTACAGGCTGGCGGGTCGCGCAAGCGACTCATGACTTTGTTGGTGAAAGATCGCGGTTAAAGCCGCGCTGGAAGCAGGCCACGTTTCTAACTTCACATCGAAAAAGGAGCCAGCCATGGCCGCAGCACGCAACTATCTTGACGCTCTAGACTTCAACCCGAACCAGACCATCACCATCGATTCCACGTGCACCCCAACGCCACAGGGGTGCATCGTCTCGGCCCCCGCTTTTTCAAATGCAATCGTTACTTTCGCCAACACCGCCCCATTCCAGATCTCCATCAGCTTTTCTCCCGGCACGCAGAGTATTTTTCCCAATCCGCTGGTGATCGCGGCCAACTCCAACAGTCCCACCTATACTGTGGCGGGCGGCACGAACCTCGGGTTGAATTACAGCATCACTGGCAACGGGATCGCTACCGGTCCGTTCGCCCTCCAGTTGGGCGTCGGACCGATGGCTGTCCAGATCACCGGCAGCGGTAGCACATTGTCCTACACCCCGAATCCTGTGGCCGTTCCGCAAGGGAACACCGCGAATGGAATGGGTACCCTGGCAATATCGGCCCCCTCTACAACCTTGCCTATTAATTGGACCAGCACCGATCCGTTTAATCCGCCGATCAATTCGGCCGATGGAAACTCTCACCCGCTCGCGGGCGGCTCCAATGCCGGCAGCTACATTTATAATGCCGGACCCAGCCCCGCCGATGCCCCGGGGCCCGGCAAGGTGATCATCAGGAGTTCGTAGCGGTCTCTTGCGTGCCAATTCTTGCCACGATTGACCTGAACGATGCTGATAAAAAATAGCGCAGCTCTCCGGCTGCGCCATTTTTGTTTGTTCTCTGCTTGTTGCGCCGAGATTTTCACCCGTTCTGCTAAACTTTCCGGTCTTCTAATATGGTTCAGGCGGTCCCGACGGGCAATAACAACGAGGCTATCATGGCGATTCAGCGGGTGGGAGTGATGGGAGCTGGAACGATGGGCAACGGCATTGCCCACGTTCTTGCGCGCAGCGGGTTCAGCGTGGTGCTTTGCGATGTGGAGGAACGCTTTCTCGATCGCGGGCTGCAGACGATTGCGAAGAACCTTGACCGCGAAGTGGCCAAGAGCAAGATCACGGCGGAGGACAAAGCTTCCACGTTGAAGAGGATTACGGCGGTGGTCGATCGCACGAAGCTGGTCGATTGCGATCTGGTGGTCGAAGCGGCGACGGAGAAGTTTGCCATCAAGGCGGAAATTTTTCGCGATCTTGATCGCATCACGCGGCCGGATGTGATTCTCGCTTCCAATACGTCTTCCATTTCCATCACGAAAATTGGAGCGCTGACTGAGCGCGCGGACAAAGTGATCGGCATGCATTTTTTTAATCCAGTGCCGGTGATGAAGCTGGTCGAAGTGATTCGGGGGCTGGCGACGTCGCAAGCCACGTTTGACACGGTGCGCGAGATGGCGGTGAAGCTGGAGAAGACGCCGGTCGAAGTGAATGACGCTCCCGGGTTTGTTTCGAACCGGGTGCTGATGCCGCTGCTGAACGAGGCGATGTATGCGGTGATGGAGAACGTGGCCACGGCCGAGGCGGTCGATGAAGTGTTCAAGCTGGGGATGGCGCATCCGATGGGGCCGCTGACGCTGGCAGATTTTATCGGGCTCGACGTGTGTCTCGATATCATGCGCGTGTTGCAGGATGGGCTGGGCGATCCGAAGTATCGGCCGTGTCCGCTGTTGATTAAGATGGTCGACGCTGGCTGGCTGGGACGCAAGACTGGGCGCGGGTTCTACACTTACCAGTAGGGCATTGGGAGCTGCGAGATTCGGGCGACGGGTTCGGTCGGGATTCACGATCGTAAATCAGGGTTCGCAATTCAGGGTTCGTTGCTCGAAGCTCAAAGCGGCATTCGAGACCAAGGGAATATGGGAGCAGGCTGGGGCGGCGGGATTATTCCGGAGAGAAAGTCGGCCGGCGACGAATTTTATTACTTGCTGGCGGTGCTCGCTGGGATCGGCGCGGGGTGGTTAGACATCAAAGTCGGCGATCTGCTGCTGACGGCGATGGCCGTGCTGGCGGCGAACATGCTGCTGGGATTTCTCAGTCCGCGAAAGCCGTGGCGCTGGGTGGTGATCATTGGCGTGTTCGTGCCGATCGTAGATGGGCTGGCATATGTTTTCCTTTCGCAGAAGCCGGAACGAGCGCAAGTGTATGAATCGTTTCTGGCCTTTCTGCCGGGAATCGCCGGCGCGGTTGGCGGGGCGGTGGGTCGCGGCGTGGTGGACAATCTGTTTGTGAAGAAGTGAACGGCATGATTGCCGATGCAGGCGGAGACGAGGCGAGCCCTATCTTCACAACCAAAGAGTGAGCGGCCTGCCAAGTCCCATCAAAGGTACCGGGCCGCGAAAAAGCGTTCCCGTTTCCACAGCCGGTCGGAGTAAGCTACGGGTATATGGCGGTGTCGGTTTCGGTGCTCGCGAGCGGCAGCCGTGGGAACTGCGCGTTGGTGGCTACGAGCACAACGCGCATTCTGGTGGATGCTGGTCTCTCGGGTCGAGAGACTTTCAAGCGGCTGAGGGCGCTGGGTGAGAGCGTCGAAGAAATCTCCGCCATCGTAATAACGCACGAGCACTCCGACCATGTTGCCGGGTTGCAGCGCCTGGCGAAAAAGCTGAACGTCCCTGTCTTTCTGAGCGCGCCGACGCACCAGGCCTGGAGCCGCGCGGTGCGTGACGCCGAAGGCGTAATTCCTGAACTGCCGAAACCGGAGCATTTCTCCGCCGGGCGCGGCTTTTGTGTGGGCAATGTCGAGATCATGCCTTTTACCATTCCGCACGATGCCATCGATCCGGTGGGCTTCACGTTTCGCACGGAAGGCGTGAAGATCGGTTTTGCCACCGATCTCGGTTACATGCCATCTAACGTCAGGAACCACTTGCGTGGCTGTAGCGTATTAGTGATGGAGTCGAACCACGACACCGAGATGCTGCGTTCGGGGCCCTATCCGTGGTCGGTGAAGCAGCGGGTGATGAGCCGGGTCGGGCATCTCTCGAATGAGGCTCTCGCGGAATTCTTCACCAGCGACTATGATGGAGGAGCCGAGTATATCGTCCTGGCACATTTGTCTGAGCAGAATAACCATCCGGAAAAAGCTCGAGTGTCGGCAGAACAGGCGCTGGGCGGCTGTCAGGGGTTGTGGGCCAACCGCGTGCTGCTGGCAACCCAGACTGAAGTTCTCGAATCCATCCGGCTATAGCCTCTCTGGTTTTGACCTCTTATGAGCGAGTGCGTTGAACCGATCGTAGGGAAAATCCTTGCCGGATGGCGCTATGATATCTCCGGCTTGGCGCTCGAGATGCGGGGCGACTACGAGTTGCACTTTGCCGAGTGCGAGCGCTGCCGCAGCCGCCAGAAACTGCATCGCATCATCGATATTTCCCTGATCGCGTTGGCTTCGGCGTCGGCGGCTGTGTTTCTGCTGGCATTTGCGGTGATTCGCCACTTTGGACCCCGACATGCGGTTTGGTTGGAGGTGGGCGCGCTGGCCGGCTTTGCGCTGTCGGCCCTGATCTGGCTGGTTGTGGCCGTGGCGACTCCGGCGCCGACGGTCGTGGCCGATGTGGCCATGCTTGGAGCGCGACACGTGCATGATCGCCTGCCGGCTGAGATCCGTGACCGCCTGCCCGAAGAAATACGCGCGAAGCTGACGGGATCGTAACGAAGTTAATTGGAGTAATGTTAGTTGGGGTAATTTGGCTGGAGTAATGAACTTCAGTACGAAAATCGTTAGGCTGGTGTTAATCGCTGCGCTCGCGATCGCGAGCTTGCCGACGAGCGGCTGGGCCGAGGTTGATCCTGGCGCCGCGACTGGCGGGCGCACGACGGGTTGCCACTTTCACGGCGGCCGAAATCTTCCGAACCAGCCGTTTTCGCCCCCGACTAGCTATCACTGTTGCCTGACGGGCCATGACGCGGCCATTGTTCGAGCGGTTTTCGTCACGCAACCCTCCGCCGAGACCTTAGGTGTTGTTACGTCGAGCGAACCCGCTCTGGCGTCGTCCAGATCGTGCGGGCTGCTTCTTTCTATCGTGTTCTTCTCCGGTCCTCCGGGACTGACTCCGATACGCGTCTAGTGCCCTCCGAAGTTCAATCATTCGCAAAATCTTGAGGTTTGCAAATCTGAGTGAACGTTTGTGCGGAGGAGTGTGGCGTGCGTTTTTTTGTTCTGTGCTTTTTCGTAATCACTCTGTCGGTATCTTGGGCGGCAGCCCAGGAGATAGCTGGCAGTGTTAGCGATTCTCAGCAGCGGACGGAAGCAACGACGGACATGCGTGACATGAGCATGGCGGGCGTGAAGATGGATATGACCCAACCCGATTGGATGCCATCTCCAGAAGACGGCTCGGGCACGGAATGGCAGCCGGCGGCGACGTCGGAACCGATGTGGATGAAGCCGATCGGGTCGTGGAACCTGATGGCGCACGGCGTCGTATTTGTGGATTACAACCAGCAGGGCGGACCGCGTGGCGAGGGCAAAGCCGAGTCGGTGAACTGGCTGATGCTGATGGAGCAGCACAAACTGGGGCGGGGCAGCATTCTGTTTCGCGAGATGTTTTCCGCCGAGTCGTTGACTTCGCCGCATCCGGGGTTTCCCGAATTGTTTCAGACGGGCGAAACCTATCATGGGCAGGCGCTGGTCGATCACCAGCATCCCCATAACGTTTTTGCGGAACTGTCATTGGATTACACACACCCGATTACCATTGCGATCCCGGCTTTGAGCAAGACTAAACTTGCATGGGAGTTTTACGGGGCGGCGGCGGGCGAGCCGGCGCTTGGTCCGGTCGCCTTTATGCACCGCGCGTCTGCATCGGAGTTGCCAACGGCTCCGCTGTCGCATCATTTGCAGGATTCCACGCATACCAGCTTTGGAGTGGTCACTACCGGATTGCTCATCAGCCGGTTCAAGATTGAAGGGTCGGTATTTAACGGGCGGGAGCCAGACGAGAAGCGCTACACCATTCAGTTTGCTCCGCTTGACTCATGGTCGGCGCGGCTGAGTGTTGCCGCCTCGAAGAATTGGACGGCGCAGTACAGCTACGGACGGCTGGAGCATCCCGAGGCTCTCGAACCAGGAAGCCAGCGACGGCAGACGGCGTCGGTCGAATATGTACGACCGTTCAACCAAGGATCGTGGGCGAGTTCGGTGGTGTGGGGACGGGTGCACGATGTTTTTGATGACCACAATCTGAACGGGTATTTGCTGGAATCGACGGCAAACTTCAACCTGCGCAATTATGTTTTTACGCGCGTGGAACTGGTCGACAAAGATGAATTATTTCCTGACGATCCGCTGCTGCCGAGTTATCGGATTGGTGCGTACACGTTCGGCGGCGCACGCGACTTGATCCAAAGCCGTCTCTGGCAGTTCGCGATGGGCGCCGACGTTACGTTCTACTCGAAGCCCGCATCTCTGGATTCCGCTTACGGGCAGAATCCGGTGTCATTCCAGATTTTTCTGAGAGTGCGCCCGGCTTTGGGTCGTCGTGACCGCTAGCGCGACTCGATCTGAACGGTCTGCGGAAAAAGGATGGCATATCCCAAACACCCAGTCTTGCGGTAGTTTCTATTCATGCGCTCGCCGGGAACTGAGTCTGGAGTCGAGCATTCAAGATGAGCATTCAGGATGAGCAGGAATTCGCTTCGCTAAAAGCCGCGGGGCGCGTGGTGCGGATGGTGCTCGATGCCATGAAGGCGGAAGTGTGGCCAGGCGTTACCACCCTGTATCTCGATGAAGTCGGCGCGCGCGTCATGCAAGAGAACGGAGCGCGCTCTGCTCCGTCGATTGTTTATCAGTTTCCGGGCGCCAATTGCATCAGTCTCAACGATGAAGCGGTCCACGGCATCCCGGGCAAGCGCAAGCTCAGGGAAGGCGATCTGGTGAAACTCGACGTCACTGTTGAAAAAGATGGTTACATGGCCGACGCTGCTATCACGGTTCCGGTGGGCCGCGTGAGCGCGCAGGCTGAGAAATTGTTGGCTTGCGCGGAACGGGCTTTTCAGCAGGCGATGCTAGTGGCACGAGCCGGATTTCGCGTGTTTGAGATTGGAAGGATGGTGGAACGCGAGGTGCGCAGGTCGGGGTTCGCCGTCATTCGAGAACTGGGAGGACACGGCATAGGGCGCACCATTCATGAGCTGCCGCATGTCCCCAACTATCCCGACCCGCAGGCCAGACAGGTGATGAACGAAGGATTGGTGATTACGGTGGAACCGATCATCTCGAGCGGCACGGGTAGCGTGTTTACCGACAAAGATGGCTGGACAGTGCGCACCAGTGACCGCGCTCTTTCGGCGCATTTCGAGCACACGCTTGTCGTGACATCCGGCTCGCCCATTCTGCTGACGGCGGGCTAGACGCGCCGCGTAGGCCGTCAAGCGAGTTCCGCGCTTGTTACGGCTCACGATCCCGTTCAAGGCCCGTCCATTTGTTTGCGGGAAGCTCGACCGATGGAGATGATGGCCTCGGGCGCTCCGGAGAGCTGGTCAGGCAGCAGGATAGTGCACAAAGTATTAGGTACCGTGGTTTGCCCGCTGTTGGCCGTCCGCAGGTTGACCTGGACGCGGCTTCGGGCTAAAGTTTCAATAGCCAGGGTTGAGTTTCGCCCCCCGCCTGGTATACAGCATAGGTTTTTGCATCGAAACCGTACCATGCGCTCCGCTGCTCCCAAACTCGCGGTTCTGCTGTGTGCTCTCGCCAGTCTGGCTTGGGCCGCGCCGCCGGTGTTTTCCGGACAGAACCGGATCGGTCAGATGACTGGCGACCAGTGGGAGCCATCCGTTGCGGCCGATGGCGCGGGCCGGATTTATGTTCTCTATCCTCAGTACGGGCGAGTGCCCGATTGCGAG
>Ga0182018_10002661_pt1 | contig 17410 bp, 19 predicted proteins | sample 812P2MmetaG_FD_120490 | JGI IMG/M metagenome (GOLD analysis project Ga0182018, IMG submission 120490) | Permafrost microbial communities from Stordalen Mire, Sweden - 812P2M metaG | ecosystem: Environmental > Terrestrial > Soil > Wetlands > Permafrost | place: Sweden: Stordalen | collected... | reverse complement strand
TGACAGTTGCTGCCAACGATCTCCCCATCGCTTTGTCTCCCTGCGCGCCCTGCGGGAGCTTCGGAAGACACCCTTCGGCTGCATTGAGGTGGCCTGCCACCCGCGCAGTCCGACAGGGCGAAGCCTCACCTCCCTGCGCGCCCTACGGGAGCTTCGAAGGACGCCCTTCGGCGGCATTGCGATAGCCTGCCACCCGAGCCCGAAGCACGAGGGGTGGCGGAGAGGAAGGGATTCGAACCCTTGATACGGCTTTGGACCGTATAACGGTTTAGCAAACCGCCGCCTTCAGCCACTCGGCCACCTCTCCGATCGCGGAAAACCGTTATTTTACGGGCGTTCCCCGGTCAAGGCACGCGTGAATCGCACGCGGCTGAAATCAGAATACCAGATACTTGGGCCCCGATTTGGACGGCCGCACTATTTAATACTTCGCCACGTGCTGCTTGTGGTGCCGCGGGCGCGCCCCCGCCGGCGCATTGGGACCCGGTCCGGATGGATTGAGATTGCAAAAGCCGCGACTGCCGGCGATCACATTCGGTGCGCACTCCTCTACCGTGCGGTATCGGCAATCCCAATACACTTCGCCAGCGCCGATCTCGATGACCGCGCACCACGGCGCGCTCCCGCCAGCGCGGCTAGCGGAGACGTCGGCAGCCATGGCCGATGCGAAGGCGGCGACCGCAAACACAAGCTTGGTGGTGGTTCTCATCGCACTAGTGTAGGTTGCCCGCCGACCGAAAACAACGCGGACCGGACCGGTTCCATCGTCAACGGAACCACCCATGCGTCGCTGCTTTCCTCGCAACCCGTCCCGCGATTTGCGCTGAAGTTGACCCCTTTGGACCGGTTCGGTAGCACGACATCAGCTTTCATCGAGCCGGCGGCGGGTCATGAATCGCAAGCAACGGCGAGCCTCGGGTCGTTCCGGCGCGAAACCGGCATCCGGCGGCGCCGGCGCCATCGCGCCCGACGCGATGCTGGGCGAATTGTTCGGCGCCGCCGTGGCGGTTCATCGCGCCGGAGCCTTCGCCGAGGCCGAGCGGCGTTACCGGCACATTCTTACGCTCGCTCCGGCACACGCCGAGACCAACAGGATGCTGGGCGCGGCGCTGATGGCGCAAACGAGGGCCGTCGAAGCCATTCCCTATTTCGAGCGCGCGATCGAGCTGCGGCCCGATTTCCTGGTCGCCTATGAGGATCTCGGCAGAGCGCAAGCGGCGGTCGGCAATCTCAAATTGGCGATCAGCGTCGCGGTCCGCGCGCTGGAACTCGCGGAGACCGCGCAAAATAAGTCGTTCTTTACGCAATGCATCAGGACCGCGCGATTTACCGCGGACGATGGCCGGATTCGCAACTTGTTGCTGCGTGCCGTCGCGGAGGCCTGGGACCGCCCGCGCGAACTGACCGCCGCCTGCATCAGCATGATAAAGCTCGATAGCGCGATCAGGGACGGCATATCCCGCGCGAATAAGGCTTGGCCGGAACGGCTTACCTTCACGGAACTGTTCGGCGCATCAGGCGCGACGGCGGTGGCGGACGACAAGCTACTCCGTTGCCTACTTGAGACCGATCCGATTACCGACGTCGGTCTTGAGCGCCTTTTGACGAACGTACGTTACGCCTTGCTGGCGAGCGCGGCGGAAGCGGCGAATGACGGCGCATGCGACGAAAACCTGCTTCATTTTTACTGCGCCGTGGGCCGGCAGTGCTTCATCAACGACTATGTCTACGCAACCACCGAGGCGGAGGATAAGCAGGCCCTGCGCTTGCGAGAAAGACTTGAGCAGGCTCTCGCGGCCGAAGCGCCCTACCCGGCGCTCTGGCCCGTCGCCGTGGGCGCCTATTTTCCGCTTCATGCCATCGCGAATGCGGAAATCCTGTTCGACCGATCTGGGCCGCAGTGCGTGGACGCTTTGCTGGTCCAGCAGGTCAAGGAGCCGGCCGAAGAACGCCGGATCGCGGCAACAATGCCGGTGCTTACTAAAATCGATACCGACGTGTCGCGCGCGGTGCGGCGGCAGTACGAGGAGAGTCCCTATCCACGCTGGGTAACTCCAGGGCCGCCCGGCGCTCCCATCGTCCTCGACGATCGTCAGCCGCACAAGAATTTCGACGTTCTTGTCGCCGGCTGCGGGACGGGTCTTTCCACCGTCGAGTTTGCGCGACAAACCCCTCGCGCGCGGGTTACGGCGATCGATCTGAGCCTCGCGAGCCTCAGTTACGCTTCGCGAATGGCGCAGAAATTCGGCCTGACGAATGTGCAATTCGGTCAGGCCGATCTTCTGGAGCTCGGCTCGACCAGACGTCACTTCGATTACATCGACGCATCCGGTGTCCTGCACCACCTCGCCGACCCGTGGACGGGCTGGCGCGTGCTGCTGTCGTTATTGCGCCCAGAGGGCGTCATGCAGGTTGGTCTCTATAGCGCGCTCGCACGCGGCAGCGTGGTCGCGGCTCGCGCGCTGATCGCCGAATGGGGCTATCAGCCGGTCCCGGAACAGATCCGGCGCTTCCGGGAAGCCGTGATGGCGGCCGAAGACGGCTCTGTGCTGAAATCTGTCGTCCAGTGGAACGACTTCTTCGCCACCAACGAGTGCCGTGACCTATTGTTTCACGTCCAGGAACACCAGATCACGTTGCCCGAGATCAAGGCATTCCTTGCGGCCGAAGGAGCGCAATTCGCCGGATTCGCGCTCGACCCGTCGACCCAGGCGCGTTTCGCGGCGCGGTTTCCCGATCCAGCGGCAATGGCCGATCTTGATCGCTGGCACGACTTCGAAACCGCCGCGCCCGAAACCTTCGCTGCGATGTACCAATTCTTTATATGCAAGCCCGCGGCGCATTCACCGGCGGCGCCGACGCACGTCGTCTGAAATGCGTCAGGCCGCCATTGCGGGCGCAGCCGGCTCGGCGTTGCCGCGCAGCCAGTCGCGCGCGGCGCGCTGGGCGGTGGCAATCTCGACATCCGACATTTGGCTAGCGACTTCGCGCCGCAGCCGGATCGCGTCGATGTTTCCCTTCATCGCCGCGAGATTGAACCACTTGTGCGCAGCGACGAGATCGATCGGCGCGTCGCGCCCGACCGAATACATCATCCCGAGTTCGAACAGCATGTCGCCGGCGACTGGCCCTTCGCCAAGCGGCGCCGCGTTGCTGTCGAGAATTTCATAACGAGCCATCGTGCATTCCCCTGTCTACGCCTTAAAACCTGTCCCGCTTTCGCGTGTTCGTCGGCTCTTTTTTTTCGCCCCGGCCGATACGTGATAATCCTCAGAAGATTTGAACAGCAGTTTAAGCAATGCGATGAATCAAATCTGAACCGCGACACCTCGATTTCAACGCTCGCTAACCGCTGCGCCGCCATCCCACGCGCACTTCGGAATCAAAAGGACGGTGCAAATTCGCGATCTAAGCGCGGTTTTGAATTGCCACGCGAGCCTGCTGCGAAACTGTTAGTAACTTCAAATCCACCACACTTGTCGGCCAATTCGCGCCATTTCGGCAACCCGGTGTTAAGCACCCCAGAGGAGGCGCAGCCGCTGAGTGCGGCTTGCTCAAGACCGTCTCATTGCCCCATAGCGAGCGAACACCAGATATCTCAGCAAATCGTTTCGTGCACACCCGGCGTAAGACGCAGCTGGGACGCAGACGTAAAAAATGGTTGTTGGTACCCGGGGTGCTGACATAGAGTCATGTTCACGCACAAATCCATCGATCGTTGATTGGCATGAGCCGAAGAGAGCGTCGGGCCGCTGTTGCGGGCGGCAAGACCGTTGCCGACGGCAAGACTGTTGCGGGCGGCAGGGCCACTGCAAGCTCCGCGCCGGCCGACATTACCGATCTGATGTCCCAGGCTCAGCGGGCCTACCAAAACGGGCGATCGGCCCAGGCCGAGGCCATTTGCAAGCAAATTCTGGCGCGCGATGCCGCGCACATGGCCAGTTTGAATCTTCTCGGCGTCATCAATCAGGCAGCCGGCCGTCACAGGCTCGCGGTCAAGATGTTCGCCAAAGCTATCGCTTTGGACGACTTGGCTGCGCCTTGCCATTACAACATTGCTTGCTCGTATCTGGCCCTGGACGAGCGCGCGGACGCGGTCGCGCATTTCAAGACGGCCATCGCTCTCGGCATGGGCGACAAGCACGCCGAAGAGTTTGTGTTGCGAAATCCAGTCGTCCTTGAACGCGTCAGGCGGGCCACGATGCAATCGGCTTTGTCCGTCAAAAACGAGGATCTGTTTGGCCCGCAAGATATTGCAGCGATCGCCAAGGAGGTTTTTGTCCGATGCGCATTGGAGACGACCATCCTTCGCAGCCTGCCGCTTGAGCTATTCCTGACAAATTTGCGTTCCGCGCTCCTTCGTCTTGCGAACGTCACCGTTATCGATTCCGCCAAGGTCGACGACGACGTCGCCGATCTGTTCTGCGCTATTGCTCAGCAATGCTTCATCAACGAATATGTCTTCGCTCAAAGCGACGCGGAAACGCAACTGGCAAGCCGATTGCGAGATTTGTTGCTGCAAAAATTATCGGCCGGGAGCGGCATTTCTCCGCTCCTGCTCGCCGCTGTCGCCGCCTATTTTCCGCTTCACTCCGTTGCCGCGGCAAAATCGCTTCTCGTTGCGAAGTGGCGGGATTGCGCGGCCGATTTATTGCGGCAGCAGGTACGCGAACCGCTTGAGGAGGCGGAAGATCGTGGCGCGATCCCGGCGCTGACGACCGTCGATGACGGCACGTCGGTGAAGGTGATGCAGCAGTACGAAGAAAATCCATTCCCGCGCTGGACGCTTAATCCGAATGCCGTTCTCGTCGGCGATATGAAAAAGCGTGCTCAAGCTGCCGGCGGCGCCGAGCAGCGTCCGAGCCAAGACGTTCTCATTGCTGGATGCGGTACCGGGAAGCACTCCATTACGATCGCGCAAACCTCTCCCGAAGCGCGCATTCTCGCGATCGACCTCAGTCGGGCCAGCCTCGCTTACGCGCGAAGAAAAACGCGCGAGGAGGGCGTGACGAACATCGAATATGCTCAAGCCGACATTTTGAAATTGGGAGCGATCGACCGCACCTTCGATCGAATTGAATCGGCCGGAGTGTTGCACCATCTCGCGGACCCCCTCGCCGGATGGCGCGTGTTACTGCCGCTGCTGCGGCCGAACGGCACGATGCGTGTTGGCCTCTACAGCGAAATCGCACGGCGTTCGTTTGCCGAAGCGCGCACGCTCATCGCCGAGCGCGGCTATCGCGCCACGGCCGAAGATATCCGAGCGTTCCGCCAGGCGATAATTCGCAACAGGGACGAGGAGCGCTGGAGGATACTCATCACCACCTTCGACTTCTATAACATGAGCGGCTGCCGCGACCTGCTTTTCAACGTCATTGAGCACAGATTCACGATACCCGAAATCGCTGCCTTCCTGAATGAAAATGGACTTTTGTTTCTCGGCTTCGAGCTGGACGCTAAAATTATCGAAAGATTTCAGCAGAGATATCCAGACGCCGAGGCGCTTTTCAATCTGGATTACTGGAACGCTTTCGAGGCATCCAATCCGGAGACGTTCATTCAAATGTATCTGTTCTCGGTATGCAAAAATGAGCGAGCCGCCCATTGACGAAACCGTCGATTTTTGCGTCTGGCCGCGAACCATTTTGTGGGCGGCGATTCTCCGCTGATGAGTCCCCGGCCCTATGAAAATGCTGCGGCGTTGACTATCCTTCGGGCCGCGTGGACATCGAGCTATCGAGGTTGCAATGAGAATGTATCGTATGGCGGCAGCTGCGCTTTGGCTTTTGGCGGCCGGGTTGTTGGCCGGGTCGAGCTTCATCGCCCCTGCGCTCGCCGCCGATCCCCTGGGCACCTGGCTTACCGGCGAAAAGGACGCGCAGGTCCGCATCACCAATTGCGGCGGGGCGATCTGCGGATCCCTTGTGTGGCTTAAAGAGCCGAACGACCCGGCGACAGGCCGGCCGAAAACCGATAAGAACAATACAGATGCCAGCAAGCAAAGCCGGCCGCTGCTTGGCGTTGCGATCGTTCTCGCCATGAAGCCAAGCGGCACGCCCAATCAGTGGGCCGGCGATGTCTACAATGCGTCGGACGGACGGACCTATAGCGGCTTCTTCACCATGACCGGCGCCAATACCGCCGAGCTCAAGGGCTGCGTGATGGGCGGATTGATCTGCAAAGGGCAGAATTGGACGCGGGTGAATTGACGGTTAGGCATTAGGCCGCATTGATTGCAAAATCTGCGGGGCACTTCTCCCGGCAAAGGAAATCGTCACCGTGCGCGCTGGCCGAATAGCGTCGCGCGCACCTTTGGGTCGCGCATATTGACCGACGACGCCGCCGCGATATGGATGGCGAAAGCCCGCTTGACCGCCGGACGCGCGCGCACGGTCTCGAACCAGCGCATGAGATGCGGGAACTGCGCCAGCTCTTGGCCCTGCCGCTCGGCCAATCGCACCCAGCCGACGCAGGCGATGTCGGCGATCGAATAACGGCAGGCCAAAAATTCGCGCTTGGCAAGCCGCGAATTCATGACGCCATAGAGCCGGTTGACCTCGTCGGTGTAACGCGCGACCGCGTAAGTGATCTGCTCGGACGCGTAGCGGCGGAAATGAACCGCCTGACCCGCCATCGGACCCAGCCCAGCCATCTGCCAGAACAGCCACTCATCGACGGCGACCCGGGCGCGCTCATCTTGCGGATAAAATTTTCCGGCCTTGCGGCCGAGATATTGCAAGATGGCGCCCGACTCGAAAATCGAGATCGGCCGTGCGCCCGGTCCGGCGGGGTCCACAATCGCCGGCATACGGTTGTTCGGCGAGATCGCTAAAAACTGCGGAGCGAATTGCTCGCCCTTGGAGATGTCGACGGGACGCACGACATAGGGCAGCCCGCATTCTTCGAGCATGATCGAAACTTTCCAGCCGTTCGGCGTCGGCCAGTAATAAAGCTCGATCGGCTTTTGCGGCGGCGTCTTCCGTTGTCCGGACGTCTTGCGCTTGCTTGTCGCGGCTTTCTTGACGTTCGAATTTCCTTGCTTGCGCTTCATGTCACCACAAAAAAAACGGCGCCGCGGAAGTGCTCCACAACGCCGGTGAAAGTTTCGGGAGGTTCTTAAACAAACACCGAGGGCGTCGGCGAGATCGTTGGGGAGCAAGACCCCTGACATTCGCCAGGGCACGAACCCGGTTTCCCGGCTCTCGTCCCCGCTGTCGCATCGAGTGGACACGACCGCGAAGCTCGCACTACTTTCCCGCCGACGCCCCCTGTCGTCCACCTGAGCCGGCCCCGTTTTGGGAGATCGTCGATCCACCCTCAACGTTGGCCGGCCCGTGTGACGCGACCTTCGACACATGCGATGCCGAAGATCGATTGCGGCGTCGACTACTTCTTCTTCCGACGCTTTGTCGTTTTCTTCTTCGCCGCTGCTTTCTTTCTCTTCTTCGCCATTGCTGCCCTCCTAAGTATAGGTGCAGTGCAGTCGCGAATCGATCTGCACTGCATCCCGATTACTACAGCAGGAAAAAAATAACAGTGACTCCCCTTGATTTTGTGCGAAAGCGTCACTTCCCGCGGCATCACGCGATGTGCGCCGCACTCGCTAGCACGACGCCATATCGAAAAACTTTTCGTTCGCGCAGTTTTGCACGAAAATTTCGATACAACACGAAAGTACCGATAAAATATGGGTTTTCGTGACGTTTTATTTTTCCAAATGCCGGCGCGATTGCGCGCAAATTTGCGTCATGAGACCTCTTCATCGCGCGTGCGACGACGCCGAAGCGGCCAACTTTGCGCCGCGAAAAAAATTATACACCGGAGGGCTTTACGAGTGCGCCGACAGCCTCGGCGAGGCGCAAATCGCGCGAATCGGCGCGCCAACTGATTCGCTGAGTGGCCATCGCGGAGCGACGCTGGAGTACTCGTGGCGTCACCGCACGAGAGAATTTCAATTCCGATTCGAGTCGCGAGGAGAGTGATATGCCGGCGTCTGCTCACGCCGCATGTCGGCAGTGTGACACTGGACTCAAGCGCCGATTTTCTTCCGCAAGAGATCGTTGACGGCCTGCGGATTGGCCTTACCGCCCGACGCTTTCATGACTTGGCCGACGAACCAGCCGATCGCCTTCGGGTTCGACTTGGCGTCGGCGACCTTGTCCGGATTGTTGGCGACGATATCGTCCACCAGTTTTTCGATCGCCGAGAGGTCGGTGACCTGCTTCATGCCGCGCTGCTCGACGATGGCGCGCGGATCGCCGCCTTCGGTCCAGACGATCTCGAAGACGTCCTTGGCGATCTTGCCGGAGATCGTGCCGTCGCCGATCAAGTCGAGAATGGTTCCGAGTTGCGCGGCCGAAACCGGAGCCGCGGCGATGTCGTTGCCTTCGCGATTGAGCCTGCCGGCAAGCTCGTTGATCACCCAATTGGCCGCAAGCTTAGGATCGCGGGACGTGGATGCATCTGCTCCGCCGGCCACAGCTTCAAAATATTCCGCCGTCTCGCGCTCGGCGACGAGCACATCGGCGTCGTAGGCCGACAGCGCGTAATCGCGCATGAAGCGGGACTTCTTTTCGTCCGGCAGTTCCGGAAGGCCTTTCTGCAAATCCTCAACCAGCGAAGGCGAAAGCTCAAGCGGCAGCAGGTCCGGATCGGGGAAATAGCGGTAGTCGTGCGCTTCTTCCTTGGAGCGCATGGAGCGCGTCTCGCCCTTGTCCGGGTTGAATAGCCGCGTCTCCTGCTCGATCTTGCCGCCGTCCTCGATGATCTCGATTTGGCGGCGCGCTTCATGCTCGATCGCGTGGCCGATGAAGCGGATCGAGTTGACGTTCTTGATCTCGCAACGCGTGCCGAGCGGGGCGCCGGGCTTGCGCACCGAAACGTTCACGTCGGCGCGCAAACTGCCCTTTTCCATGTCACCGTCGCAGGTACCCAGGTAGCGCAACACGCTGCGCAGCTTGGCGATGAAGGCTTTGGCCTCTTCGGCGGAGCGAAGATCGGGCTTGGACACGATCTCCATCAGCGCCACGCCGGAGCGATTGAGATCGACCAGCGACATATTGGGATGCTGCTCATGCAGCAATTTGCCGGCGTCCTGCTCGAGGTGCAGCCGCTCGATGCCGACCCGCACTGTGGCGCCGTCCGGCATGGCGACGGCAACCGCGCCCTCGCCGACGATCGGCGATTTGTACTGGCTGATCTGGTAGCCCTGCGGCAGATCCGGATAAAAATAGTTCTTGCGGTCGAACACCGACTTCAGATTGATCCGCGCCTTGAGCCCGAGCCCGGTGCGCACCGCCTGGCGGACGCATTCGGCATTGATCACCGGCAGCATGCCGGGCATGGCGGCGTCGACCAGTGAGACATGCGAGTTGGGCTCGCCGCCAAATTCGGTGGAAGCGCCTGAGAATAATTTTGCCTGTGACGTCACCTGGGCATGGACCTCCATGCCGATAACCACTTCCCAATCGCCGGTCGCGCGTCTGATCAGCTTTGGGTTTGGTGCCGTTGCGTTCATGCGGGGTCGGTTACGCGGTTCTACCACGCCCAGCAAGTGCCGCCCCGCCGTCGCGGGAGCAGCCCGATGTCCCGTCAGCTGGATTGCGGAGCCTTAGCCGCCGCACTTCGGAGTGCAGAAGCCGCTGAAGCAGGGCAAAACCTGGTTCAACGCGCCATTGCTGCAAAGCTGCTGCGCGCACCACATCGTCTTGGGATCGCAATTGTACGAACAGATCGTATTGGTGGCGATGACGCCTTTCTTCCCGAAGGCGCAGGCGCCGGGCGGCAGCTTGGCCTTGGCGTCGGCGGCCGAAAAACTCGCCGGTAGCGCGACCGCGCCCGCCAGCAACGCGACTTTCACCAGTGACATCACACGCATGGTTGCTCCCCTTCCTTGCGAGGTATCATCTTACATTGCGGCCAAAGCCGCGCAAGCCATCGCCGCCGCCTGCACTTTCTGCTTGGGTCGCCGGCACAAAATTCGAGCTGACGCCTGACATTAACCGGTCGCAACGCTGGGCGCCGGATCACGCTGCGATAGCCGGCTGTTTCGCCATTCGCTTGCGGCTTTCCACCGCTCCTGCTGGCGCGACTGGGCTGCGCGCCGAACGGTTTCAACCACATCCTTGGGAGCGGTCGCTGGCGAACCGCTCTGGAACGGCGGAGCCGGACTATATTCGAGGTGCAGCTGGATTTGCTGGGCAATTGTCTCGCCACGCAGCATGGCCGCAAGCTGCAGGCCGAAGTCCATGCCCGCGGTGCAGCCGCCGGCCGTCACCCGATTGCCGTCAACCACGACGCGCTGGGCTACGGGGGCAGCGCCATACAGCTCGAGCAACGGCATATAGAGCCAGTGCGTAGTCGCCCGATAGCCGCTGAGCAAGCCGGCGGCGCCGAGCACAAGAGCTCCGGTGCAGACGGAGGTTACATATTTCGCCTGCTGCGCCTGCTGACGCAAAAATCCGAGCATCGCGTCGTCATGAAGCAAGTGTTGCGTGCCGGGGCCGCCGGGAACGACCACGACGTCGAGCGGCGGACATTCGTCGATGGTGATGGTCGGAACCAGGACAAGTCCCCGGTCGGTTCGCACCGGATCGAGCGTCTTCGCGACGACATGGACGACGGTGTCCGGAAGCCGCGCAAACACCTCGAAGGGCTCCGCAAAATCAATTTGCGTCATTCCCGGAAACAGCAACAACCCGATGTGGCACGGCGCCGAATTGACCGACATGAGCACGCTCCTCTAGCTGCGTTGCAATTGATCATGCAATTTTGCCGTGACAGGGCCATGGCAGCAATGTCATAATACATGCTGTTTTCTGCCAAGGTGGCGAGGTCCGCGATGCGCGCGTCAAGAGCCACACAGCGTCTGGTCGTGTTGCTGGCCTTCGAGGGCGTGCAGCTCCTCGACGTGGCCGGACCGGTTCAAACCTTCGCCAGTACCAATGAAATCGCGAAAGCGGCGCGTGGTGCTCCCTATCGTGTCGTTGTGGTGTCCCGCCGTGGCGGTCCGGTTTGCACGTCGGCGGGATTACCGCTTTTGACCCGCTCGATCGCCGGCGCGATCGGCAAGGCACGGCTTGATACGCTGATCATCCCGGGCGGGCCTGGCGTTCATGATGCGCTGAAGGACGCGCGAACGGTCGCTTGGGTCCGCCGCCAATTTTCCAGCGCGCGCCGGATCGCGTCGGTGTGCACCGGTGCGTTCCTTTTGGCGGAAACCGGCGTGCTTGCCGGGCGGCGCGCCACGACACACTGGAAGTCATGTGCGCGTCTGCAACAGGGATATCCCGACATCCGCGTAGACCCCGATCCGATCTATGTGCGCGATGACAGAATATGGACTTCGGCGGGAATCACCGCCGGAATCGATCTCAGCCTCGCGCTGGTGCAGGAAGATCTCGGCCGGAAAGTCGCAATGCAGGTCGCGCGGCATCTGGTCGTCTTTCTCAATCGGCCCGGCGGACAGTCGCAATTCAGCGCGTCGCTCGAAGCCCAGGCGGCCGCCGCCGACGGCAACGCGCCAAATCAGTTTGCACCGCTTCATGGCTGGATCGCCGAACATCTTGCGGGCGACCTGCGCGTTGAGCGGCTCGCGGAACAGGCCGGCATGAGCGCGCGGACATTCGCGCGGGTTTACGCGGCGAAAATGGGATCAACGCCCGCCCGCATGGTCGAGAAAATCCGTATCGAAGCGGTGCGGCGGATTCTCGAAGAAACCGATGTGCCGATCAAATGCGTTGCGGGATTGTGCGGCTTCAGCCAGGAGGAGCGGTTGCGCCGCGCTTTTGCGCGTCAGGTCGGTACCACACCGGCGGAATACCGTCGGCGTTTCTAGGCCGTGTACTCCCAAAACAGCTGCCCGTTGCGTCTGCTTTTCTGTCCGCTCTTCCCCCAAGCGGACACTCGCTAGCACGAGCGGGCCAAAAGCAGGCATCGCGCCTGCGGTTCAAAAAAACGAAAGAGGCCCCGAACTGAACCGCCTACTTGTATTTAACGACCACTGTTTCGGCATGCTCGCACTTGGGGCACTCGTACGTCCGTTTGTCGTGATCCGGCTCGTCTGGCTCAATACGCGCGAGCATCATCGGGGTGCCGCATTTGGAACAGGGCGGCCGTTCGATTTCTTTGGGATTTGACTGACCAATGTCTGAGGACGGCACGGCGATGCTCCCAATCTCAGGCGGGAGCGCAATGGGTCTCTCAGCCATCGACGCCTGGCGCATGGCCGTTGTCGATGATCCTGAAACGTACAATATCGGACATAGGCCTGTCGATTGTCAAAAGACGCACAGGTAGGTGGAGGCTGCCAAGTCAGCGTCCCGCCTCGTCTGTTCTCGCTGTCGTCTCGCGGAGCTATGGCAGAAAGGAACGTTTCGGCTTTTTGAAGCGTTGACGGTCATGAGCATCACCCAATCTGTTCTACGTCGCATTCCGGCACCATCGGTACGGCTGTTCGCGGCGCTTACCGTGGTCGGAGCATTGGTGGTTACAAGTCTCGCACTGCTCGACGGTTCAGGTTTCTAATGACGTGATGCGCGATGTCCAAGCCGTTTTCGAACTTGCTGTGTCCGCTGCGCTTTTTAGCTTTCGTGGCAGGCAACTAAAGACGAATAAGTAGTCGATTACAGCATTTCCTAAGCGCGTGGAACTTTTTGCAAAAAGCAGAATTGTCAGGCGGGACAGATTGCGTCCCGTCCGGAGACACTTATGGAATCCGATCGTCCTGCGTCCACGATCGTGGACGCACAGGCTGCCGTATCATGGGCTGCCATCGCGGCGGGAGCGGTTGCTGCGGCCGCACTGGCTCTTGTTTTGATCGCATTCGGCGCGGGACTTGGTCTATCGGCCGTATCGCCTTGGAGCGACAGCGGCATTTCGGCATCGAGTTTCAAAACCGGCACCGGAATATATCTGGTGATCGTGGCAGTGATGTCGTCTGCCATCGGCGGATATCTCGCGGCCCGATTGCGGACAAAATGGGTCGGGGTACACACCCATGAGGCTTTCTTTCGCGATACCGCACACGGTTTTCTCGCATGGGCCTTCGCGACACTTCTCAGCGCGAGCGCTTTGAGTTCTGCCACCGCATACCTGGCAAATGGCACCGCGGCGGGATTAGGCGGTGCAGCATCGCAGGCAACCCGATCCGTCAATCCGGCGGACATTTATGTCGATAAGCTCTTCCGTGCCGGCGCGCCGGCACAGGCCGCACCCACGCCCCCATCGCCGGCCGATTCCAGCACCACAACAAATACCGCCGCGCCGACCGGTGGAAATCCCGGACAGTCGCGGGCGGAGGTTTTAAGACTGTGGACGGCCGGTTTTCGCGACAATCAAGATCTCAGCGCAGCCGACAAGGCCTATGTGGCGCAAGTCGTTGCTACTCGCACCGGCCTAAACCAAGCCGATGCCGAGAAGCGCGTGAATGACGTGATTGCCGAAGCGAAGACTGCTGCCGACGACGCACGGAAAGGCGCCGCAAAGCTTTCCTTCTGGCTGACTGCCGCCATGTTGTTTGGTGCATTCGCTGCAAGCCTTGCAGCAGCCGAAGGCGGTTCGCTGCGCGACGGCACGTGGAATGATCGCGTTCTCACCCCTCGGCCATTATAAAGGAGCACATCATGGGTAGAGGCATTCTTCTCTGGCTGCTTGGCGTTCCGATCCCGATCATCATCCTTCTTGCACTTTTCTCGCACTGACGAAATAAGACGCTGCGCCGAAAGGCGCGGCTTTTCCTTGAAACAAAGCAACCTAGAATTTGGGAGGCGATTGCATGTCGATCGGAACCATACTGGTAATAATCCTGGTCATCATCTTGCTTGGAGGCTTTAGCGGGTTCGGCGGCGGTCCATTCTACGGGACCGGCTACTATGGCGGCGGCGGGTTAGGGCTTGTCATTGTCATTCTCTTGATCCTGGTTTTGCTTGGCAGGATTTGAGCGAGCGATACATGACAAATGACAAAACCCGATAGCCGCGAACGGATTCTAACGCAGGCTCGGAATCTCAAGATGGGAAGGTCTGCGCATGGTTACGTGCGCGGTAGTACCGTCAAGTTCTACGAATGGCTGGAGAGCAGCCGCCGCTGCAAATTCCCGGAAGGTCCTCCGGTCTGGATATGCGGCGACTGTCACGTTGGCAATCTCGGTCCCCTCGCCGACGCGAAAGGTCGTGTTTTGATACAGATCAGGGGATCTCGATCAGACTGTGATCGGCAATCCCGCACACGATCTAATCCGACTGGGGCTATCGCTGGCATCGGCGGCCCGGGGATCGGACCTCCCCGGTGTGACGACTGCAAAAATTCTGGAAGAGCTTATCGCCGGTTACCAGTCGGCTTTATCAGGCAAGTTCGGTACGAACGAGGACAGGTCTTACCGGCCTAGGTCTATCCAACGGCTCCTCGCGCAATCCACGCGACGTAGATGGCGGCATTTGGCGAAAGAACGGCTGGACACCGTCAGACCCACTATTCCCCTGGGAAAGCGATTTTGGGCGCTCACGCCGGAAGAGCACAGTGCCTTAAGCGAGATGTTCGCAAGCGATTCCGTCAGCCCCGTGCTGACCTCACTTCCGGGTCGGGCGAAGAACGATCCCATTGAACTGCTCGATGCTGCCTATTAGATGGAAGGTTGCAGCTCTCTCGGGCGGCTTCGCTACGCTGCGTTACTGCGTATCGGGAAAGACAAGGATTCGGATGTCTGCCTGGTCGACGTCAAGGAGAGAGTGACAGCGGCCGCCCCCACTGCGTCGAAAGCAAAGATGCCGCGGGATAATGCGATCCGAGTGGTGACGGGCGCGAAAGCGCTCTCGCCCAACCTCGGAGCGCGCATGATGGCGGCAAGCCTGCTCAAAAGAGCAGTCGTTGTTCGGGAGCTCATGCCGCAAGACTTGAAAATCGAGATCAACCGACTGTCCCAACAGGAGGCGATGAACCTAGCGCACTACCTGGCGGGCGTCGTCGGGCGCGCCCACGCTCGCCAAATGACATCGAGTCAGCGCCGGGCATGGCATTCCGATTTGGCGAAAAACCATAAAGCTTCCCTCGAAGCGCCCTCTTGGTTGTGGTCAAGCGTCGTTGAGCTGATTGGTTTGCACGAAGCCGCGTATCTGGATCACTGCCGGCGATTTGCATTGGCTGAAGCCGCTTGAACCGCGCGTCATACTAGCTTACACCGAAGCCCAAAAGAAGGCTGCTGAAAGACACGGTCAGAGACATCGTCAGTTCCCTTTCGCGCTAGGCGAACTGAGGATACTCAAAGGGATGCGCGCCGCTCTTGTACTGCCGCTTGCGTCCAGGTCCGCGCAAGGTCAAGCAGACCTTGCCTGTCCTCGTCGGTTTTGGCGGCGGCAGCCAAGAGAACCGCTTCTTTGGCGTATTGCCAGAATTGATCCGTTATCGGCATGGGCGACCTCGTGCCCCGATCCCTGTACCACCGTGCGTTCCTTGGGGAGTGGCCGTCTGGTCAAAATTGCTCAACTAGATCGCCAGGCTCAAACCCTTCCACAGCAAAAGCGGCCAGCACCATAAGTTCTTGTACGATTATGTACGGTAGACATTTGATTACTCAGCTATTCTACCTAAATGTCACGATATTTTTTCAATATCGTCGTGCGCGGGAGGAACGCGATCCCGGATCCTGAAGGCGATGAACTTGCTGGGGATAAAGAGGCGCGTAAGCACGCTAAGATGGTTGCGCGAGAGATGTTGAGCGACCGCATTTGGTACAAGCGCGGCCTGGAACATTGGACTTTCGTAATCACAAACGAGGCCGGGCGGCAGGTCGGCGTGGTGCCGTTTTCAGACCAATCGCGATTTAGGACAACATCGTCCGAATCGAATTAGGAAGCTTGTCTGTTGGATACCAGCTGACCACTCTTTAAAAAGCGTCGATCTAACATCAAGAGTCTGTCGCAGTTACTCGGACTTTTCGGCCGCCTTTCGCGCCACGTCCCTCAAGTCGGCCTCATCGTTGCGCGAAGAACCCAGCGGCTTGTCGAATTTAACTTCTGTCTGGTCGCCCGCGGCCTTACCAGCGGTGTTTTTGACGGCGCCCTTGGGCTTGTCAGGGCCACCTTTCACGTGTTCGCGATCCATAGTGCACTCCTTCGCTATAATCCCTGAGGAAGACAACTCGGGTGACGGGTCGAGGTTCCTCAGGTAAAATGTCCTTCCATTCGCCGGCCGTCCCAAATAATCGGATAACTAAGGCGACCTTAGCTCTTGCATTGGCAGCTTGTTTAGCTAGCTGCCGCGATCAGCGGTCAAGCGCGCGGATCGCCGGGACGATCATGTTTGTGGCTGGTATTCCTCGGTTCTTCGTGGCGTAGACCACCGACAGAACTGGCGTTAGGTGCGATGATAATGGCGAGCTCTCACGAGGTCCGCCATGCTCGAAGCGAAACAACTGCGAAACCATGCTCTGGAGTGCCTGCGCTTGCAGGCCGACTGCATGGAACTGGCGGGAGTTGCTCCAAGCACCGATCTGCAATCGCATTTCGTTTACATGGCTCGGTTCTGGGGCGCCTTTGCGGTTTCCGGGCCGAGCTCGAATGCCGACCCGGACATTTTCAAGGCCGAGATGCAGACAACATGACAGACAGATCACCGCACGTTGTTCTGATCGTCGAACATGATGCGCTTTTGAAGTCCCTCACCGTCGATATCATGGAGGACGCCGGTTTCGTGGCGCTCCAGGCAAGTGATGCCGACGAAGCTGTAACCATTTTGGAAGCCCGATCTGATATTGCTTTGTTGCTCACAAGCATCGCGATGCCGAGCAGCATGGATGGTTTGAGTCTCGCGCATACCGTAGGCAAGCGCTGGCCGGCCATTAAAATTATCATCGCGTCCGGTCAAGTTCGGCTGGCTGCACATAATTTGCGGAAAAACAGCCGTTTTTTCCTCAAGCCCTATCATGCGCAGACAATGATTTCCGAAATTCGCTCGCTGATTGGCCCGTAGGCCGAAATCGGGTTCGTGGAACGTGGTCGTCTAAACGCACAAAAGCGTGCGATTTTGCTCAGACTCGCCGTCAAAAGGGTGCCGCACTGAGAGAATGGATGCTCGTTCCAACGATACTACCGGATCCAAACCGCGAAGGAATGCGCTGAGCAATCAGTTGCTCGCTGTGCTGGAACCTGAGAGCCGCAGTCGGATCGATCCCCATCTTCGGCCGGTCACCCTGAAGCTCGGCGCCGTCGTTTGCGAGGCTGGCGGTCTCCTCAAGCACGCTTATTTTCCGCAAGGGTCGGTTCTCTCGCTGTTGACCGTTCTTGAAAACGGCTCGGCCATCGAGACCGCAAACATAGGGCGCGAAGGAGCATTCGGTCTCTTCGCCGCCATGTACAGCCGGGCCTCCTTTAATCGATGCATTGTGCAATTGGAGGGCCGCATGGTTCGTTGCCCG
>Ga0182018_10002660_pt1 | contig 17415 bp, 15 predicted proteins | sample 812P2MmetaG_FD_120490 | JGI IMG/M metagenome (GOLD analysis project Ga0182018, IMG submission 120490) | Permafrost microbial communities from Stordalen Mire, Sweden - 812P2M metaG | ecosystem: Environmental > Terrestrial > Soil > Wetlands > Permafrost | place: Sweden: Stordalen | collected... | reverse complement strand
GCCTCGCCGGCAACGAGTTGACCCGCAGTACCGCATTGCCGCGCGGTCTTAAGCATCCCCGGAGTCACGTCAAGCCCCGTCGCGCGAAATCCCAGTTGCCCGTAGCGCCTCACCCAGCGTCCCGTCCCGCACCCGACATCAAGCGACCGCGCCGCCGCTGGAATCTTCGCGAGGGCTAGTGCGCGTCGAACGGCTTGGAATTGCTGTTTGTCGATCAGCCGGTTGAACCACGCAGGCGCGCCGGGATGCAAGACTGGTGCTAGCCCCTCCGCATCAGCCGAATCGTAATTCTCCGCCAACTCGCCCCAATATTTTTTGGGAGAATAAGCGTTCATATCTGCGTCAAGATTGCCTGCTCGCCTCGGACAGATTGCGTCCCTTTTCTCGCAGACATCCCTCGAAAACTTTCCCCATCTCTTCTGCGTTACGTTGCCAAGTGTATCGTCGCGCGGTCGCCTCCGCGCGAACGCCCACCTCTCGTCGAAGATCCGCGCTTGCGTAGATACGTTGGATCAATTCCGCAAGCTGCCGCGAGTCCGTCGGATCCTCCAGAACGAATCCGTCCACGCCGTGCGTCACCAACTCGCTCACTCCCGCTTGCCGGCTCACGATCACAGGCAGGCCGCAAGCCATCGCTTCCAGCGGCGGCATCCCGAAGGAGTCTTCGAGTGATGGGCCCGCGTACATGTCGGCAGCCGCGTAATATGATTCCACTTGCGGCACGATTGGTAGGATCGTCATCCGATTTTCGAGTCCGCTGCGTCGAAGCATGTGCGGATACGAAAAGGATTTGTCGTGTCCCACAACCAGGATACACAACTGCGGGATGCCCAGGCTGCCGACAGCCTCGGTCAGGCAGCGCAGTCCTTTATTCTTCCAATCATTGCCAATCAAAAGAATCGCAAACGCGCTTTCGGAGAGCCGCAGATCGCTCCGTGCTTCTTCGCGCAGGCGTTGGCGTCGTGCCGGATTCATCTGGTCTAGATCGACTCCATGATATACAAGCGCCATCCGGCCCTTTCTACGAAAGCAGCGTTCCAAGTCTTGCTCCATCTTGTGGGACGTAACCGCCAGCAGCGTTTTGTCTCTGGCATAGAGTCCACGCTCGAGGGCCATGAATAGATGATAGGAAAGTTGCCGGTGGATCAGCCAGGGCCACATGCGTGCCGGATTCCGCCGCAGCGCCAATTCCTGATGCGCTAGCCGGTAGAATTCGGTAAACACGATGTGTACGGCAATGATGTCCGCATCCAAACAATTGATCCCCGGCGTAAAAACTAAATCGTAATCCAGTCCTCTAAATCGCCTGTCCCACCATCGCCGCAAATGATTAGCGAGGAAGAACCAGATATAACGCACTAAGTGAGGACCAGGGAGAAGGGGAATGTGATGGTAGGTAATCTTTGAAAAATCTACATCCTGAATTGAAGTGCTATAAACATGAATCTCGTAATCCTGTGCCAGGCGTTCGATTTGTTCCGCAACACACCTCTCCGTGCCATGCCGTTTGTCCAGAAAAGGGGAGACGACGGCGATCCTCGGCTTAGCCTTCATTTATCGACGCAACTTGGAAACGCAGCACCCCGACCGGCTCGTAAGGCCCTGAGGATGGTTTCCTTAGAATTGGAATCCGCCCCGGGCACGTGTCTTGGCGGACGGGGCTCGCAGAATATCCGGTGTGCTCGCCTGAATTTCCGGCAGGCGAAAGAGAATTCCCACAAGCAACCAGAAGTAGGCATTATTAACATAATTCTGATAAGCCGACAGACCACCATAAGTCATGGGATACAGCAACAGAAAGGTGAACCAGAAAATTGCGGATGCAATCGGAAAGAAACGCGTCTGTCGAAGTCTCATTATGACGCCCCAGCCGTGGTACAAGAGCGCGGCTGTCCAAAGAATCCAAAGAAAGGGAGCGACAATTCCCATTCCGGCAATCAACACCCCGTAACCCTCTTCAACCCAAAGGTGTGGACCTGGCTGCCCCACTAACTTGGCCACATATTGTGTGCCCAGAGAAGCAGTGCCGATACCGTTTCCCAGAACCCAATTTCGCCCACTGAATACAGATAGCAGGTTTTCTATCGGATAGTCCCAGGTACGATTCTCTAATTGATAGGAAGAACCGCTCGGCAGGAGCGTCTCGGTATAATACTCAACCCGAGAGCCCGCCTCCTTTGGGAACAGGAAGAGAATCAGTACGAGACCCGCCGCGCCGAAAATTAATGAGTTGCGGATCGCCTTGATCATCTTGTGAGCTTGTCGCTGACGCCACGGCGCGCCCCATAGAAAACCGGCTCCCAGTGCCGCCGCACTGAGTAGTACGAATACGAACGCGCCTCGATTACCACAGAGCAGAGTCGCCACTCCGATAGTGCCTATTGAGAGAAAAACGATCTTGCGTCCGCGCAAATTGCAAAGGAGCAGGTACCCGGTGGCTCCTAAAACGATGATAAAAGCGAGGATCAGGAACTCGGCGAATCGGCCTGAACTTACAAAGACGGAATCGGGAAGATTAAAGAGCTGGTTGGTAAGAGGGCTGGACTTTTCAAGATTTCCGAGTTCCTGAAGTTCTGGCGCAAGTTTTGCAGGATTCAGGAACGAGTTTCCCAGAATAGCCTGAGCGATTCCTAATGCGGCAATCAGCCCGCTGAGCACCGCATTAAAAACCAGAAATTTTCTAAGATCTTCATCACCCCGGATCAGGGCATATCCCACGTACATGAACGGTATGTAATAGAAATAAGTTTTGAAGCCTAGCAGGCCGTACAGAATGTGAGTTGAATTTTGATTGAAGACTTGCAGGAATCCCAGCAGGAAGAAAAGGGCGAGGAAGAGCAAAAAAGGCGGTCGAAATCTTTTTTCCCGTCCCCGGCGGACTTCCGCAAAAAATGAAATATAGACGAGCCCTGCGAGGATGTCCTTGCCGAAAAAGAGCGCCAGGCCGTTGCCCATGTACTTTCGAAATAAATCTTCGAACAGCATCCAGACTAGGAAAAGATAAAACCCGGTGCGCCAATTTCTTAGAATTGCTACGGCGGCAACGGCGGCGAAGATCCCGGCCCCGGCAAATTCCAGCGACCGCAAATCGTTGGCGGCGATTTCTCCGCCCAATTGCCATGCTACCCAAATGGCCAGAACAAAAACGCCCATGCCAATCAGCGCCTGATTTCTAGCGCCTGGTATATGTGCACTCAGCATCTCGTGGTTCGCGACCTCGGCTCCGTCGGTCTTACTCAACTTGGGTATATATAATAGCCGCTTTCTGGGGCGAGAAAGTTATACCTTCCATCATTCCATCCGGCGTCTGGCTACTATTCGAATGATAGGCTTGGCGAGTATAGCGCTCGCGTCGATAGGACATCCATCGACTGTAAATGTGTCGTAACCAAGTTTGTCGATCTCATTGACTGTGTCATATGGATTGTCTCCAGCGCCGGCGACCATTTCGTTGTGAAGCTCAAGAAATAGAATCGGCGAGAGCCGGCTCAGTGTCCCACGGGCACCGCGCAGAACCGCAGCCTCGTGACCCTCGACGTCAACCTTGATGTGCGTGGGAGGGCCGAACTGTAGCGCCATTTGATCAATTGTGATTCCTTGAACCTGTGTCAATTCACTCTGCGCCCGTCGACTCGTCGCTTTGAAATACCCGTCGGAGAATACTCCGGAATCGAGCATATCTATCGCGCTGTTTGCATCACTCACTGCCGCTCGAAGAATCTGAACTCTATCGGTGCATTTGTTCAGACTCGCCTGAATCCCGATCATCTCCGCCGCTGCAGGGGAGGCGTCCACTGCGATCGCCCGTCCACCGAAACCAGCTGCGGCCAAACTAAATATCCCGAAATGTGCCCCTACGTCAAAGAGCACCATTGTGTTGGAACAACAGGAAATGAAACCTCGAAATTCTGCACTTTGGTCGGGGTCGTCCACTTGGTCGCGGCGGAAAATCTTATAGGCACTCGGGTGGCATACTATAGTCGAATTCGGCGAAATCTCAAGAGACTCCGTAATCCCAAACCAGAACCGGCCCGAATCCCACAACCACTCCGCGGATTTTGATGGCGAGCGCAGCCAGTTCCTCGCCGCCCTCGGCACTATTCTTCGCGCAGCATCCCTGAGACGCTCAGATCCCCGTTTATGATGCCGAATTGTTCTAGGTGCGCTCAATGGTTAGAGATCTCCCGATAAGTTTGCATGTGCTCCCTAACCATCAAATCTGCTGCGAACAACTGGGCGATGCGCCGAAATGCCTTTTGTCCGATCGTATCCGCGATCAACGGGTCTGCAATGATAGCCTCCATGCAGCCCACGAGACTTTCTGCATCTCCAGTTCTGAATGCCATTCCAGCGTCGCCGAGAACCTCGGACAATGCTCCCATATCGGACGCGATCACTAATCTTCCCATCTGCATATTCTCCGCCGCAACTAGACCAAATACTTCTCCTGCTAACGAAGGCATTACCACTGCAGTTGCATCCTTCAGGCTCTCCTCCAACCGCTCGTCCGGAACATATCCAAGGAACTGCACATAACTCCGGATGTCAAGGTCCCGTACGAGTGTCTCCAGTTCCGGGCGCTCAGGTCCATCGCCAATGATCCTCACTTGAAACTCGCGGTGCTTGGCCTTGAGAAGGCCTGCGGCTTCTATCAGGACGCGAACCCCCTTTGTGCTGACCAAGCGACCCAGGAACACGAAGATAGGCACTGTTGATGTAGCGCCCCTCTCCGGCGAAGGTTCGCGAGGCGGAAGTCCATGGAAAATGGTTTTCAATCGATTCAGTTGCAATAGTGATCCCAACCACGACGTGGGAATGATGTTGGCGGAAACACGTTGAGAAAACCAACGACGTGGAAACGTCAGCATCCACATCTTGACACTTGTGAGTCTGCCAAGCTTGGAATTGCAACGAATACATTCGCCATATCGCCGGGCCATGAAATGGCCCGGGCAAAGCGTTTGCGTCGGCTCGTAAACAAGCTGACCATTCGGACAAATGGTCTGAAAGCCATGATGTTCGATCACGGTCGGCTTGCGAAGCAAGTATCCGATGATGAGAGGAACGAGCGTAGGGCCGGCGAGATGGACGACATCCGCCCTCCGGATTTCGCGAATGAAGTCCATGAAGCCGGGCTTGCGAACGACACGATACGGCAGTTGCGAATCGTTCATACTTCCTGCGGGAGTTTGCGTCAGCAGCGTGACTTCGATCGCCTCTTCGCTGTGTTTGCCTGACCAATCGGCCAGCCCATCGGCCAGCGTCTTCACGATTGTTTCCACCCCGCCCACCGACGGAGCCCAGGCGTGAACGTAGATCAGAAGTTTCATGGGCGGCCCACATTGCGCAGTCGCAGGGCGTGTTCCATCATCCCGCCAATTCCGTTCGAAACCGCTCTGCGATTCGATCCCATGAGAAATGTTCCCCGTGCACGCGTCTATTCCTTTCATAGAGTTGCTGCCAATAGCGTTCATCTGTCAACAACCGCGCCAAGGCCATGCCCAATGCTTCGCGATCACCGTAAGGAACCAACTCGACGCCAGCTTCTGCGAGAGGACTACCTTCTGCCGCTCCCGCATAAGCGATGATGGGAAGTCCACAGGCGATTCCGGCCAAGGCGCTACCACGCCGCGGAAAAAGCTTTCCGCGAACGCAGAGCATGGCGTCGGATTCGCCGAGGACCCGGCTGACCTCCTCTGCGCTGCGAAGCCCGAGATTCTCGACGCCTACTGATGATCCCTGAAACACGCGCTCGATTTCTTCTTGTGCTTCAGGAGTGCCGCGTCCAAGCAAGACCAGCCGAAGCTGCCCGCCATTTGCTGCGGCCAGATTCATCGCATGGTAAATGTCGCTCACTTCTCGCTTGAGATTCGGCACGGCACTTAAGCAGAAGACAGCAACAGTTTTACGGTCTCGTGGGAAATAGTCAGTCCGCTGTGGCGGCTCGGGGATATTGGCTCCGATCGGTATGTAGGCAGCTTTAGTTTCGTTTTTCGGGAGCCATGCGATACTTCCGAGGGGGTCAGCGAAGATAGGTTTGTCGGCGTATCGGTACAATGCACGGATGACCCAGTCCTGACAAGCGCCGCGAATCTGGTCGATCCATCGAGCCGAACTTTCGCTTTGGCGACCTGGTTCATGAAACACAATGGCGCAGCGCACCCCGCGTCCGCGAAGAACGGCGAGCACCGCGACAGCTCCGAACGGAAATCCGCGCCGGGACCACGACATCGCGGTGTATTGCAAGAGAACCCACTGGCCGCGCCAACCCGCGCTTTCATGCCTAAGTCGCCGCAACGCGCCAATCCAACCTATCTCGGCCCATGGAGCGCGCACTTGTTCCAGCTCAATTCCTTGTGGAGCAAGCCCCCTCGCCAGGAACAAACAATAATCCGCGATGCCATCTGTCGGCATGTCCTGGCGCCCGAGCAGGGCGATCCATTTCACTGGATTAGCTGAGCCACGCGTTGTGGATGATGCGGCATGCTGCATTCTTTCTTTACTCTACCCGTCGCCTGAGGCCAGTCGGGGTTAACCTGCGAACGGACTACGCTCATTGCGCCAGAGCCGTCTTCCGATCTTTTCCCCACGATTTGACCATCCGCCGCAATCCTTCCGTGATGCCGACGCGCGGACTCCAATCCAGCTCTTGTTGCACCTTTCGGATATCGCTCACGTAGATTCTCTGGTCTCCGGGACGGAATTCTCCATATTCCACGGGCGGGAGTTTCCCGAGAGCTTCTCTCAGCGGTCCTTCGAGCTCAGCCCACACCGATATAGTGTGAGATGGACCGCCTCCGACGTTGTACACCTGGCCGGCAGTCTTTTTGATCTGATCGCGAGCTCGCGACATCAAATCCACGAGATCCCCCACGTAAAGCAGGTCACGCACCTGTTTGCCGTCCCCATAAATCGTAAGGTTCCCCCCGCGTAAACCCGTCAGTGCGAAGTGCGCTACCCATCCCTGGTCCTCCGTACCAAACTGGTGCGGCCCGTAAATGCAAGACATTCTGAAAACGATCGAAGGCAGCCCGTAGATGCGTTGGTAGTCGCGAACGTACTGATCGGCTGCGCCCTTTGAACAGCCGTATGGCGAATGAAAGTCCAGCCGGCAAGTCTCGGGCACCCCATTGGGAAGATTCTCGAATTCGTAGCGAGTCGGGCGTTCGACAACCCGGTAATGTTCAAGGCCGCCGTACACTTTATTCGTCGACGTGTACAGAAAGATCGGCATAGGATTTTGCCGGCGCGCTGCTTCGAGTACGTTCACTGTTCCCTGCGCGTTGATCGAAAAATCTTCCTGCGGATTTGTGATCGAAGTCGTCACAGCCACTTGCGCCGCGAGGTGGAACACGGCATCCGCCCCTTGCATCGCGTTTTCAACCGCCCCGAAATCTCGCACGTCGCCCTTGACGAACTTTACCCGGTCTCTGTGCTCCCGCCGAAGCCACTCAAGATTCTCTTCCACGCCGGCGCGGCCAACATTGTCGAACAAAATTACTTCGTGGCCATCGCGCACCAGCCGATCCGCTAGATTCGTGCCGACGAAGCCGATTCCCCCTGTGACCAGAGATCGCATTAGCAGTTCCTCTCAGTTTTTCCGTTTCATGGCAATGCCCGCCATCGCAACGCTTACATCAAAGTGCGTTTTATCTCATAACGTAAAGCCTTAAGGACCATCGGCAGCCCTTTCCAATACGCTTCTGGACTTGCCCGGCGCAAGAGTTGGAACTCTTCCAGTGCAGTACAGTTCAACCTATAGCGATAGTAATAACTCAAGTAAAGCAAATGGATATGTTCGGGACGCCAACCACGTGCCGGAGCAAAAAACTGATGGTTGTCATTTGCCAGGGTCGTTGCGATTCTCTCTGCGCACTGTTGGAATGTGAAGCTCTTCAGCGTCCGCTCTCGGCCTGCTCTGGCAATTTCACTACTTTTTTTCTTGTCTCGAAGGTAATAATCAACCAAATCAAACACTTCGCTATCGGTGCGCCAGCCGACAAAGTGGACTCCGTCCGAGAAACCCCATTCGGTAAGCTCTGTCGGCAGACCAGTGATGAGGAGAGCCCCTCCTGCCATCGCTTCATAACACCGCATGTTCGCTTCCTGAGGAAACTCAGCACGGCTCACATTTACCACGATTCGAGAACGTTTATAGACTTCGGCCATTTCTTGTTTGTCATATTTGCGCTGGAAATCGTTTGTTCGATATAGGCTCGCAAGTCGAGCAATCACGCGATTTCGAGTGCTATACTGAGCAAGCTGGGAATTACCGACGAAGCCGACATCGTAGAAGCGCTCCTGGTTAGCATCGATGTCGGCAAAAAGCGCGGCGTCGACCGCGTGTGGAAGCGCGAAGACTCTCGGATGTCCTGCCTCTTGAAATCGTCTCACATATGACGGATGCCATGTAAAAACGTAATCGAAAAGCATTGCCCACCGCAAACGAAATGACGTCCATCCGAAGCTGTCTATGTCAAGACACACTGTAGGGACAGGCGAAGTTTGAAGACCGCGCGGCATGCCGGGCGCACCGATTTCAAACAATATTAGATCAGGACTATTGCCACGCTCTCCGGCCGGTTTGATCAATTGTCCAATACCGACGTCCGCCTTGATGAGGTTCAAATCAAATCGAATGATGTCGTTCTCAGCGAACACATCCCTCAAATTCTGAGCAGTAACGTGAGTGTCTCTCGAATCATAGATAAATCCGAATTTCATGTCTCCCAATCTTTGTACCTCCAAACGAATGTCCGACCTCCAGCGAGGCCAATTCTATCCAGGCTTGCATCGCAATTTCGGCAATGAACAAGTCGGCGGACCACGTCGGCACACTCACTGTACCCGGGTGAAAGCTGCAGCTATCGCCGTATGAGTAGCCCAATGACTCCTTCCATACGTGTTAAATAGTCTGTGTACCAACCGCGAGATCCAATACCTAGATGCAGAATCGCTTTGACCTTTTGATGCATATGTTGGGAATTCATCTTCCAAATGGGATATCGGTTCAATTCCAAACGGAGACAACCAGGAGAAGTGTTCATGTATGAGTTTGAGGTTATAGAACTCGGCAAATCGGCGATACCAGTCCGGAAGAAGGCGGTTGTAATCATTAGGGTAATTGTGAAGCGGCCAAATTGCTGGTGTAACTACTAGTAGTGTGCCATTGCTGGCGAGACACGAGAGAGCGTTGGACAGAACCGTTATGGGATCGAACGTGTGTTCCAAAACGTTGAATACGCAAACCGTCGCAAAAGCTGTCAAACGATGACTCTCTCGGAACGCGTCTTTTCGCAAACCAAAATCCAGAGCTACGTCAACTCCATCCCCAATTCTCAGATCTGCACCTGTGGTTCTCTTGAGTCCTAGCCTCTTTGCGACATCGCACAAGTTAGGTTCGCCTCCTATTTTGGCCGATCCAACGTCAAGGAGAGGTTCTTTGACAAGATTGCCGTCAAAACAGTTCCTAAACCATTCGATGTCAAGAGGCGTCATACGATCGGAAATCCTTAAGAACTCTTGTTGCCATCGTAAGCAACAAGATCTTTGCGCGATTAGCTACGTTTGTGGAAACAGTGTTTTATGAGCGGCCAATTTCTGATACTTTTTGCGCCGACAATTGTAGCAGTCGATTAAGGTGCTGAGACGGGCTGCCTCGCTCTGCCCCAAAAATCTGATGCCTTTGCCGCAAAAGCGGCCCTAGATCATTAATGAATGCGGTCAGCATCCTCAGCCGGTCGGCCACTCTTTGCCAGCGTAAACCGGCAATATCCGATGTTAGACCCGCGACAGTCACAAACCACGTCATAATGATGTACCTCACTGGGAGTAGCTTGGTCGCCATCAGGAGCCGCCCATAGTAGATCCCGCGAAATGACATTCGAGATCCTTCTCCGAGTGATTCGATCGATGCGGACACTCGGTGCCAGCAAATGGCGGCTGGCGCAAAAACACTTTTCCAACCTCGAACCCAAGCCCGCCAACATATCTCGACATCTTCGTATCCCAGTGGGAGCCTTTCGTCAAAACCTCCTAAAATACGAAACATCGATTTCCTCACCAACATGTTAGCAGCCGAAGCCATCAAAACCACCGTTGGAGATACACAGTTCTCTTGGAAGACATACAGCGAAGGAACCATGGGATAGGAGAGACTGTTTACTCCGCGATGTGTCGCAAGGCGGGTTGCCAAATGAACTTCGTTGTTCCCGTCCCAATCGTACTGAAGAGCGTCCACAGAGAAAACGTTAGGATCACGAGCCATCGAAATAATCATCGATTCAACAAAGTTATGATGGAAGCGCATGTCATTGTTGAGGAATAGGATGAATTCCCCAACCGCCGCTTCTGCTCCCTTGTTTAAGGCTGGGGCAAGCCCGGCGTTCGTGTCGAGTGGGATCCAACGCACGCCAAAACTCCGGGCCACTTCGACTGAGTCGTCCGCCGAGTCGTTGTCCACCACAATGATTTCGAGTTGGCGATACGACTGAGAAAGCAAGCTAGGAAGACAAGTTTCGAGATGTCTCGCCCCGTTCCAGTTCACCACAACCGCTGAGACCATAATCTCAGGTGTCACAACCTCTCCTTTCAGTTTTTTCCTTGGGAAGCGCAGCACAATCCTACGATTGATCTAGCCGCAAGAGCGGACCCAAATCAGGAATTGCTCGCCAAAGACAGACAATTAAAGCAAGACGCATCAGAAGGATGCTCATTCTGTACCGTCGGCTCGTGGAAATGCCGGCAATAAAACAGCCGAACTCATGTAGCCTCGCTTCTCCCGAGGGACCGCGAGGTAGTTTTTAACCTCCGCATACTCCGCCTTGGGGAGGTGCGGCCGCGGACTTCCGTCGACAAGAATGTCGTACCATTCATAATTATAGCTCTGAAGCAGTTTCATAATGTCCCCAGCGGCATAACCCCAGGCGCGCGTGACGAGATCCAGCACTTCGCAGATGATCAAAGGCCGACTGCGGCTTAGGAGTTGATCCGCACCGCGAAAGGCGTCCAGTTCCCCTCCTTCCGTGTCTATCTTCACAAGGTCGACTCTTTCAATCTTCGCGCGGCGTAAATAGCCATCGAGTGACACTGTATCGACCGTCATCTGCTTGGTAGCTTGATTCATCGCTGGGGGCCGCAGGCTGTTCATGGTAGTAAAGCCATCAATTACCACGGACAGCGACGCCGTGCCCTCTTGAGCAGCCAAGGCATAATGTTCAAGAGTTACCGATTCAATTCCGTTGTATCGAAGGTGACGGAGCATCCGCCGGCGCTCTCGCGGGGAAGGTTCAAACGCAATCACCCGTCCACTACATCGCAATTTCTTTGCGGCAATTACGCTGTAAACTCCATGGTAGGCTCCGACATCCAGAAACGTCATCCCTGGCTGAAGAAATTTCCAGAGAAATCTAAGGTCGCCGACGTCGTCGCTCCAGTATTCGAACGCACCCCTATCCGGATGGAAGCTCGCAGGAAAGTAGGACCACCAGAAGTGCACCTGCTCGCTGGGAGTCACTGCCAAGCGAACCCTATGTGGAGCGTAGGGAAGCTTCGCGAGCCACATTGTCGCAAGAAAGCGCGCTGTCGTCCGCCTCTCTACGGGCGTTTTCCGCAGAAAGCTCATCATGCGCTGAATCGTCGTCGTACTCACACTCGCATTCCTATAGTGAATCCTGGGAGCTCAATTCGAACCCGTTACACTCCAGCGAACAGGGAATATTCAGGACTCCAGCCCATTCGTCCAGCCGATGAGTCACCGGCTTTGTCGTTATCAATAAGTCGGGGACCGCATCCCAATCGTCGATCCGACCGCTAACATCATGGAGAGTCGCGCGCCAGTTATAGGCACCCGGGCGCAATGGCATCGTTGGAAATCGGTACGTGAACTGTTGGATCCCCTCCCTGAGTTGTAGCCCGTCGAATCCGGTTCCCCAGAGCAACTTCCGGTCCGCACTATACAGGACGATTCCATGGTGGGCGTTCCGCAACGCCTGCCTCACCAGCAAAGTGAATCTCAGAGTAAGCGGGCCAAAAGAATCAAAAGCATTTGAGAGAGTCCCGCGAGGTTCCAAAATTTCCCAACTCTGAAAACGAGCCTTGGCAGTCGGAACATCCGGCCGCTCTGTCGATTCGAGTCGCCCCAAGCTCGCCGCCTCATAATTGGCGGATATTTCCGCGGTAGGGCCTTCTTGCCGAAGTTGTCCCGCGTCAATCCACAGAACCCGTTCGCAAAGGCGACGAATCTGGTTCATCTGATGGCTGACAAAAACTATCGTCCGGCCACTCTTCGATATCCCCTCCATCTTGCCCAGGCATTTTTTCTGGAACTCGATATCGCCGACTGCAAGCACTTCGTCCACCAGCAAAATTTCCGGTTCGAGATGAGCAGCCACCGCAAAGGCCAGCCGCATTTGCATTCCGGTGCTGTAGTGCTTGAGCGGTGTATCGAGAAAGCGCTCGACTTCCGCGAACGCCACGATCTCGTCGAACTTTCTCGTGATTTCAGCTTTCTTCATGCCCAGAATCGCCCCACTCAAATATACGTTTTCACGCCCGGTCAGTTCGGGATGAAAGCCCGTCCCAACTTCTAACAGGCTACCCACGCGGCCGCGAATCTCGGCGAATCCTGCAGTGGGCCGTGTAATGCGAGAGAGTAGCTTCAGTAGCGTGGTCTTCCCCGCGCCGTTCCGGCCGATAAGGCCCACCACTTCGCCCCGTTTCACATCCAGAGAAACGTCGCGCAACGCCCAGAGGTAATCCACGGGGCGGCGAGCGCCATTACGCCGGAAAGGCGCGCGTAATGCGCGAGTAAGCACATCGCGCAAGGCAAAGTATCTCTCTCGCTCGCCGACGCGATAGCGCTTGCCAAGTCCTTCGACGTGAATCACAGATTCAGTCATTTCCTACGCCACATCCGCCATGGTTGTTTCCATTTTTTGAAAATACGCTGCGCCGCTCAAAAGTACGATCACCACCATGATCGAGGAAATGAAGAGAAGATGTCCGGGCGGATTCCCGTGCCCCGTCAGCGACCAGCGAAACCCTTCGATCACTCCAGCCATTGGATTTAGTCCGTAAAGCCAGCGCCACTTCTCCGGCACTCGTGAGCTTGGATACACAACCGGAGAAGCGAATAGCCAGAACTGGACCAGGAAGGGCATTACGTAGCGCACGTCGCGATAAATGGCGTTCAACGCGGAAAGCCACAGCCCCACGCCCAGCGCGGTAAAGATCGCCAGCAACAGGAATTCGGGAAACCAAACCATGGCAAACGTGGGACGTATCCCGTAGTAGATCATTAGCGCGACGAACATCCAGAACGACACGCCAAAATCCACCAGTCCGGACAGCACGGAGGAAAGTGGCAACGCCAGCCGCGGAAAATAAACCTTTGTTATCAGGCGCTGATTTTCGACGATAGTGTTCGTGGAATTCTGGAGTGCGGCGGCGAAATACATCCAAGGCAGTAGCGCGCTGTAATAGAAAATCGGGTAGGGCAGCCCGTCGGACCCGATATTGGCGAGCTTGCCGAAAAACAGGCTGAAAACTAACATCATCAGAAACGGCTGCAGCACGACCCATGCCGCGCCAATGGCGGTTTGCTTATATCGGACCTTGATATCGCGCCAAACGAAAAAATAAATTAGCTCGCGATATTCCCACAGCTCGTGGAACGGAAGCACCCACCAGCGGCTCGGCGGCGTGATTCGCAGCACCGGAAGCTTTGCGAGCGGAGTCGATTCGACATTAGCCACTGCTTCATTCACTCGATTCCCTCAGATCGTCGAAAGTTGACTTGCCTAGCGTCTTCGTGACGCCGACACAGGTAATACGCATCTTCATTATAAGCTGCTTCTCGCCGGAAGATAGGTCGGTAGGCTAGAAATACGTTGGTTTTTTATTCATCACGATTCTGCAGCTGTTTCATGTCCTGTTGTTCGATGCGGTTCATCAGTTCTTTCCGGCGGACCAGATAGCTTTTTAGTGTCTGAGCAACCTGCTCCGGAACCACGGCATATTGATTGTGCGCAGCCTCTCGCCAGGAAATCGGGCCTCGCGCCGGTATCAAATGTGTGCCCCACTGGAAAATCAGTCCCACGTTCCAAGTGACTAAGGCCGCTGTCAAGCACCACGCAAAAATCATGGCGCTATGCTCCTGCCAAGTTCGGGCTAGCCAATCAAAAAATGCTGCCATCCCTATTACAAATACCGGGGTAAGGGAAACGAAGAAACGGTTTCCGAATGATGACATTCCATCCCAATCCGGGTAGAAGGAAATCAAGAGGTAAAATGCCAGTGTTGCAACTATCAGATAGCTCGCAAAAGACCGATCCAAACGCCGGAAGGGTATGAGACCAACCAGGGCTAAAGCCAGAATTGGAGTCCAACTGAGCAGACCGTGGTCCGAAGAGAACAAAACGTTCAAAAACGCCGGCGAATGCCATGGCCAACCCTGAGCTGCCGGGTAACCGGTTCGAAACGGCCCTCCAAAGATGATCTCGCGCGATATCAGCGTTGGGAGCAGCGCGACAATAAAGAGGGCAACGTACAACACATGACGTAGGAACAATCGAGGAATTCCCGGTCCGCTAATCCCCGAAGCATTCCAGCGCCGCCAGTAGCAGCCGATTCCTTCGAGTAATGGAACTAAGAGCAGAAGTCCGTTCGGGTAGTAAACATCCACAATGAGTCCGGAAAGAAGGCCAAGAATTATCCACTGTGAAATTCTCCGTTCGCCGCGAGTCTTATCCCAGTACCACAGGAAGAGAGCGACTGCGAAGCATGAGTGCGCGTGGGACCAAGATGGATTGAAGTACATGTACACCGGGAGCGAGCTTGCCCACCATATTCCTAACGTCGCGAGAAACGCCCACCTCTCCCGAAAATATTTTCGTGCCAAAAAAAAAGAAAGCCAAAGGCCGAGGAATCCATACAGAGTCGTGGCACAAGCCATGGTAATCAGATAGGGAGCAGAAAAACCGTCGGCGACGATGTGCGCTCCGAGCCGATCACTCAGCAATACTCCGAGATGGGTTAAAATCAGGAAAGGCGCCCAGAGGATTGAGGGGCCGATGGTCCAGATGTTGGCGATGTGACCTGTGGGGGCATATTGATTGCCGAGGACCTGGCCGTCGGCGCCCACACGACCAGTTACAAAAGACTCATTGGCACGCTGCCAGTCCTTGCGGAAATCCAGATGCCTTTCGATCAAAAGTGAACGCACATAGGCGTAGTATCCCACTCCATCGCCGCGCACCCAGGGATTGCTCAGGGGCAACGTAAGGAAGAACAGAAGAATGAGAATTCGTTCGTATTTCGTGAACCTGTGCAAGACCTTTTGGTTTCCTTAGCTTGATTCTAGTGTTTACTTTAAGTGTAAGGTCTTCGTCAAGCGGTCGAAGGTGCGCTCGAATCGCGATGGGGTGTCGCCGAAGCTTCTGTAGAGCTCTGGGAACTTTCATCCTTCCGCAGGATGGCAATGATGGAAAGCGGAGGGAGGGGAAGCCAATTGTCCAGCAGACGGAACACCGGAGTCATGATGTTCAACAAACGGATTTGCCCGAGTCCGAAAGTCTTTCGGCGCAAGACGCGTCCGTTCAGCCACCACGCCACCACTCCAGGCCGGTTGAACTTCAGAACTTTCTCGACTCTGAATCCGGCGCGCTGGGCTACTTCGACGAGCTGTTCCTCAGTGTATCGGCGGAAATGTCCCAGTACTTCGTCCAGGCTGCCATAAAGTTTGGGCCCGCAAGGAACCAGAATGATAGCGAGGCCGCCTTGATCCAAAATATTCCAGACATTCCGCAAGGCGCCCGCATCGTCTTGAATGTGCTCGACCACGTTGAGGCAAATGACGGTGTCGAACGACTGTCCGGTGGGAAATGTCTCCGCGTTCTCCGCATCGGTACGCGCCACTCGCATGTAGGGACGTGTGGGGCAGAGCGTCCAAAGATATTCCAAATATTGAGAGTTGACGTCGCTGGCCCAATAGATATCACGCGGCATTAGGTGCACCGACATGTTCCCGATTCCCGCGCCGATTTCCAGTACGCGATTTCCCATGTACGGCCGGATTACATCTGCCATCCAGCGCGTGAAACGAGGAGCTCGGTTCAATCGTTCAAGAATTGCGGCGCCTTGCTCGTCTTCCACATAGATTCGAGAAGACATCGCGTAGTGAAAAATAGCCCAGAGCGCCCGAATCCCATCTGTCCAATTGATCTTCTTTCCCTCGCGGTAGGTCCGGCCGGAGTAGCTGATGGGTACTTCGAAAATTCGGCTGCCGCGTTTGGCAAGTTTGATGGCTAGTTCCGGCTCGACATCGAACGTGGAACTTTCCAGCGGAATGCTCTTGAGCAAGCTAGCGCGCACCATTTTGTAGCAAGTTTCCATGTCGGTAAGGTTGAGGTCGGAGACGAAGTCGCACAGAAAAGTGAGAAACTTGTTTCCCAACGCGTGGCGAAAGAACAGAGCCCGTTTATATCCGCCGGGCATGAAACGAGAGCCGAAGACCGCATCCGCGTCCTCCATCAGAAACAGTTCAACCATCTTCAGCAGATCGACCGGGTGATATTCGAGGTCGGCATCGTGGATTACAACCAGCTCCGTATCCACGTGGGCTAGCCCAGCGCGAATGGCCGCGCCTTTGCCGCCGTTCTTTTCACTGTGCAGCCAGACCCAAGAAAACTTGGAGTCCGCCGCTCCCGATTCCACCGAAGCCCGGAACCCTTCGATGGCCGCAGCCGTACCGTCTGTCGAGCCGTCGTTCACGACGATCACTTTGATTTCTTGCAGCAGCGGCGATTCGCCCAGAACCGAGAGCCGTGCAAGGCTTGTCGCGATCAGGTATTGCTCGTTGTACGCGGGAACAATCACGGAGAGCGTAGTGCTGGTACGCTTTTTTTCCATCCCGTCTTGTGAAAACGGAACTTCCGCCGACCCTCGCATCGCACCGGTTCCTTCCACTCGATTTGTCGACGAAGCTGCGCTCATCGCATTTTCAGCAATAGTGTTTCACTGGATGACGGCGCATGGGATTTCACGGGAAATATTACTATATGGCGTAGCGTATCGGCGGCTTAGACGGCAGACGATCCCGCTACCATCTGGCCCACTGCACGGGACGCATCGGACGCAACACTCTTCTCGCCTTCGGCACTCTTCTTGTTCTGAAAGTAATGGATCACGCCATCCACGATGTCGTTCAAGGGTATCCCTGGCAGAAAGCCTGTAAGTCGCTCGAGCTTTCCGAGCGCGGGCACGCGCCGTGGCATATCTTCAAACCCGGGCTCGTAAGCCTGATCGTACGGGACATAAGTAATCGGAGATTTGCTCTTCGTCCGTTCTTTCACCAGCTGGGCGAGCGCTTCGATCGAAATTTCATGAGTATTGCCGATGTTGACGACCTCACCGATC
>Ga0182018_10002659_pt1 | contig 17416 bp, 13 predicted proteins | sample 812P2MmetaG_FD_120490 | JGI IMG/M metagenome (GOLD analysis project Ga0182018, IMG submission 120490) | Permafrost microbial communities from Stordalen Mire, Sweden - 812P2M metaG | ecosystem: Environmental > Terrestrial > Soil > Wetlands > Permafrost | place: Sweden: Stordalen | collected... | reverse complement strand
TCGCCTGTCTTGCCGAAGATCGATACCTCATCATGGGCTCGGGCTTTGCCGAGGAGTTTCATCTGCGCTGGTTTTGGCAGGCTGAGCCGCCGGCTGATGTATTCGTTCGCTCCGCCGCCTCCACACTCGCCGGCGTATCGATCGCGGGTCCGAAGTCAAGGCAGCTCGTCCAGCGCCTCGTGCGGGATGAGCTGTCAGCTGCTGCTTTCAAATTGTTTGATGTCAAGGAGACGGCGGTGGGCTTTTCACCCGCCATCCTGACGCGCGCCGGGTTCACCGGCGAACTGGGCTACGAGATCTGGACCACACCTGACTATTTCGCTTCCCTCTATGAGGACGTGTGGAATGCGGGGCAGGATTTGGGGCTGCGGCATTTCGGCGGCCGCGCCTTGTCGAGCCTGCGGCTTGAGAAGGGCTACGGCTCGTTCAACAAAGACTTCCGGCCCGATTACACGCCCGCTGAAACCGGGCTCGACCGGTTTATCGATTTTGACAAGCCGGATTTCGTCGGTCGCGCCGCCGCACTCGCCGAGCGTAGCGCAGGTCCGAAGCGGCGATTCGTAGTCATGGAGGTCGACGCCGCCGATGCGGACGTGATCGGCTACGAGTCAATCATGAAGGACGGCGCAGCAGTCGGCTATGTGACCTCGGGCGCCTACGGCCACTGCATCGGCAAGAGCCTTGCCGCCGGCTACGTGCCCGCCGCGCTCGCCCGCGACGGCGAGCGCTTCGCGATCGACATCCTGGGCGAGATCCGTGCCGCTACCATCCGGATTGAGCCTCTGCACGATCCAAAGGGGCTGCGCTTGCGTGGGTAGGAGCCAGCGGTTCGGCCGGTGCCCCGAAGTGCAGCGTCTCGCCCGTGAGCCGAGAAGTTGCCGGCTAGGAAATCGTCTCGCGAGTGACGAAGCCAAATTCAGCGGCACTATGGGTCAGTGTGTCCCAGAAACTACCGGCAAGACTGCGGAACACGGCGATCTCAAAAACCGGTAAGCCTTCGGCAGAATCCTCCAGTCGCCACAGCGTCGCGCCGATATGCGACGCCGTCGTCGAGGCGACGTCGCCCGGTGCGAAGGCACGCGGGTGCAGGTCAATCGGCAGGACCTTGGCCAAGGTCTCCCGCAGTTTCGCTCCTGTCAGGCGCAACATCGCGTAGCCACTACTCTGGTCCGCAACCGACGCCGTATCACCGACGGCCTCTTTAAGGGTCAGGGCAAAGGCGTTGCCGCGCTCTTCGCTCGACGCAAGCCACGTTGCCGGGCCGAGCCCGGCAAAGGCGACAGTGCCGGCCGCGATGCGTCGCGGCCCACGCGGCAGCTCGATGCCGAAACGCTCGCGAACTCGTGCTGTGAGTGCTGCGAGGCATCCCTTACGGACGAGGACGGCGGCGAGCGCAAGACCGTCGCGGTCGGCGACCACAACGCCGCCATATGGAGTGGATGAAAACGCAAGATCGGTAAAGGGTGCGCGCGCAGTGAGGGTGTCATCAGCCATCGGTCATTACAGATTCGTTGAAATTGAGAATGGAATGTGTGAGGTCAGCTCTGAAGCCGCGCGCCTTCTGGATCAAAGAAGACGGATGCGACGACTTCGACGTCCACATCGCCGCCGCGTATTGGGCTATGTGCGCGGATGCGCTCGCCAAGCCGCTCTTGACCGCGTACGAGCAGGCCCAAGCCGATCCAGTGCCCGAGCATTGGCGAGAAGGCAACCGACGTGACGTAGCCTTGGTCATTCTGCAGCGATACTTCCGCGCCCAGCGTGAGGAAATGCGCGCCGGCGTAGAGCCGCGCTGACTTGTCGGTGGGCTTTATTCCGACGAGTGCCGCGCGGTTGGCGTCGGCGAGGCCGGCTCTGCGCGCCAGCACGCGGCCGATGAAGTCCTTCTTCTTTGACATCATCCTGCCCAGACCCAGATCGGCAGCGGTGGTTGTGCCGTTGAGTTCATTGCCGGTCACATGGCCCTTTTCGATGCGCATGGCCCCGAGCGCCTCGATGCCGTAAGGCGTGATACCGAAGTCTTCTCCCGCGGACATGATGGCGCGGATGGCGGCGTCGCCATAACGCGCCGGAACCGCCAGCTCATAAGCAAGCTCCCCGGAGAATGAAATGCGGAAGAGCCGCGCCGTCACACCGCGCCAGGAGAATTCCGCGCAGGCAAGGTAGGGAAAGGCGGCGTTCGATACGTCAATCGCATCGCCCAGCAGCCGCTCGAGGAGACGCCGGGCGTTCGGACCTGCGATGGCGTACTGCGCCCACTGCTCTGTGACCGACACGATTTGTACGTCGAGTTCGGGCCAGAGGACTTGCCGAGCATGCTCCAGATGGCGCATCACCTTGGCGGCGTTTGCGGTCGTGGTCGACATGAGGTACTGCTGGGGCGCGAGACGCGCGCTCGTGCCATCGTCCAGAACCAATCCGTCCTCGCGCAGCATCAGTCCGTAGCGCACCTTGCCGATCGGCAGAGTTGAGAACAGATTGATATAGACGCGGTCGAGGAATGCGGCGGCATCCTCACCCTGGATGTCGATCTTGCCCAAAGTCGATACATCGCAGACGCCCACGCCCGAGCGTACAGCCCGTACTTCGCGTGTGATGATCGTGAGCCAATCCGTCTCCCCGGGTGCGGCGAACCATTGCGCACGCAGCCATTCGCCACTCTCCATGAAGGTCGCGCCGCGCCCCTCAGCCCAGGCATGTCCTGAGGTGAGACGCGTCGGTTTGAAGTGCTTGCCGCGGTGAACTCCGGCGAAGGCCGCGAGCGCGACGGGCGTGTACGGCGGCCGCGAGGTCGTGGTTCCGAGCTCAGGGATGGCGCGCTCGGTGAGCGCCGCCATGATCGCGTGCCCATTGAGGCTCGAGGTTTTCCCTTGGTCGGTCGCCATACCGAGCGTGGTGTAGCGCTTCAGAAGCTCGACCGAGCTGAAGCCTTCACGAGCCGCGAGCGCTACGTCCTCGCGGGTGACGTCGTGTTGGAAATCGACGAAGGCCTTCGTCTTGGACTCGCTGACACACCACAGCGGTACCACCGCGGTGAGTTCGTCGGTCACGCGCGGTTCGCGATGTTTGACCGATTTGAAGCCGGTCGCTTCGGCCGCCGCTGCGCCGGCCGCTGCGCCTTCGCGCAGCGCATCCTTAAGGGAGAAAGAGCCCGCCGCGGCACCCACCACGGCCATCCCGCGCGGCACATCCCCCGGGACAAAGGCGGCGATGGCGTCCGACCAGCGGGGGCGTCCTCCCAGGTGAGTGCACAGCGCCACATTCGGATTCCAGCCGCCGGACACGGCCAACGTATCGATCTGCAATTGCGACAGCCGTCCCGCGTCTTCCCGAACCGTGATGCGCTCAAGCGCGCGTGACCCGTGTGCATCGACGACCTGCGCGCCGCAAAAGACGCGCGTGTCGAGGCGCTTCGCCTCTTCGGTGAGAACGGGCGCTACCACGCTGCGCGCGTCGATGATGGCCGCCAGCCGAACGCCGGCAGCCGCGAGGTCGAATGCCGTTTTCCAGCCGTCATCGCTCGTCGTGAAGAGCGCCGCATGGCGGCCGGGGATGACGCCGAAACGATTCACATACGTGCGCACGGCAGAGGCCATCATGACGCCTGGCCGGTCATTGCCGCCAAAGACGATCGGTCGCTCGAGAGCACCGGCGGCGAGTACCGTGCGTTGTGCGATGATCCGCCACAGTCGCTGCCGCGGCTGATGGGCCGGCGGGATCGCCAAATGATCCGACACGCGCTGAAGCGCGGCAAATGTATGCGTCCCTGACATGCCGCCGTCGTAGACGCCGAACACGGTCGTGCGGCGCAAAATGCGCGTCTCAGGGCTCGCGCGGAGTTCGGCCTCGACCTGGCGTGTCCAGGCAGGGCCGCTCACGCCATCGATTTCGTATCGTTCGCCGTTGAGCCGGCCGCCCAAGAGAAAATCCTCATCACAGAGGATGACCCGTGCCCCCGAGCGCGCGGTAGAGAGCGCCGCGGCAAGACCCGCCGGTCCCGCCCCGATGATGAGCACATCGCAGAAGGCATAGGCCTTCTCGTAGGTATCCGGATCGGCCTCCGTGCTCGCGCGCCCAAGGCCCGCTGCGCGCCGAATGACGGGCTCATAGAGCTTCTCCCACAGCACCGCGGGCCACATGAATGTTTTGTAGTAAAAGCCTGCGACAAAGATCGGTGCGAAAAGTGAGTTCACGGCTCCCACATCGAGCGCGAGCGAGGGCCAGCGATTCTGGCTGCGCGCCTCGAGTCCCTCGAAGAGCTCTACCACCGTCGCGCGTGTGTTGGCCTCGCGCCGCGAACCGCTGCGCAGCTCAACCAGCGCATTCGGTTCCTCAGAGCCCGCCGTGAGAATGCCGCGCGGGCGGTGATATTTGAAGGAGCGCCCTACGAGTCTCACGCCCGCGGCAAGTAGCGCGGAGGCGAGCGTGTCGCCGTCAAAGCCTGTGTAGCGCTTGCCGTCGAACTGGAACGACAACGGGCGAATGCGGTCGATGAGCCCCGCTCCTGCGAGCCGGTTCGGTTGCGCGGACTCCTGCGGCCCTGATGCGTTCATGAACCGCCGGATGGAGTCGGAAAGTTGACGGCCAGAATTTCGTGGGTGCGCGTATTGCGCGTCACGCGCAGCCAGCTGCGGCACCCGGAGGCGTGATACCACAGCTCATCATGGGGGCCGGCCGGGTTGTCCCGCACATAGACTGCATTGAAGAATCGCGCCTCAGCGTCGGCCGCATCAGGATCCGGGCGCCTGAAATCGGCATCGCCCAGGTAGGCGAATTCGCTCAAGTCGCGCTCACCGCAGAAGGGACATTGAATGCGCATGAAATTGCCCGGCGTGGCCTGATGTCAATGCAGGTTCGGCTGGGCGCCGACGCCACGCTCGTCGAGAAGATGGCCCGTCGCGAAGCGGTCGAGGCGATAGGCGCGCGCGACCGCGTGCGGCTCATCGCGTGCCAGCAGGTGCGCGAAGCACCAGCCCGAGGCGGGTGTTGCCTTGAACCCTCCGTAGCACCAGCCGGCATTGAGGTACAGTCCCGCAATCACTGTGCGATCAATGATGGGCGACCCGTCCATCGACATGTCCATGACTCCGCCCCAGGAACGCAATACGCGTACGCGTCCAATCGCGGGCATCAATGCCATCGCGCCTTCACAGACATCCTCCACCGTCGGAAGATTGCCGCGCTGGGCATAGGAGTTGTACCCGTCCAGATCGCCGCCAAAAACGAGGCCGCCCTTGTCCGACTGACTGATGTAGAAGTGTCCGGCGCCGAAGGTCACGACACCGGGAATGAACGGCTTGATCGCCTCGGATACGAAAGCCTGCAGCACATGGCTCTCGATCGGCAGCTTGAGTCCTGCGAGCTCAGCGACGCGCGAGGTGCTGCCCGCCACCGCCATGCCGATTTTGCCAGCCCGGATGCTGCCACGGGTGGTTTCGACGCCGACGATCGTTCCGGCTTCGCGGATGAAGCCCGTGACCTCGCAGTTCTGAATGATGTCGACACCGCGGTCGCTCGCCGCGCGCGCGTAGCCCCATACGACGGCATCGTGCCGTGCGGTACCGCCGCGTCGCTGCAGGAGGCCCCCATGGATCGGAAAGCGCGCGCCATTGAAATCAAGAAAGGGCAGCATGCGACGTACGGCCTCGGCATCGAGTAATTCGGCATCAACGCCATGCATACGCATGGCATTGCCGCGGCGAGCGTAGGTATCGCGCTGCGCGTCGGAATGATAGAGGTTCAACACGCCGCGCTGGCTGACCATGGCGTTGTAGTTAAGATCCTGCTCGAGGCCCTCCCAGAGCTTCATCGACCATTCGTAGAAGGGGTTGTTGCCGGCGAGCAGGTAGTTCGAGCGGATGATTGTGGTATTGCGCCCGGCATTGCCCGAGCCGATCCAGCCTTTCTCGAGCACCGCGACGTTCGAGATGCCATGTATCTTCGCGAGGTAATGGGCCGTTGCAAGTCCGTGCCCGCCGCCGCCGATGATAACGACATCGTACGCGCTTTTCGGCGCGGCATCCCGCCAGGCCGGACCCCAGGCACGATGACCGGACAGTGCCTGCCGCACGAGGTTGAAAATCGAATAGCGCATCAGTGCGAAGCCCAATCGCGCGGTGGAATCGCCCGCGTATCGTGCCACGCATGATAAGGGGACGGCGGCTCCTGGATAGATATTCCGGTGGGACGTAACGACTGAAGTGAGTTAGCTCAGGAATGCACCGCGCCCGGTTGCGCAGCGCAGGGAGACCGGCGATTAACGGCTGCGCAGCCAGGACGCTGCGCAGCTGCGTGCGGTATCTCAGGCTCAGCGCCGGTGATAGCCCCAGTGCCGATAGCCAAAGCCCGCATGTCCGTAGCCGTAAAAGCCTCGACCGTAGCGAGGGTAGCCACCAAAATAGTAGCCAGCCCCCCAATATCGCCGCGGACCGAAATAGCCTGCAGCTATCACGGGTGGCGCATACACTGCAACGGGAGGGGCTATCCAGACCCCGGCCGCCTCGGCCTTGGGTGTATAAACGCTCGCCGCTGCGCCGATCGAGGCTGCGAGGATGAGAGCGGTTCTGTAACTCATGACGGGCTGACTCCTGGAAAGTTATTCTCTAGGAACCCGAACGACGCAGCCGACGAGCCGTTGACCGGGGCGGATGAACTAATTTTAATTTTTTGGAGCGCCTCACCACGTGGCACCGTCCGTTCCTAAACTTGTGACGATTGCCATTGATGGCGCGACTCACGTCTCCGCACTGATGCAGTGCCCGCCACGATCCAAATGGTGTCTCGTGCTGGCGCACGGCGCGGGAGCAGGCATGCGCCATCCCTTCATGATGGCCGTGGCTGATGACCTTGCGGCGCTCGGCATCGCTACTCTGCGGTATCAGTTTCCTTTCGCGGAAAGGCAAGCCAAACGGCCGGATCCGCCGGAACTTGCCCAGGCCACGGTACGCGCAGCCGTCTCAATGGCCCGCCGACTTGCGCCGGCTCTGCCATTAATTGCTGGCGGCAAGTCCTTCGGTGGCCGCATGACCTCGCAGGCGCAGGCGGCAGCCGCTCTTCCTGAGGTCCACGGCCTGGCATTCCTCGGGTTCCCGTTGCATCCGCCTGGAGCACCTTCGGTTGCAAGGGCAGAGCACCTGTTCAAAGTGCGGATCCCCATGCTCTTTCTCCAAGGTACGAACGACGCATTTGCGAAATTAGCGCTGATCCAGCCGCTCGTCGAACGGCTCGGCAAGGGTTCGGCCCTAACACTGCTCCAGGACGCGGATCATTCCTTCCATGTGCCGGCACGAACCGGTCGTAGCGACACGCAAGTCAGAACTGAAATGCTTACGGCTCTTGCGGCGTGGGCGGACGAGGTGCTTGCGATTGTTTGAGCAATACAGCGTTTATTGGCGCGTCCCCTGTTCAATCACGGCTTGAAATTGGTCGCGTCTCTGCGGCGCTAGTTGGTGCGCAATTATGCCCTTGCGGGTCCTTCCCGACGTTTTGCGCCATCTCGAGTCGATGCGAACTGACGGCGTTGCCGATTGCGACATCGGTGCGAGGTTTCGGGTGTGCCTGCTGCACTGGATCAGTCGCCGTGAGCCCCGGCACCTGCCAAAATCGTCTGCGCGCAAGGCCGCTCCAGGGAGTGATTGCCATAGGGTCGTTGGCAATGCCATGTGCGCCAAAAAGAGACCTAATTGTGCTTGCCAGCTTCCTGACCTGAGCCACATTATTCAATGTTATCAATAATGTAAAACGAAACAAACGATGAAGTTATTCACCGGATTGAAAAAAATCAGGGAGGTTGAAAGACAGAATCTACCCTTCCTCAAGTCCGTCTTCGATCTGGATATCGTCATCGAGATCGGATACGCGGAAGAGCAGGGGCAACCACTGACGCTGAAACAGCTCTTCTTGCTGAATATCTGTTCGCGCACGACGGTGCGCCGCAAATTGGTCCGCCTTATTGAGCAAGAAATCGTAATCCGGCGCAAACATGCGAACGATCAGCGCGCGAGCCTCCTGATGATTTCTCCTTCGAGCGTCAAATTGCTAAGCAAGTATAGCGGCACACTGACATCCATTGCGGTCACGCATTTCAAATAGGCTGCAGATAACCTCTACGCCGGCAGGCGCGGGCGGAACCTGAATAAGGTGCGTGCATATGACGGCAGACTTTACACGATCCAATGATAGCTGCTGTGCCGCATTGAGAACTTTGGTCCACCGGTAACACGCCCGCGACGAATAGTGAGATGGCCACCTTGGCTTCATCGCATAGTCCGAAGCAAAACCATCTTCTTGCTGCGCTTACCGAGGAAGACTACGCGCGCCTGCTGCCTGACCTCGAACCTGTAGCGATGCCGCTGGGATCGGCTCTCTACGAGTCTGGTGGCCATTTGGGCTATCTGTACTTCCCGACCAGCAGCATTGTCTCGCTGCTCTACGTCATGGAAAGTGGCGCATCGGCGGAAATCGCGATTACCGGCAACGAAGGTCTGGTTGGCGTCTTCTTGTTCATGGGCGGTGAAAGTACGCCGAGCCGGGCGGTGGTGCAAAGCGCCGGCGACGGCTATCGGCTCAAGGCGAGCATTCTGAAGGGGGAATTCGCGCTTGGCGGGCAGTTCGCACGCTTGGCGCTGCGCTACACGCAGGCGCTGATTACGCAGATGGCGCAGACCGCAGTGTGTAATCGGCATCATGAGGTGGACCAGCAATTGTGCCGCTGGCTGCTGTTGAGCCTGGACCGTTTGCCAGGCAATGAACTGATGATGACGCAGGAGCTGATCGCCGACATGCTGGGTGTGCGCCGCGGGGGAGTAACCGAGGCCGCCGGCAAGTTGCAAGCGGCTGGATTGATTCATTATCACCGCGGCAAAATCACGGTACTGGATCGTCCAAAACTCGAACGGCGCGTCTGCGAGTGCTACGGTGTCGTGAAGAGAGAATATGCGCGCCTGCTGCCGTATTAACTCACCCTCAAAAGCGCACTGCAAACGCAGGCCATCGAACTTGACTTAATCATTCGAGGGATCGGCGCCGCCTGCACCCGCTGCGCCCGCAAACTCGGCTGCCGTAGCGCCCTATCGTCCGCGCGGCCATCCACGACCGGACAAGTTTAGTCCGCCACCGCACAGACGACGCCCTAGATCGCGCGCAGAGTGTCGTAAGGCAGCAGTGCAAGGTGATGACGCCTCCCGCACGGCTTTCGCGGTTATCTCGTCATCAGTCGGGGTGCTTATGGATAATCAATCTGAGTCCGCAGGCTATGCAGCCGTGTGCCTTGAAAATACGGTCGTCCAGCCATTCGAGATCGAACTCGCCAGCAACCCGTGTCGCGTCCGCCGAGCAACCGCTTCCCAGCCCGTGACTTACACGCCTGCCAGGTCCCGTCGCCCATCATGCCAGGCGCGGGCGCGTATCCGACGGATCGCCCGCGAAAGCCTGCTGAGCGATGAGTTTCTGGCGGTGTTTTCCCACGAGGTGCGCAGTTCTCTTGGGGCTATCCACAATGCCGCTCACCTCCTGCGCCTCCTGCATGCCGAGAGCTCAGTAGAGGAGAAGGCGAGACTATTGATCGAACGTCAAGTCGGCCGAATGACTCGACTCGTTGATGACCTGGGTGAATTGTCTCGGAGCAGAAGCGCAGAGACACCCCTGCAATTCGAGCGCATCGACCTGCGCGTCGTCGTCATGCACGCAATCGAGACCGTCGAATCGGATTTGGGTAAACGGAATCATCGTCTTACGACATCGCTGCCGGACATGCCGATGTGGCTCACCGGCGACTCCGGCCGATTGGAGCAAGTACTGGTGAACCTGCTCGTCAATGCGTCGAAGTACACCAACGACGGCGGCGATCTTTGCCTGTCCGTGCAACACAGAGACCACGAAGTCGTCGTACGCATCGGTGACTCCGGAATCGGCATCGCGCCGGATGTTCTTCCGCTGATATTCAATCTGTTCATGCAGGCCGACCACTCATCGCGGCGCGCTGAAGCCGGGCTCGGAATCGGCCTCGCCTTGGTGAAGCGTCTCGTTGAGATGCATGGGGGCAGCGTGACGGCGGCGAGCGCGGGCTTGGGGCAGGGGAGTGAGTTCACCGTTTGGCTGCCGGCGCTTGCCGAGCGCTCGTAGCAGTCGTCACCTTTATTCTCACCGCGCTCGTCGGACGAGCACGTCGTCCCTTCAGGCGATCGGCTTCTCGCCTGACCACGGCATAACATACGCAATAGAGCTGTCCACGTGGGGACGTTTCAGGGCCGGCGGCGTGCCAGCAGATCGAGAAGCGGGATTACGCGGCATAGGCGTCGTCGCACGCGGCTATGTGCGCGAGCGCCCCGACGGGATGGCTCTGCGCGTGCTCTGATGCCCTAGACGAATATTTACCGGAGGTCCCTATGTACATCGGTGGCGGCTTAGTTGGAACCCTTCTCCTCATCGCTCTTATCGTATTCCTGGTGCGTAGAGTCTGAGTCCTTCATGGCGCGAGTATGGGAGCTGTCCCCAATTATGATGCGACCGAACCTGAATGACAGCTCCGAGATGGCAAAGTCCAAGCCTGCAAGTAAGCCGGGACAGGCGAGTCAGCCCAGTACGGTCCCTGCGCAGAATCAAGGCGCCAAGGCCGGCAGGCTGCCGCTCTTCAGAAGATAGAGGCGCACAACGCTGCTCGGCAGCCGTGCGGATTTCCCCGATAGAAAATGCCGCCGATTTCGCTGTGGTTGGTTTCAAAAGGCGCGCGCCTTCGACGTGCTGCGTGCGTTGCCGCATCGACAGCGTTTCTATTGGCTTACTCAGCAGCCTATGCTGCGGAGGGCGGCTACGTCGAACTCGTCCGGCAGGTCGCGCCTAGTGTCGTGACCATTCTCGTTGTAGAACAGCGCGAAGGCGCTGGTCAGCGAGCCGTCGAGCGAGCGAACGCCGCCAGTGACGTTGACGGTGTGCGTGCAATTGTGCGCCGCCTGCTATCAGGCCCCGGTAGTAACCAAGAACCCAGCGCCGGCGATTCCGTGCTGGGGTCGGGTTTCATCATCCGCGCAGACGGGCTCATCGTGACCAATCGCCACGTCGTCGCGGGCGCACGCACGGTACAAGTCAAGCTCGCCGATGGTCGGGAACTGCCAGCCAAGGTGGTTGGGGCCGATGCGGCCACCGACATCGCCCTGCTGAGGGTGAGTGCGGGCCTGCTGCCCGCCCTGCGGCTCGGCTCCTCGGAGAATATCTCAGTCGGTGAGGCTGTCATCGCAATCGGCAATCCGTTCGGTCTCGGTCAATCTGTGACTGCCGGCATCATTTCGGCGCGCGGCCGCACATTGGAGGCCGATCCGTACATTGATTTCCTGCAAACCGACGCGGCGATCAACGCGGGTAACTCCGGTGGGCCCCTCCTGTCGACAGACGGAGCGGTCATCGGCGTCACGTCAGTCATATTCTCGCCGAATGGCGGCTCGATAGGCCTCGGATTCGCCATCCCGGCGGAAACCGTGGCGTCCGTCATCGGAGAGCTCGAGGCCCACGGACGGGTGGATCGGGGCTACCTGGGGATCTCCGTGCAAGCCATGACGCCTGCACTGGCGAGAGCTCTGGGCGTGAATTCCGCTGGAGGCGCGCTCATCACGGCGGTTGAACCGCACGCGCCCGTCGAGAGCACCCTTCGGGTTGGGGACGTGCTGCTCAGCATGGGGCCCAATGCAGTGACCTTCGAGGGTCTGGGCAAAATCGCAGCGAGACTGCGACCGGGTTCCACCGTGGAGGCGACGGTACAGCGCGACGGGCTGCAGCTGTCCATTCCGTTGAAGATCGGCCGGCTCCCCGATCCGCCTAATAGCCCACTGCTGATGGGCGATCAAGACACTTGGGTGCCGAATCTCAGACTGGGAGTGGCCAATACGACGAAGGAGATTCGCAAGGCACTTAAGGCGGATGACGAGACTGGAGGCCTGATCGTGACGCAGCTGCGCCCCGCGGGCGCCGGAGCGCTGGCTGGGCTGAAGATTGGCGACCTCATTACCCACGCGGGAACGAAGCGCCTGGCGGACGTCGGGGATCTTGCGTCCGTTGGCCCGCCATCGATAAAGAACCCGCTGCTGCTGCGCGTCCTGCGTGATGGAGCGCCGCGCTTCGTTGCCGTTACGGGCAGCGATGAGTAACCATCCCGACGCAGACCTAAACCTGAAGTGCAGCTTGCCGCGCCACCTGACCGAAGCGGCCGCTGTTGAAATCGTCAATCGCTTCACCGATCTCTTGCTGCGTGTTCATGACGAAGGGGCCATAGCCGACGATGGGCTCATCCAGCGGTTCGCCGCTGAGTATCAGAAGTGTGGCATCGTTATTGGCCTCGACGCTGAAGTCCTCACCGGCCCGATCCAGCACCGCCATCTGCGCGTCGCGCAGAATCTGGCTGTCGTTGAGTTGCACGGTTCCGCGCAGTACCACGACGGCGAGCGTGCGGCCCGGCGCGACGCTGAAAGCCGCGCGCTTGCCGGGATTCAGACGCACATCCCAGACATCCAGCGGCGAGAAGGTGTGCGCCGGTCCGGCGTGACCGTGAAAGCGACCGGCAATGATGCGCGCGCGGCCCGCACCATCAGGCAGATTCACCGACGGAATATCGCGGTCCAGAATTCCTTGGTAGCCGGGCCTGACCATCTTGTCTTTCGCCGGCAGGTTGACCCAGAGCTGCACCATTTCGAACGGGCCGCCTCGTTGGGTGAAAGCCTGCGAGTGAAATTCCTCGTGGACAATGCCGGCGCCCGCCGTCATCCATTGCACATCGCCGGGGCCGATCACGCCGCCGGCGCCTGAGGAGTCGCGGTGCTCCACCTCGCCTGCGTAGACGATGGTGACCGTCTCGAAGCCCCTGTGCGGATGTTGGCCGACTCCGCGCGGCTGCGTCGCCGGCGTGAACTGGGTCGGGCCGGCGTAATCGAGCAGTAGGAACGGACTGAGATGCTTTCCCAGAGTGTCGTAGCTAAACAGCGAACGGACCGGGAAGCCGTCTCCGACCCAGTGCGGGCGGGGTGCGCTGTGGATGCCGAGAATGGTTTTCATGGCGCTTTCCTGCGGGCGGCTCCCTTGGAAATCAAGCCACGACTAAACTTTTGCCCGGGCAGGGCGGAAGGTTTCATGTTCAGCATCTTCGTCTTGTGGCCGATGAAGACTTGGGCGGCAGCCGCTGACCGTGGAGTTTCGCTGTTTATCCGGCTAGGAAACATTCGCGCGCATGGCATCCGCCTTTTTCAAGAGCGCTTCGGCCATGCGGATGCTGGCGTAGTCGATCAAGCGGCCGTCGAGTGACACAGCCCCCCTGCCTTCCCGCGCTGCTTGCGCCATGGCCTCCATGATGCGCGTGGCCCGGGTCACTTCGGCGGCGGATGGCGTGAAAACCTCGTTGCACAGCGCCACCTGCGAAGGATGGATTGCCCACTTGCCCTCGTAGCCGAGCACCGCGGCCCGATTGGCGGCTGCGCGGAAGCCGTCAGGGTCTTTGAAGTCTCCGAACGGGCCGTCGATGGGGCGTAAGCCGTAGGCGCGGCAGGCAACCATCATGCGGGTCTGTGCGGCATGCCAGGGATCGCTCCAGAAATATGCGCGTTTACCATCGGCGTCTTTGTCGGTGAGCACGCCGCAATCGATGTTGACGCCACCGATCACCGTCGTGCGGGCTCGCGTGGAGGCGGCATAATCGGCCACGCCGAACGACATCGCTTCCAGCCGTTTGCTCGACTGCGCGATCGCCTCCACATTGGCCATGCCGAGCGCGGTCTCGATCAGCACCTCGAAGCCGATCCTCTGAGTGCGCTTCTTCGCAGCCTCGATCTGCGTCACTATCATGTCGAGCGCGTACACGTCGGCGGCCACGCCCGCTTTCGGAATCAAAATCATGTCGAGGCGTGGGCAGGCTTCGACGATATCAACCACGTCGCGGTACATGTAATGCGTGTCGAGACCGTTGATGCGGACCATCATGGTCTTTGTACCCCAATGGATGTCATTGAGACCCTGGATGATGTTTTTGCGCGCCTGTTCCTTGTCGTCGGGCGCCACGGCATCCTCGACGTCGAGAAAGACAATGTCGGCCGCGGATTGCGCGGCCTTCTCGAACAAGGCCGTGTTGGACCCGGGCACCGCAAGTTCTGAGCGGTGCAGGCGCGACGTGGCCGGTTCGATGCTGGTGAAGCTCATGGTTGGCCCTCCTGAACAGGCTTCGAATCTGGAACGCTACCCCGTCGCACCAAGACCTGCGGCGGCGCAATTGATCGACATCAGCAGCGCGGTGCGCACGTCCTCGTTGCTCTCGGCGCGGTGGGCGCGGTGGGCGCGCAGCAAGTGCACCTGCTCGCGGCTCACCTCATTAATGGTCTTCAGGCGGCGCGCGAGACGCCGCCGAAATTGCGGGAAGCGCTCGGCAATGCCCGCGTCGCCGGAGATGCGCAGGATCATCTCGCAAGTGAGCCGGTATTCCTCCGCGATGCGCGAAAAGATCGGCTCCCGCACGCTCTCATCCTCCACCAGCCCGGCGTATTCACCGGCGATCGACAGATCAACCTGAAGCAAGGTGCGCTCCACGTCATCGAGAATGAGACGGAACAGGCGGGCTTCGCGAAACATCCGCTTGAGAAGTTCCAGCCCGCGCTCCTTGCGCACGTCAAGAAAGGCCTTGATGCCGCTGCCGACTCCAAACCAGCCCGAGAGCATGTGCCGGTTCTGCGTCCACGCGAACACCCAGGGAATCGCCCGCAGGTCGCCGAGCGTTTTCGCCTGTGTACGGCGTGCCGGCCGCGAGCCGATGTTCAGCAGCGACAATTCCTCGAGCGGACTCGAGTCCTGCAGGTAGGCCAGCATCGTCGGCAGTTCCATCAGCTTGCGGTAGGCGGACCACGCCGTGCCGGAGAGCGCCTCCATCGCTTCATGGAATTCGTGCACCGGAATCAGCGCGGCTTCGCGTTCCGAGCGCAGCACATGTTCGACGACCGACGCGCCCAGCAGCTCGATCTGATACGCCGCGGTGCCGCGGTTTGCATATTTGAAGGAGACCACCTCTCCCTGCTCGGTGACCCGGAATTGGCCTCGGATCGAACCTGCAGGCGATGCGGCAATGGCGCGTCCAGTCGGTGCGCCGCCGCGGCTCACCGAGCCGCCGCGGCCGTGGAAGAACGCTATCGCCACGCCATGCTCGCGGCCGAGACGCGTCAAGCTGCTCTGCGCTTTCGCCAGTTCCCAGTGCGCGGTGAGGTAGCCGCCGTCCTTGTTGGAATCGGAGTAGCCGATCATCACCTCCTGAATCCTGCGCTGCACATGCAAGCTGCGCTGCACGAGCGGTACGGCCAGCAACTCTTTCAGGATTGCGGCGGCCCTGCGCAGATCGGGAATGGTTTCGAGGAGCGGGACGATCGGTAAGGTGCAGCGCTCGACCGCGGCCGCATCTGAGAACAGACCGCCTTCCTTCGCCATGAGATAAACGCCCAAGATGTCAGCGGCGCTGCGGGTCATGCTGAGGATCAAGGCACCGAAGGCTTCGCGGTCGATGTCCTCGCGCATGCGGGCGATGGTGCGGAAGGTCGCCAGTGTTTCCGCAGCATCCGCTGGCAAACCTTCGTACCGGCAAGGCTCGCTGCGAGCCGTACCGAGTTCAGAGAGCAACCACTGCTTCCATTCTGCGGACTCGGCGGCGGGCGCTTCGGCGCCGCCGTTCCTGAGACGGAACATCGCGGCCAGCGTCTGGTTGATGCGCATGCTGCTTTCGCGCACGTCGAGCCGCACGGTGCTGAACCGGAACACTCCCACTTCTCGGCGCAGCGGCAGGAGGAGGGCATCGGACAAGCGCTGCGCGCCGCCGGCGGCAAGCGCGTTGCGCATCAGGTCGATGTCGTCCATCAGGCGGTCGGCATTACTGTAGCCGGTGCTCTCGGATGCGGGCTCTTCGCGTTCGGCGTGGCCGATGGTGACGTCGATGCGCGCCAGCATGCAACACAGGAACTGGCGGAAGATTTCGCCGCGATTGCGCGCCCCGAGAGCCTCACCGCCGGGTGCCGCTTCGATCGCCTCCGCCACTGCCTTGCGGAACGCATCCGGCAGGATCAGCGCGTGGTCCTCGATGCTGAGATTGCGCACTAAGTCCAGCAGGCGGGCGCGATAGCGGCGCAGGCTCGCGAGCCGCGTCTCCCACAACGTGCGGCGGGTAACTTCGCTCGTGACGTAGGGATTGCCGTCGCGATCACCGCCGATCCAGGAGCCGAACTGGAAGAACAGCGGCACCTCAAAAGGCTCTTCGGGAAACTGCCTCGCGAATGCGCTTTCGACCTTGGCAAACATCTGGGGCACGACGTCGAAGAGATTTTCATTGAAGAAATACAGGCCCCATGCCACTTCCTGCGCGACGGTGGGCTTGGCGAGCTTGAGCTCGCCGGTGAGCCAGAGGAGCTCGATTTCATCGCCCATGGCGCGGATCAGGTCCTGCCGTTCGCGATCCGTCCAGCGGGGGGATTCGAGATCGAGCAGGCGCAAGTAAATGCGCCGATGGCGCTCGAGCACGGTGACGCGCTTGGCTTCGGTCGGATGTGCCGTGATCACCGGCCGCACGCGCAGCCCAGAGAGCGCCTCACGGATCTCCGCGCCCGTAATACCCGCGGCCGCAGCGGAGGCAAATACGCCAGCGAACGTGCCGCGCAGCTGCTCGTAGCCGCGCTCGCGTTCGACCTCACGGCGGTTGCGCATGTCACGATTCTGTTCTGCGATCGCCAGCAGTTGAAACCATATGCCCTGGGCCTGCAGCGTGCGCGCGAGCAGAACCGCGGGCATGTCGGCGGTCGTGCGCTCCTCGCGCAGCACGGCTGCGACCTGCGGCTCGTAGCGTTGCACCACGCCCACCAGCAAATCGAACAAAAGCGCCGAGCGCGAGAAGTTTCCAGGCGGCTCGCCTGAGTGGGCAGCGGTACCGACTTTTACGGCAGGACTATTCAAGACAGCGGCTCCTAAACGCCGCATCCCAAGAACGACTCATCGCGGCGAGGCGAATCCGGCACGCGTTTAGCCCGCCGTGCGCAGCGCGCGCGCGACTGTCGAGCCGATTTCAGCCGCGCTCGGCACGACGAGGAGGCCGTACGACTTCATGATCTCCGCCTTCTCCGCGGCGCTGTCGCCTTCGGCGGAAATGATGGCGCCGGCATGGCCCATGCGACGGCCCTTCGGCGCTGTCAGCCCGGCCACGTAGCCGACTACCGGCTTGGTCATGTTCTCCTTGACCCATTTCGCCGCCTCCGACTCCTGCGGGCCGCCGATTTCTCCGATCATGATGACGGCCTTAGTTTCCGGGTCCTGCTCGAACAGCATCAGGTGATCGAGGAAGGAACTGCCGTTGATCGGGTCGCCGCCGATGCCGACACTGGTCGTGACGCCGATGCCCAGCGCCTTCATCTGCGCGCCAGCC
>Ga0182018_10002658_pt1 | contig 17417 bp, 24 predicted proteins | sample 812P2MmetaG_FD_120490 | JGI IMG/M metagenome (GOLD analysis project Ga0182018, IMG submission 120490) | Permafrost microbial communities from Stordalen Mire, Sweden - 812P2M metaG | ecosystem: Environmental > Terrestrial > Soil > Wetlands > Permafrost | place: Sweden: Stordalen | collected... | reverse complement strand
GAGGGCATTATGGCCAGCGGTCATGTGAACCGCATCAACAGGCCGAACACATGGCTGCACCGACCAATGCTGCACTCGTGAAGAAAGTCCTTGCCAACACGGAGCCGTCCACACATGGCCCATCGCGACGTGTGCCTCTAAAACGCATGTCGGTCGCTTTCAGGGCATAGCGGACGTGGCCGGGCCTGCCGCTGCTCCGCCTCCGTCGCGATTGACCCATCTCGGAAGTGGAGTGTGCACCCCAGCAGTCGAAACAATGTTGATTTTTGCTGGGCGACATCGGACGGCGCGCGGAGCGTCATCAAGGCAGGCGATGTGTGCTCTCCGCCCGCTGCCTGCTAGCGCCCCACGCGCTGTGCCAAGACTGGCAAGCCCGCCAAATAGGCAAAAAACCTCCGAAGTAGGCAGCTGAGTATATCTTCGCGACTATTGACTCATTAACTACGTTAGCCGCTAATGGATGCGGAACGAGGCGTGTAACAGCGTTTCGGCTAAAGCGTACCGGGGCGATTCTGGGGAAAGAGCAATGCATAAAATCCTTTCATTAATCACGTCGATCGCGATCGCGTCGATCGCAATGATCGCCTTCCATGTGCCGGAGGCAAAAGCAGAAGAGTTCACCTGGAGCATTACCTCCCCTCCCGGAGACTTGTACGGGAGCGGTATGTTTGACGCAACGTCTGAGGGTGGAAGCGCATACCTCGTCACTTCAATACCTTCGGGTACGGTTGATGGTCTGACGGTCACGCTAATCGCTTCCGGGGGTTTTGAGGGCAACGATAACTACATATATTCTCCCCCGACTACGACGGGCTCTTTTCCGAGCACTTGTGGTCCATCATGTCAACTTGATGATAACGGATTGGCATTTCTCCTTAGTAACGGCGGGAAGGTAGATATATTTGAAAGCGGCGATCCCACAATGGTCACTAATTGCGATACTGGAGGGAGTGGTTCAGTCAATAATTGCCAGGATGGAGCGACCGTTTTTTCGGTGTCACCTTTTGTCGCCGCCACCCCGCTGCCAGCCGCTCTGCCACTCTTTGCCACCGGTCTAGGCGCGATGGGTCTGCTTGGTTGGCGCAGGAAACGGAAGAACGCTTCTGCTATCGCAGCCGCCTGATCAAAACACCTGATCGGAATTCGGAGAGACCGCCGCGCGAGGCGGTCTTTCTGTTTGTACCTCGCCGTTTATGTTGCGGCGCATGAGTCTCTTCATGGCCCATCGCGACGTGTGCCTCTAAAACGCACGTCGGTCGCTTTCAGGGCATAGCGGACGTGGCGGGGCCTGCCGCTGCTCCGCCCCCGTCGCGATTGACCCAAAGTGGGCATTGTTATACGAACCAATATTCCCGTCATTCGGTCTCCAGAGTAGCCAACGCGGCGTCAATCTCTTTGAGCTTCTCTGTGAGTCCCTCGATGATCATATCGGGTTCTGGAATGCCACCCCTGTAGTTCAACACCGGGCTCGCTTGTAGATTTTCAATTCGTCCCTGAATATCACCGCGCGCCTTCAAGAGACGTTCGCGAACGCTTCCCTGGGGTTGCTTTTGAACAGCTTTTGTTTTTGTACGCCGACTCATGATGGTCGCCTGCACAAAGATAGCCATAAATGCAAAAGTCTTAAGTCCATGAGCGATGGCTGCGCCTGTTTCATGCATTCGCTCGGGGCGCGCCATCATAAATGCAATCCCCAATGCGAAATAAACAACCATAGCGACAATAAATACGCCGACGCTAAAGAGCACTTTCGTTAGGCGAGACTGAAAGCGGCCATACGCCCACCAGAGAATCGCGCCAAAAACCACACTTGCGCCAACGCCAGCTACATAGGAAATATTGTCCATAGTTCGACCTTAGAGGGCGCCTCAGTTGGTGGCCCATGATGGCTCCTGTTAGGCTAACTCGCCCGCCGCTTATCATCATATTCGGCCGCAAGCTTTGCTTAAAGGTTTACGGGATCGATGTCGGCTTGTGGCCGATTCTCAACGGAATCGACCCGAAGCAGACATTTTGCGCCTCATTCGATCACCTCGTCGGCGCGGCCGAGCAGCGGGAGTGGAACAGTAAGGCCGAGCGCCTTAGCGATCTTTAGGTTGATGATTAGCTCGTCCTTTGTGGCCTGCTGGACCGGCAGATCGGCGGGCTTTTCGCCCTTGAGAACTCGGCCGGTATAGATGCCTGCCTGACCGTATATCTCTGTGAGACTGTCTCCATAGCTCATCAAGCCTCCGGCTGCGGCGAACTCGCGATACGGGCTGATCGTGGGCACCGTGTTGCGCATCGCTAGTGCGGCAAGTTGTTCACTCCGGCTAATCAAGAATGCGTCGCTTCCGATCACAAGCGCGACTTTTCGCATTTGAGCCAAAGTCTCGAAGACCGAATCGAAGTCGTGTTCAGTGCTGGCGTGAAAGACTTGTAACTGCAGCCCGAGGGTGTCGGCTGCCGCTTGCGCGTCTTTCGCGTAGGTTTCGGCACTAGGGTCAGTTGGGTTGATGAGCACCGCGATGGTAGTTGCATTGGGTACCACGTCATGCAGCAGCTCCAGCCGTTTCGCTCCCATTTCGACGTTCAGCGTGGTTACACCAGTGACGTTGCCGCCCGGCCGATTTAGGCTGTCGACAAGTCCAAGCTTGACCGGATCGGCTCCTGTCGTGAAGACAATCGGAATCAAGGAAGTTGCGGCCTTTGCTGGCTGGGCCGAAGGACCATTCGCGACCAGCACGTTGACCTGCCTGCTTACCAACTCGGCCGCCATTGCAGGCAATCTATCGTTATGGCCTTCGGCCCAACGATATTCGACGGCCACGTTCTGCCCTTCGCGGTAGCCGGCTTCTTGGAGCCCCTTTAGAAACGCCGCTACCTGTGCAGCCCATCCCGATGCCGATGTGCTGTTGAGATATCCAATAACTGGGAGGGCCCGCTGCTGCGCCCGTGCGGCCAACGGCCAAGCAGCTGCACCGCCAAAAGCGATAATGAAATTCCGCCTCGCGACGTTGATCGCCATCTGACCACTCCCCGATGGGATCATGCCAGTTGCAATGTCGGGACGCTATCACGCCTCAATCGGTAGGTCTGTGACGCACTTCGCAGTCCGACAATGATATCCGTTCATGGCCCATCGCGACGTGGGCCTCTAGAACGCACGTCGGTCGCTTTCAGGGCATAGCGGACGTGGCGGGGCCTGACGCTGCTCCGCCCCCGTCGCGATTGACCCCTTAGCGGACATTAGCTAGGGCCTGGACTCATTAACGCGCAGCCAGAGTCTGATTGATGCGAGCTGCCTGATCCGTTAGCGGACCGCGTCACGGCGGCGATCAATCCAACGCTAAACCCTTGGCCTTGAGCACCGGTACTGCTTCAGGAGCGGTTAGATATTTGAGGAAGGCCATCGCTGCCTGCGGATTCTTGGAGCTGGCCGCGACGCCACCTGTAAGCACAGTGTAGTTCTGCAGGTCCTTGGGAAAAGGAACCACCTCAACACCCTGCGCTGCCATCAGGTCAGGCACGGATTGCACCGCAAGCTCGACTTGCCCGGTGGCAACGAGCTCGCCGACACCGTGGCCACCTGGCAGTGTTTTGCTCTTGGCCTTGACCTGATCGGTAATTCCCATCTGATCGATGAGCTTGATGAAGTAGGTGCCGCTCTGCCCGGCTGTTGCATAAGTGATCGATTTGACCTCAAGCAAAGTCTGCTTCAAGGCTGCCAGGGTCGAGATGTCGGGTCGCTTCCCGCCCGCCTTGTAGGCGACGCCGACTCCGGCGCGGGCGATGTTGGCGGCCGAGCCCGGAACGACCTTGCCGTCATGAATCAGCATGTCGATCAGCGCCGGAGTCAAGATCGTCACGTCAAATGTCGCGCCGCCTTCAATCTTGTCTTTGAGGTCGTTCCCGGGGCCGATGGTCATTGCGAGCTTGTCGCCTGTTGCCTTCTCTAATTTCGGCGCTAATGCCTCAAGTGCTGCTTGCAAACCGGTTGAGCTCATCACTACGATGTCCGCAGCCTGAGCCGCAGCTTCTGCCAGCAAGAGCACCAGCAGCCCCGCCGCCACTGCCAAAACTGTTTTCATCGCATTTGCCCCGTTTTCTCTTGCGCGCGCTAAAGGCCCGATTGCGTTGCGATTCTCTAAAGCAAACAAAAACACTTAGGTGGGATTCGACCCGACTCGGCCGACGGATGGCCAAATCGTTAGATGAAATTTTCATGACACTGAAACAAGCATCCAAGTTCTTTGTTGGACAATGGGTAACTTCAATAATAGGTGTGACATGAATAAGCCCGTTGCCGCTAAGAAATATCTTCCAATCCTGCTTACTTTGGCGGCGCTCGCCACCGTAGGCACGGCTCCTGCGTTCGCCAAAACCATCGACCACCACCCCGCGCAATCCTCGCGGCGGCTGTATATGTACGCACCCGACGACGCCAGCGCCGCAAGAGATACTGCCATTCACGACTGCAGCGTTGAGGCCGGAAAATGGAGTAATAGTAGTTGGCAAACAACTCAGTTCGCGGTGTACGGAACCTGCATGTCTGAACATGACCAGCAGCAATAGCTAGACGATGCTTCCGCTGTTCAACATCATTGTGTTGGACATGAATGCGTTATTCCTGCTAGAAGCCAAAGAACTTTTCGCGCAACGCGTCTTCGTATTTCTTCTTCGCGGTCTTCACCTTGCTGAGAATTTTATCTTCCGTAAAATGCGCCCCCTCCCATTTATCAACTTCAGCTACCGTATGGTTGACTGACGCAAGCGCCTCTTCCTGCTTAATCGCAGCTATCCATTCCTCGCGGATCAATGTCTGCTTATTGGGGTGAAGCGGGCATCGCAATGGGATGACGTCACTTCCACTGTTGATCCTGAGCGTCGGGTTCGCCGCAATGCAGTGAAATGTCCGGGATTGAATGTAAAACGGACTCGAACGTCTAGCGTCAGAGATCTGCGTACAATTTCCGATCTGTTGCGTTTGGTCTGGAGACAGTTTGTCGCCGTTGTGGCGCACGCGCAGCGAGATGACATTCCTGGCGCGTTGGTGGTTCGGCGTGGGCTACCAAGATTGACGAAATTTTTGTGACATAGGAACTAAGCATTCAAATCCGCTCTTGGTAAATGTCTATCGGGGACTTGCGCGTTGCTCACGGGAATAACCGCCTATGTCGGATGCAACGATGAACGAGGCGGACATTCTTTCGCGAATGGACGATTCCAAGATCACGAAGCAACATTGGAAGATCATGTTCATCTCGGGCATGGGCTTTTTCACCGATGCGTATGACCTGTTCATCATCGGCGTAGTCATATCGATACTGAGGGACGAGTGGCATCCATCCCCGTGGGCGGTGGGCCTCGTCACATCGACAGCGCTACTGGCTGCAGCCTTCGGGGCCATTATTTTCGGCCGTGTCGCCGATATGCTGGGCCGCAAGCGCATTTACGGTTATGAAGTTCTGGTCCTCGCGGCCGGCGCCATCGCGTCGGCGTTTTCGCCCGACATCTGGTGGCTGATCGGGTTCCGCATCATTCTTGGCGTTGGTATCGGCGGCGATTATCCGGTCAGCGCCACGCTGATGAGCGAGTTTTCCGGCAAGAAGAGCCGCGGCATGATGGTGTCGCTGGTTTTCGCGATGCAGGCTGCAGGCCTTATCGTCGGACCGCTTCTGGCAGCCGCTTTTCTGGCCTCCGGCTTGTCGAAAGACCTGGTGTGGCGCCTCCTGCTGGCATTCGGCGCCATACCGGCACTGGCCGTGTTCCGGATGCGGCGACATATGGCGGAAAGCCCGCGCTATCTCCTGGCCAGCGGTCAACATGATGATGCCCATGCAGCAGCCGGCCACGTGCTCGGTGAAGGCCACGGCGCCCCCACGGACGGCAAGGCGGCCAAGAAAACCTCCTTCACTGAAGGCTTTGTGGCGCTGACGCGACACCGTAATATGGTAGTGAGGTTGATAGGCGCGAGCGCGGCTTGGTTTCTTATGGACTTTGCCTATTATGGCAACACGGTGAGCAGCCCGCTTGTGCTCCATGCGGTCTCGCCCAGTGATGATTTGATGACTGCGACACTCACACAATTGGCGATCTTCGCGATCGCAGCGGTGCCCGGTTATTTCGTGGCCGCCGCCATGATGGATCGAATGGGGCGTAAAACGATCCAGATCATGGGTTTCGCCATGATGGCGCTGAGTTTCGCCGCCATCGCACTGATTCCCGGCATAGAGAAACTCGTCTATCCTTTCTTGATCGTTTACGGCATCAGCTATTTCTTCACAGAATTCGGGCCGAACGCGACGACCTTCGTGTATCCAGCCGAGCTCTTTCCTGTTGCAGGGCGCACAACGGGGCATGGAATCGCGTCGGCGACTGGCAAGCTCGGCGGCTTCGTCGGCGTTTTCTTATTTCCGATCCTGCTGAGCGCGGGCGGTCTCCTCGCCGCCGAGTCGATGGCCGCTGCAGTCAGCGTGCTCGGTATCTTGGTCACCGTCTTCATGCTACCCGAGACCAAAAACAAGAGCCTTGAGGAACTCAGCATCGAAGAGGCAGGAACGACGGGCGCTGCGGCTGCGAGCGCGGCTTAGAATCGGCAGCGCGAGACGCTCCGGTTGAGGCAGCGATCGGAAAACCAAGGCATAGCTGAAAAGTGGATTTGGTACCGAATTTTATTCGGATCATGGGAGATTTCGACGACGAAATACTCTTGCACACAAGCGAAAAGGAAAACGGTGCTTATTGTGCTCTTATGCGCAATCGGGCTTGTAATTGTTTTTTTCTTGTTCGTAAACTGAAGTGAATGAGAGGCTGGGCCATTGCGAGGAATTGTCATGCCAGTCAAGACTGCGATTTACGAACCGCCCAAAGAAGGGCTTCCCTATTTGGTTATTGCATTCGAGTCTGACGGCTTGAAGGTTTCCGTCGCCAATTCTCATTTGGAGGCTCGAACAATGGTCTCCGAGCGAGCGATCCGACGGAGGAGAGAGCGAAAGAGTGAGTCGATGGCACTTCCCTCTCAACCAGCATAGCTCAGCGAGCTATCCTCGTCGCGCAATCGTCACGACAGCTATCTATCCTTTCCCTTGGGCACGCGAGCGGCTCTTTCGCCTGCCCCACTTGGACCCACTTAGCCCCGCTATCGGGGCATAGCCTCCTCAACCGACGCCACCTCCACCGCTCAGTAAATGTCGCCCGCGAAGCTTGGCCCTTCCGCTACCTAACCCATTGCTTCTCGCTCAGTTTCTCCGCCACCAACTTTTCTGCATCGAAAATTCGCGTCGTCTGAGCAAACGCTGCTTGAGCATCATACGCCATCGCTTCAAGTGGACTGTTACGATACCCAACAGTTTCCAGCCCATCTGCGTAGGCGGCAAGAAAGCGTTCAGGGCCGAGCACCCGCCATTGAACGACATGAATAAGTTCGTGAAAATACAATCCTTCCTCCGCTACCTGACTCCTCTTCACAAAGAATGTGTCGAGATAGGTAGCTCCGTCATAATTACCTTGCTCAAATGCAGCGAACCGTTTCAATCCTAGAGCCGAAAGCGGCGGCATTGGCGGTCGATCGACCGTGACATATTTGGTGCTCGCGAGAAGCTTAGGACTGAAGTAAAGAGGCAGGCGCGAAAATCCTGCTGAAGCCACCGACTTGGCATTCTTTTCGTGAGCCGCCAATGTGAGGCGAATCCAGCCGATCACATGCGGGTAGAGTTTTTGGAATTCTTCCGGTGTCACGCTTCGCTCCTTTCACCAATGATTTTTTTGCCTCACGGCCACCAGCACCAGAACCGTCATCATCGAGGCAGAAACAGTGGGTGGCGACCTCAAGGGTTCAGTAGAGCCGCGCTGGGGTGCCGGTAGCCGTCCGCAGCTCGCATCTGTCAGAGAAAGCTTCATTATTTAAGCATGTTTTGGGGTCATTTAGGTAATGTCGACTAAATCGCCGCAGCGCCCCGACTCGCTACTCTGACGCTCGGAATCAGGCTACTCTGAGGAATGTCGGGTGAAAGGAGCTGCTCTCATGGTCGGCAAAGCAAAGCGCCCATTCGATCCCAAAGTATTTCTGTCGAAAGTGAACGGGGGGAAAGCCATTTCCGATTATCGGAAAGGTCAAATTGTCTACACGCAAGGCGAACCCGCGGATTCTGTTTTCTACATTCAGAGCGGCAAGGTCAGGAAGACCGTAGTCTCCGAACAGGGGAAAGAAGCCGTGGTCGCACTTCTGGGATCCGGCGATTTCTTCGGGGAAGGGTGCTTGACCGGAGAACCGCTGCGTCTGTCAACCGTCTCCGCAATGACGGAATGCGTGATCGTGCGAATAGCAAAGGCAGACATCACCCGAGTGATCCACGAAGAGCCGGCGTTTGCCGAGCTATTTATCGCGCACCTCTTGGCCCGCAACAGTCGGGTCGAGGAGGACCTGGTCGATCAACTGTTCAATTCGAGCGAGAAACGGCTGGCACGAATTCTTCTGCTTCTGGCGAATTTCGGCAAAGAAGGCCGGCCGGAGCCAATCCTAGCGAAAATCAGCCAAGAGACGCTGGCCGAGATGATCGGCACGACGCGATCTCGCGTGAGTCATTTCATGAACAAATTTCGGGAATTAGGTCTTATTGACTATAACGGCCACATCGAAGTCCACAGTTCCTTGTTGAATGTGGTTCTCCACGATCATCCACAGATTAGGCGCTGAGCCTTCTGTGGTGGTTGAGAGATATAACTGTCCTCATTTCGCGCGCTCTGCCCAAAAGTTGACCTCGCAATTGTCCTAATCAGTCTTACGTACGCTTCACCACCGACAGCGGCCCAGTGCCAGGCTTCGGCGGCTGAGAGTTCGGTAGCGCTCCCGCCTGTTTCAAGGGAGCCGCACATGCCGTATTACACGCCCTCAACCTCCGCCATCGAACGCTCGCACCTGTTACCCGACAGCACGCACATTCTCGTGTGCCCCTCTTGCGGCGACACCATGAAGCACCTCCGCACGATCCTAAAACTTGGAGTGCGGCCGGAGAAACTCATCTTTGTCTGCCCTACCTGCAAAGAGGTCGAAACAAAGGAACTCAAGCGGGTAGCGTAGCCCACAACCAATCCCCTTCCCCGGCTCAACCACGCCACGGGACGCCACCGAACCTTCCAAAATCCGTGACGTGAAATTCCCGCCGTAGCGGGTGATACAATAGTCTCAATAAACACCCATCGGCTTCAACAGCATCGGACTATGCTGTCGGCCAGAACCGCCGCCAAGCGCCTCAACTGTGCCCCCGACTACGTCGCGAGGCTATGTCGAGAAGGAGAGCTGGATTGCTATCCAAATCGGTCCTGCATGGTACGTACAAAGAAATGCATTGACCCCATTCAAAAATGCACGCGCATCCGATAAGGCAGCGCGGGCACTCGAATTGTCTCAATTCAGGCGCCGGCAATTGCACTCGCCAGAACGGTCTATAGCCCGGCCAGGCTGAGTTACTCCCCACGGCGTCTCTCATCATGATCATTCTGGCGGGTATGACGCCGTCGATTTTCGTCCTAACACTTCATATGCACTAGCGCTTTGTAGCTCAACCAAGCCTTTCGGGCGCGTCAAACCTACCAGGATTCGTGACGTATAATTCGGCCTCCTCTACTCACCGACCATCATCATCGAGGCAGCAGCAGCGACCTCAACCGCTCAGTTGAGCCTCATGATGCACTCCGAGCAAGAACGGTTTGGCCCGGACCGATAAATAATGCGAATTGTCCCTGAAAATAAAATGCAACATATTCACAAATGCCGGACGCTTTTCAGTCCCCGGATCGAGAATCCAACCGGTTGTTTGAGCATGCCTATAGACCCCAGCGGCATCCCCTGCGCGCTGGGGTCTTTTTTCTAGGAAGTGCGCCGGTTTAAAAAGTGGAAGAAATAATGGTGCCAACTGTCCAAAATGCAGCAAGGGATTGTTTGTACAGAACAACACAAACATCTCGATATGGAACCCGTAACGGCGCAGCGTCTGATTCGATTGGACGCCGCCGCAAGGCGTTCGGGACCCTTACAACTTGCTAGGACCCTTTGAGTGTCCTTATTCGCCCAGTGCGAAGGAGCTCATCATGCCTCTTATTTTTCAGTTGAACGATCCATGCCCGAAGTGCCGCGCGCCAACAATGCAGGCCGAAATCGAGCTACATCCAACTCAAGCCGATGTTGCAATCCATAACTTCTACTGCGCCGACTGCGGGCCTGTGAAATCTACAATTCATCTCACTGAAACCGACCGCTCGGCCGTCTAAAGTCGCAGCTTAGAGCATCGAAGATGCCGACGCTGAAGCGGCCCGTCGGGAATGAAAGACGCTGAACGTCACTGACCACTCGTTGTCTCGTTCCCGCATGAAAGAAAAACCAGCCGATCTGCCGGTTGAACTACCCACAAAATTCGAGCTGGTCATAAACCTAAAGACCGCCAAGGCGCTTGATATCACAGTGCCGCAAACGCTCCTTGTGGCCGCCGACCAGGTGATTGAATAGGTTGGTATTCGCTGCAGCCCATGAGACCGTTTCTGGCCGATATTGTTCAAAGTCTTTTTGCATCATTGATCACGAAATTTCCTAGCTGTAGGCGCGTTGTTTGAATAAACATGTGGGGGTCACGTCATCTCGTGTTGAACTCACCGGTGAGTTCGGTGACGGACTTGAGGCTATATCAGTTGGCGATTTTGGCTTGTTTCGTCTTTTGGCGGAAAAATAGCCGCACGCATTTTGGGACTTTTGCAACAATATCGGCCCAAAGCGGACTTTGCGTGACCGCCGTCGAGAGTCCGCTTTCGAAAGCGGACATTGACCAACCGCCAACCAACCTCGATTTATGAGTACACGCCCTAGTTTAGCGCCGCCGAATGACCTGGGCCGAAGCCCAGCAGTAATCATCGGTGTACCAGGGACCATCCAACGGATATCGCCCTCCACCGTTCGCAATAACGCATTGGGGATAGGCGAAAGAGGTCCGGTGACAGTAGTCCTCAATCCACCCTTCAAACAGGCACGCATGATATGCCCTATCCTGGGCGCGCGTGAGGAGTCCCATGCGCTCCTGCGCAAAGGCTGGGACGTCGTTAAGCAGGAAAAGGCCCACAACCAGTGTGGCCGCCGCGAATAGACCTCTCATCCTCTTCCCCCTTATCGTTCGGACCCAGTCGCGAGGTGTTCAGCAATTCAACAGAGCTGACGGCTCTTTCGCGAGCATCGGAAGGCAACTTGCCCTGATCATGGCAAAACCGGTCGGCTCTGTCATCCTGGCGATGATGATTTGGCTTCCCGCCGCTCCGAAGCTTAGCACCTTCACGCTCATTAAAATCGGGCCGCGATCGCGTGTGATGGCCCCGCCAAACGCCGCTCAATACGCCAAGCTTGTCCCCAATTGATAGATTTTTCTTAGCTACGGAGAGCAAAGAAAACGTTGTAAAATCAGATACTTATGGAGAAGCCCGCGTTCCCCGATTTATGGGAGTACCCCTGAAGACGGGCCGAAGGTCCACGCCGTTCGTATCGGCAGCGCTCGCCAAAGAAACGAGCTTGTTCCGAAGTTGCAGCTTTGGGCTCGCTCGGCGCAGCACTGGGTTGGCAATCTAGATTCGATTTCAAAAACTGATAAGCAGCCGGTAGTAGACCCAAAAGGCGCATTAAAGTAGCGAAGTAGCGCGAGCCGAAGGGCGCGGCCTGCCAGCCTTTGCTCATCGACTTGGATTTATGAGCACACGCCCTGCTCATTGCAGAACAACCCGCTTTTCGCCTTCCTTAAATGCGACGGCTATAGTTCGTGCCCGAGAACGAGAGGAGGGATCCATGACTTACTGGCTCGTATTGGTCGTCATCGGCCTGGGTGCCGGCTCAGTGATCGATTCGCCAAGAGTGCCCATTCCGGTATCAACCCAAGTGCTCCACGTTGGAAACTTTACGTCTCAATCTGACTGCATGGCAGCGGCCACGGAGGCGGTGAAAGCAAATGGCTCAGGCAGTCCTGGGGCCTCCTATCGGCTGCTCTGTATTCGAGCGTCCAACGATTCGAAATCGGCGGCCCCGAACTAGCGGTATCCGCGCGCGGAAGGCGTAGGCCTCCGCGCTCGTGGCCTTGCCCAGCCCCTGGCCCGCAGCGTGCTGCGCCGCAGCACACGATTTCATTGCGCATTATCCGCGAATCTGCGCTTGCATGGCCGGAAGCTAAGGGTTGCGGTCGGACCTCTCGGGGCGGGCTCGTTCAACCACTATGATATTCGCGATTTTTTGCATACTTGCCGGGATCGCATTGGGGCAGCATTTCAAGGTCCCAGTGCTGCTTCCGGCCGCGGCAGTGGTACTGGCGTTCGCGATTGCCGACGCTGTTGCACGCTTCGCCGCTCTCTTGCCGATGAGCCTACTCGCTGTAGGAGACATCGTAAGCCTGCAGCTTGGATATCTCCTGGGGCTCGGCGTGTGGTATTTGCGAATTGGCGCCCGCGACAACCCATCAGGCGCGAACTCCCTGTCAGGCTCAATGCCGACGCGACGACCCGCACACTAACTGCATGCCGAGGGTTGAGCTCCAATCCAATCTCAGCAACACTTCGTTGTTTTGCGGTTCGGTAGGCCAGCTTCCGCCCGCGCGCTGCGGTGGTCAGCCGCGCCGGCAAGCCGTGTTACTTTAAGCTCAAAGCAAGCAAGTAAGGAGAGTTCGCATGGATGCCCTGATCAACTTTTTTGTCCTCCGGCCCGTCTTCACGTTATCCGGGCTCAAGATTGTTTGGTACATCTATCTGCTGCACATGTTCGTCCAGTTATACGCTGAACTTTCGGAAGTTTCTCAGCTACTGGCGCAAAGAGGCATAAACTGGCTGACTTGGTTGCCAAACTCCGCGCCCCTGATCCTCGGACTAGTCGCGCAAATCGCAATTGTACGGCTGCTTCTGGAAGTGGCCGCCACTATCCTTCTTAGCCCGAGCCGAAGCCAGACTTGATATCGCGCAACACGATGCCCTGCAGGAGGAAGTGCTGTGGCAGTGCATCGGAGCAGCCCGGCCAATTTTCTAATTTCGCCGCTTGGCTCTTGTCAGGGCTGCTGTAACTTGCGTGCGCGCTTTGCCGGAAGATCGCTTGGAACTGGAAACCTTGATTCGAGCAGCGTTCTCTCTCAAGATTTGCGGGCCCGCGCAGGGCGGCTTTTGGGCAATCAATCTTCGCGGCAACAGGAGGTCGAGTTCCGAAAGGATCATATCGGAGAGTGCATTGACGGGGCTAATGTCCTTGAGCCCCGCGTCGGCCGACGCGGCGTTTTCCAGCGCGATAAGATCAATGGCGTCGAACGCCTCCAAAAGCGCTAGGCCGCTATCACGGCGTTCGTGATCGCTGTCCAGCACGACGCACAGTGCCTTAATCGTCCGAGCCGACAACGCGCCCGGGAGGTTATTAGTGGTCTGGGTCACGCATTGAAGCGCCGTAATCAATGTCTCTTCCCCGTAGCGCTCCCGGCACTGCGTCAGTGCCCCAATCGCCATCGTCTGTCCGGGGCTCTGCCTGTCGACCGGGATTGGATAACGCAGAAGTTTGACGTCAGCGCGGGCGCAAATATTTGCGAGCTGGACGGCGCGTTCATCGCTGGCCACCACTGCAGCTGCATGCTGCGCCATCCGCGAAACAGGGACGGAGGTGCCAGGGACGGAGGTGCCATTGAGGGCTTTGCATGCCACAGCCTGCTCTTGCTGAGTGGCAACTACGATCTGGCAGGGAACCGTGTCGAAGCCGACCAACGCCGCGGCCGTAGTGCGACGCTGGCCGTCAATGATGGCATACTTGCCGTTCTCTACGCGGGCGACGACAACCGGGGCAAAACAGGACCATAAAAAGGACCGCGCGATGCGGTAGACTTCATTGCGGCCGTTGCCCTCTATCGGCCGCTGATACGTGGGGTCGACGACAAGATCGACGATCCGAAGCCATTCCAGTACCGGGGCGCTCCCAGCAAAAATGGAATTGAGCTTCTCGAACCCATCGATTGAGATCGTCCGCATTATCAACTCACGAAACCTTCCAAAAAAAGCCTCGTGCGAGTTCCTTAAAGGGATAACCACGGCTTCAAACGTCGGTTTTCCCGATTTATATGTCGCGACGAGACGCCTCTGCGTTCGACAGGCAAGATATCACTATGCTTGTGGTGGCATAGCGACGGTTGAGGCGATGCCTCTGAAAAGCAATTTTAAGGAAACGAATTAAGCTTTATGTGTCAGATATCACAGGTTGACGAGCACAGTTTCACCCGGCCGTGCAGGTGGACAGATACCAGTTACAGATCTCGGGGCAAATGTTTTGGGTGACGACGCGAAGCTACGTATCGCCAAGGGCTTAACCTTAAGGCCAAACGGCTACCGAAGCTCGCTGACGAGGTTTGCCACCGGCTTACAAGCCCTCTCCTGCAAGGACCATTGCGACGGATTGCAGGTCCAGCTGAGATAAGCCCCGAACCCGTCGGGCTCCCCGCGCGACGAATTACTGTCACGTATGATTGGCATTATTCTCACACGTCATTCTCGTGTGTGATCATCGGTAACGGGCTGTGACAGTGTCCAATACCCATCTAGTACAAAACCCGAGAGTTCCCACCAAAATGCCGGTCCCGAATAACTACGCGGACCTCCTACCACGGCCGTTCTTTGGAATCTTGATCGCGTTCTTATGCACATTCTTGTGGTGCACATTCCTGATCTGGCTCGTGATTTAGGAGGCGCTCGATGAGCGCTGAAAAAGGCAAGCGCCCGTCTGTGTATTGATTTACAATTGGGCGTCGGCACGGTAGCCATTCGCCGCAGAACCTTCCAGGTCGCGTGCAGAAACCAACCACCGATTCAGGCCGCGACTCCGCTCGATAGCAATATTAAGGGCGTTGCCTTTGCGCCGCGCGGTCTGGCGGCTCTGACGCCTACGCCGTTGCCGGCCTCCTGGACTTCCGGGTTGACCGATCTCGCCGGGTTCGGTTTGGTAACGATACGACGCAGATCAGATCGCTCTTGCATGCTCGCTGCCTGATTTTCTCCTGGCTCAAGAGTTTCAAAAGGCCGCCTCAGGCATGTCAGGGTCTAATAGCTAACAGCGATCGTATTCCGACGTTAGTCGAAGCGGCGTCAGCGTCCTTCCCTATGGAATGCGTTTCGAGCCGTAGTGCACGGGCGGTAGCGGCTGTCATTTCATGCATCTCAAATTGATGCGCCAAATGCAAAATCCCGCGGTTCCGGACTGGGTCCAACGACGAGTCATCGACTTCGATCTGAAGGGCGCTGGTCCAACGATCGAAACACCTCGCCGGCGACCATGCCAGGCCACGGCTTTGTGTTTAATTGACGTGAGTAGCATTGAGGGTCTAAAGCCGTTACGTAATACGCCGCAACTGAGACAAGCCTGTATGACCGCTGCAACGTCGCGTCGTGAGATTGCTTGTGCAATCCTCCTCGACACCTTCGGACGACTGCTGCTGCAGCAACGCGACGACGTGCCCGGTATCGTTCATCCGGGAAAGATCGGACTGTTTGGCGGTCACCGTGAGGCCAACGAGAGCTATCTGCAATGCGTCGTCCGCGAGATACAGGAAGAGATCAGCTGTTGCGTGGCCGCGGAGCGCTTTGAACACTTCACAAACTACGAGAGCGTTGATCCTGAGCTTAATGGCGATACGGTTTACGGCGAATTTTTTGTTGCTCGCGAGCTGTTAGCCGAAAGTCTAGTCATCACCGAGGGTTCGCTTCTGATTATCAAGCCAGATGAGCTTGCCGCAATCGAGCCACAGCTTACGCCGCCGGCGCGCTTTGCACTAAATGCTTTTCTGAATAGCGAAAGCGGCCACTCATTCATCGAGAAAAATTAGAGGCCAAAGTAGCGCTACCGTGCATTTCGCGGGATTTTCGCGACTGCAGTGAGGTCTAGCCTATGCCTTGCGGCGAATGTTTGGGCTGACCACGGTTTCTCGGGAAAGCTCAAATCCGCTGCTTCGGGCGAGAGGAAACGCTGTCTCGCGCGCTCTGCACTTAAGAGAGGCCAGCAGCCATCACAGGCTTTAGCGACGCGCCCCCAAACTAGCCCTTGTCTCAATAAGAGGTAAGAAACCGATTGAGATACGACTCATGGGCGTTGAGCAATTGGTTCGCCGTCAGGACGGGGAGTGCCGGTTCAGTTGTAGGGATGGCGGGACTCAGCCAGAAGACGAATCGGACGCGTTTGTAGCAAAAAAGCGTGCTGCTTTGCACATTCCGGGCATGGAGAGACTCGGGACCGAACTGTCCGATCACGTCGCGCGGGGACGACGGCACCATCATGCAGCAGTTGAACAACATTCAATCTTGCACGCATGCTGTCGCGGCCGACTCTCTCCGAGCAAAAGATCCGCTGAACGCAGGGCAGCCATTGCGATGGCCGCGCGGGTCCTGGATTCTTTGAATAGATCAGTTCGAGACGACAATTTCGGTGGAACTTCGTCGCGATCCCGGTCTTAACTTGATGCGCTTGGCTCCGATTGAATTAGTTGTGCACAGATCCGCCATAGCTGTGCAAAATTTTCTATATGCGGTTGCTTTGTCGCCTCGAATCACCTCTACCCTAATCATGTTAGGCGAGTAACGCGTTTGAGTCATTTCAACCTTCGCCGGAAGGATTTCGGCGTGACCCGTTGTCGGGGCGAAATGCATGCGGCTATTTCTAATAGGGATGTTTGTCTCTCTGACGCCATCCGCCATGATAATGGCGTGGATGCTTTGGCAAACCAATGACGCTGATCTTGACGTAGATCGTCCGATATAGCCACCCGATCTTCTTACCTCGACTCTATCTACTCACATCAGATTCAGCAGATGCAATGGGAGCCAGATCAATAGGCTCGCCCAGGCGAGCGTCAGCATCAGGCCCAACGCAATGAGCGCGGTCGGCCATATGTATGAAATCCTCGATGCGTTCTTCAGAATTTGCATTAAACGAAGCTCGAGCTGTTGTCCCACATTCATTGTGGCCGAAGCTGTGGACATGAAAAGTCCGCGGCAACGGAGCTGTCAAACAGCATTCAAATAAACCATTAAAATTAAAGCTCGCAATTAACCGCGAACCTCTGTGTCGATAAATCGAACTAGAATTTATCGCCGGCTGCAAATCAGCGCCGCCGGCGATTAAGTTTATCGCGCTTCCCGTAGATGACGAGCCCGAGCCCGTCGGCGTTCGTGGTGTATTCAGGGGTTTCAAAGGATGCGCCAACACGGTTTTTGGCAGCGAGATTGTAGATCTCCCGGGCCTAGACCGGACATGTCGCGGCCGTGTGGCGATGTTCTCTAATGACCCGTTGCGAACTTCGCGCGGAGAAGTAGCCTGCCTGATGCTGACGCTCGGAACCTATTATGAGGAGCAACCTATGCCGATGCAGATCGCCAGGCGCCGCGGGATGAAGAAGGCGATTGTG
>Ga0182018_10002657_pt1 | contig 17418 bp, 9 predicted proteins | sample 812P2MmetaG_FD_120490 | JGI IMG/M metagenome (GOLD analysis project Ga0182018, IMG submission 120490) | Permafrost microbial communities from Stordalen Mire, Sweden - 812P2M metaG | ecosystem: Environmental > Terrestrial > Soil > Wetlands > Permafrost | place: Sweden: Stordalen | collected... | reverse complement strand
TGGCAGCCCCTGGTTGAGATAGCTTGCGGAGTTTACAACCTCGGTTGACGAGATAACGGGCTGAGCGATTGCGCAGCTCGCGGTGAGGAATGCCAATATGCACTGAGTGGAATGTCGGGCCATGGTACCTTCTCCTCTCACTAGCGAGCGACGAGATGCGGAAAGCGGATGTTTCCGGAATTTCGGACTCTTTAGACCTATATATTAGGTCAGGGCACGCCCGAGAGCAACCTTACGATGTGGAAGGTGCTGCATTCTCAATGCCGGCCTGGGGCTGGCCTCCAGCTTCTGTCGCAAAACCATTAAGCCACTGGTTCGTAAGGGTTTAGCTGCCATCTTCAGGAGTAGAACCGGGGCAGCTTGCGGAGGCTTACGACAGCGAACGACAGCGCGGCGGGAAAAAGCCGGTCCTGGAGCGCAAGCGGGCTTGCCGCTTAGTATGACGCCATCACTTGCCGGCACCGAAATCGAGGACGGAATCGGCGGAGAACTTGCGGTACTCGCGGAACTCCATCTTATTCCGCGCCCACATCTCCGAACTGTGCAGTTCCGTTTCGGAGCGGGCGGGCAGCAGATAGTTCCTTCCCCCCACACTCGCAAAGTCGTACTCCACGGTGGTGATCGAGCCCTGCACATCCAGTTGTTTGGGAATCTCGTAGGCGATGTAGGTTAGTTGCAGCACTTCGCCGGTTTCGCCGTCCACGTCTACCGCACCATGAATGCCCACAATAGCCCGGCGGTTCGCGTGCCTCAGGTAGTACGGCGAACTCGCCGCGGCGACCGCATATTGATAGACCGCGGTACGATGTTTCCGCACCGTCTTCCAGCTCTCCCAGTCGAACGCGGCCTGTGAAGCGGGATCGAAAATGGTGCGCAGGATTCCTCCGAATTCCCCCGAACTGGTAGCTCCTCCAAGTTCTTCAAATTTCCGGTCCGTGGGCTTGCCATCGATCAGCTCCAGCTTGTGCCCTTCGGTTCTCTGAGAGTAGCTGAGCTTGATCGTGAGCGTGTCGGTGTGAACCCACGCGCCGAACTTCAAGCCGTCGGCAGGGGCCGCGTAGCGCCGGACCACCTCGGAACACTCGAAATCCGGTAAGGAGTGCGCGTAGTCGAGAGCTTTCTGCCGGCTTCTCTCGATAAGGGCGGCGGAGTCGGTGTCGGAGGGCCGCTGGCCCCGCGCGAGCGCGACGCAGAGGAGCAATCCGAACACGCGGATCATGCCTTTAGTATGACACTCCCCTACCCCTTCAGATGCTTACTAAATACGCGGAATTCGGCCGATCGAAGGGCTAAGGCGCAAAACAAATTTCAAACCAAATGTGGCGCTTCCGAATATTTAGTGGCTGCCGGGACGAGATTGGGCGCGAAGCCAAGGCGCTGCGAGAAGCGCGAGCAGGCCAATAGCACGCACCGCCAAGCACCGACCCGACATCCCCACCCTAACGATCACGCAAATCCGCTATCCTGAGAATCGATGCGCATCGTGGCATTCCTCATTGCCGCCGGCATTGCTTGCGCGCAATCCTCTAATCCCGAACAACTTTTCCACGACGCGGTTGCGGCACAGCAGCGCGGCGACGATGCGCTGGCGGTCCGCAAATATCAGGAACTCCTCAAGAGCTATCCGGATTCCCTCGAGGTGCGCGCCAATCTGGGGGCCGCACTCGCGAAATTGAACCGCTACGACGAGGCCATCGAACAATACCGCGCGGTCCTGGCGAAGAAAGAGAATGCCGGTCTCCGGCTCAACCTGGCGTTGGCGTACTACAAGAAAGGCGCATTCCGCGACGCCGTACAGCAACTCAACCCGTTGCGGGCCGCGCAACCGGATGACGCGCGCGTCGCCACCCTGCTGGCCGATTGCTATACCAGCCTGGGCCAGGATGAAAACGTGATCGCCACCCTCAAGCCCGTGGAAGCCGCGCACCCCGGCGATCTGTCCGTGGCGTGGCTTCTGGGGTCGGCGCTAATCCGGACAGGCCACCGGCGCGAAGGCCTGGACCGCGTCGATCGCGTGGCCCGCGAAGGCAACCGTCCCGAGGCTTACCTGTTGGCCGGCCGGACCGCTCTCAAGATGAACGAGTTCGAGCGCGCCCGCGATTATGCCGCCGCGGCCGCGCACCTGAATCCGCGACTCCCTGGCGTGGATACATTACGCGGTACCGTGCTGAGCTACCTGGGAGATACCGAGGGCGCCGCCGCCGCGTTGCGAGCGGCTGTGGAGGCCGACCCCAAGGACTTTGAGGCGCAGCTCGGCTTGGGCGCCGTGCTGCACACCAGCCGCGATCTGGCCGGGGCCCGCGAGCATTTGCAGCGCGCCTTGCAGCTCAAACCCGGCTCCACGGTCGCGCGCTACGAATGGGCGCGGCTGGAGCGCACGGAGGGACAAGTGGAAGCTGCCGCGCGGGACTTCGAAAAGGTCGTCCACGACGATCCCGCCTGGGCCCAGCCGCACGTCGAGTTGGCCGCTCTTTATTTCCGGCTGAACCGCCAGGAGGATGGAGAAAGAGAGCGCGCGATCTTCGACCGCCTCACCGCGGAACAGCAGAAACAGTGACCGGGGCGGGCGAGGGCGCCGCCCGGCAGAGGCGTTAAAATAACGCCGTTTGCCAAGAGGGAGCCGGCTGTGGACGATCCAGTCTCGGGGCCCGCTCTTGGGTGCAACTTCCCAGAACGCGACTTCGCGTTCCTTTGGGCTCGAAGTCAGCCGTTTGAGCGCGACAGAACCGCCAAAATGCGGATTGTGGACGGAATGCCGGTAATATATTCCCTATTCCGTCCGTGTCCTGATCCACGCACTTTAGGACATGTCCCCTAGTCCCTCTCCGATTCGAGTAAACTTGGCTGCCTCACGCATATGTTGCTCTCCGCGGGCACCAGGCTAGGTCCCTACGAAACCCTCGCGCCTATCGGCGCGGGCGGCATGGGCGAAGGGCGAGCAGGAGAACAGCGCCTACAACGGCCATTTCGAATCCACCTGGTATCACGCTCTGCTGTTATTCAACCGTAATATTAAAGTTTGTTAATGAATGGGCGGAGCGGCTCGTGGGAGCGTACAATCACGGACTACTGGAAGCCAAAATGGAAATTCCGGCGGGTGTGCTGGGTGCGCTCAAAGATTGCAGGACACATGCAAAAGGAGATTGCTAATATGATTCGCAGATTCGGCTATGCTGTACTTACGGTTTTGGCCATCGCCTCGCTGGCGAGGGCAGGTACCGTGACCTTTTCATTCAGCGGGGGCGGGATCACCAGTTCCGGCACCCTGACCTTTGTGCCCGCGGCGGACACTACGTCTGGCGTTTCGACTCCCGGCACCAACGAAATCACTGGCATCACAGGAACCTTTACCGATTCCAATGATGGCATTTCCGGTGCCATTACCGGCCTCTACACGCCTCTTTCTTACATTACGCCCCTCGTTGAACCTGTCGCCTTTACCACCGGCGGCCTGTCTTACGACGATCTGTTTTTTTCGGCGGGGAACTCGCCCGCCGACTGCCCGGGTTACCCATTCTCCGGTGGCGATTTCGATATTTTGGGCGTGGCCTTCAACGTGGCGGGCGGATACGTAGGCGATTTATTTAGCGACGGCAACTACCCAGGGTATTCAAACCCGGTTTACGCAGCCGCTGACGCCAACTCGACTACTATACTGGATGACCCCAACCCCGACGGCACCCTCCCTGAACCTACAGGCGTGGTCGGGACATTTACCGCTACCGCCGCACCCGAACCCGGCACGCTGCTTTTGCTTGCCGGCGGCTTGGGAGCGTTGGTGATACGCGTTGCGGGCCGGGTACACAGGTCTTGAAACGCCAGCCGACCCGCGCAGTTCCATTTCCACGGGAGTCGCCTGGCACGGCTGTCCGCCGCTAGCGATAGAAACCAGCCCGGCTCACGTCATCTGAGACAGCGCCGTCACGAATTGGCCTTTCGCCGCGGCTTGCTCAATTTCTTCAAACAGGCTTTCCAGGACCTCGGAGAACTACATCGCCTTCGGGAGACTCCTAAGATTTGGTTCTCAAATCCCGGGTGGTCGGGATCTCAACCATTATTAGATGTCCTGTATCTTTCAGGCCGAGCATTGGTCTCGCTCCAGGCTGGATCTCTGAAATCACCGATCCCGTTTTTTAACAGAATCATCTGCTGTCACGGTCCACAAACGGCGTTCTGGGAAGTTCCAAGCAAAACGTGGGTCCCAAGACTGGATCGCGCGCAGCCGTCATCTTGACGGCGCCCCGTTTTAACGCCTGTATGCTGGACCGGGGTCCGCCCCGCAACATATGCAGAATCGCAAAAGCTACCGCTTTGCCAAAGCTTCGTAACGCCCCAGGCTGGACCTCAGCGACGCTGCCAGCTCGGCGTTCCGCTGCTCGTTGGCCAGGTCGAGAGCCTTGCGCGCCGTGGCGACCGCTTCCTGGTAGCGGCCCGTCTCGGCATACATCGCCGCCAGGATATCCAGGATCGCCGGCTCCCGCATGCCCGTCAGATTCGCGGCCTGTTCGAATTGGGCGGCAGCATCCGCGAACCGCCCTTTGGCGGCCAGCACGCGCCCAAAGTTGTAGCGATATTCGACCGACCGCGGCTCCATTTCCACTGCCTGCCCCATGTGCCCGACGGCTTCATCCAGCGCTCCGGCACGAGCCAGCGCGGCCCCCAGGTTGTTCTGACCATCGGCAAACTTGGGCTCGAGCGCCACGCCTTTCCGCAGATGCTCCAGCGCTTCTTCGTTCCGCCCCTTCTCCGACAAGGCACTGCCAAGGTTGCTCTGTGCGCGGCCGTTATCGGGATTCAGCTCCACCGCCTTTTCAAACTGCGCCAAAGCTTCGTCGAGCTTGCCCTGTTGAGCCAGAGCGCTGCCCAGATTGTTGTGCGCCTGGGAACTCTGGTCATTCAGTTCCAGCGATCTCCGGTACTCGGCCAGCGCGTCTTCCGGCTTTCCGGTCTCCGCCAGTGCGGCACCCAGGTTGTTATGTGCCCGGGAATCCTCGGGATTGAGTTCCACCGCCTTCCTCCAGGCCGGCACGGCCTCTGCGAACTGATGCTTCTCCGACAGGTCTGCCGCTGTGTTGAACTCCCGGTAGAAATCCGTGGCCGGCGCCTCGATCCGCTCCAGACCATCGGGCCCCACATTCAGGAACTCGGGAATATTCACCGCGCGGTTGGCGGCCGTAGCGTCATCGATCGGAATCGCCGGGCTGCTGTTCCCGTCCGGGTCGATGTGCGTCAGATAAAGACGGGTGTAAGGCGTTGGCGTTTTGGAGGAAAAAACCACCCAGCGCCCGTTCGGCGAGAAGCTGTGCCAGGAGTTCATGGTTTTCAAATTACTGCGCAACGGCCGCGCTTCCCCGCCGCTCGAAGGAACGATGTAGAGCTTGCTGTCCGGCCGCATCAGCAGCCCGTTCTTGTTTTGCACCCACACGATCCACTTGCCGTCGGGCGAAACTTTCGGGAAATTGTTGCTCATCCCGTTTTCCGAAGCGCCCACGATTCTTTCCGCCTTGCCGCCTTTGCCGTCATTGAACGGGATACGATACAGGTCGTATTGGATCTGGGTTTCGTTGGGATCGTTGGCAAATCGCGCGGCCGGCTGGCCGGGCGGATACGGGTCGCGCGCTTTGGCGCGGGCGAATACCACGAAGCTTTGGTCCGGACTCCAGAAAGCGCACGTTTGCACATATTCGGGATCGTCGGCGCCCGGGAGCGGTTCGAGTTTCTGCGTCGCCTTGCTGTACCACGCCAGTATCCCGCGGGTCGGATAGAACACTTGGCCGAAGCCCCAGAAGTCGTACAGGCCCTGGTAGATCCGGTCGGTGACACGCTGCCCGCGGGTGCCCGGAGCTTCGATCGAAGTGATTACGTACTGTCCGTCGGGAGAAACCTGCGACATAAAGCCGAACCGCTTGGGCGATCCCTGGTCGGTGTAGGCGCTCCATCGAATCACGTAATCGTTGCTAATGGAGCTGACCTTTTTTATGGGGATCAGGGCGTAAAGCGCCTTGTCGTTCTGCGGCCCGTCCACGTCGATGCCGAGCGTCTTTCCATCGCGCGAGATGGAATGGCAGTTGGCGCAGGTGGGCAGGTTCTCCATCACGGTCTTGCTGCTCGTCTGGTTCAGATAGCGGACTTGCCACTTGATCTTCGGAAGCACCGAATCCGAAAGCGGGTGGATGATGCCCCGCTCCCGCTCCGAGGGATCGGGCGGAATCAACGGCACGTCGCGATAGAAGATGGGCGCGCCCACCGGATCCATGGAAGTCTCGAAGCTCACCCGGCCGCTCGAGACCGGCTGCGTCAGTCGTTTATCCCGAAACCCCGTGATCGCCAGGGTGGCCGGGTGCTTCTGAGAGCGCTGCTTGATTTTTTCCCAGAGCGGTAGGCTCGGTTTCCACGTGTGCTGGGCTTCCTGTTCCGCGGTAAGCGTGGGAGGCACGGAGCCCACCAGCGTGGTGTCGATCTCTCCCAGGCTTGGCTTCTCGCCCGCTGCGTTCTCCCTGACTCGCGGTCCCCGGTCGGCAAAAAGCACTTCGATCCGCCAGGCGATCGCCTCCCCGGTGGTTTCCCGCCACAAAAACGTGGGCGGCGTAATTTCCGGCGGAAAGAGGGAGCCCGGCTGCGGGAAGTCGATGAGGACCGGTGCGGCGTCCTTAGGCGCAGCGGCGACTCCCCACAGGAAAGCCAGACCGGCAGACAGCGCCAGGGAGAGTAGTTTCATGATATTTGTACCTGAAAATCATTATACACGGGCACCTGTGGGGCAGACTTCAGCCTGAATACGTTGCCGTACTTGCGAAATGGTGTACGTCGTTTTCCCTATTGAACATCTGCATAATTGGTGGGGCGGACCCCCTGGTCCGTAGCCGGCCCCCTGGCCGGCCTTTCGTAAGCGGCAAGGACTTGATTCTTCGAGAGAAGAGCGGGACGAGGGCGTCCCGGGGCCGAGAGGGTTACCCCCCAAGGTGGTCCGCCCCACCAATTCCGCCGGATTCCGGAAAAGTATGAGCCGGCTGAAGCCAGGCTGAAGCCGGCTGAAGCCATGGTGAAAATGCTCGTCGCCCACGATCTCGAAACGGGGTTGGCGATGCATCCGGTGTGGGGCGCGATGTCGGGTCCCCAGGCCGTGAGCGAACAAGCCTTGTTCGAGGAGTTGTTGGGCGAGGGCATGCCGGTGGGAGCGGTGCTGGTGGGCGACATCAATTTCGGAGTGTTTTCGGTGGCCTATGCCGCCGACCGGCGTCAGCATCCAGTGGTATTGCGGATGCAGGAGCACCGCGCCAAGGCCCTTCTTGGCGAACCGTTAAGGGATGGGATCGATCGGGAAAAAGGCTGAAGCCTGCCCAAACTTTCAACTGCGCGCCGCGGATGGAGATATAATCGGCATATGCTAAAGGCTGGTGTTGCGTCGCTCCTGTTTCTCGCTACGACAGCGCTCATTCCCGGTCTGGCGCAGGATGCGCCTCCTCCGCCGGTTGAACCCACGATTCGCGTAACCGCCACCGAGGTCGCCCTGGATGTGGCCGTGCGCGACAAAAAGGGCCGCCAGGTGAAAAACGTGAAGCAGGGCGACGTGGAAATTTACGAAGACGGCGTACGGCAGCAACTTCTCAGCTTCCGCATGGTGCCGGGCCGCGAACAGGTGAGCAAGGAAACGAGCCACAACGCCGCGCCGCAGTCCGGCGGCAGCACGTTCCTGCCCCTCCGGGAATTAAACACCATCTGCATCGTTTTTCACAATATCGATCCGGTGACCCGGCCGCATGCGATTGAGATTGTGAAAGAATTCATCAAGTCTAATCTGCCGCCGGAGACTTATATCGGAATCTTCAACCTCAACGAGAAGTTGGCCGTGGTGCATGAGTTCACCAAGAATCGCGAGGAACTGCTGGCCTCCTCTTTCAATGGGGGGGCGATCGATTTCAACAAGGCCTCGGTAGCTCTGCTTACCGCCAGTCCGAACATCGTAACGCTGACTGCTCAGGTAAATGCCGCCGCACACACGGCCTCGGTGACGGAGGACACGACCGGGGGCGAGGTCAGCAACACGGTGATCATGGGCGCGGACGTTTCCAACAGCACCGGGGCGAATCGCGTGCGCGGCGACGAAGTACGGGAACAGGCCGATTTCGCCAATATTACGGGCATGCACGAGACCGACAGGATCACCACCTTGATTAACCAGATCGGCACGCTGCCGGGCAGGAAGACCATTCTGTTGGTGAGCACTGGCCTGACTACCACCGGAGACCCGGATTTGTTCCAGAAGATCTTGACGAATGCCAATAGCCATGGCGTTACGTTTTATGCGCTCGACAGCACGGAAATGAGCGCGATGGTCGACACTGCCCAAGGCAGCAAACTGGCGACGGGACAAGTGGCCAACGTCAGCAAGCAACAGGGCACAACCAACGCCAGCCTCAGCGTCATGCGCCAGAACAGCCATCAAGGTGACGACACCATCTCCGCCGTGCGGACCTCGGATGCGCAATCCAGTTTGCGGGCATTATCCGAGGGGACGGGCGGATTCCTGATTGCCAACACCAACGATTTCCGTAAGTCGTTTCAACAGTTGGCGGCGGATCTGGACACCCACTACGAAGTGGTTTATCGTCCCGCGTCGCCCAAGTTCGACGGGCGCCTCAGGAAGGTCGAAGTGAAGTTGGCGCACAACGATTGGCAGGTGGAGAGCCGCACCGGTTATTTCGCCATGCCGGATCTGAAAGGCTCGGGCCCTCTGACGCCGGCGGAATCCACGGCTATGGCAGTGTTGAACACCGAGCCCCGGCCGCACTCTTTCGATTTTCACCTTACGGCCTACCATTTCCGGAAAGACGACGCAAAGGCAAACGCCACGCTGGCCTTCGAATTGCCCAGCGCAAAACTGGGCGCCACGGCCGACCCGGCGCGCAAGCTCCACAAATTTCAAATTTCTTTGCTGGCGCTGGTCCGCGATGCTAATGGAGAAGTCGTGGACAAGTATAGCCTCGAAAAGCCTTACTTCATCGCGGATGCCAACCTGGCGGCCGTCCGGGCCGACCAGTTGACCTACACGCATGGGCTCGATCTGCCGCCGGGCAAATATACGGTGGACGCCGCTGTGGTGGATCACGAGGGCGCTCAGGCAACCTCTCAAACCGGGAGTTTCGAAATCCCCGCGCCGCCCAAAGGTCTCGCCATCAGCAGCCTGGCAATGGTGGAACACCTCGACCCGGTTGGCGCCCAGCCGGACGCCGCCGATCCGTTCACCTTCCAGGGCAAGCACGTCGTTCCCATGGTGCAGGCTGAGGTGGGTCCCGCTACCAAGCACTGGGTCTATTTTGTGGTGTATCAGGACAAATCGAACCCGGAAAAGCCCAAGATCCACGTGGAATTCAAGAACGGCGGCCAGGTATTCGCGGATCAAACGGTGGCTCTCCCAGAGGCGGATGCCAGCGGCGCCATTGCCATGTTCGTGGGGGCGGCCACCCGGCCGGGCAACTGTGAGTTGCGGATTACGGCAATGCAGGGCGACCAATCCGCGACCGAACAGATCGCATACCTGGGGGCCGCGCAATAAGGGGCCATAAGGGGCTGCTCCCTCGGGTTTCCGAGTATGAGGTGTGATACACTGCATCCAAAAGTATGTCAAAAGTCGTTTTAACCCTCGCATTGGCCGCGTCCGGGCTTCTGGCACAAGCTCCCACGCCGGGCCCTCTCGTCCGCCTCTATCCGGTAGCGGTCGACGCTAACGGCCAGCCGGTCACCGACCTGACCGCCGACGATTTCAAAATCGTCGATCAAACCAAAGCAGAGACGATTCTCGCTTTCCATAAACCCAGGAACGAGCCGGCTGCTCCGCACGATGTTCTGGAGTTCTCGAATCGGACCTCCGGTGTGACGCCGCACACCACCGTCATCCTCTTCGACATGATCAACCTGGTGGACGCCGACCGGCTGGAAAACTGGAAAGCCCTGGACAAGGCCATTCCGCAACTCGAGTCCGGCGAGAACATCTATTTCTATGTGCTCAACCTGGAAGGCGTGCTGATCCCGATTCACGCCATGGGTCCTCGGGCGGCCGACGATAAGACATGGCCTGCGGGTGTGGCTACCGCGTTCGATAAGGTCATGAAAGCCTCCAGCCACGCCCGGGCGCTCCAAATCGGCGCGGAAGAACAGCAAAAAAGGACCTTCAAAGCCCTCGAGGATCTTGCCAACACACTGGCGGCTTTCCCGGGACGCCGGGATATCCTCTGGGTTGCCAACGGACTCACCACCGTGTCGGACCCCAAGCTTACCAGTTGCAACGGCGATTGGGTGGAGTGCGCGCTCTACGTGCCGCACCTGGCAGTGACGCTGGCGAAGGACGGCGTCGCCGTGGACCCATATGTGCTCAGCGGAAACGTCAATGCCGATGTGAATTACAACATGGACCAAATGACCCTCCTGACCGGCGGTCACTTCTATTCCCGGCAAGACGTTCGGACCGTCGTAAATCAGGTAACCCAGGGTGCCGTGGGTGGTTATTCGATCTTTTATGATCCGGGGCCGGACAATTGGAACAACAAGTGGCACCGCATCCACGTCACCTGCGAGCGCAAGGGTGTCAAGCTTCAGCTCAGGGAGCGGTATTACGCGCTAACCGATTCGCGGCCTCCCCTGGAGAGGACTAAAGCAGTCTTGATGGAGGCTTTGCAGAGCCCCACAGACCTCGCCGAAATCGGCCTGCGCACGAAAATCTCTCTCTTGGCTGACGGCAAGCCGGGCATGCACCTGGACATCCGCATCGATGCCGCGGATCTCCTGCTGCGCGAGCAGGGTGGCAAGTATTCGGGCGCGGTCTATTTCCTGATATCCGATCGCAGCGCCACCGCCGCTCTCGGGGAGCCAAGCGTATTGGATCTCCACCCCGAATTGACGGCGGAGCAGTACAAAATGGTGATGAAGGATGGCTTCCCCCTCACGCAAGACCATCCTACCAGCGATGCCGCGCGGGAGGTCCGCGTCATTATCCTCGATCAGAACACGAACACGGTCGGTTCTGTAACCTTTCCGGTGAAGTAGGCCAGGATTTCCGTTCGCGACCACGGACTCCTAGCTCGTGAAGCCCTCGTACGCCTTTGTCCAGACACAGTCAAACCCCGTTAGAACCCGGCCCGCCAATGGTGAGCCGGCACTCCTGGCGCCGGGCGCATCTTAAGGAGGAGTCTGCAACCCGTTATAGACCGCGAGAACGCCAGCCCTGAAAGGTTTTCCTACCCTGTACGGCAGCTTTCGGTGCGACGACATGGGGTGCCGGAAAACCAGACCCCGCTGCGGTGAAACACATGGTAAGCGAAGGGGTTCGCTTTCACGTTAACTTTCGGACAGTTTTAACGGTCCGGGGGACGCTGCAAGACCGTTAACCGAAACCGAAACTCCCGCAACCGATGGGGGAATCGCGGCGGAGGCGGAATCCGGGAGCTCAGTATCCGCCTACCATGGTTGGTAGCGGAATTGCCACAGCGAGCCTGCCGAATTACCAAACGCCATTGGCCACCCTCCCGGAGGTGGTGCCGTTCGAGGCAAAAATCCAGGCTGCCTGGCAAAGGGGCACGCCTGTCACCAAACGGGAGGGCCTACGCCCACTGGGCACCAGTGGTGCCGGAATCGCCGAACGCCTTGGGACCGGATGTGACTGCCGGTGTTTCCATAATCGCGCCAGCCCAGCTACCAGACGTGGTTTGGCTGATACCACGGCGCATAGAAGCGCGATATGAAATTTGGAAACGAAACCTGTTGCTTGGCCTTGTCCACGACAGGTTAACGAAAACAGAGGTTAACGAGAAGGTCAACGACAAGGTTAACGGTTAATTCCCTAATGGAAACATATTACCCTTGACATTGGCTTCGCATGGCCTTAACCTTCTTCAAGGCATAGAATCCGCGTGGATTGTGTGCCCTTCGTGCGCAACAGGGGGTTTTAACCCCGTTGCGAGCGGAGTATTTTGATCAACTCATCAGGAATGAATGAGGAAGGGGCAAATGAAAAAAGCATGTGAGGGGCCGGTCTCTGTTACGAATCGGCACACCAATCCGGGACGATTTTTCTGGTTGCTGGCGTTATTGCTCGCCATCATTGCGTTCACTCAACTGCCTGCGTACGCCCAGTTCGCGAGCGGTTCCATCGGCGCCACCGTCACCGACACGACCGGCGCGGTAATCCCGGCGGCGAAAGTTGTCCTCAAAAACGAAGCCACCGGCGTAGTTCGCGACAGCGTCACGAACAACTCCGGATATTTCGATTTTCCGTCGATTCTACCGGGAACTTATACTGTTACGGTCACTTCGGCCGGTCTCCGCACGGCTGAACAAACGGGTATTGTCCTGACGCAAGGGTCGACTTTGCGTCTCACGACGATCGTTCTTCAAGTCCAAACTCAAAAGACGGAAATAGTGGTGGTTTCCGCTGCCGAGGCTGTGGTGCAGTCCGATAGCGGCCAGTCGAGCCAAACGTTGAATCAGAGCATGGTCGAAAATATTTCCCTGAACGGGCGCGATGCCGCGGAGTTAATTAAGATTATGCCCGGCACGGCCATCGTTTCGGGACTGGGCCAAAGCATGTGGGGCCAGGGAGCCGTGGCGACCTCGAGCAACAACGGGCCGATCGGCAACTTTTCTACTCAAGGGAACCCGCTCTACGGCGGCATGACGATGACTTCGGATGGCGCAAACCTGCTCGACCCCGGCAATCAGGGGACACAGACCGCCAACATCAATCAGAATCAGGTACAAGAAGTTACGGTCTTGACCAACGCATTTGGCGCGGAGTTTGCCAAGGGCCCGGTTACCTTCCAGGCGATCGGCAAAAGCGGTGGCGCCCAGTTCCACGGACAAGCCTACTTCTACGCGCGCAATGGCGCGCTCAACAGCAACGGATGGTACAACGACAGCCAAGGTGTGAAGGCGCCGACCAACAGCTTCTACTATCCCGGCGGCGACTTTGGCGGTCCGGTGATCATTCCGGGTACGCGCTTCAACAAGAACCACGACAAGTTGTTTTTCTATGGAGCGTACGAGTATATGGACCAGCATCCGGCGGGTAATTTGGACCAGTATTTCGTGCCCACCGCGCCAATGCTTGCAGGCAACTTCACCCCGGCGTACCTCACGTCCTTAGGTCCCAATTTCGTTAACAATGAGTACCTGGACTCGGCCAACCTGAACTCGGCCCTGTTTCCTACCGGCCAGATCCCGGCAAGCCAGATCGATCCGAACTCGGCGAAAATCCTGGCCCTCATGCCCCAGCCGAACGTGAGTTCCGTGACCAATCCGACAGGAGCCAACTATCAGACGTTTATCGGCCCTCCGGTAAACCGCTGGGAACTCCGCCTGCGCGGCGATTACAACATCAGCACCAATACCAAGTTGTTCTTCTCCTGGAACCACCAGATCGAGCACGATCAGAATCCCATCAGCATCTGGTGGAACCTCAACGGCTCTTTGCCCTATCCGACGTCGCAAAATGCCAACCAGGACTCCAACGTGTACAGCGCCAACCTGGTACACGTGTTCAGCCCCACCCTGACCAACGAGTTCGTCTTCGCGGATGCCACCTTCCTGAACCCGATCACCCTCGGCACCCCCGCCGCGGTGAGCCCCAGCGCGCTCGGATTCTCGATGACCGGCCTGTTCTCCAACCCGTACACGCCACAGATGCCTAATACCTACGGGTACGGCGGCCAATCTAACGGCGCCGTCGGTTTCGGAACGTATTCGTACGGCGAGCCATTCACCCCCGGCGGCAAGAACTCCTTCGGCAAGCTGTCGCAAACGCCGCAGATCAGCGACAACGTGACCAAGATTCTTGGCGCTCACACTCTCAAGGCTGGCGTTTATTGGGACTATGCCCGCAACTACCAGACTAGCGGCAATCTGGCCAGCGGAACCAACGGCGCTGCGAATTTCGACGTTTGGGGGCCGTCCACCATTAACACCGGCAACTACCTGGCCAACTTCGTCTCGGCTCGTATTACCGGCTTTGCGCAGGACAACGCCGAAGCCGTGCAGGACATGAAGTATAACCAATACTCGTTTTTCATCAATGACCAGTGGAAAGCCAGCCGTAGGCTGACGCTTACCGGCGGTCTCAGATTGGAGCACATGGGCAATTGGATTCCGAACAATAACTATGGCGTATCTGTTTGGGATCCCGCCACCTATAACAACACTTCGTCGGCGACCGCCTATTCGGGGCTCCAATGGCACAGCATCGATTCCGCTATCCCCTTATCGGGCTTCCCCAATAAGAGCTTCTTTGTGGAGCCCCGATTCGGCTTCGCATACGACATTTTCGGCAACGGCAAAACTGTAATCCGCGGCGGCGCCGGACTGTTCCGGTTCCAGATTGCCTACAACAACGCCAGCTCCGGTTACAACCAACCGTTGGGCCTCGAAACCGTGAGTGTCAATGGCAACCAGTGCTGCGTCGGTTGGAATCAATTCCCCCAATATAGCAATGCCCTTGGCGCCGCCGGATTAGGTACCAGCGTCTCTGCGCTCACGATGGGCGACAATGCTACGCCGAACACATGGACCTACAATGTCACGCTCTCGCAGCGCGCACCCTGGCGATCGGTTGCCGAATTCCAGTATGCCGGCAGCAGATCGCGCGATCTTCTGAGCGTTGGCGGCGGCACTAATCCGGGCAGTGTCGATATCGCCCCGCTAGGCGCGTACTTCGGGAACGATCCGAAAACCGGTCAGAACCTTTACGCGCAGGGCACGCTACCCAATAACTTCCCGAATCTGAACGACTTCCTCCCGTACGGCAACTACACGGGTATCAACTTAGTGGGCCACCTCAGCTACTCCAACTACAATGCGTTTATCGCGACGTGGCAGAAGCAGTCCGGCCGCTTTACCTTCACCACCAACTACTCGTTCAGCAAAAACATTGGCTGTCGCGACAACCAAACTTCCAACGGCAACGGAGACGGTAGTTCCGCGTGGCCCTACGGCTGTGCCCAGAACTATGGCGTGTTGGCCTACGACCGCTCGCAGATATTCAACGCAGCCTACGTGATCAACCTGCCCAATGCCGTGAAGGGCAAGGGGGAGAGAGTCCTGGCCGGAGTAACTAACGGCTGGGTCCTCTCGGGAATCACTATGTTGCAGAGCGGGCCGCCGCTCCAGCCCCTCACCGGCGGGGATCTCAACACCTCGTGGCCAACCAACATGCAACCGACGGACTTCCTGGGCACGAACGCGGTTGCCGTCACTGAGCCCCTGCTCACTTGCGATCCGCGCAAGGGTCTGAAGTCCGGCCAATACTTCAACACGAGCTGTTTCGCACCTCCCACGGGCGGAAAGGACGGGAATATCATCTGGCCGTACATCAAGGGGCCGGCTTTCTTCAACAGCGACCTTGCTCTTTACAAGGACTTCGCCTTCAAGGAGCACGACAAGGTTGAGTTCCGGATGTCGGCGTTCAACTTCTTGAACCATCCGCTGGAGCAGTTCAACCAGGGCGGCGCTTCGGACACCACTCTGAACTTCAACCTTGCGAACTCCCCCTCTTGCAACAACTCGCCGGCGCCCTGCGGCTTGAGCCAAACCAACACCAACACGACCACCACCGGTTCCCCGTTGTACAAGAACAACACGCCGCGCGTGATCGAATTCGCACTGAAGTTCATGTTCTAAGCTTCGTCCGCGAGGCTTGGAATTTCAATCGAAGGGGGCGGCTCAGCCGCCCCCTTTTTTGTTGGGCGCCAAGCATGTGTCGATTGTTCACTTAACGGACATCTCGCTGAGCTTCGGTGGGGCAGGCTTCAGCCATGGCTTCAGCCCGCGGCGGACTTCAGTCCGCCTGCCGCAGGCTTCACATCGTTCGCGGGACGGCGGGCTGAAGTCCGCCGCGGAACGAAGTCTGCCCCACAGATCAGGAAGAGTTTGTTCGGGAAACTGGAGGATTGCGTGCAAGCAGCGCCGGCTGCGATGAGGAATGCCACGATGCGGATCGATTCCAGAACAGCGGATTTGCGATATCGTAGGAAGGAATATGTGGGGCCGATCATTAGGGTGGCGGGCTCTTGCCCTGCTCGTGCTTTTCGCGGCGCCCTGGCTCCGTGCGCAAACGCCCGACAAAGCACAATTCGAGGATGTGGCACGCCGCGCGCAGGAGGCCCTGGATAGCCGTCCCGAGGAGGCTATCCAACTCTACAAGCAGGCCGTGGCGCTCCGTCCGGACTGGCCGGAGGGCTGGCTCTACATGGGAGGCGCCCTTTATCAGATGGGCCGCTATGCCGAGGCCACCGACGCTCTGCGGAAGGGAATCGGGTTGGCGCCGGTGTTCGCAAACGGGTGGGCTCTTCTGGGCCTGAGCGAGTCGCAACTAGACGATCAAGACCAGGCGCTGGCCGATATCCGCAAAGGGGAGGACCTGGGTCTCGGCGGTAACATCCCGTTTGAAACCGCCGTGCGCGTGCGCGCCGCGCAGCTTCTGATCTTGTCGTCGGCTTTCGATGAGGCTCTCGCCCAGTTGCAGCCGCTTTCCAAGTACCCTGACAATCCTCCGCCGGTGGAAGAAGCCATGGGACTTTGCGCGTTGGCCAGCCCGGACGACATGGGCCAACTTCCGCCGCTGCGGCGGGGGGTGGTGGATCTGGCGGGCAAGGCCGCATGGTCTTTCGCCACCCAGCATCCCGACCGGGCGGCGGCCGGCTACCGGCAATTGCTGACGCAGTATCCCACCGAGCCTGGCGTGCACTACGCTGATGGCCTCTTCCTGATGGAAACCGATATAACAGCGGCGCTGGCTGAGTTCCAAAAAGAAGTGCAAAATAACCCGAAGCACTGGCCGGCGATGCTGGCGATCGCGTCCATTCAGATCCGCCAGGGCACGCCGGAGAAGGCTATCGAATCTTTGCACGCGGCCATGCAGGCCGTGCCCACCAAATACCGCTGGCTCTGCCACCTCAACTTGGGGCGGGCCAATCTGGACGCCAATAACGCCACCACCGCCATTTCCGAACTGGAGAGTGCCGTCCGGCAGATGCCCTCCAGCGCGAATGCGCACTTCTTCCTCGCGGAAGCCTACCGCGAGGCGGGGCGTCAGGCGGACGCCGAGAGGGAAAAGACGGAATTCGAAAAGACGAAGGTCCAGCAGGATCGCCTCGGCGTGCCGGCCTTGCACCCATTCGGCATTTCGGGGAAGAACTGAAACCAGCCCCTGACTCGCCGCAGTCGCATCGCCGACGATCGAGAGAAATCGGACATCCCGGCGAGTTTATGTGGGGCAGGCTTCAGCCCAATGCCACTTACTTTGCCTCCGGGCGACAATTCTGCACAAATTGTGGGGCGGGCAATCTTGCCCGGGGTCCCCTCCGGGGACGCCTTTTAGGCGGCTTTTAGGACCGTCGGCGAGTGTTCGTGTCCCGAGAGCGCCGGCTAAATGCC
>Ga0182018_10002656_pt1 | contig 17420 bp, 15 predicted proteins | sample 812P2MmetaG_FD_120490 | JGI IMG/M metagenome (GOLD analysis project Ga0182018, IMG submission 120490) | Permafrost microbial communities from Stordalen Mire, Sweden - 812P2M metaG | ecosystem: Environmental > Terrestrial > Soil > Wetlands > Permafrost | place: Sweden: Stordalen | collected... | reverse complement strand
TCGAGCGGCTCTCGCGTACGCGGCTCCCGTTGGTCGTTGTCTTCGTTCGTGTCGTTCATGTTGTTGTCTCTCGGTCGCTGTCGGTCGGTCCTCCTTTCGCAGAATGCTTCGGTGGTACGTGCCGGCTCTCGCGCAAACGTCATCCTCGAAAATTGGCCGTCAATCCCCTGAGGAATCCTAAGAATTCGCAGGTGTCGATTGTGGGACCGCTGGTGCCGATTGCGTTCGCAGGCCGCTGATGTCGGGCCACGAGAGAGGCAGCAATCCGGCCTCGCGCATCGAGGTGAAGTCCTTCCCCGGCGTGACGATGATGTGGTCGATGACGTCGATTCCCACGATGCGGCCGGCCCTGATGAGCCGCCTGGTGGCGCGGATGTCCGCAGCGCTGGGCTGCGAGGACGAGGGGGCAGGGTGATTGTGCGCTAGGATCAAACCGCTCGCGTTCGCGAGGATGGCCGCCTTGAAGACCTCGCGCGCGATCATCTCCACACGGGCAAGGTCGCCGATGCTCACGATGCTGCTGCCGGTGAACTGCCGTAACGGGTCGAGGTAGATGGCGGCCGAGTGCTCCACCGCGGCCTGTCCGATCAGTCGATGAAAGAAGAAGGCCGCGAGCTGGGGATGCTCCAGGTCGATGGGCGGGTAGCCGATCCAGCCAGACCGAACGAGCTTCAACTTGTAGACGGGCAATCGCATCGTGAGCGTCTCTCCTCGGTGGGGCGCAGAACTCACGCGCTGCGTCCTCCCGCTACCCGAGGGGTCCGAGCTTCCCGTGAATGGGTCAGGGCCTCCGTGCCTGTCGCTCACTGGCCGATGTAGGCGAGGGCCACGGCCAGGTCGGACTGCACGGAGCGAAGCTGCTCTCGAACCTCGCCGTGCATGGTGAACTGCATGGCGATCTGGATCCGCAGCTTGGCCGCGTTCATTCGATCGCGAATGGCTCGAACGCGTCCATCCGTGGTGACGCTCAACTTCCGGTCCTCGTTGACCATGCTCTGCCGCCCTCGGCTTGTCGGTGGTGGTGGGTCGGTTGGGGGCCGGGGCCTTGCAGCCCCGGCCCCCTCCTCGGTCGTGATCGAAAGGTGAATGGGTGGACGGCCCCCTCTCAGGCGGCCTGTACGCGCACCCGTGCCGGCAGGCTCATGACGATTCGCTCTGCATGGGCATCCGCTTGGGAGCGCAGCTTCAAGCCCCCGGTCTTCCAGCGCACGTGCAGCGCCTCCGCATCCACGAAAGCGGTCAGATCCCGCCTACGGAGCTTCGCCAGATCGAACAGGGGGGCCTGGTAGACGGCCACCGTGAACTCGCCACAACCGAAGACGAGCAGGTCATCGCGCTTGGTCAGGGTCGAAGCGAGGAGCGAAGCCATGTCGAGGTGGACCTTTTCCCCGTCCCACCGGGCCATGCTCGCAAGGGCATCGGCGCTCGCCTGAGCAGCCTTGGCGCGGTTGGCCTTCCGCAGGTCACGCTGCATCGCCTCCGACCGGCGGATGGTCTCCAGCAGCCTGACGGCCAGTGCCGCATCGTCCTGAACGTTCTCCAGCGCCGTCACGATGCTGCTCGTGGTGACGCAGAAGTCGCGGGCCAAGTCGTAGACGTTCTCGTGCACGTACTCCCGGATCTCGTGCTGCTCCTCCGAGTTGCACTTGGCCAGGATGAATCGTCGCAGATCACGCAGAGCTTTCATGACGCAGAGTCCTTTCGTGGTGGGAGGAGCGCGGGAAAACTGGGTGTCCCCCTCGCGCTCGCACGTACGCGTGTGCCGCTGGGTGAATGGGTCAGGCCGCTTCGGCCGCCTGCTCCTCGTTCGACCCGCTGGCCGCCATGCCGAGCACGAGGTCAGCAGCCTTGGCGGCCTGCGCACTCGCCTGCACGATCCAACGAGGCTCGCTCCGAAGCTTCTTGCCCCACGAGGCGATGTACGCGGCCGAGTTCTCGATCGTGCTACCGGCGATGCCCGCCTCGGTGCAGAGGAACGCGCTCGCGCACTCGGCGATCAGCTCCTCGAAGCTGTAGGCGTGGCTGGCGAACGAGGACGCATCGGTGATGCCCTTCCGGCTGAGCCTCGATGCGGCGCCAGTGGAGTGCGCCAGTTCGTGGAAGAGGGTGCTGTAGTACTCGGCCGGGGAGTGGAACGCCTCACGAGTCGGAAGCTGGACGCGGTCCAGAGACGGGATGTAGCAAGCGACGTTGCCGCCGTGATCGATGCGAGGCCGATCCACGTAGCTGGTAACGATCCGCTCGCACTCCTCGATGGGGTTGAAGGCCGGGCGAAAGACGGCGGGTGGAGCCTCGATCCCTTCGCATTGGTTGACGTTGAAGACGGTGAAGTAGCGGAGGAGAAAGCTCTTCTCCATCTCGCCCTTGCCGTTCCGCTCCTCCGAGACCTTCCAGTAGACGATGGGCGTGCCGCGCTCGCCCTTCTTGACCGTCCCTCCGAGATTGCGGGCCTGATTGAAGGTCAGCCAGTAGGCGCACTCGTAGTGGGCAGCGCTCAAGAGCAGGACGTTCACCCCGCGATACTCGCGGCCACTGACCAGATTCTTCGGGGCGTGCGTGGCCCACGGCTTGCGCCAGGGAACGATGCCGTTGGAGAGCGCGGTCAGGATACGGTCGGTGACGATCTGGTAGACGTTCATGGCGAGGTCTCCTTCGGGGCCGCTTCCTTTCGCGACTCCCTGCCCTCGCCGTCTCCGTGCCGATGAATGGGTCTCCGTCAGGCCGCGCTCTTCACCAGCTTGTGGACGGCGGCCAGCGTGAAGGGCTGACCCCGACGATTGCGAAGGCCCTCGGCCGTGGCCTGATCGATCACGGCTCGGAGGGTCAGGCCGGAAGCTCGCAGTTCTCGAAGCCGCTGCATGGTGGTCGCCTCCTCCGGATGGATCGCGAGAGCCTTGCCGTCGGCCCTCGTGCCGTAGGGAGTGGCTCCGATGCGTTCGCCCCTCGATCGCTTGACGGCCAGGGCAGCCTTGATCCGCGCCCGTATCAGGGACTTCTCGAAGCGGGCCACGGCGAGCAGGATGCCCCGGATCAACTCATCGGTGGGACTATCGCCGGAACCTGCACCGTCAGCGCAGACGAGGGATGCACCGTTCTTCCTCAGCTCGGCTTCCGCAAGGGCCGCAGTGAGAGGATCTCGGCTGTAGCGGTCAAGGCGCTGGACCACCAAGCTCCCCGCCCCCAGCGTGGCCACGGTGGCGATGGCCTCCAGGAGGACGGGGCGCTTGTCGAGCGAAGCTCCCCCGGTGACCTCCTCCACGAACCACGCTGCCACGGTGATGCCGTTGCTGGTGGCCCAGCGTTCGATGGCCTGACGCTGAGCCTCTGCTCCGAGGGCTTGACGGTCGGTGTCGGTGCTGACCCTGACGTACGCCACGGCCAGCTTGGGGTCACCTCGTGAGGGCTTTGGCATGGTTCGTGGCCTCACCCACGGTGCACCCGGCTCCGGTGAATGGGTGATAGGCCATAACGCACTATGACGCAGCCCCTTTTTCCGAATGACAAGTGGTGAAGGAACAAGAATCGAAAAACCGGACGGCACCCATTCACGGATTGTTTCTTGCACAAGGTGAAAGGAGGTCAGACGGATGTAGAGTGACCATTGGCCGATTCCTTGCCACGAGAAAAGGGTGGCGCCGGGCCCTTGCCGGCGGGCGGGGAGCTGCCAAACGGGGGTGAGTTTACGCCTCCCGCACTTGCCCAGCCTCTTTGACCTTCAACTGCCGATCTGGTCCTCGACAACAGCACAAGATCGATCCCGCAGCGGAGATCGATCTCTCAAGCATCTTTCCCCAATCCAGATAGCCGTGGGGTTCGGGCCGTGGTCCTGGTGCTTCACGAGCCGCAAGATGCCGAAGATCGCGGTCCCCCGCGGGCGACTGCCCCTCCTACTGAACCTTCCCGGTCCGGTAGTCGTAGACGAACGTGACCGGGGCCTGAGGTTGCGGAGCCACGCCCGTGGTGGGCGCGGCCTGGCAGACCACGCGGACCAACTGCTCGCTGCTGCTGGAGGGCAGCTTGACCATCACGTTGTTGGAGACGCCCCTCGGAGCAAGCCGAAACACGGAGCGTCGCCCGTGCCCTCGTATCGAGCAGTCGAGGCGAGCCTGCGTGCGGTTGGCCACCGTGACGTTGACCTCCTCCCCAGCTTCTTCGGATACGCGAGCGACATCGATGCTGTCGCAGGGAACGGCATGTTCGAGCGCATCGAAGCAGGTCACGTCCCGGTATGGCCGATGAGACCAGCCGACTCGAACCGAGCGTGCGGCCTCCGCTTGGAGCTGACCGGCGGCTGCCCCTGCGCCTTGCGGTTCGGCCTTGGCAGTAGAGAACGACAGGAGGACAGAGGCGACCACGGCGATGGTCGAGATCGGCACGATGGTAAGCTCCCTCGCCAAGCGCTCGCCGCTCATGGTCGCTCTACTGGCAGGTGCAGCCCGTGTAAGAAGGCGGGTTCTTGCCGTACTTTTGGCAGCAGCTCGATGCAGTTCCAGTACACCCGCGAATGCAGTCCGATTGCTTGCTGCCGGCGGGAACGTTCTGCTGGCAGGAGCCCTGGCAATTGCGGCACGAGTCCTGGCAGTCCACATAACTGCCGAGAGGGACGGCTTCGCTTGCCCAATCTGGTATCGAGGCCGCTTGCGAGGAAAAGCTCGCGAGGAGCAAGAAGGACGCAATTACGCCGGGCATCACGATCATCGTTTTATTCATGTCGTCATTTCCCTTCCCGGTTGTTCCAGGTCTCATTGCGGGAGCTGAGTGCAGTCCTGCCAACAGCTCTCCACGGTTTCCTTGCAAGAGTTCACTTTCGAAGGACCTCCGCAGCCTGGCGCGAACGGCCCATTCGTGCAGGTGCCGAGACAGCGGTACATGTCGTTCTTGCAGATCTGGGCGCATTCGAAACGAGTGCGGCCTTTGGGACGATGCGCCTCCTGCTGCTGCCGAGGGCCTGTTGGCTGGTCCACTATGGGATGCTCGATGGCATCAACATGAGTGCAGGCGGACTCGACTTTAAAGGCGCACGCCTTTCGAAAGTACTCGATGCTCATCGCCTGATTCTGCTGGCGGGTCGAATCTGGCATTCCAGACGGCGACAGTCCGTACGAGTAAGCAAGCTTCAAACAAGAGTCTCCCTGGCCTCCCGAGCACTCACCCTCCAGCCGTGTTCGAGCGTCTGCGTCGTTCTGAACCAGCTGTTGCTGGTGCTTACCCCAAGCTTCCTTGCCGACCGCGCTGTCCGCCGTTGTCACCTGCGTGCTTGCGGTGCTCCCGTCCTTGAAGGCCGCCTGAACATGCAGGACGGCGTTTCCTGGAAGTTGAACTCCGACAAGGGTGGAGCCTTCTTGCACGAGCGAGCGAAGCGGTTCCGACGACAGGTCGAATCGTGCATTACCGTTGGAATTCGTCACCGCTGTCACATCCGCATCGGTAAGTCTCACGCGAACACCTCCAACCCGACGCTGTCCCGCAGAGGCGGTAACGATGAGGCTGTTCTGCTCGACTCGCGAGTCCACCGAATAAAGTCCGGGACAGGTGCCATCCATCGCGCGGGGGTCGCCGCTGTCGCATCGAGGGAGGCATTCGGATCTCGTGTTCCGAATGCCTCGTGGATCCTCGGAGCCAGGCACCGGCTCCCAAACGGCTTCCGTGTCCTGGGCGCAGGCCGGCTCTCCGCACCTCCACTCGTAGTCTCCGTGATACTCCCGCGTGGCGAGGGGTGCTTCACCCGCGGAACAGCGAAGGACCTGAGGCGGTGGCGCTGCGGCCTGAGGACCATTCCCCCGCGAGCTGATCGTCGGTGCGGCGCCTCCACATGCTGCGAGAGATAGGAGTGCGAGGACAAGGAGCCTCAGCTGGGCCTTCGATGTGAGCACGTAGCTCTCCTTGGGTTGTGTTGCCTTCGGGATGTGGGCGCTCTGCGGCGCCCCTGCGGTGTTCATGGCTACGCCTTGCTCGTGAATCGGGCTGATCATGTAGCGACCTCGAACAGCAGGGCCGGAGCCACCCCTTCCACGATGGCCACTCGATCTATCGGCACCGCCTCGCTCGGATCCGCCAAGAGCACCTCGGTGCCCCAGTCCAGATCGACCGCCACGGCGACTACCTCCGTGTCTGACCGTGCGGAGCCGACGATCGCCTTCGCTACGCTTCTCTCCGCATGGTGCTGCCGCACGTCTACCCCCTTCCCGCCCTGGTTCTCAGCTGAGGGCGACCCCCGCCCAACTTTGAATCGTCCATCTCTTCGTTCGCTCCGTCAAGCCGATTTCGTCACATGTGAGGTACTGGCGAAAGGCGTCCTCCCTGACCGTCCTCGGGGATGCCCACCAAGGGGAGCGACGAACGGCCGTCTCGCGTCCATCGCGAGACCGCCCGCTTCAAGAAGGAGCTGAAGATCTTCGGCCAGCGCGTTCGCGCGCTCCGTGAAGAGCAGGGATGGACCTTGGAGAAGGCAGCCGAGCGCTGCGACCTTGATCTGAAGCACCTGCAGAAGATCGAGGCCGGGCAGCTCAACGTGACCTTCGTCACCTTGGTGCGGCTGGCGGTGGGCTTTCGCACGCCGATGTCAGCGCTCTTTCCCCCCCAGGAGGCGAAGCCGATGGGACGGGGTAAGAGCAGCGGTCGATAGCCGTTCCCCGCCCGGCCGGGCTGCCCGTGTCCGAGGTGCTCCCACAGGACTTGGCAAGGCTCGCGAGCAAGGCGCTGAGGATCGCCACGGTCTGCGCGCTCCGGATGATGATGGCGCCACGAGCGATCAGGTAGAGGACGAGCCCCCAGAGGATGCTGCGGCCGAGAGCCTTGCTGAAGCTCATGTCGAGCCCTCCTCCTTGCGCGAGGCGCGCTCCGCACTCGTCTTGGCTCGCTTCCACTCCGCTCGGTGATGGCGAGCGAGCTGGCGCTCCGACCAGACGGGCAGCGTCACGTCCTCCTCCTCGCGTTCCGACCGACCCAGGGCCTCGTTCTCGGGGCAGAGCAGTAGGCGAGGATCGATGGTGCCGCGCGCTACTCGATCGAGCAGGCGGAGACGCTCGGTCAGCAGGACGAGGATGGTGGAGACGGCGGGCGGTAGCTCGCCTGCTCCGAGAGAGCCATCGGGGGGCGAGGCAATCCACTGCTCGACCAGGGCTCGGGCGCCCTGCAAGGCCTTGAACAGCAGGTGCAGCTCGTGGGAAAGACTGACGGCTCGCTTGGCCAAGACGGACCTCCTCGACGGCTTCGGTTGGGGGCGAGGGCGTTCGATGCCCTCGCCCCTGGTCCGCGACTTCCCGTGAATGGGTGAACCCTGGCCGAAGAGGTTCGTTCGGGTAGCTTGGATCGGCGTCCAACTTCCACGAGCCCGTGGCGAACAGCGCCACCGGGCGTAGCCTGGAACGTTGATGGGCTACTGGAAGAACAGGCCGATCGAGGCTGGTGAGAGCGGCCTCGTGGCCGGTGCTGCCGACGGGAAGTACGTCTGCGCCGATTGCTTCACCGATCTGTCTCTCAAGGAGGTCGTGCGAGAGACGGTCGAAAGCGACACCTGCACGTTTTGCGGAGCCACGGATGACAACGAGATCGCAGCACCCCTCGAAACTGTCATGGAGCACATCAGCCAGTGCCTCCTCCAGCTCTACGAAGATCCCGCCAACGGGATGAGCTTCGAGAGTGCTGAGGGCGGCTACCAGGGCGAGACGTTCGATACCTGGGACCTTCTCGACCGCATAGGGATGTCCGACTACTTGGCGGAGGAAGCGGAGGGGCCGCTTCTTGCGGCGATCCGCGAATGTCTCGTGTTCGCAACGTGGTGCGAAAAGGACCCGTACGCACTTCGCCAACACGAGGCTCTCTCGTCGAGCTGGGAATACTTCTGCGAGTTCATCAAGCACGAGCGCCGTTTCTTCTTTCTCCAAGAGCAGCCGGCTTACGCCGAACGTTCCTTCGGGCAGCTCCTTGACCCCGGCGCAATGTTAGGCGCCTTAGTGAAGCAGGCGCTCAAGCTCGCTCTCATCACCTTCCTCGATCAAGGCGCTCGGGTCTTCCGCGTGAGGCAGGAGACGGACGGCAAGCCTCACCGGGCGTCCCTCGACCTCGGTGCACCTCCGTCAGACCAGGCGGTGCAGGCCAATCGAATGAGTCCTCCCGGCGTGGTCATGACCTACGTCTCGGAGGACGAAGAGACTGCCCTGGCCGAAACAGTGGATGAAGACGGTTCGTACAGCGTCGGTCAGTTCGAGTTGGCGAGGAGCGCGTTCGTGCTCGACCTGACGAGGTTGCCCGAGATCCCCAGCATCTTCGACCTCCATCGAGCCTCCCAGCGTGACTTCATCATCTTCTTGCACAGCTTCGCGCAGGACGTGTCCAAGCCGATTGACCGGGATGCGAAGAAGGGCCTCTTCCACGTCGAGTACGTGCCGACCCAGGTCGTCACGGAATATTTCCGCGTGTCACCTGAGTTGCAGAAAGCGGGGGTGGAGGGCCTGCGGTTCGCAAGCTCCCGGAGCGAGAACGGGGCTTCTCTCGTCCTGTTCGGGGGTCGCGATCTCCTTTGGCTCGACGACTCGGAGAAGCAAGCGCTGACCGCCCAAGAAGAGCGAGCCGCAGCGAAGAGTTCACCGCTCCTCCGCCTCGTTGGAAGTTCCTCGCGGACCTTCCCTATGCCGCCTTCCCAAGAATCCTCTTCCGCATCGCCAACACCTTCGAGCGGTCGTACAGGCGGTAGCCGTTGATCGGGTGCCTGCGGGCGGTGAACTTCCCCGCCTCATCCCAGCGCCTCAAGGTCGGCTCACTTACGCCGAGGAGCTGCGCAGCTTCCTTGATGGTGATGATGTCGCTCTTGCTGCGCGGCACGACCGCAGCCTACGAACCTTGATCAAGACCGTCAAGGCCGCGTAGTCTCGGCTCCCGAATGTTGACGCTGACCCCGGACGAAACGCTCGACACGACCCTTGCGATGGAGCGAAGTAGCGGGCAGGGGATGCTCGAAGCAGCGCGTGAGGGTGCGATGGTCCGACGCCATCTTCCTGGGACCGCCCCACGATGATCACGCTTGAGAGCCTGAAGCCGGGAACCTCGCTGGTGGGCATCGAGCCGACGCTGGTCGTCACGCTCGTCACGGTCGTCCCCATCGGAGAGGGAGCGGTTCAGGCCATCTACAAGACCTCCGAAGGCACCCTCAAGGAGCGGCTTCTCACGCGGGCCGATGAGGCCAACATCAGCCTCGCCACGGTGGAACGCCCGTGGGCCTTCGATGGGAACGGCGAGGACTTCAAGCTCGCCGTTGAAGCGAAGCGCATCGACCTCGCCTTTCTCTTCGATCCGATGATGGCGGTCCACACGTCGAACGTGGACCCCCTGCCGCACCAGATCACCGCGGTCTACGACGCCATGCTCCCTCGCCAGCCGTTGCGTTTCGTTCTGGCGGACGACCCTGGCGCTGGCAAAACCATCATGGCCGGCCTCTACATCCGCGAGCTGCTGATGCGGGCAGACGCACGGCGCATTCTGATCGTGGCCCCCGGAAGCCTGGTCGAACAATGGCGGGACGAGCTGTACGAGAAGTTCGGCCTAGAGTTCCGCATCTTCTCCAAGGAACTCGAAGCCGCCTCGCCGAGTGGAAACCCCTTCGAGGATCACGACCACCTCATCGTTCGGCTCGACCAGATGTCGCGTGCCGAGGATGCGCAAGACAAGCTCTGCCTCGCATCGTGGGACCTGGTTGTCTTCGATGAGGCCCACAAGCTCTCGGCTCACTTCTACGGCAAGGAAATCCAGCGGACGAAGCGCTTCAACTTTGCCGAGAAGATCGGCCAACACACGCGGCACCTGCTGTTGATGACCGCCACGCCCCACAACGGCAAGGAGGAGGACTTCCAGCTCTTTTTGTCGCTGCTCGACTCGGACCGCTTCTACGGCAAGTTCCGCGATGGCGTTCACCAGATCGATTGCTCTGACCTCATGCGCCGCATGGTCAAAGAAGAGATGGTGAAGTTTGACGGAACGCCGCTCTTCCCAGAGCGCAAGGCGTACACCGTCAACTACAAGCTCTCAGATATCGAAGCCGCGCTCTACGAATCCGTCACGCAGTACGTGCAGGCGGAGATGGGGAAGGCCGACCAGCTCGACGGATCAAGAAAGGGCGCTGTTGGTTTCGCGCTCGCTTCGCTCCAACGGCGGTTGGCGTCCAGCCCAGAGGCCATCTTCCAGTCGCTCAAGCGCCGGAAGGAGCGCCTCGAAAAGCGTGTCCGTGAAGAGAAGCTGGGGATACGCGGTGCGCAGGTGCTCGCCGAGACACTCGCCGATGTGCCGGAAGATGACGACGATCTCACCGCAGAGGAGCAAGAGAGTCTCGAAGAGAACCTCGTTGATCAGGCGACCGCCGCTCGCTCGTTGACCGAGTTGGAGGGCGAAATCGTCATCCTCCAGGGGCTCGAACGGCAGGCCAAGGCGGTGGTCGTCTCAGAGCAAGACCGCAAGTGGGACGAACTCTCGCGCATCCTGCAAAACAACCCGTCAATGCACGATGCGAGCGGGCGTCAGCGGAAGCTCATCATCTTCTCTGAGCACCGCGACACGCTGAACTACCTCCACCAGAAGATTGCCGGCGTGCTCGGCAACCCCGACGCCATCGTCACCATCCATGGCGGCACTCATCGCGATGAGAGACGCCGCATCCAGGCGTTGTTTCGCTCTGATCCTGAGGTCCGCGTCCTCGTAGCAACCGATGCAGCAGGTGAAGGCGTCAACCTTCAGAACGCCAACCTGATGGTGAACTACGACTTGCCCTGGAATCCGAACCGCCTGGAACAACGGTTCGGCCGCATCCACCGCATCGGCCAGCAGGAGGTCTGTCACCTCTGGAACCTTGTTGCGAACGAGACCCGTGAAGGCGCTGTGTTCTTCCGCCTTCTTGAGAAACTACGGGTCGAGAGCGAGGCGCTCAACGGGCGCGTCTTCGACATCCTCGGTGAAGTGTTCGAGGGCATCAGTCTGAAGGATCTTCTCCTGGAGGCGATTCGCTACGGCGACAAGAAGGAGGTTCGCGACCGACTACGCCAGCGGGTCGAGAACGCTTTTGACCGCGACCACATTCGCAGCATCCTCGACCGCAGCGCCCTGGCGCAGGAGACGATGAATGCGGAGCGCCTCTTTGCGGTCAAGGAGGAGATGGAGAAGGCGGAGGCCCGTCGCCTCCAACCCTACTTCGTGCGCTCGTTCTTCATGAAAGCCTTCGAGTCCCTCGGCGGCTCGATCCACCCGCGAGAGGCCGCCAGGTTCGAGATCACCCACGTCCCGGCCACCATCCGCGAGCGAGACCGCATCATCACAGGCCGCAACCGTCGTGAAGTGGCCCCCGTGCTCAAGCGCTACGAGCGCGTCTGCTTCACGCGCGAGGCCGTCCGACCTCTCGACAAGCCGGGCGCCATCTTCGCGGCCATGCTTCACCCTGGGCATCCGCTCATGCTGGCGGTGAGCGACCTGCTCCTCGAACAGCACGGCAACCTCCTACGGCAGGGCACCATTCTCGTAGACCCGTCCGATGATGGCGAGGAACCACATCTCCTCTTCCTCCTGACGCACGAGATCAAGTCGGGCAACGATCAGGTCCTCTCGAAGCGTCTCCAGTTCGTGCGGGTCGCGCCCGATGGCAAGGCAGCGTTCGCAGGCTGGGCGCCCCACCTTGACCTCGAAGCCAGCACCCCTGCCGACCGCGCACTGCTGAAGGACTTGCTCAACGCGGATTGGATTCGCGCAGACCAGGAGCAGCGTGCTCTCGCTCTTGCTGCCGTGTCGCTCGTGCCCGAGCACTTCAAGGAAGTGGCCGAGCGCCGCATCGCCCACGTGGACAAGACCCTGGCCGCCGTTCACGAGCGCCTGACGAAGGAGATCTCCTTCCTCTCCGACCGCTGGATGAAGCTCAAGGACGACCTAGCGTCCGGCAAGGACGTGCGCCTCAATCTGGAAAAGGCACGGCGCACGGTGACGGACCTTGAAGGGCGGTTGGAAAACCGAAAGAAGGAACTCCAGTCGATGCGCCACGTCACCTCCGCTACGCCCGTGGCCGTCGGTGGAGCGCTGGTCGTTCCCATCGGCTTGCTCCGTCGCTTGCGTGGTGAGTCGATGGACGAGAACGGTTCTCTCTTCTCGACTGACGCCGCAGCCAGACGCCGCATCGAGCTGCTCGCCATGAACGCCGTGAGGCGTGTCGAAGAAGGTCGTGGTTGCCGTGTGGTGGATGTCTCGGCCCAGAAGTGCGGGTGGGATCTCACGTCGTACCCGCCTGCCGTCGAGGGCAAGCAGCCCGACGCCCGCCACATCGAGGTGAAGGGCCGCATTCATGGTGCGAGCACCGTCACCGTGACGCGCAACGAGATGCTGTACGCGCTCAACCAGGCCGACAGGTTCATCCTCGCCATCGTTCTCGTGGGCGAAAGGGACGTTCTCGACGGCCCCCACTACTTGCGCAATCCGTTCGACGCTGAACCTGGCTGGGGTGTGTCGTCGGTGAACTACGAGTTGAAGGCGCTGCTCGAAAGGGCGGTTCGCGCTCGATGAGCTATCCGGTCAAGTCACCGCGCAAGCTTATCGAGGTCGCGCTTCCTCTCGATGCGATCAACGTGGCTTGCGCCAAAGAGAAATCGATCAGGCACGGCCATCCGAGCACCTTGCACTTGTGGTGGGCTCGACGGCCACTGGCGGCAGCTCGTGCCGTGATCTTCGCCCAGCTCGTGAACGACCCTGGTTACCAGCAGGGGGGTGGATTCAAGTACGGCAGGAACAAGAAGGAAGCCGCGACTGAGCGGAAACGTCTGTTCAAGATCATCGAGGACCTAGTCCTGTGGGAGAACTCCACCAACGAGGAGCTGCTGGCATGCGCCCGTACTGAGATTCAACGCTCATGGCGCGAGGTGTGCGATCTCAACAAGGACCACCCGCAAGCCGCCGAGCTGTTCAACCCTGAGAGGATTCCCGCCTTCCACGACCCATTTGCCGGAGGCGGCGCTATCCCTCTGGAGGCGCAGAGGCTCGCGTTGGAGGCGCACGCCTCCGACCTCAATCCCGTGGCCGTGCTCATCAACAAGGCCATGATCGAAATCCCTCCGAAGTTTGCCGGGCGAGCTCCAGTAGGTCCCGAAACGCAGCGTCGTGGGACGGGGGGCACTCTTGGACTCTCCCAATCGTGGCCGGGTGCAAGCGGTCTCGCAGAGGACGTGCGCCGCTATGGGGCTTGGATGCGTGCGGAAGCGGAGAAGCGCCTCGGGCACTTGTATCCATTGGTGGAGATCACGCCCGAGATGGCGCGTGAACGACCCGACCTGAAGCCTCATGTTGGGCAGAAGCTCACCGTGATCGCTTGGCTTTGGGCACGCACGGTGAAAAGCCCAAACCCCGCATTCTCACATGTCGATGTACCCCTCGCCTCAACGTTCGTTCTCGGCACAAAGCCTGGCAAGCAAGCTTACGTACAGCCACTCGTCGAGGACAAGCAATACCGGTTCACCGTAAAACTGGGCACTCCCCCGCCCGAAGCGAAGGCCGGCACCAAGCTCGGTCGGGGCGCGAATTTTTCGTGCCTCATGTCTGGCTCGGCCATTGAGCCCAAACATATCTATGCAGAGGCACTCGCCAAGCGGATGGGGGTGCGCCTCATGACCGTGGTGGCCGAGGGCCCTCGTGGCCGGATCTACTTGGCACCAACACCCGCGCTGGAAGCTCGCGCCCGAACAGAGCCCACGTGGCAGCCGGACCTGATGATGCCGGAGAATCCTCGCTGGTTCTCTCCACCGCTTTACGGCCTGACCACCTACGCCGACCTATTCACGCCACGGCAGTTGGTGGCGTTGACGACGTTCAGCGACTTGCTGGAGGAGGTGCGAGAGAACGCACGGCGCAATGCGCTCTCGGCCGGAATGATGGACGACAAGAGGAGTCTCGAAGGGGACGGAGCTGGTGCCACCGCCTACGCGGATGCCGTCAGTGTCTATCTGGCCTTCGCAATATCGCGTGCCGCCGACTACGGCTCATCGATTTGCTCCTGGCACAACGGCCCCAAGATGGAGGCGCTTCGAAATACCTTCGGACGGCAGGCAGTCCCGATGGTCTGGGACTTTGCCGAAGGGAACCCTTTGTCAGACTCCAGCGGGAACTGGACGAACAACATTGAGTTTGTCGCCAAGGTAGTGGACAGACTTCCAGCAGTCGCAGCAGGTTATGCAACTCAGGCGGATGCCCAAACTCAGACGCTCTCTTCGTTGAAAGTCATCTCCACGGATCCTCCCTACTACGACAACATCGGCTACGCCGACCTTTCGGATTTCTTCTACATCTGGCTGCGGCGTTCGCTGAGGCCCGCATTGCCGAACCTCTTCTCCACGCTCGCGGTGCCGAAGGCGGAGGAACTGGTGGCCACGCCCTACCGACACGGCGGCCGGGAGAGTGCTGAAGCGTTCTTCCTCGGCGGTATGACACAGGCGATGCACCGCCTGGCAGAGCAGGCGCACCCCGCCTTCCCAGTCACGATTTACTACGCCTTCAAGCAATCTGAGAGCGACGCCACAGAAGGCACCGCCAGCACCGGCTGGGATACCTTTCTCGAAGCGGTCATCCGCGCTGGGTTCGCCATCAACGGCACGTGGCCCATGCGAACAGAACTCAGTAACCGTATGGTTGGCGCCGGCACGAACGCGCTGGCATCCAGCATCGTTCTCGTCTGCCGCCAGCGACCAGCCAATGCGCCGACCGTCTCTCGCCGGGAGTTTCTTCGCGAGTTGAACGCGGTACTGCCCGATGCACTCGACGAGATGACAAAGGGATCTGGCGACGACCGTTCCCCGGTCGCCCCGGTGGATCTCTCGCAGGCCATCATCGGTCCTGGCATGGCGGTCTTTTCCAAATACACCGCCGTGCTGGAGGCGAACGGTGAGCCCATGACTGTAAAGACCGCGCTCCAGCTGATCAGTCGCTTCCTCGCCGGGGACGACTTCGATCACGACACCCGGTTTTGTCTTCGCTGGTTCGAGGAGAACGGCTGGAAGGATGGCCCATTCGGAGGTGCGGAGACTCTCTCTCGCGCACAAGGAACGAGCGTGGACGGCGTCAAGGAGGCGGGCGTCATCAAATCGGGTGGGGGCAAGGTGCGCTTGCTCAAGTGGTCCGAATACCCCTCCGACTGGGATCCGAAGACGGACACCCGTAACCCCATCTGGGAGACTCTCCACCACCTAATCCGTGCGCTGAAGGGTGACGGAGAAACTGGTGCGGGCGTCTTGCTTGCGGCCGTGGCGAGCCAGGGCGAGTCGGTCCGCCAGTTGGCCTACCGCCTCTACACGCTCTGCGAGCGCCAGGGCTGGGCCGAAGACGCTCGCGCTTACAACGAACTCATCACGAGCTGGACGGGGATCGAGTCTGCCGCCGGTGCAGCGCCGACCGCAAAGCAAGGCAGCCTTTTCTAACGGGAGATGGACGAGATGAAGCCGTGGCGAGAGATTGCTGTCCCCCATGCTGACGTGCTCGAAGGCACGTTTCTCCAGTCGGAGTTCGCGGCTGACATCACCGCTGTCCGAACTGGCAAGGCCACGCGGGAGTATCAGGACGCTGGGGCGTTCTTCCGGCGCACGTTCATCACCGAAGGGATGCGTCTGCTGCTCATTCAGGTGGCGCAGCGGTTGAACGGAAAGGGTGGCGAGCCGGTCATCCAGCTCCAGACGGCCTTCGGTGGCGGCAAGACGCACACGATGCTTGCCGTCTATCACCTGGCCACGAGGAAGAGTCCTCTCAGCGAACTCGCTGGCATCCCCACGTTGATCGAGCAGGCCGGGTTGATGGATGTGCCCCAGGCGCGAGTGGCCGTGTTGGACGGCAGCGCTCACGCTCCCGGACAGCCGTGGAAGTACGGCAAGCAGACCATCCGAACCCTTTGGGGAGAACTCGCCTGGCAGCTCGGTGGGGAAGAGGGGTTCGCCCTCGTCAAGGAATCCGACGCCACCGGTACCTCGCCGGGCAAGGACGTGCTCAGCGCACTTTTCCAAGCCCACGCACCGTGTGTCGTCCTGATCGATGAGCTAGTCGCGTACGTCCGACAGTTTCCCGAAGGACAACAACTGAGCGGCGGTAGTTTCGAGAGCAACCTTTCGTTCATTCACGCCCTCACTGAGGCAGCGAAGCTCGTGCCCAACGCCATCCTCCTCGGCTCACTGCCAGAGTCGGAGAATGAAGCTGGCGGTCAGCGAGGCAAGGTGGCGCTCAAGGCGCTTGAGACGCACTTCAGTCGAGTCCAAGCGCTGTGGAAGCCCATCGCAACGGAGGAAGCGTTCGAGATCGTCAGGCGCCGCTTGTTCGAACCCGTTCGCGAGGAAAAGGCACGGGAGACGGTGTGCCGCGCCTTCGCTGATGCCTACGTGGCCGAAGGCTCCAAGCTTCCGACTGAAACCCAGGAGGGTCGCTATTACGACCGACTCTTGCAGGCCTACCCGATTCACCCAGAAGTCTTCGACCGCCTCTACGAGGACTGGACGACCATCGACGGATTCCAGCGCACACGAGGCGTGCTCAAGCTGATGGCCAAGGTCATCTACCGCCTGTGGAAGGACGACAACAAGGACCTGATGATCCTTCCCGGCAGCCTGCCGCTCTATGACGGGGGCTCGCGCAATGAACTCACCTACTACCTGCCCGCTGGCTGGGACCCGGTGGTGGAGAAGGACATCGACGGGGATCGAGCTGAGACGACCGAGCTGGAGAACAAGGAGCCACGCTTCGGTGCGGTGAACGCCGCTCGCCGAGTGGCGCGCACCATCTTCTTGGGAACTGCTCCCTCGTCAGTGGCCACCAAGACGGGGAACCGTGGTCTGGATCGCGCTCGCATTCTGCTCGGCTGCTTCCAGCCTGGGCAAACCTCGGCGACCTACACGGACGCTCTCAACCGCCTCGCTGACCGTCTCCACTACCTCAACAGCTCGGGCGACAAGGCGCAGGAGACGACACGCTACTGGTTCGACACCCGCGCGAATCTTCGCCGTGAAATGGAGGACCGGAAAAAACGGTTCGACGACAAGAACGAAGTGCGCACCAAGATGGCCGAGGTGCTCAAGAAGCTCGGTGGGGGAGCCACCTTCTTCGATGGGGTCCACATCTTCACGTCACATGCCGACGTGCCAGACGACACGGCGCTTCGCCTCGTCTTTCTCTCACCGGACTGCTTCTACACCCGTGAAGAGCCGCGAATGGCCTTCGATGCGGTGCTGGATTACGTGCGCAACAACGGCACCAAGCCCCGCTACCACGGCAACCGGCTCATCTTCCTGTCGCCCGACCATGGCTCACTGGCAAGGCTGCGCGATTGCATTCGCGTTGCCCTCGCCTGGGGCTCCATCGTGGAGGATGTTGGCGAGGGACGATTGAACATCGATCAGCTCCAGAGCAAGCAAGCCGACAAGGAGCTAGAGAGC
>Ga0182018_10002655_pt1 | contig 17422 bp, 15 predicted proteins | sample 812P2MmetaG_FD_120490 | JGI IMG/M metagenome (GOLD analysis project Ga0182018, IMG submission 120490) | Permafrost microbial communities from Stordalen Mire, Sweden - 812P2M metaG | ecosystem: Environmental > Terrestrial > Soil > Wetlands > Permafrost | place: Sweden: Stordalen | collected... | reverse complement strand
GGCGTTGCTGGTGTACATCGTGCTGCGATGCATTTTGCTGACGACGATGGAGAATCCGGAGCAGCGCTACACGATGGTGATGTTTCCGATGGTGTTTCTGGCTGCGGGTTGTGCGCTGGCTGGCGGGAGACGGCGAGTGGAGGGACGGGAAGTCACTGGGGCGAGGATTGCGGGGCCGGTGGGGTGATGGGGGGTGTGGAGGCGGATGATGGTGGAGGCTAAACTCAATCCATGCTTTTCATGGTGATTGAGACTTTCAGGAGTGGGCCTGAAGCGGTGGGAGAGCGGTTCAGGCGTTGCGGGCGCATGATGTCCGATGATGTTACATACCACGCGAGCTGGGTGGATGCGGCGGGGAGGCGGTGCTTTCAGATTATGGAAGCGGCGAGCGAGGCGCCGCTGCGGGAGTGGATGGCGAACTGGAGCGACCTGGTGGATTTTGAGGTGATACCGGTGATGACGTCGTCCCAATTCTGGACGAGTATCGAATCGGGACAGGCGCAGTAACTGAGTCGCTGCAGCGAGGGGCGCGAATATGCGTCCGCATGGTGCTGCCGATAGAATCGATAGAGCAAATTATCCATTTGGGTGCCTACGTTGACTGCATCGAGCACGCCTGCCGCGTTCAAAGCGCTTACCTTCCAGGAATTGCTGCTGCGCCTTCAAGGTTTTTGGGCGGAACGGGGCTGCGTTCTGGCGCAGCCGTATGACATGGAGGTAGGTGCGGGGACGATGTCCCCGGACACGTTTCTGCGGGTTCTGGGGCCGGATCCGATCGCGATCGCCTACACACAGCCTTCGCGGCGGCCGGCGGACGGGCGATACGGGGAGAATCCAAACCGTCTCTACAAGCACACACAGCTGCAGGTGATCCTGAAACCGCCGCCCGTGGATATACAGCAGATCTATCTCGAGTCCCTCGAAGCGATTGGAATCCGGCTGCGCGAGCACGACATCAAGTTTGAAGAGGACAACTGGGAGTGGCCGGTGGGCGGGGCCTGGGGGGTGGGCTGGCAGGTGATGCTGGATGGTCTCGAGATCACGCAGTTTACTTACTTCCAGCAGTGCGGCGGGATGGATCTGGATCCGATCTCCGGCGAGATCACGTATGGCCTCGAGCGCATCGCGGCGTTTCTGCAGGATGTGAATTCGATTTACGACATTGTGTGGGCGGTCGATCCGAAGACGAGGAGGGTTGTAACGTACGGTGAGATTCGTCTGGAGGAGGAGCTGCAGCTTTCGGTTTATAACTTCGAGGCGGCGGATGTGAGCAAGCTGTGGGAGCATCTGCGGCTGTATGAGGGGGAGTGCCAGGCTCTGCTCGACGAGTTCCACCGGAACTTCAAGGATGAGAAGACGGCGGAGCGGCACGAGAAGATTCACGACAGGGTGGTTCACGACGGGGTGGCGACGCCGGCCGAAGAAGATGTGCGCGTGGCGTTGCGGCGGTTTCCGATTCTGGGCGCGTATGAGCTGTGCCTGAAATGCTCGCACCTGTTCAACCTGCTGGATGCGCGCGGAGCGATCTCGGTGACGGAGCGGGTGGCGGTGATGGCGCGGATTCGCAACATGGTGGTGGGGGTGGCGAAAGCATACGCCGCGCAACGGCAGAGAGCGGGAGGTCGATAGAGATGGCAGACCTGCTGTTCGAAGCGGGATTAGAGGAGATTCCGGCGCGCATGATCGCGGCCGCTGAGGCGGAGCTGACCGAGCGGGTGGTGGAGTTGCTGCGACGGGAGCGGCTGCTGGGCGAGGACCACGAGGTTCACAGCTACTCCACGCCTCGGCGCCTGGCGGTGCAGGTGAATGGAGTGCTGAAGCGGCAGCCGGATGCAAGGCGGGAGATGACGGGGCCGGCGTGGAGTGTGGCGTTCAAAGACGGGCAGCCGACGGCGGCGGCGCAGGCGTTTGCGCGGAAGGCGGGCGTGGAGGTTGCGGCGCTTGAGAAGGTGAGCACTGCGAAAGGCGAGTATGTTGCGGCGAATGTGCTGCACCGGGGGCGGGAGGCTTCGGCGGTGCTGGGAGATTTGCTGGCTGCGGAACTGGCCGCGCTCTACTGGCCGAAGAATATGCACTGGAGAGCGCTGAAGCCGGAGCGGTTTGTGCGGCCGGTGCGCTGGTTGGTGGCGCTGCTGGATCACGCGATCCTTCCGGTGGAGTTTGCCGGCGTGTCCGCTGGGAACCTGACCTGGGGGCACCGCATTCTGCATGGCGACGCCGCGGTGACGATCGATCATCCAGACGATTATCTGGGTTTGCTGGAGGCGGCGCAGGTGACGGCGGATGTGGCGTTGCGGCGGCACCGGATCCGCAAAGCGCTGGATCTGGAGACGCGCAGCGTGCCGGATGGGCGCTGGCGCGAAGATGCTGCGCTGGTGGAGACAGTAACGAACCTGACGGAGTGGCCATCGGTGGCGCTGGGGAACTTCGATCCAGAATACCTAGAGTTGCCGGAAGAGGTGCTGGTGACGGTGATGCGGGATCACCAGAAATACTTTGCGGTGGAGAACTCGGCGGGAAAGCTGCAGCCGTATTTTCTGGCGGTGCTGAACACGCGCCCGGAAGAAACAGGGATTGAGACGATCCGGCACGGACATGAGCGGGTGCTGCGGGCGCGATTCAGCGACGCTCGATTTTTCTGGAGGGTCGATCAGAAGATTCCGCTGGAAGACCGGGTGGAGATGCTGAAGTCGGTGACGTTCCACAAGGAACTGGGTAGTTATTGGGACAAGACGCAGGCGAATCTGCGGATCGCGGAAAAGCTGGCGGGTCTGCTCGAAGAACGGGGAACGACTGTCGACCGGAAGGCGCTGGCCAAGGCAGTGGAGCTGGCGAAGACCGATCTGACGACGGAGCTGGTGAAGGAGTTTACCGAGCTGCAGGGGATTGTGGGCGGGCTGTATGCGCGGGCGCAGGGGTTGGGTGAGAAGGTGGCGCAGGCTATCTATTGGCAGTATTCGCCGGCGGCGGTGGAGGACCCGATTCCGCCGACGGTGGAAGGGCAGGTGCTGGGGATTGCGGACCGGGTCCAGACGATTGTGGGGATGTTCGCGATCGGCCTTGAGCCGACGGGATCGAAGGATCCGTATGCGTTGCGGCGGGCGGCGAATGGAATCGTGAAGATCCTGGCGGAAACGGGATTGCCGCTGGTTCGTTCGGACCTTTTCGCGGCGGTGCCGGCGGATCTTGATGTGGGAATCAGGGAAAAGCTGGCGGCGTTTTTCGAGGAGCGGCTGGAGTTCTGGCTGCGGGATATTCGCGGCTTCGCCTATGACGTGGTGAATGCGGTGGTTGCCGTGCATTCCGACAACATGCGGGATGCGATTGCGCGGGCCGAGGCATTGACGGCGGTGCGGGGCTCGGAGGATCTGGCGGCTATTGCGGCCGCGTTCAAGCGGATCAAGAACATTCTGAGGCAGGCCGAGGAGAAGGGAATTTTGAATCCAGGGCGGGAAATGGGAGCTACGAGCCCGGATTTGTTGCAGGATCCGGCGGAGAAGGCGCTTTACGCAGAGGCGATGAAGCTGGCTCCGGTGGTGGAGAAATTGCAGGCGCGCCGCGAATACCGTCAGGCGCTGGAGAAGATTGCGACGCTTCGGCCGCATGTCGATCTGTTTTTCGACAAGGTGATGGTGATGGTAGACGACGCGGCTGTACGGAGCAATCGGCTGGCGCTGATTGCACAGGTGCTGGGCGGGTTCTCAAAGATTGCGGATTTTTCGGAGATGGTTGCGGGGTAGGACGTAGAGACGAGAGTATGGCTATGCCCGATCACGCAGAACGGCAGCCATGATCCGGGGATTGCGGCGGCCATGGAGGACGGCGAGTATCCAGACGGGGTCGTCCTCCTCCGCTGCATAGGCGACGAGATATTCGCGGACAATTCGAAAACGGAGTGGCCGAAAGGTCAGGTCGGGCCGCTGATGACCGAGATTTGGAAACCGGGCAAGTGTGCGGAACTCCTGGAAAAATTCTGACATGAGCCGGTCTGCAGCATCGGGATTCTCGTGTGCAATATACTCGCGAATTTCATCAAGATCAGCCAGTGCATCCGGATGAAGAGAATATCCGTTCATGTGCTCCGACGCTGTGCCTGAGTCCGCTCTTTCAGGAGGGCAAGGGCCTCTTCACCGTCAATTAACGAGACCTCGCCGTTGCGGACGCTCTCATAACGTCTGTCGAGCATTTCGCGGGTGCGACTCAGTTCATCAAAATAACCAGCCATGGCATCGGCAACCAGTTCGTTCGGTTCGCGGCCCGTCTGAGCCTTCCACTGCTCCAGGCTGGCCTGCAATTCGGGGCTCAGGTTGACTTCCATACCAGCAGCGTAGGAGCGCCCAACGGGGGTGTCAAGCAAGTTTCTCGATCGAAACCGGGCCCGGGTACGCCTTGGCCTGAATGGCTATGATGAAAACTGTTTGCCTTTGCCAGCGGGAGGAAACGTGTCTCAGAAGTTGTGGACGGCGGTCGATTCGTACGTCGATGGGCTGCTGGTCGGGCCCGATTCTGCGCTCGATGCTGCTCTGGCGGCCAGTGTAGCGGCGGGGTTGCCAGAGATCGCGGTGACGCCGAGCCAGGGGAAGCTGCTGTTCCTGCTTGCGAGAATGGTTGGGGCGCGGAGAATTCTTGAGATTGGGACGCTGGGCGGATACAGCTCCATCTGGCTGGCGCGGGCGCTGCCGGCCGAGGGCATGGTAGTGACGCTCGAGGCGGATGCAAAACATTTTGAGGTCGCGCGGGAGAACCTCGGCCGGGCAGGTCTGGCGAAGTTAGTCGATCAGCGGCTGGGGCTGGCGCTGGAGACGCTGCCGGACCTGGCGGAGGAAGGCGCCGGGCCGTTCGATTTCGTTTTCATTGATGCCGACAAGGAGAATACCGCCGAATATTTTGAGTGGGCGGTGCGTTTGTCGCGGCCGGGCACGGCGATTGTGGTTGACAACGTGGTACGCGAAGGCGAGGTGGCCGACGCTGCCGCGACCGATCCGCAGGTGCTGGGGGTGCGGCGGTTTCATGAGGCGCTGGCGGCTGACGCGAGGGTGAGCGCCACGACGATCCAGACGGTGGGCAGCAAGGGTTACGACGGATTCACGCTGGCGGTGGTTGGCGATTAGGGAATTACAACAGCGGCGCCGTCGATGGCGTCATTGGCTACGGCCAGCAGAGCGTCGTTGACTTCTTCGAGGCGAAATGTGGTGGTGCGAGGGCGGATGCCGATTTTTGCGGCGAGGACGACGAAGTCGCGTCCGTCCTGGCGGGTCATATTGGTGACGCTGCGGAGCTGGCGCTCGCCCCAGAGAAGCGAGTCGTAGTCGAACTGCGGGATGCGATCGAGGTGGATGGCGTTGATGGCGACGATGCCGCCTTTGCCGAGCGAGGCGAGAGCGGCGAGAACGACATCGCCGCTGGGCGCGAAGGTGACGGCGCAGTCGAGGGGGACGGGCGGGCGTTCGGTTGCGTCGCCGACCCACGCCGCGCCCATGTCGCGGGCGAGCTGTTGATGCGGTGCGCCGCGGGTCGAGACGTAGACTTCGCAATTCCAGGATTTGAGGACTTCGATGGCGAGGTGCGCCGAGGCTCCGAAGCCGAAGAGGCCAACGCGATCGCCCGGCGCGGCTTCGGCGACGCGCAGGCTGCGGAAGCCGATGATGCCTGCGCAGAGGAGTGGGGCAAGATGGAGGGCGTCGGGTCCTTCGGGGAGCGAGATGAGGAAGTCGGCGCGGGCGACGGCGTATTCGGCATAGCCTCCGTTGACGGAGTAGCCGGTGTAGGTAGGGTGGTCGCAGAGGTTCTCGCGGTTCTTGCGGCAGAGTGGGCAGGTGCCGTCGGTGCCACCGAGCCAGGAGACGCCAGCGCGGTGGCCAATCGGAACCGAGCTTACGTTTGCGCCGAGTTTTTCGACGCGTCCGACGATCTGGTGGCCGGGTGTGACTGAGTCGCGCAGAGGCGGCAGCTCGCCAGCGGTGATGTGGAGGTCGGTGCGGCAGACGCCGCAGGCTTCGACTTTGAGGAGGACCTCACCGGGGCCAGGCTCGGGGATGGGCAGGTCTTCGAGGCGCAGCGGGTGGCTGGCGATGGGAGCGGGATGGTGGAGGACAGCGGCGCGCATGATTCATTTTCACGCAAGCGGACCATCGTGCGCTTCTGCGTAGTTGTCTGCGTCATGGATGCGGCGGTGGATTTCACCTAAAATTCCGAGCCATGTACTCAATGAATCCGGAGGCTATGGCGGCGACTCAGCCAGAGCTGCTCTCTGGAGAGTCCGTTGTTTGGGCAGGCCGGCCTAATCCGCGCGTCATCTTTCATAGAGAGACGCATTCCTTACCCCGTTCAGCCTGGCGCGGAGCAGGGAAGGGCTCTTTCAACCCTCGACGAGATGAAGCATTTTGTCGAGACCGGGCTGCCACGCACCTTGTGGGACTGCTTTTCGGGAGTCTTGATCCGATCACCGAAATCTTGGACGCGGTCTCTTCTCCTTCGTGTCCACGGCCTCTGCCTTCTCAAGCTGTTCCCGATATCGTTCGATAAACTCCTCCTCCGCCAAAGGATCGGGCTGGTTTCGGAGCGGCCAATGAACCGGCCGTACTTCATACCTGCGCCCTTTTCGACGACGACAGGCGAGCACACCCAAACCCTGCGAGACGGCATAGTCGAACAGGGCCGGAAAACGTTTGGGAAGCTCGTTCTCTTGATCGGTCTCAACGAGCACAGCGACCCACACCCGGTGTGAAAACCGTGTGTAGTTAAGCGCCTGCTGAACTACCTGAGCGCTGAACTCAAGCTTCACTTCCACTGTTATAAATTCCAAAAAACTGGAAGATCTCCAATGAACGGCGATTAGATCGACGTTTTCAAAGCTGATGCCTTTTCGAGCCGAATGAACATCAAAGACGAAATCTGTGTCTTCCGGACCGACATCGCTTGCGTAGACTTCCTCCAAAGCGCTCTTGACGTATGTAACCAGGCGAGCCTCTTCTTGTCGGTACGCGCGAGGTATTTTGACCTCTTCAGGCGAAATGCCAGACACCTCACGGCTGGCGTCTTCAGCTTCTTCGGCAGTTGCCTTCTCCTGGTTCTTTAACTCCTGACGGTATCTCTCCTCGGAGTAGAAGCTTCTTCCCAGATGGCCAAATTTGAAACTGGGCGCAGAAATCCCACGTTCGGGGCTGGAGTCGGGATCAAAGAATTGAAGAGCTACGACGAGGGGGCGCGGGTCGTCAATGCCGTGCTTTCTTAGCTCCCTCACAAGAGCTACAGTGCTGATGCAACCGTCGTGCGATGAAAGGTGGTCACCGAGTAATCGAAAGCCAAGCTCCCAATCTTCCTTACTTGGCCCCCCATCTTCCGTGCTAGTCGTACCTGGCTCACTCGTTATTTCAACATTATCGTCGCCGTCCAAGGATGCGCTCCTCCAGCAAAACATTATAGGCGCGACTCTTGCGATGGCTGGCTTAATCGAACGGAACTTCCACCTCGGTATAACTGCCCGGTGTGGCTGCGTTCACCACGGCGGCGACATGTTCAAGGTGCAATCTGACATGTGACCATTTCGTGGTGCCGGGCAAAATAACAAGGGCTATTCTTCGTCCGGCAAGGTTCTGTTGATAGCGAATTCTTCTGTCGGTCGTTAGGAAGAGATCGAGTGCCGCTTCCTCGGCGGCATTTAGCAACGCGCCGTTGTTGAGCTTGTCCCAACCTCTGGATTGGGCCGTGATGATCGTGTGGCCGGGAAGGGCGCTGGCGAGGCCCTTTGGCGTTCCGTGGTCAAAGAGAATGAGCATCGACCGGCAGGGGCTGTTGCTCCGGCGCTGAGGCGTTGAGGCTCTGGGCTACAAAATCCAGTACTGCGGCGATCTGCTGCCGCGTCACGTCGAATTGTTCCATCACTTCTTCGACGCTTAAATCCTCAAGGTTCTCGATGACGGTCGCAACGGGTAAGCGGGTATCTCGAAACACCAATGCGCCGCTGACCTTGTCGGGGATGCTCTCCACAGCGGGGCATTGAGACCAATCAAGAGTTGGCATGATCTGTGCTCCTTCTCTCAGCATACCCCTGACACGCCGGGGTGGCTCGCCGTAACAGGCGGAGCGGAGCATTATGCGAGAGGCTTGAGGTCTTCGAAGGTGGTCGGGATCAATTCGGCGACGGTGGGATGGATGTGGACGGAGTGGGTGAGGAGCGATGCGGGCTGGCGGGCGTACATGGCGGTCAGGATGCAGTGAACGGCTTCGTCGCCGCCGGTGCCGAAGACAGTTGCGCCGAGGATGTGCTGGGTTTGGGCGTCGACAAGGACTTTGATGAAGCCGAAGGTCTCGCCTTTTTCGACGGCGCGGCCGATGCGGGTCATGGGGCGCAGGCCGATGAGCGCGGGCTTTTTGGTAGCGCGGACTTCGGCTTCGGACATGCCGATATGGCCGAGCGGGGGATCGATGTAGAGGGCGTAGGCGGGGATGCGATCGCTCACGCGGCGAGATGCGCCGTCGAGCAGATTATCGGCGACGATTTCGTAGTCGTTGTATGAAGTGTGGGTGAATGCGCCGCGACGGTTGCAGTCACCGATGGCGAAGATGCCGGGGACGGTGGTGCGAAGCTGATCGTCGACGGGAATGTATCCGTGATCGTCGGGCTGGATGCCGGCGGCGGTGAGATTGAGGTCATCGGTGTTGGGCACGCGGCCGACGGCCAGCAGCACGTGCGAGCCGATCACCTGCGGCTCGCCCTCATCGCACTCCAGCCCGACAGCGACGTCGTGTTCGTGCTGCTCGAGATGAATGCACTCGGCGTTGATGCGGACGGCGATGCCTTCAGAGTCGAAGATGTCGCGGATCACTTGGGATCCGTCTTCGTCTTCGTGGGGAGCGAGGCGGGCACCCATGTCGACGACGGTGACCTGGGAGCCGAAGCGGCGAAACATCTGCGCGAATTCGAGGCCGACGTAGCCAGCGCCAACGACGATGAGGTGAGCGGGGAGTTCTTCGAGGTCGAGGATGGTGGTGCTGGTGAGAAAAGGGACGGAATCGACGCCGGTCATTTTGGGGACGCGGGGACGGGCGCCGACGTTGAGGAAGATTTGCGGAGCTTCGAGAAGATCGTCGCCGATGCGCATGGTTGTGGGCGATGCGAAGGACGCGGTTGCGGTGAAGACGGTGCAGTTTTCGGTGGTGCGAAGCCATTTTTCGACGCTGTTGCGCGAGTTGCTGACGATAGTGTCTTTGCGCGCCTTGACGGCGCGCATGTCAACGGAGACCGGACCGGCGTGAACGCCAAAGTCGCCGCCACGACGCGCAAGATGGGCAGCGTGGGCGCTGGCAACCATGGCTTTGGTGGGCGTGCAGCCGTTGTTGATGCAGGTGCCACCGAAGAGATGGCGCTCGACCATGGCGACTTTCCGTCCCGCTTTGGCGAGACGGACGGCGAGGGAGGGTCCGGCCTGGCCTGCGCCGACGACGATCGCGTCAAAGCTGTGCTTCATCCAAGCACCAGCACCGAGAAGATGGCGATGGCGAGCGCGGCGATGTCTTCGATGATTGCGGCGGGAAGGTCGCGACCGATAACAGAGGCAAGCTTAGCTCGGACTGCGGCTCCGCCCAGCGTTCCCGCGACCGCGCCGATCGCTCCGAGAACGAGGCCGAGCAAAAGCTTTTGTGCGGTCGCTCCGACGGTTGCGCCAACGAGCGAGCCGGTCACAATCCGGATGATGAAGGGGAGAGGTTGCTTGCGGCTGGGAGTCATGGGCAGCTTGTCGGCGACGAGTTCGCCGGCGGCAAGAATGGTGAAGACTATCGCCGTGATTTTGTAGCTCATCAGGACAACGGGAGTTTGACTGACGTTCAGTCTGTTGAGGCAGGCCGCCCAGCTGGCGACTGCGGGAGCGAGCATGGAACGGAGGCCGGCGACGAATCCGAGAAGAAAGGCACAAAGAAGCAGCATAGGTCTCTCCTGACTGCGCTATTGATAATTGCCGATCAGAACGAAGGGGGCCCAGTAATAAGGATGAGCATACGTGACCGGCGATGCAGATGGTATGGGCTGGTCGGTGAACTGGATGCCGCGGCCGGTTGCGGACCGGGGGACGGAGGACGCGTGAAGAAAGGCGAGCTGGGCCTGGCGCAGGGCTTCGGCTTTGCCGATGGCGGGCTCTTTGACCCAGCGGGAGTAGAAGTCGCTCATGATGCGGCTGGTGCTGGCGTCGTTCACGTCCCATAGCGTGGCGAGGACTGCTTCGGCGTCTTTTTGCTGGGCGACCATGCCGAGGCTGTCCATCTCGAGGCCGTCGCTGGCCACGTCACCCTTCGCAGTGCTGCAGGCGGAGAGGGTGAGGAGGCGGGTTCCGTGAAAACTGACGGTGGAGTTTTCGAGCTGCGAGAGAGTGAGGGGAAAACCCTGGGGATCGCCGTTGTCGTTGCCTCCGAGCATGAGGTAGGGTTCCTCGCCTTTACCGGTTTCGAGGACGAAGTGGCTGGCGATGTGGACCACGGGGAATGCGGAGCCTGGACCGAGCTGCGATTTTAGGGCGGACCAGGTGAAGCGCTCGTTGGGAAGAAGAACTCCGTCGAGGGGCCCGTGGGATTGGGGATCGCTGGGGTCGTGGACGACGGCGTCGAGTTCGGGAATGACGCCGGGCAGCGCGGGCAGGCCACCGTAGCTCTTCGACAATCCCATGGCGAGGACGCGGAGCGCGGTTTTGTTGGCGTCGGGAGTGGTCATGTGGCCGTAGCTTTCAGGCGTGAAGAGGATGTTGTTGAAGCGTTCGGCCATATAACGATGCCCATCGTAGAGCGCAGCCATGGGCAGGTAACGCAGGACGCCGTCGAGCGACCAGAGCAGAGTGGGGACGCGGCCCTTGTCCTGCGGCGTGCGCTCGAGGGAAGCTAACTCGGATTCGAGCGGAGCGACGATGGCGGCGTACATCTCGGCGAGGTGCGGTTTGGGATCGGAGGAAGGCGAGCGCAGATCGTTGCGCAGCTGCTGCACTTTGTCATTGAGCTCGGAGGGCGTGGCTTTGAGCTCATATTTCCGGCGCGACTGAGGAGTGATGACGATGGCGTAGGCGTGTTCGTCGCCGAGCAGCAGGCGTATGCCGATGACGTGCGGGCCCAGGTCTGCCAGGGTGTTTTGCAGGCGGCTGACTTCGGATTTCTCTTCGGCGAGTACGGCATTCGCGGCTTGTGTGCCGGCGTTCTGCGCCAGTTGGGGATAGAGCGTCTTGCGGAAGAAGTCGGAGACGTCGGTGTTGCCGGCTTCGATTTTCGCTTCGAGTGCTTTTAGTTGGGCGGATTCTGCGGGAGTGCGATTGCTTTTGGCCATCAGCACAGCGTATTGCGCGGTGAGGTCGGTTAAGGCGACGGCGGCTTGCTCCCGAGCGGCCAGATCGGTTTCGACTTGTTGCTCGGCACGCGTGAGATTGAGCGGAGCGGCGTGGGGATCGGGATGGTCGGCTGCGTCGAGGACAACTTCTTTGAGCTCCTGCTCTTTGAGCAGGTCGAGGACCTGTTCAGCCTCGCCGAGGCGGTTGGCTTCGAGCAGAAGCTCCGCGAGGATGCGATAGGTGGCGGACTTGGTCTGGGCAAATTGCTCCTGGAGACTTTGGTCGAGGCCGCTGATATTTCTGCGCATCAACTGGTAGGCGTTGACGGCTTCTGTGCCGAAGAAGATTGCTTCGTCGAGACGGTGCTGACCGCGGAAGTCGAGCATGAGCGATGCTTCGATTCCACCCTCGATGTCGGGATCGCCCGCGGCTTTCGCCAGCGACAACGCGGCGAGTTTCTGCGGTAAAGCCTGATCGAGCTTGCCCTGTTCTGACAACACCTGGCCGATGCTCGCGAGAGCGAGGGCCTGGCCGCGGCGGTCCTGCACGTCGCGCCACATGGCCAGGGCCTGATAGTCGAAGTCGAGCGCTTTGTCGCGCTGACCCAGAGCGGAATAAGCGCGGCCGATGTGGTTGAGAGCGGCGGCCTGGCCGCGGTGGTCCTGGGTTTCGCGCCAGATGCCGAGGGCCTGGTTGTAGAAATCGAGCGCCTGTTGCGGCTCGCCGAGCTGCATATGGATTCGGCCGATGTCGTAGAGAGCGAGGGCGATGCCGCTGCGATTGCCGACTTCGCGCCACAGAGGCAGCGCCTGGTTGTAGTAGTCGAGACCCTGCTGCTTTTGTCCGAGGTCGTCGTAGACGCGGCCGATGGCGTTGAGCGTGGCGGCCTCGCCCTCGGGGTGGCCGAGTTCGCGCCACAGTGGAAGCGCAGCCTGGTAGGATTCAAGGGCCTTTTCTTTTTCGCCGAGATTCGTGTAGGTTCTGCCAAGGTTGTTGAGGGTTTGCGCCTCGCCGCCAATTTCGGGGACCTGACGCCAGAGGGGCAGCGCCTGGCTGAGGTTGTCGAGAGCCTCCTGGCTGCGGCCCATGTCGGAATAGCATCTGCCGAGATTATCGAGGGTGCTGGCTTCTCCGGCGCGGTTGTTGAGCTGGCGCCACATAGGCAGAGCCTGGTTGAGGACTTCGAGGGCCTTGTCGTGCTGGCCCAGGTTGTTATAGACGCGGCCCATGTTGTTGAGCGTGGAGGCTTCACCCAGGAGACTGTTGATCTGGCGCCAGACCGGCAGGATTTCGTTGAAGAGGTCGAGCGCTTTTTGTTCCTGGCCAAGGTCGGTGAGGATGCGGCCCTCGACGTTCTTACTTTGCGCTTGCTGGCCCGGGCTGGTTTCGATGGACAGTGCCTGGCTGCAGTAGTCGAGGCCCTTCTGGGGATCGCCGGCTTCGCGATAGAGGTTCGCGAGGGTATTCAGCTCCGTTGCTTCGGTTTTGACGTTATGCGAGGCGCGCGCGTCGGCGAGAGCCTGCTCGTGGCGGGCGATCAGGCCGTGCAACTCTCCGGGCAGTTGCGCGCAGGCCGACGCGGTCGCGAGCGTGGCGGCGAGACAGAGGCTAAGCAGAGTCATCCTGGGATTTGCGCGAGCCATGGCTGATTCGGATACGGAGTTACTGCGAGCCCTGCTGGGGGGCACTGCGAATTGTAGTCACTCCAATGCCCCAATTGGTGGGGACTTCGCCTGGACTTCCGCGTGTACCGCTGCTGGTGTTGCTCAGCAGTTGTTCGAGCGGGGATTGCACACCGCGTGAGGTATGAGCGACGCCTTCGAAATTAAGAACGTAGGGATCGGAGAGCGGCTGCGCGGTGCTGAGCAGGATCATGGTGTCGATGCCGTAGGGTGGACTGATGCCCAGCATACGCGCGCCAGGCAGAAGGAACTGGTTGCCGGTGTCGGAGTCGTTGGGAAACTGGTTTTCAGCGTAGTCGACCGGGTAGAGAAGTGTGCCCTGGCCGTGGCAATCGATGTCGAGGATGTAGACCCAGCGTTTTTCGCTGATCTCCTGGCGAGATTTCAGTCCCATCTTGAACTGGTCGCCTCCGTGCAGCAAAACGTCGCTGGCAAGCGCTGCGCCACCGGAAGCGGGAACGAGGGACAGAGAGTAGTAGCTGTCCGGCGAAGCGTCGGCGGGCGTGTTGGCGAGCTCGAGCCAGCCGTGGACCTTGCCCAGGAGCGAGGCATAGTGATTCAGCGTGACGACGCCTTTCTCGATAGCGGCCGCGTTGGGCATCGCGACCCAGTCGCTGCGCACAGGATATTGCGAGGTCGCGGAGCAGCCTGGACTGTGAGGGGTTGCGTCGGGTGCCGGGGGCCCAGCGGCGAGTTCATTCTTATGAAACCACGCCCAGGCTGGACCATCGCCGGTGAGAACGCCGGTGAGGGCGTATTCGGCGCTGGCGAGGTCCGGGGCAGATTGAACGGCGCTGCTCTGATCGCTGGGGGCGCTGTGGCTATTGGAGAGAAGCTGGGCTGCGAGTTCCTTTGGCGGCGGCAGGTTGACCCAGACCTTTGCGCCGGCGGGAATCTGATGCTGGAGGATCGTTGGGGTCAAAGTAGCGCCGAGGCGGGCGGGGGTTGGCGCGCCAGCCGCCTGCAGCGTCCAGTTCGTGCCATCCCAGCTCAGGATGTGGGTCCAGGGCTCCTCTGCGGGATCGGAGACGGAGGCGACGCCGGCGGATTGAATTTGCGCAGCTGCGGCCAGGAGTTGCGCCTCCGAGAGAGTGGCGGGCCAGTGCCAGAGGTGGAGCGGGGCGGATTCGGCGGGGACCCATTTTGCCAGTTCGAAGATTTCGCCAGCCGTGACTTTGGCTCCCGCAGGAGTAACGATCTCCGCTTTTGAGCGCGCGATGCCGTCGAGCGCGGTGACGCGGAGCCTGACTTTTTGCCCGCCGCTGCCGAGCGCGGCCGAGGTGAACTCGCTGCCGACACCTACGCCGGAGACGCGACCAACGTCCAGCGAAACGGTACCGTCGTTATTGGCTCCGAGTGCGGCGGTGCGAATTTTGCCGGAGGCTGCCGCGGTTCCGCCAAAGAGCGGTTGCCGGCGGCGGTCCTGCGTGGCGTCGAGGTCAGGGTCCTCTTCGGGGACGGCCTCGCTTTCGAGCACGGCGCGGACTCGCAGGAGGACGACCGAAGCCGGAGTGTCGGCAGGCAGGACCTGCAAAGCCGCAACCAGAGCGGCGGTGAACGCGCCGTGGGGTTCGGTGGGCGGGACAGTATCAGGCGTTTCCTTGGCGCCCTGGTCCTGCTGTACGGCGGAAAGAACGAGGGCGGAATTATCGGTGCGCTCGGTGGGCGCGGGACGGGGCTGGCCGTTGGCGAGCAGGTCGGGGGGATCAGCAACGTCGCGCGGATCGAAGGGCAGATCGCGCTCGCGGTACTTCGGTCCGATGCCACGGCTGATTCCACCGCTGTGGCAGGTGTCAAGAATGATGGTGAGATGGATTCCCTTGTCGAGGGCGGCGTTAAAGATGTGGGTCATCTCGCGATCGCGAACGTCATACCCGCCTTTGTAGGAGTCGGCGGGAACCAGGGTGCTGTCCGCATGAACATATTGGTGGTTGACGAGCACGGTGAGCCTTGTGCCCTTGCTGTTGACGCGCAGGGATCCGTGACTGGCAACATAGAAGACGACGGAGTCTCCGCGCTGCGGCACATCGACGAGATACTTCTGCATGGCGGCGAGTATGCCATCGCGCGTGGTCTGGTCGGCCGGGAGAATGACCAATCCAGGAGCGGGATGGGGCGGATTGGGGTTGGTGAGCAGGACGACCTGGTTCGCGGGGAAGCCAAATTTCGGGCTGGTGAGCAGGTCGGCGAGGGACTGGGCATCGTTGACGGAGCCTTCGAGGTTTTCGAAATAGCCAAGCTCGCAGCGGCCGTAAACACAGCCGGGCGGATGGTGCGGGGAGGTGCCGGGGGGCTCGTACAAGTCGATGCCGATGAGGAGCGCGCGCTGGGTCTGCGCGACGAGCTGGGATGCGACCAGCATCGAGAGCCCGAGGGCGAGAGCGGCGTTGCGGACTTTCATAAGGACCCCCTCATCTTTTTCATAAGCACCTTTCCTCGCATTGCGAGGGTAAACTGCCATCGAGTATACGAGTGTGAAAACGGCGGCTGAAATTCGAGTGATCGATTCTCATACGGCGGGCGAACCGACGCGCGTCGTGATCGGCGGGAGGCCCGAGCTGGGGAGAGGCACGCTCGCGCATCGGGTGCGGCGGTTTGCGGCGGAACACGATGATTTTCGGTCGGCGGTGGTGAATGAGCCGCGGGGTTCCGATGTGCTGGTGGGCGCGCTGCTGGTCGAGCCGGTGGACTCCGAGTGCGTGGCCGGCGTGATTTTTTTCAACAATGTTGGGTATCTGGGGATGTGCGGGCACGGAACCATTGGCGTAGTGGCAACGCTGGCGCACCTCGGGCGGATTCGGGCGGGAGAGCACAAAATTGAGACGCCGGTGGGCGTGGTGAGCACGCTGCTCGATCCGGATGGGCGCGTAACGGTGGAGAACGTGGCGAGCTATCGCTACGGGCAAGGGATTGCGGTTGACGTGCCGGGATTCGGCCAGGTGACGGGCGACGTTGCATGGGGCGGAAACTGGTTTTTCCTGACCGAAGACGCGCCTGTGCCGTTGACACTGGAGAACCGCGACGCGCTGACGAGTTTTGCTGTGGCGGTGAAGAGGGCGCTGGGCGCGGCTGGGATCACTGGTGCGGAGGGTAGGGAGATCGATCATATCGAGTTGTTTTGTGGGTCGGCGAGCGCGGGTGTGAACAGCAGAAATTTTGTGCTGTGCCCGGGGAATGCGTACGACCGATCGCCGTGCGGAACGGGAACCAGCGCGAAGCTGGCGTGCCTGGCTGCGGACGGCAAGTTGTCGCCAGGAGAGGTGTGGCGGCAGGAGGGAATCCTCGGGACGGTGTTCGAGGGCAGCTATCGTGTCGCGGACAGTGCTGATGGGCAGGTGATCCCGAGCGTCGTGATTCCGAGCATCGTGATTCCGAGCATCAGTGGTTCCGCATACATCACGGCTGAGAGCCGGTTAGTTTTTGAGGCGAGAGACCCGTTTCTGATGGGGATTCCGGCGCCGCGGGTGCTGGCCACGCGATGAGCGATGCCTGGGACGTGGTGGTGGTGGGCGCGGGCATTGTGGGTGCGGCCTGCGCGCGGGAATGCGCAACCCGCGGGTTGCGGACGGCTATCGTCGAAAGCAGCGGAGTCGGGAGCGGCGCGACGGCGGCGGCCATGGGCCACGTCGTGCTGATGAACGATTCTCCAGCACAATTTGCGCTTACGCATTATTCGCAGAATTTGTGGCGGGGGTTGGCTGCTTGTCTGCCCGCCGATGTGGAATTCGAGCAGCGTGGAACGTTGTGGATTGCCGCGGACGAAGAGGAAATGGAGGAGGTTCGCCGCAAGCACCGTGTTTTTGCAGCGTCGGGTGTGGCTTCGGAGATCCTCGACAGCGATGCGCTTGCGGAAGCCGAGCCGCATCTGCGGCGGCCGATGACAGGCGCACTGCTGGTTCCTTCGGATGTTGTGCTGGATCCCTCGCGCGCGGCAGCGTGGTTGATGGAGCAAGCGGTGCGTGCCGGAGCGACGCTGTACGCTCCGCGAAGAGTGATGTCTACGGGGGCGGGACGCGTGCAGATCGAGGATGGCGCTGAATTGCACGCGGGGCGAATTGTGATTGCGTGTGGAGCGGAGTCCGCAAACCTGGTGCCGGGGCTTCCGATCCGCAAGCGGAAGGGGCACCTGGCGATCACGGATCGACAACCGGGATTGGTTCGGCATCAGCTGGTCGAACTGGGGTATCTGAAAAGCGCGCACACGGTGACGGCCGACTCGGTTGCGTTCAACGTGCAACCACGCAGGTCTGGGCAGATTCTCGTCGGCTCGTCGCGTCAATATGGCGATGAGGAAACCGCGGTGAACCCGGCGATCCTGGCGGCGATGCTGGAGCGGGCGAAGGTGTACCTCCCTGAGCTTGGGGAGTGCGTCCTGGTCCGCACGTGGACCGGCTTTCGCGCGGCGACGCCGGATAAGCTGCCGCTGATTGGGCC
>Ga0182018_10002654_pt1 | contig 17425 bp, 15 predicted proteins | sample 812P2MmetaG_FD_120490 | JGI IMG/M metagenome (GOLD analysis project Ga0182018, IMG submission 120490) | Permafrost microbial communities from Stordalen Mire, Sweden - 812P2M metaG | ecosystem: Environmental > Terrestrial > Soil > Wetlands > Permafrost | place: Sweden: Stordalen | collected... | reverse complement strand
TTGCGGCTTTTGCGGAAGCCCTCAGTCTCGACCCCGGCTTCAAGGTGACCTATGCGGATCGCGGGTTCGCCTATTACGGGCTTGGGGATCTGCAGAGCGCGCGCGCTGCATGCGAGACGAAGCCCGACTACTGGTCGAGTCATTGGTGCCTCTCGGTGGTCTATGACAAGCTCGACCGGCACGCGGATGCGGAAGCCGAGCGTGTGAAACTGAAGGCAGCACAGGGCGATGCCGCGGCGTACCAGTACGCCACGATCTATGCGCAGTGGGGCAATCGGGCGAAGGCGCTTGAATGGCTCGAGACAGCGCTGCGGCTGCGGGACTCAGGCCTGGAGGCTCTGAAGACCGACCCGCTTCTGGACCCCTTGCGCCAAGAGCCGCGCTTCCAGGCGATTGAGCGGGAGTTGAAGTTTCCGAGCTAAACGCAATTCCTCGGTCCCTCGGAGAGCGTTCCAATGTCCGCTATGTAGAAAATTTGCGGTTCTGCTCGAGTGGCCGGAGTTGGCCGGCAGCGGCCGCACCCTTAGATGCCGACGTCACCTGTCACCTTGCAGGTTGCCTCTCAAGTATCTATGATATACAAGTAATGAGTATATCTTTTGGAGATTTATGCGCGTAGCGAAATGGGGAAACAGCCTGGCCGTCCGGCTTCCCGACGCGGTCGTGAAGGCGTTGAAGCTGAAAACCGGCGACGAAATCGAAATCGTGGCATCCGGAGCACGGCGGTTTGAGGTCGGCCGCGATCGCAGCCGGGAGCGGGCTCTGGAACGGCTACGCACGCTGAAAAAGCCGCTACCCAAGGGCTTCCGTTTCGACCGGGATGAGGCCAATGCCCGGTGATCGGTTCTTCGACACCAACATCCTGATCTACGCCTTCGCAGCTGCCGACCACCGCAGCGCCCGGGCAGAAGCGCTGATGGCTGAAGGGGGTGTGATCGGTGTGCAGGTGCTCAACGAATTCACCAGCGTCGTTCGCCGTAAGCTAAGCTGGGATTCGCCTCAGGTCGACGCAGCACTTGAAGTGATCGCTGAACTGATGGGGCCGGCACGCCCCCTTACGATCGACATCCATACGCACGCAGTGAAGCTAGCCCGCGGCGGCGCGCTGTCGTTCTACGATGCACTTGTTATCGCGGCCGCCGCCGAAGCGGGTTGCCGCGTGCTGCTCACTGAAGATCTGCAGCACCGCCGAAGATTCGGCAGCGTGACGGTTCTGAATCCGTTTCTTGAGGAGACATAAAGGAGACAAGCATTTTCAGAGCCACGTAAGAGCCTGTTCGGCAAAGAGGTTTGTGGATCGTCGGTCCAGTCCATCATGGGAGCGACTGAGATCCGGCGATCAATGAAATCGCTGTCTTTCTCAACGGAAACGCCTCTTTATTTTAGCGCATTCCACTTGTGGCGTTTCTGTAGTATTCCTGGGCATTCCGGGGAGTTTACTGGCTGCTGAGGGAACATAAAGGGCACAAGAATGGCTTGTCCCCTTTATGTTCCCTCGAAAACATTATGCCGTCGATCAAAGTACGCAAACAGACGAACGGTTCGACGCGTTATACGGCGATTGATCGCATCCGCCGCCCGCGCGTCTAAGATTCGCCAGCTCACGATTTCACCTGCGACAATCCCAATGGCGGCCGCGCCGCAAAATTCCTTGGCGACGTGGCCATGAATGACTCAATTCCGGTCCACGGGCAGACAGCGGCTTACCGTAGTCGTTATTGCGTGAAGCTCGTCTCAGTTCGGCCAACTAGATCGCGACAGGAACGGCAACTCGAACCATGTTAGGCGATTGCTGACCCGAGGCTCTCTCCCGTGTCCCTTATCCACGTGATTTACGCGAGCTTGGCTACACGTGCGTTCGGCGAACATGAGATTCCCGCTATTCAACGATTGATCCAATCGAAGCGGGAAAGCTTCTCGGCGAGAACGATTTCTTTAATTCGGCTTCGTGCGTTACACGATTGGATTCAGGCCGTGCCAAGACGCTGCTTGCCGCACTCGGCAAGCGCCGCTGGGAGCTTGAACGCAATGGGATGTACCGTGCGGTTGGCCGTACCGCTTGATGTGCGGGAAAAGCCAGAACTGACCGCTTGAGAGCATCCACTCCAGATCGACGCCAGAAGTGTGCCGGCGGGCGTCAATTAGTCTGTCCGTCATGAGGACACGCGGTACTCGACGAATTCAGCTTGGTTGTCGGTGAGGACAACATTTCGGGTCGGCATGGCTGTTACAACCTGCGGTTCCTTCTGCTCGAGCAACGACATCAACGTTCTAGTTTTCGGACTCAGCGCCGACAGATCATTGGGCCGATAGATCGGCGGGCCTTGACACGATACGCACGGAAGCGCCAACACCATCTCGGAGAATTTATCTATTGAGAGCCGCCACACAGTCCGCGTCACGCGCGGATTCACTTTTTACATCGTACGTCGCTCTGGCCAATGGCTTAATTGGCGATTTGAATGGGATTTGCCTGCTTGACGGCAAACTTAAAGCGTGTGGCCAATCCGGCGATTTGACTGCCGAACCGCTCACAAAATGGGTGCTCTCATTGGGGTGGAGTAACCTGCACACTCGTGAGCCAGCCGCGCGCACACAGGGATCAGGGCGGTGGTGCGCTGCGATACCCCTGGAGCAAACGGACGGCACACTCCTGGGCGTTTTCTGTGCTTCCCAGACGCTCGCAAACCCACCTACGCAGCCGTCGCGCTTCGCCAGCGCATTGAGCCTACGCCTCAGACCACTGTTGGACTGCATCCATCGAGATTTCGCCGCCGCGATTCCGACGCGGACGAAAGTGCAAATGCTCACAGAGCGCACCGCGGAACTCGAATGGCTTTTCAAAGTCACCAGCAATCTCAAGGGTGCCGTCGACGACAAACGTGTCGTCGAAGAGTTACTCGCCGCGGCCACCGAACGATTGCAAAGTGCACTGGGAATCCTGTGCATTCCCGACAAGCATCTCACGATCAAACATGAAATTGAAAAAGGCGCATCCGCAAGTCTCCTCGAGGCGTGGTCGCGTACACAACAGCATCTAATCACATGGGTGCAGAGGCAAAATCGCCCCCTTGTGATCAATGGTGCGGGACGTCAAGGCAAGAATCTCCCGCGGTGTAAGGTCCTGTGCGTCCCCATCGTTCAAGAGCCTGACCGCGTCATAGGTGTATTGGCGTTTTATAACCCGCCGCAGTCGCCCGACTATTTGAGCCGTCAGATATTTCTGGCCCGGCATATCGGGCGTCAGGCGGCCAGCATCGTGGAAGCGCAGTTTGATCTAATGACCGGTCTGTACACACGCAGCGGATTGGATCAGATGTTTGCGGGGCTTCTTGGGGAAATGGATTTTGCTGAGCACAGCGTAATCTACCTAGACATCGATCACATGCGTGTCGTCAATGAACTTCATGGCTTTGAATTGGGCAACGAGCTCATCGTACGCGTCGCGGACTTGTTGTCGACTACGGTGTTACCGCAGGGCGCCCTGGCATGCCGTATCTCAGGGGATCGATTTGCCATCGTTCTCCAACATTCCGCATCCGCTCGAGCGGTGGAGGTCGCTCAAGCCCTGCAAGCGGCGGCGTCGGGAATTGTGATCGGTCCGGCCGAGGACGTCTTCGATGTATCGATCAGCTGCGGCGTCTCTGCCCTGCTGCCGATGCCGGATGGATTGGCGCGCGGTATTGCCGCAGCGGAGATCGCCTGCAAGTCTGCCAAGAATCACGGCCGCAATCGGGTGGAACTGTACGCTTTTGAAGATACCAGCATGATGCGTCGACATAGCGACGCGTTGGCTGTGGGTCGACTACGCTCAGCTCTGAAAGCCGATCGCCTGCTGTTACACGCACAGCGCATCGTGCCCTTACAAGATCCGAGCTTGCCGGGAGGCTACGAACTTCTTCTGCGGCTGCGCGAGGAAGACGGAAGCTTAGTCGCACCGGGTCCCATGATTGAGGCGGCGCAGCGTTACCAGCTGTTGCCATCGATCGATCGCTGGGTCACCGAGCGTGCGATGCAGATGTTGGCGCCTTACCGTGGAATGCTCCAGACTCGCGGTCTAGGAATCTCAATCAATGTGTCGGGCCAATCTATTGGTGATGAAACTTTCATTCAAGCATTTACGCAATTTCTGAAAGAGGCGGGGCTGCCGCGCAGTTGTATCAGCGTCGAGCTGACCGAACAAGCAGCCATCACAAATCTCGTTGATGCCACCAGAATGGTCAGTATTTTAACCGCGTTGGGCTGTGGCTTTGCTCTTGATGACTTTGGCACGGGCGCCAACTCTTTGATGTACCTGAAGACCATGCAAGTGAGTCGAGTCAAGATCGATGGCAGTTTCATACGCGATATTCTGACGGACCGAAATTCGCAGGCTACGGTTAAAGCGATCGTTGAACTAGCCAAAGGGCTCGGCATCGAAACCGTGGCCGAATATGTAGAAACCGCCGAAATTGCGGAGCATGTACGCCTGCTGGGAGTTGACTACGCCCAAGGGTATGCGTACGGAAGGCCTGAGCCTCTCGGCGAAGTGCTGGAGACTCTTTCGCACGATGAGTCGCAGCGTTTGCATAGGCTATTTCTCGAAACCTGAGATCGATCTTGAGATCGCGCCCTCACGAGACGCGGCTAAAGCCGAGCGCTTGAGTTTAGATGAGGAGGGGTCCATCCCATTGCTTTCGCCATTTCGCCTGACTGGATGACTGCTCATGGCCCGTTAGCTGCGATTCGTGTGGTGGGTCGTCGCCGCCTCTCACTTCCCTTGCGCCGGGAACAACACCGCTAGCACGGGGTCCGTCGTAAAGACGCAGCGGTCGTTGTGACCGCATTCCGGCACGATTAGCGCCCTGCTTCTTGCGGCGCCCAAGTGCTCGTTAAGATATTCGACGAACGCCTCACCGCGGGCGCGTCGCGTGGGGCCTTGGGCCATGGCCGCGGGAGAGTCATCGAACCCTCCGAGCGGCAGGGTGTCGACCTGGCTCAAAAGGTAAGTGGCGGTCCGTGATACGAGTTGCCTCCTCAGCTGATCGTCGCTCGTGTTCGCCGTGTAGCCACCCGTGCGGTTCTCAAGCCCGTAGGGCCATAGGTCATACTTTGGCGCGGTGGCCGCATCGAACTTCCCGTAGCTGAACTTCGTGTGCGGCCGGTCCTCCTTCCAGCCTTCCGCGGCGTTCGCCGGGGCGGCGGCGTCGACCGGGAGCACGCGTGTTGCGTCCGGCCACGCATAGCTCGACGGGTTCGCGATGACGTAGCTGACCGTGACTCCCAGATCGTCCTCGACCCGGTTGGCCATCTCGTAGCGCGAGACGAACTGGCCGCCCGCGGAATGGCCGGCGACGACAATATTTACGAGGTTGGGAAAGACTTTCCGGTCGGCCAGCCTGCGCAGGATCTCGTCCATGAAGTCGAAGGATGTAAGGGCCGGAGCGCTGGTCGCCGCGCCGCCCGAGCGCCAGCTGTCGCCGTGGCAGCTCCAGCTCACTTCGGGGGGCTGCAGCTTGTCCTTACAGTCATCGCCGTCCCAGGAGCGAAAGGCAGGCGCGATGACCAAGGTGTCGTCCAACGCACCGGCGAGGAAGGCCGCGCCCGTCGCGGTCGCGAAGTAATGATCCGGGTTGCGCAGCGCTCCGTGCACCATGATCAGCGCGCGCCGGATGGCGGGGTTACGGACATTCAGCGGAAAGGTGCGGTAGATCATGGCGCGAGCCGGACCGCCGCCCAGCGCCACCCAATCTGTGCAGGCGTTGGAAACGCTCGCGCAGGGCGATCTCTTCGCCGCCTCTGCCCCGCCCGAGGCAATCAGGCCGATGACAGACAGGGCGAGCGCTGGTAAAGCGCCATTCGCTCGGACTACTAGTTCATGCATCGCAAGCTTCACTCCGACAGTCGGGAACGTTAACGATTCAACGTAAGTTATTCGACGTGACATACGCTCTACGTTCCTTGCGGCGAGTTAGAACCTGTATCGGCGTTGCAGGGTTTTCCAGGAGGAGACGTAGAGGAGACATGTAATATCGCTCGTGGTCAAGCGGCTGACTTGCAAGTGCAAGCGGGCTTCGTCGGTCCTAACCATTATGGGCGCGACGGAAATCGACGGTCGAAGGTTATCATTTGATTTGACATTTCACCATTTGGTCGATCGCAACGTGCGAGCGCGGCTGGCTTCGATTGTTATAGACCGAATCACGACAATTTTGCGCAACGCCATTCTCACTGCACAGCTGCGCACACGAAATTTCGTTCGAGACATGCGCCTGTGAATCGGGACCCGTCTGGTGCGGGCGTGCCGTAGCAAAGCGACGGTCACGGAAACGTGTCGCCCGTTCAGGCCACCGACGCGTGTAGCTTAAGACCGAGCGCTCTCACAACTTTGAGTATCGTGCTGAACTCCGGATTGCCTTCCGGCGACAAAGCTTTGTAGAGGCTCTCGCGTCCAAGTCCAGACTCTCGTGCGATCGCAGCCATGCCGCGCGCTCGAGCGATGTCACCAAGCGCAGCTGCCACAAGGGCAGGATCCCCTTCCTCGAGTGCAGCTTCGAGATAGGCAACAATCTCCGCTTCACCGTTGAGGTGCTCTGCCACGTCCCAACGTTGGGTCTTGACCTTCAATTTTGCTTTCGCCATGCCGACTTCTAAACTATCTGCACCAATTTGAGCGCCCTTTTGATGTCCGCAACTTGCCTACGCTTATCGCCACCACGGAGCAATTTGATGAGTTCTTTGCCTCGAGTCGTGAAATACACACGATACCCTGGGCCGTAATCGACTCACAGCTCCGATACCCCACATAGGATGCCGTTTGGCGAATCTCCGTCATGACGATGGTATCCCATGGGATACACACGCGCAAGCTGGACCCCGGAATGAACGGCCGCATCGGCGCGCCGCTGCGCAAGAGCAGCCACGTGAGAATGCGCGACCTATGGCACACGCGTCACTGGCAGAGCCTGGGCCGCGACGTTCGCGGGACAAGTTGATGAGATGCGCATCCGCGGAGTCTTAGCACGGCCCGATCGACTGTACGTAGCGCCGTAGCTTTTTCCCGGTGATGGTAATATGAGGAGCCACCCCGCATTTGACTGTAGTTGGCTACACCCGCAACACCTGCTAAAAGCAATGGCACAGCATCCTTTCAATTGGCTGTGCACACCATGAGGAATACATCCATGCGCATGTTTTTATCAAGATGCACGGTTGGATGGCGGCACGCGCTTGTAGCGGTCGTGTGCGCCGTCACCGTGAGTGCGTGCTACGTCTACGCGCGGCCGGGCCCTGGAGTCGCGGTCGCCGTCGCTCCTCCTCCGCCACAGGTGGTCGCGGAACCAGCACCCCGAGCTGGGTATGTCTGGATCCCAGGGTACTGGTCTTGGAACGGGAACCAGTACGTGTGGATCAGAGGGAGCTGGCGAGTTGAACACCCGGGGTATCACTGGGTGCGAGCAAACTGGGTACAGGTTGACGGCGGGTGGCAATTTGTTCGGGGTCATTGGGAGCCTAACGCCTGATGTGGCCTGTATGTTGTCAAGAGGTCGAGCGTCTTTCTCACGGTTTTCGCGATTAAATTTAAGAGTTGAAGAAGCGACAGCGCAGGGGGCACGCGACGCGAGAGCGTTCCTTGGCGACGATGATCAGCCTGATATCCGCGGGTTGGTTACCGCATTTCATTTGTCCGTCGCGGGGCTGCCTCGCTCTAGTATCGGGGATCATCACGCAGATGCCCACTTAGGCGTTTCGAGGATTCCCCTCAATCGGCGCTCGCGCATCGCGTGACCCGTGCGTTGTCGATTCGATGGTGATGAAAATGGCTGGGGCGCGGTGGCCTCCTGCTTGCAAGGGGTCGCAATGCGGCTGAGATTTACGCGATCGGTTTGACTTGGCGTGCAATGTCCCAGACGAAGGCCGAGAGCTCACGGGCGATCGCCACACAGATTTTGTTGAGTGCGAGCTTGCGCGCCGAGAGATGCCGGTAGCGCCGGGCGAGACGCAATTGCGCGCGCCAGGCGCATCGATCTGATCGCCGCGGTGACGCTGGTGGCGGAGATTGGCGACTTTCACCGCTTTGCCCGAGCGCGCGAACTGATGGGTTTCCTGGGATTGGTGCCCTCGGAGTACTCCAGTGGCTCCAAGCGCCGCCAGGGGGCAATTACGAAGACAGGCAACAGCCACGCCCGGCGCGTGCTGGTGGAGGCAGCCTGGAATTACCGCTTCCCAGCTCGCGTGAGCCGACCTCTGCAGGCGCGTCAAGAAGGCCAACCCAAGATCGTCCGCGATATTCAACGCTCGACGACAATCTCATCCTTGCCGTGGAGCTGCCGCAGTGCAGTGAGCAGGCGAGCGGTGCGGATGTTGCTCGTGGCGTATGTATTGCGACCCCTATCGCTTCATGCCCACCGACTATCGGGTGTTCGAGTCCGTTCGCTGCACATCCTCTTCTCCCAATCAACCGTGGGTTCCTACTACGCAGGCCGTGGGCTTCCGATGTTCACACCCGGCGCGAACCCAAACCCGCTTGCCCCACATGTTGCGACCCCCGCTTGCGCCTCAATAAGACATGTTGAGGAGGTCCCGAAGTGCTGCTAGTGTCATCCATCTACGCCGGGTGAGCGCTCCGGCGACGATCGCAGTCATGATTTGTGATGGGATTCGCCGATAAATGTGGCCGCGTCGCAGTAGATTGACCAGCTATCAGGAATTCATGTGCGACATACACGGACAACGTCGGATCTGGCGCAGTACAGTGCTGTTGTCGTAGCGCTCGTCCTTCTGGTGTGGCCGCGCTGTGCGCTGCGCGCCCAGGAAGTGTACAAATCCACCGATGCTCAGCGCCACGTTGTGTACTCGGACCGGGCCAGCACTTCGACCGCGCAGAAATCCGTCGTACACGTCGATCAGCCTGACCCTGCGGAAGTTGCACGGATTGCCAAGGAGCAGGAGATCCTGAACGCCCAGGACACCCAGCGCAAACAGCAGCAGTCGGTCGATGACAAGAAAAAGGCGCAACAGGATCGTGATAAGCAGGCTCGCTGCGACGCCGCGCGCAATCGCTACTACACGATGAGGGACACTAGACGGCTCTTCCAGCGGGATGCCGACGGCAACCGCGTCTACGAAACGGATCCGCAGGCCGACGCGCAGCGAGAAGATGCCCGGCAGGCGATGATCGCCGCCTGCGGATCGTGACCCTCGGCAACTCGCCCACAGCCGCTTGCGCAAAAGTCTCGCGTGGGTTGGTTCTCAACGATTGTTGGCCGACTGTACTCACTGCCATAGTTCTCACGCTTTCGAGCGCGACGCTGTTGGCCCAAACCGCTTATAAGTACCGTGATGCGAACGGACAATGGGTATTCACCGATCGCGCCGTCACTGCGGCCGCGCCGGGAGACCCCATTAGCCTTGAGCACGAGAACGCCGCGCTGCACGTCGCCGTCGATCGCGTTGACAGCGCTGCATCAACGCAGCTGGTCGCAATCAACGATTGCCTCTGTGTCGTCACATTTCGAGTCTCGATCATGCAATCCAACTTTCCTGCCATCCCCACCGGCGCCGCCTACGCGGCAAAGCTGGCGCCGGGAACCCGGCAGATTCTGGTGCAGGTTGCGTCTGCGGGCGCGGCCAAGATCCCTCTTCGATATGCCTGGACAATCGCGCTCGGAGCGCCAGGAGCCGTCCACAATCCGCCGCGCGCTTATCGCGTGCCCTTTGCAGTCGGCTCGACTTATCAGATCTCGCAGGCCTACCCGACGCGCCTTACACATACCACCGCTGACAGTCAGTACGCGGTAGATATCGCGTTGCCCGATGGGACGCCCGTCTATTCAGCGCGGGAGGGTACCGTGATCAACGTCCGTCATGACTCCTTCCGCGCCGGTACCAGCCCGGTCATGCTCGACCAGGCCAATGTCATCGAGATCCTCCACGGTGACGGGACGATTGCCATCTATGCCCATCTGCACTGGGATTCGATCCGCGTGCGCATGGGCGCGCGGGTCGCACGCGGTCAGTACATAGCCGACTCCGGCAACACCGGTTTTACCTCTGGTCCGCACTTGCATTTTGCGGTCATCAGAAATACCGGTGCGGAGGACGTATCCGTTCCGATTCAATTCGCGGGGATCGGTGGGGTTGGGGTGACACCGGCGACCCAGATGTCTTTGACGGCGTACTAGGCGCGATGTCTCCACATCAATTCGGATGCGAATGCGGCGTCCAATGCCGGCGGGTACTTGATCGGACTGCAGCCGATAGAATAGACCCGAATGCGCCGAATGCGGTATTGTCGGATCAACAGATCTAAAGAGGCGCTGTATCCGCCCGTGGCTCGCGGCTTCGCGCCGCGAGGCCTGACGCGACGTGATGCCGTGCAGTCAGTGTGAACATTCAATTTGAGCACCGTTCGAGCGCTTTGCAGCCCGAGGCATCTGCGCAGCAGAAGGCCCGCGACCTGCCCGGCGCGCACGCGCCCGCGGATGCGCCGTTCCGCGCACTGCTCGATGCGGCATCCCAGCCGTATCGCAAAGCCGGCCGCTTCGCCTACAAATTTGCGCGCGGCAAGCTTCGCGTCGATCCGGTTTACCGCGCCATTTTGGAACTCGGTCTCCTGCAGCGGCAGCAACGAATATTGGATCTTGGGTGCGGACAGGCTCTGCTGGCGGCGTGGCTGGTGGCGGCCGCGCGCTGCTATGAGCGCGCTATCTGGCCGCGGGATTGGCCAGCGCCCACGCAGGACCAATCAGTTCGCGGCATCGAACTAATGCCCCGCGACGTTGCGCGCGCACAGCGCGCGCTGGGACCCGCCTGCGACGTCAGTCAGGCTGACATCCGCAGCGCCGCGTTCGGAGCCGCCGATGCCGTGGTAATTCTGGATGTGCTGCATTACCTCGATGCACAATCGCAGCGCGACGTGCTAAAGCGTGTCCATGCGGCGCTGCCGCCGGGTGGTTTACTGCTGTTGCGCGTCGGCAACCCGGCCGGTGGCCTGCGCTTTCGCATCACTGCATACTCCGATAAGCTCGCCATGTTCTTCCGCGGTCACGGATTTGTGGCCACTCACTGCCGCAGTATTGAGGAATGGCGTGAATTATTGACAGAGTGCGGCTTCGACAGCGCGGCCGCACCGATGAGTCGTGGCACCCCGTTCGCCAATGTACTGCTCACCGCACACGCGCGCTGAGACTCACAAGCGCGAAGCGCCTAAATTCCGGCCCGACACTCCACCCAACTCGTCACGCTGTCACTGCAGGTGACTGACCGACGTCACACGGCCGTCCGCGCTAAAATGCAGATCGTATCCTTCGTTGCCCGCCGAGTGCCACATATGAGCACGCCTGAGCCTGCCGGGGCGCTCAGGCCCGCGAAGCAGCGGGCGCGCCGAGCGTCAATCGCACTAATCGCGCAGCGCCGATCAAGAGCGATTCGACCAGCACGGCCAGCAATACCGCCGCGATCAAACCGCACAATACTGCTTCCTGATTAAGAGGTACGGTGTAGGAATAAGCGACGATGGTCTCGTTGAGAATTTCCTTGTCCGGGTTAAACACGACATGGAAGATCCGGCTAAACAATGATCGGTTCATTGCGTCAAGTTCGAGCGCGAGTTTCTTCAGCCAGACATGGATCGCCGCTATGTTTTTCGCCTCATCCTGAAACACGGCATCAGCACTCGATTCGTGATGGGCGATCAAGGCCTCGATGCTGCCGCCAAAATACAGGTTTGCGGTACGCTGAAAACCCGCGAAGTTCTTCGACGCCTCGATATAGTGGGCGCTGACCCGCTTCGAGTATTGGTCTACAAAGCCCGGGGCCTGAACGCCGATCAGCAGCCCGAGCGCGAAGAGTACAAGCCTCAGATACGCGCGCAGCACTTCGCCGCCCGATGGAGAACCGCTAAGGCGCCGCGCGCGCGCGCGCAAACGCGTGGACCGGCTGCTGGCCGCGCTGCTCAGCGATGAACGCCCTTGAGGCGTCGCAATACCAATCGACGAACCGCAGCACCCTCGCCTCAGTAATTTCGGAGTATGGGCCCGGCACGTAGGCAATGGAATTGATGCCGCGCTGATTGTTCTCAGCGAGCCAGCGGTCCTCGTTATTGGTCGAATTCCATACTTCGATCAGGCGAGCGAGGTCGTAATCGACGCCCTCGACGGCATCCTTGTTTACGATCCACTTCGCGGTGACTACGGTCTCCTGCGGCCCGGTGGGCATTGCCTGAAAGAGAAACGTGTAGTCGCCGACGGCGTGGTTGAAGCAGTTCGGCTGAACGGCCCACCACATTGTGCCCACATCGCCGTCGCCCACGGCGCCCAGTTTCTTCGTCACCGCAGACTTGCCGTCGATGGTGATGGAGACCACGCCGTCCGCGAGCGCAAAGCGACCGGCCTCGAAGTCCTTTCCACGGACCGGTCCGTTCTTAAGCCCCCGTGCCGCGCAGCGCGCCCAGAAGTCGATGAGCCACGGCTCCGGCTCCTGGTAGATATCCTGTGTGCTGAAATCACGGAACGAATGCATGAGCTGCAGATGCCGCGCACGGCAGTGGTAGCACTCGCGGGCATTTTCCATGACCAGCTTCCAATTGGCGCGCTCTACGAGCGTCGCCGTATAGGCGAGCTTGCCGTTGCGCAGATCGTGCGGTCCGAGAAGCGGCTCGATGCCCGCACGGATGGGCGCGAAGTCCGGTGCGGCCTCGCTGAGACAGACAAATATGACGCCGGCGACGCACTCGATCCGCGCCGGCCGCAGACGGTAGTCCTTCGGGTCGAAGCTCTCCTGCATCCTGCCGGCGCGCAGCAACTGACCGTGAAGGTCGTAGGTCCACTGATGATACGGACACACCAGCCGGTTCGCGTGACCGCGTTCCTCGGTACAAATCTGCGCGCCACGATGACGGCAACTATTGAAAAATGCGCTGATGCCACCCTGCTCATTGCGCAAGATCACGATTGGCGATTGGCCGACGGTCATAGTGATGTAATCGCCCGCCTTGGGAATTTCGATTTCAAGCCCCGCCTGCAGCCAATGGCGATTGAAAATCGCCTGAATATCGAAATCCAATACGGCTGGGTCGGCGTACAACGCCTGCGGCAACGAATGGCCGGGCGCGCGGTCGCCGAGCAACGTTTGCATCCTATCCATAATCGTCATATACCCATCCTTACTTAATGCCAGGCAATGCCGCACCGGGGCGAGTGTCGATTAAGACGCTATTATGCTACACACTGAGCCGATCAAGCCGCGGATTTGACGCGGAACTCTTGCGCGCAACGAAATAGGTCGCAAGCACCGCTGCATGGCCATCAGGCGCGGCGCCCGCCCCAACCGCGATCCACCCTCTACCCGACGGTGCGCGCACCGGCGAGTCGACCGGGCACTTAGCCTGCGGAAAATTTGCGCAGGCGTGAGCGGAACTCACAGTGCGGCAATCTCAGATGGGCCATCGGTGACGTGCGGGATGGGGTGGATATGCCACAACGCGACGAAAGTCAGAAGAGCCGCTAAGGAAAGATAGTAGCCGACGTAGGCAAGGCCATAGTGCACAGCAAGCGAAGTGGCGATGTACGGCGCCAGTGATGCACCAATGATGCCGGCCAGATTAAACGCCAGTGATGCGCCGGTATAGCGCACCGCCGTCGGGAACAACTGCGCCAGCGCCGTGCCGAGTGGGCCATAGGTGCATCCCATCAGCGCGAGGCCAAGTGCCATGAACGTGAAAACGCCGAGAGCGTGTCCCGAGCCAAAGAGCGGCGCAAAAACCAGACCGAAAACTCCGATCGCAGCGGTCGCAACCAGCAGCACTGGCCGGCTGCCGCGCCGCTCGGCCGCTGCAGCCGAGACCGGGATCATCACCGCAAAGAACACAACACCCGCCATTTGCAGAATCAGAAAATCCTTGCGCGCATACCCAAGCGCCCTGGTGCCCCAGCTCAGCGCAAATACGGTCATCAGGTAGAACAGCACGAAGGTCGCCGTGGCCGCGAGGGTGCCGAGCAAGAGCGCGCGCCTATAGACCGTGCAGACGCTGAACATCGGCAAGCGGACGCGTTCGTTCTTCTCCATTGCGCGCCGGAAGGCCGGGGTCTCGGTTAGACGCAGGCGGATATACAGACCCAGGAATACCAGGAGCGCGCTTGCTAGGAAGGGCAGGCGCCAACCATAAGCAAAAAACTGCGCCTCCGTGAGCCACTGACTCAAGAGCAAAAAGACGCCGGTCGAGCACAGAAAGCCCAGAGGTGCGCCCAACTGCGGAAACATGCCGTACCACGCGCGCTTGCCGGGCGGCGCGTTCTCGGTGGCGAGCAGGACGGCACCGCCCCACTCACCGCCCAGGCCCAGCCCCTGGCCGAAGCGGCACAATGCCAAGAGGAGCGGCGCGATGACGCCGGCGGCAGCGTAGGTGGGCAACAACCCGATGAGTACCGTCGAGATCCCCATGGTCAGGAGGGCAGCGACCAGCGTGGCCTTGCGTCCGACTCGGTCGCCGAAGTGGCCGAACACCGCAGAACCGATTGGACGGGCAAAGAATGCGAGCGCAAACGTCGCAAGCGATTGGAGCGTGGCGGAAGCGGCGTCGCTCGATGGAAAGAACAGCCGCGGAAAGACCAGCACTGCCGCCGTGGCATATATATAAAAGTCGAAGAACTCGATAGTCGTACCGATGAGGCTTGCAAAAAGCACACGCGCGGCACTCATAAGGCACGAGAATCCGCGCGGCTCTCAAACTCCGGCGAGACTGAATCTGTATGCGCCTGGCGACAGTGCTTCGTGCATCGCGCCCCTCCGAGGCCCACAAAGCGCTCCAGGACACAGCCGGCTGCCTCGTCCAAGCTCGCGCGACTGCCAGCGCAGATGGGCACGGTGCTTGCTGCTAGCGCCCCAGGCTGCCGGACTGCAGCACGCAGATCCACTTGACATGGCAACCAGGAGAGCATCATGAAACTGACAGCATCATTCAGCGTTGCGGCTGCATTGCTCGCCATTGCGGTGGCGTTCGCACAAACGCCCAATACTTCAGGGAGCACAAGAAACGCCGACATCATGGAAAGCAACGTTCCCGCGAACAATACCCCCAGCAAGGCGACTGATGAGAATCACGCCACAGCGCAGTCCATTTCGGACGCATGCCACCAGCAGGCCTCCGCCAAGCAGTTGACCGGCGACGACAGGACGAGCTTCGTCAAGAACTGCAAGCAAGGAAAGACCACGAGCGAGGGTTATTAAAGGCGTGAAGGCCGCCGAGCTGCGGCCTTTGCCGAGGAAAATTCTCGCCATCTTCGCGGCGGCGAGATTCTCTGCGATCGCAAGAGTTCCGGCTGCACCCGGAGCGCGAGCGGCACCTCAATTTCACAGAGGCGATGCGCAAGTCGTCGCGGGATCGGCGACCACCTAAGGCGCCGGCACTAACTCTCGCGGGCCAGGCCCGCGCTCAGGCGCCATTCCATCCACTTCTTAATTCGCTTCGCATCGGCGACACGGGTGTATTTGCCGAAGGAGTCGAGCAGCACGATGACGACGGTGCGCCCCTCGATGATCGCCTGCATAACGAGGCATTTGCCGGCTTCGCTGATATAACCCGTCTTCTGCACGATGATGTTCCAAGTCGGATTCGATACCAGTGAATCCGTGTTGCGGAAATCCAGCATCCGACGGCCGGCGCGGACTGCATAACCTGTGTCGGTGGAGTACTCGCGGATGACAGCGTTTTGCGAGGCCGCCATCACAAGCTTTGAGAGGTCCTCTGGGCTTGCGACATTCTCGCTTGATAATCCCGCCGGATCGACGAAGCGCGTATGGGTCATGCCAAGCGCCACCGCCTGCGCATTCATCGCCTGCACGAACGCCGTGATGCCTCCAGGATAGTGGCGCCCCAAGGCGTGCGCCGCGCGATTTTCAGATGACATGAGCGCAAGATGCAGCAGGTCTCCGCGCGGCAACGTCGTACCAAACGCGAGGCGCGAATACACCCCCTTGCCCGCAGAAACATCCTCGCGGGTGATCTCGATGGGCTCATCGAGTGACTGCCCGGATTGCAGCACCACGAGCGCCGTCATGAGCTTGGTAATCGACGCGATCGGCAGCGCAACATCTGCGTGGCGGGAATACAAGACCGACGAGTGCGTCGCATCCAGAATGAATACCGAACTTGAACGCAGATCAGGCTCGTCCGCCATCGCCTTGCGGACATGCGCGGCCGCAGCATGCAACGTCGGCGGGGTCGTCGCGGGAACGGCACTGGTGCTCGAACTGCTGCTGGAAGCAAACACAGGAGAGAACGCAACAGCGCAGGCGCTCACTGCCAGGCGCAGAAATCCTCGCTTCCAGTTCACCGCCGGTACCGCCTTTGGCAAGTTCGCATCATGGAAGTATAGGCCGCCTGCTGCACTGCCGGGAGTGAGTCTCATCACGGCCCCAAAGCCGAAGTCAATGCGAGTTTCTCACATTACGAATCAAACCGCCGCAATCTGTCTAATAGCGCGCTCGAATACATCGACCGGCTGACCGCCCTGGATGAGATGCCGCTCGTTGAATATTACGGCCGGCACAGCATGAATGCCCTGCTCGAGGTAGAAGCGCTCGCGCTCGCGGACCTCCTTTGCGTACTCCGCGGATGCAAGGATTTGCTGCGCCCGCGCACGGTCCAAACCGACGTCGGCTGCGATGTTCGCGAGGACCTCGTGATCGCTGGGATTTTTGCCCGCCGAGAAGTACGCGGTAAAAAGTGCTTCCTGCAGAGCCTGCTGTCGGTCCTCAAGCCCGGCCCAATGCAGCAATCTGTGGGCATCAAACGTGTTGTAAATCCGCTCGCGCTTGCCCAGCTGGAAGTCGAACCCGAGTTCCTCGCCGCGCACACGCAGCGCCTTCGCGACTGCGCTCGAACTGCCCAGGGGCGCCGCCGTACTGTTGCTGCAGGTGCTCGGCGATGTCTTCGCCAGCGGCGCCCATCTGCGGATTGAGCTCAAAGGGCTGGAAATGCATCTCCGCAGTAACCTCGCCGCCGACGCGGCGCAGCGCCGCTTCGAGCGATTTCAGGCCTATGACGCACCAGGGACAGCAGACATCGGAGACAAAATCGATTCTGACGTGCTTGTTCATCGACTGCGCAGGTTCAGCTTTTCAGCCGATATCCCGTTTTGAATATCCACGCGACCAGGGCGAGGCAAGTCGCAAAGAACCCGAGTGTCATTGCCAAACTCACACCCACGCTGACATCCGAGGTCTCATAGAAGCTCCAGCGAAAACCGCTGATCAGATACACAACCGGATTGAACAAACTGAATGTGCGCCATGCCGGCGGCAGCATATCGATTGAATAGAAGGCCCCGCCGAGAAAGGCCAGCGGCGTCACGATCAGCATCGGCACGAACTGCAGATGCTCAAAGCCCTTTGCCCAGATCCCGATGATGAACCCGAATAGGCTAAAGGTCGTCGCCGTCAGCAC